>Ga0187773_10000185_pt1 | contig 26483 bp, 24 predicted proteins | sample 0216_BV02_MP05_1_FD_133133 | JGI IMG/M metagenome (GOLD analysis project Ga0187773, IMG submission 133133) | Tropical peat soil microbial communities from peatlands in Department of Meta, Colombia - 0216_BV02_MP05_10_MG | ecosystem: Environmental > Terrestrial > Soil > Wetlands > Peat | place...
CCTCGTCCCGCGTGCGTTGGATCAGCGCCGCCACGGCGCTGTTTCGATCGGTGACCAGAAGGACCTGCGATACCATCGGGTCGGTTTTGATCACGCGGCCCACCACCCCGACGGGGGTGATGACGCCCATCTCGATCGCGACGCCGTCGCGGGTTCCTTTGTTGATCATCAACGTTCGGTACCAGTTGGACGGATCGCGTCCGATCACGGCGGCCGCCAGCATGGGATAGGCGTTTGACTTTTTGAAATCGAGGAGCTGCTGGAGTCGTTCGTTGGCCTGGGCGGCTTCCTGGAGCTGGAGGTTTTCGCCTTGCAGGCGGTCGAGGTCTTGTTTTAAACGTGCGTTTTCTCGTCGAACGGAAATCAGGTCGATATATCCCCTCCAGAGGTTTGCGAAGCCGTCTGCTGTACGAGTCAGACCATTTTGCAGTCCCGAAATCAGGAAGACCACAGGACGGCCCAGGAAAGAAACGGGCCGTCTCTGCAACTCCGGAAAAAGGAGCACCGCGACAAAAAGGACCGTCAGAAGAAGGAGGATGAACCGTCTGTAATTTATAATCTGCCGAAGCATGTCCTCTCGGAAGAGTCGTCTTGATCGGGCGGGAAGTTTTTAAATTTATTGCGACATAATGGTTACTTTTTTAAGCAGGTCGAGTTCGTCCAGTACTTTGCCCGTTCCCAGCACCACCGTCGTGAGGGGGTTCTCAACCGTGATGACCGGAAGGTTGGTCTCCTCGCGAAGACGGACGTCCATGCCCCGGAGGAGCGACCCCCCGCCGGTCAGCACGATGCCCCGGTCGATGATGTCCCCCGCCAATTCCGGAGGAGTGTTTTCCAGGGCCACCTTGATGGCGTTTACAATGGCGCTGATCGGTTCGGACAACGCCTCGCGAATCTCGCTGTCATCCATCACCAGGGTTTTGGGAATTCCGGAGATCAGATCCCGGCCCTTGATCGTGATTGTCTTTCGTTCCTCCAGCGGGAAGGCCGATCCAATTTCGAACTTGATCTGCTCCGCCATCGGTTCCCCGATGAGAAGGTTGTATTTCCGTTTGATGTAATTCATGATCGCCTCGTCCATCTTGTCCCCGGCGACTTTGACGGACTCGCTGTAGACGATTCCGGCAAGGGAGATGACAGCCACGTCAGTCGTTCCGCCGCCGATATCCACCACCATGTTTCCGGAGGGTTCGGCGATCGGCAGGCCTGCCCCGATCGCGGCCGCGACGGGTTGCTCGATCAGATACACCTCGCGCGCACCGGCCAGCTGCGCCGAATCCCGGACGGCGCGTTTTTCAACCTGCGTGATCCTTGAAGGAACCCCGATCACGATTCGGGGACGGACGAAGGTGCTGCGGTTGTGCGTTTTGGTGATAAAATGGCTGAGCATCTTCTCGGCGATTTCGAAATCGGCGATCACGCCGTCTTTCATCGGTCGGATCGCGACGATGTTCCCGGGCGTACGGCCGAGCATCTTCTTGGCCTCGGCTCCGACGGCCAAGACCTTGCTGGTCTTCCGGTCGATGGCGACGACGGAAGGTTCGTTGATGACGATTCCCCTCCCTTTGAGGTAAACGAGGGTATTGGCCGTACCCAGATCGATGGCCAAGTCGTTCGAAAACCAGCCCAGAATATTGTCTACAGCGCCCACACAGGCCTCCTCTCAAAAAATGATGTTCTCTTCCGTCCCGCGCTTAAGGGCTCCCTACGCACCGCGCTCATGCGTCGTTCCGGGGAAATCCCCGGTGCGGATGGTTCGGTGATCGATCACCTGGGTTTTGGCGATCTCATCTCCCGCGCGGTGTCCTTGTAGGTTGCCGATCACCAGAAGCGCCTCGATCAAGACAATGCCGCCTCCCAATAACCAGCCGATATACGGTATAACCAGGCAGAGGTAGGCCACGGAAAAGGGGATATTGCGCAAAATGGACTCTCGGAAGGAGACCGCCCCCCCGTTCTCGAATCGGAGGGTCCGCAAACCAATCAGCCGCTTTCCAATGCTCTGTCCCTCGAATAAACCGTCCGCAATCAAGAGATAGGTCATTCCGATGAAAAACCCCACCGGCGGGACCACCCGGGCGAAGGCCGCGACGATCAAAAAATCGATAAACTTCGCGATAAAACGGTGAATCACGTCCGCTTTCGGGAACCCTTCGGCCGAATCCGGACGTTGTTCGTCAACCTCGCCCACCACGATCCATCTCCTGGAACCCTCTGCAATACCGGATGATTCCCATGAATAACTCATTATATCAGATCGCCGCTTTTTTTCAAGGCGACCCGTTGCATTTCTTACAAAAAGAGGTTATGATCAAACCGATATTTGGGGGATCGGATGCTGAAGATTTTACGCAAAGGCGCGGTTGAAAACCCTTGGATCTACCGGACCATTATGTTCCTGATCGCCGCGACCTTTGTGATCAGTATGGGCTGGTGGGGCTTCTCGGGCGCCACCCGGGAGCCTTATGTCGCCCAGATTGATCAGGTTCGGATCACGCTGGCTCAATACAACCGGTACAAAGAGAATGCCTACCGCTACTATCGGGACCTGCTCAAAGAAAACTTCAAAGAGGATTTGGTCAAGCAGCTCGTGATCAACAGTGTGGTCGAGAGGCAACTGTGGTTGAAAATGGCCCGGGATCTCGACCTTTCGGTCGGGGTGGATGAATTGCGGGAGAGCATCACTCAAGACCCCTCGTTTCACGACGACCAGGGCCGCTTCGATCCCGACCGGTACCAATTTTTCCTGTCGCGCAGTCATACCGCAGCCGACGAGTTCGAGCAGTCCGTGCGGGAGGACCTGTTGATCAACAAGGCCAAACGCGTCCTCCAGGACGGCATTGTCCTGACGAACAAGGAGACGGTCGATGCGAAAGCCTCGGTGACCGACCCGAAGTTGACGCCCGACAAACGTCTCGAGGAAGAGACCAAGGCCGTTCAGGAAGCCCTCGCCCGAAAACAGCAGCGGGTCGTGATGTCCGCCTTGAATCGAATGCGGGCCGCAACGAAAGTCGAGATTAAGAACCAGGCGCTTTAATTCCGGTCCCGATCGCGGCGATGTATTGTTGATAGTCGTGATTGGTCTCCGTCAGTCGGATGCCCATCCCGCTTTTCTTGGCGAACCGAAGTAGACTCGGAGGCACCTGCCGGGCCCACATCACCTGTCCCGTCATCGAAAGGACGCGATGATCGGGGAGGGTCAGCTCGATCTGGAGATGGCTTCCGGGCTGTAGCACCGTGTTCGTTTTGATGAACATCCCCCCGGCAGAAACGTCTTCGGTAAATCCCACCTTATCCGGTTTGTCCTTGCCGAACTTCACGAACAGTCGCTTGCCGCTTCGGTTCTGGCTCCTTTTTTCCATCCCGTCCCCCTCGGGTGTTTGCCGAAACTCGGTGCGCATTATACAGTGACGGAGGTGATAAAACAACCCTTACGGCCTTCACGGTCTTTTGACAGTAGGGATAAAATACGGTATGGTTGAAACAGCGTGTGGAGGTGAACAAACAATGGCGGAGATGCAACTGCGGGGTAAAAGCATTGGTGCCGTCGCAAGGGACGTGGCGGAGGGTTTTTTTACGATCAACCCGTTGGTGCTCAAAAAGTTCGACTCCGAAGGGGTAAAGGCGCTTTATCACCAACTTAAGAAATTGCAGACAGAAGTTCGTGGAGAGGAATTCCCGCGCCATGATGTCCTGGCCATCCGGGGTCGAAATACCCGCCTCCAGCGCCTCCACAGCGCCGTTACGATCCTTGAACACACCGCGAAGGAACGAAAAATCGCTTTATGATCCTACCCTAATCTCGGGCGACGTAAGCCGTCAATCGCTCTTGCCGGGACAATCGCTGCGTCATTTCTTGAGCCGCCTCCCGTTGTGTAAAATGTCCGACCCGGACGCGGTACCAGGTCCCCCGCTTCGGGACGACATGGGGGAGGGTAAAAGCGGGATAGCCCTTCCGCCGGAGACGATCGGCAAGGGCCTCGGCGGTGGCCCGATATCGAATCGAGGCGATTTGGACGGTGAAGCCGGGCGACGGTTTCTTAGGGGAAACGACTCCGACGTCGGGTGCAGGGGTCGCGGAGGGCGGACCCCCGGACGATGGCTTGGTCACCTTGGCAGGAAATCCTGAATGCGGTGTGCTGCGTTGCTCCAGGGTATCGTAGAACGTGAATGTCTCGGGGGCGGGTGTCGGCGACGATTTATCGGGAGATGGAACCGGCGGTGCGGGTCGGGCGCTCGGATATTTTGGAGCGGCCCCGACGGGCGGCCCGGGAAGAGCACTTTGAACCGGCGAGCGTTGTTCCATGGAGATGAGGACCACCACGAGCAAAACGGCCGTGGCGACGCCGCCCGCCAAAAAAAGAACGATCCGGCCCCTTGAAGCGGGCCGATTTTTAAATCTTCGATTAACGCGTCTCATGAACTCCCATCAGCTCAGCCCCGGACACCTAAATAATCAGCATCGCATCGCCGAAACTTAAAAAACGGTACCGGGCCTTCAGGGCCTCGTCATAGGCCAGCTTCCTGTTCGCCAAACCGGCGAAGGCCGAAACGAGCATCAGCAGGGTGGATTTGGGAAGGTGGAAATTCGTCACCAGGACGTCCACGCTTTTAAACGAATAGCCGGGGGTGATAAACAGGTTGGTCCATCCCGATCGGACTTGAAATCGACCGGGTTCTCGGATCGCCGATTCGAGAACGCGTGTGGCCGTTGTGCCCACCGCGACGATCCGTCCCCTCCTCCGGCGAACCTCTTCCAAAGCCCTGACCGCCGAGGGGCCGATTTCGTACCGCTCGGAGTCCATTCGATGCCCACGAATGTCCTCGCACCGGACCGGACGAAATGTTCCCGGCCCGACGTGCAGTGTGACCGCAACCACCTTCACGCCATGCGCGCGGATCCGGTCGAGAAGCCTCTCCGTGAAATGAAGGCCGGCGGTCGGTGCAGCCACGGACCCGGGGGCCGCGGCATAGACCGTCTGGTACCGCTCCCGATCCTCCGGTTCCGGACCGCGCCGAATATAGGGGGGAAGCGGCAAAATGCCCAGCCGGTTGATGATCGACTCGATGGCTTCTCCGCCGATCCATTCCAAAATCTTTCGCCCGCTCCCCAGGTCCTCGCGGACGACGGCCGTTTCCCCCTGGCCGAAAAGGATTGTTTGTCCGACGGCGACGGATCCCCGGACCAGGACCTCCCACCGTTTCGGCCCGTCCGCTTGCCGAAGCATCAGCAACTCGATCTTCCCGCCGCCGGGCATCTTGTGTCCCAGCAGACGAGCCGGGATGACCCGGGTGTCGTTGACGACCAGCACGTCCGAGGGCCGCAGATAATCGACCAGATCCGAGAACCGACGGTGTTCGATCCGTCCCGTTTTCCGATCCACCACCATGAGGCGAGCGTGATCCCGGTCGGCCGATGGAACTTGGGCGATGAGGGACTCATCCAGGGGATAATCGTAACTGGAGAGTTGGTATTCGGTCGGCAATGTTGGCGGGATCATGGAGCCGGCTCGGCCGCGGTGACGGACGCATAGGGCGCCACGAGGACGCCCGGATAATAATATTTCAGGATCCGATCATACTTGTAACCCATTTCGGCCATCTCCTTGGCTCCCCACTGACAGAGCCCCACGCCGTGGCCGTACCCATTGCCTTGGAGCCGGATTTCGCGCCCGATCTTCTCGATTCGAAAATGGGCGCTGGGCAGCTCCTTGTACCCCAGAATTCGTCGGAAATCCTCCGCCGTCAGGATCAACTCTCCCTGGGAATGAATCAGGCGGATCTGGCTGATCCGTCCGGCCTCGGTCCAGCGAAACGGGGTGATCGATGCGATCGTTCCGATGGAATAGCCGGCGGTCGAAAAGTCTTTTTGGACGGCCTCCATCGGAATGGACTTGCTCCATTGATAGTAGGGCGAGTTCTGGTCGAAAGGACAACTTACCCCTTTGAGATACGGGAAGTCCATTCCCCAGACTTCGGCGGCGTTTTCGGTCGGGCCGGCCGATGTGGAATGATAAGCGGACAGGATCAACTGCCCTTCGAAGGTCAAGACCTGCCCCCGGGTTTCGGCAATGGCACGGTTCGTCACCGGGTCTTCCTTGTCCCGGCCTTCGTACACCTGATCGGCCGTCGTCGCCTGAACGTCGTACTCTTTCCCTAGGTTGAGTTGGCGCTGGTAGAGCGCATAGGTCCGCGAGATGATCGCCTGAACCTTTAGCACTTCCGGATGCCATTTGGATGAGATCTCGATCGGGACCACGCCCTTGAGATAATCTTCGATGTCGAGCTCGTTGATTAAACGAATCTTGTCGTGGTAAAGCGCAATATGGAGGATCCCGCCGACAGCCCGGCCGTTGATATGAATCGCTCCGTTCCCGGAGGATACAACCAACTCGCGCTGGTCTGTCGCCTCGTTCTGGATGAGCAGGCCCTGTGGCCCGGCGGCGATCACGATGGGGCTTTTGAACCCCCCGGGAACCGGATTCCCGTCCGAGTCCGTGAGGGTCAGATTCGGGCTTCCGGAAATCGTGACCGATGGGAAATCGGGGACGAGGAGGACCCGGATCGATTCGCCCGCAAGGACCGGGCGCGGAGTGAACAGGCCGAGGATCACCAGGACGATCGCCGCGCTCCTTCCCCGGATCTTCCGTGCCGCTCGAGCCTGCCGAATGTTTACAAACACAACATCACCGACGGGTTAACAGCCACAGGATCAGGGACAGGATCAGACTGATGATCAGGCCGGTGGTCAGGGGAAAATAAAAGCTGAAATTCTTCCGCTCGATATAGATATCGCCCGGCAAACGGCCCAGCCAGCCCAGGCCCGGAGTTTTTCCGATCCAGAGCAGAAAACCGCCGATCAGAACAACGACCGCTCCGATGAGAATCAGGAGCCGGCCGAGGGCTGCGAGATCCGGCATTGCGACCCTCGAGCTCAAGAGGCGGCCCGGATCAGTTTCTCCGCGATCTGGATGGCGTTGAGCGCCGCTCCTTTGCGGAGATTGTCCGCCACGATCCAGAGATTCAGTCCCGATTCGACCGAGGCATCCTCTCGGATTCGACCCACATAAACCTCATCGGTCCCGGAGACCTCCAGCGGCATCGGGTAAACCTTGCGTTGCGGGTCGTCGAACACCATCACCCCCGGCGCGGTCGCCAGCAGCGCGCGCGCTTCGTTGGCCGAGAGTTTTCTTTCGGTCTCGATATTCACCGATTCGGAATGGGCCCGAAACACCGGCACGCGCACGGTCGTGGCTGAGATCCGGATCCGGTCGTCCTCCATGATCTTCCGGGTCTCGTTCACCAGCTTCATCTCCTCTGACGAGTTCCCCTGCGCATCGAAGGAGCCAATCTGCGGCAGAAGATTAAAGGCGATCTGAAACGGATAGACATGGGGGACGGCCTCTTGAAAAGACAGGAGCGCACGCGTCTGGTCCATCAGCTCGTCCATGGCCTCTTTGCCGGTCCCGGAAACGGATTGGTAACTGGACACCACGATCCGTTTGATCCGCGCGGCCTCGTGCAGGGGTTTTAAAGCCACGACCATCTGGATTGTCGAGCAGTTGGGATTGGCGATGATGCCGTGATGCCGAAGCGCCGCCTCGGGATTCACCTCCGGGACGACCAGCGGCACGTCCGATTTCATTCGCCACTCGGCGGAATTGTCGATGACGACCGCGCCGGCCGAAACCGCAATCGGGGCATATTCCCGGCTGACCTCTTCTCCGGCCGAGAACAGCGCGATATCCACGCCGTTGAAGGCATCCTTCGTCAAGAGTTTGACCGTCAGGCTCCGATCCTGGAAGGTCAATGTCTCGCCGGCCGTACGCTCCGAGGCGAAGAGACGGAGTTCCTTCACGGGAAGTTTCCGTTCCTCGAGGACCTCGACCATTTCCTGACCGACGGCCCCCGTCGCCCCGACGACGGCGACCACGTATTGGTCCTTTTTCTTTAGCATAATATGACTACGCTTCCACGACAACCCGTATTGCGAACCTAAGTGCCACTGTTCAGGTAGGCCCTCGCTGCTCGGGCCAACACTGAACAGTGGCACCTGGGCCTATATTCAATGCACTATGCTTTCATCAATTGCTTGGCCACAAGCTCGCCCATCTCTTTCGTGCCGACGAGGTTGGTGCCGGGCGATGCGATGTCGCCGGTGCGGTAACCTTGATCCAAAACGCCGAGCACGGCTTGTTCGATCTCATCCGCGGCCTTTTCCTGATCAAAAGAATATTTGAGCATCATCGCGGCCGACAGAATGGTGGCGAGCGGGTTGGCCTTGTTCTGCCCGGCGATGTCCGGCGCACTTCCGTGAATCGGTTCGTACATCGCGGTCCGGCCGCCGAGGCTGGCCGAGGGAAGCATCCCGATCGAGCCGGTCAGCATCGCGGCCTCGTCGCTCAAGATATCCCCGAACAGGTTGGTCGTCACGATCACGTCGAACTGTTTCGGATTCCGGATCAACTGCATCGCGCAGTTGTCCACGTACTGGTGCGACAGTTCGATGTCCGGATAATCCTTGTGGACGTCGATCACGACCTTGCGCCAGAGCGCCGAGGATTCCAGGACGTTGGCCTTGTCGACCGAGGTGACCTTCCGACGGCGTTTGCGTGCGGCCTCGAAGGCCACTTTGGCGATCCGCGCGATCTCCTTCGTCGTGTAGACCTCGGTGTTGATGCCCCGCTCTTCGTTTCGGTAAGGTTTGACGCCCCGCGGTTCCCCGAAATAGATCCCGCCGGTCAGCTCCCGGACGACCAGAAGGTCGGTCCCCTCGATCACCTTGCGTTTGAGCGTCGAAGCGTCGATCAACTGTGGAAAAAGTTTTGCCGGACGCAGATTCGCGTAAAGTCCGAGTTGCTCCCGCAAACCCAGCAGGGCCTTCTCGGGCCGAATGGACGAATCCAGTCCGTCCCAGTTTGGTCCACCGACGGCCCCCAGCAGAACCGCGTCCGCCTCTTTTGCCGCGGCCAGCGTCTCGTCCGGCAGCGGCCGGCCGTGAAGATCGATCGCACCGCCGCCGACGACGGCCTCGTTAAAACTGAACGCCAGTCCGTGCAGCCGGCCGATCGCCTCCAGGACTTTCACCGCTTCCGGCACGATCTCTTTCCCGATCCCATCCCCCGGCAATACTGCAATCGTAAAACTTCGTTTCATAAGAGCTCCATGATGGATTGAGGACTGAAAAAGTATTATATCAATTTAAATGGGCCGGTGACAATGCCCGCGCGCGAGTCAAAGAAATCAAATCAGAAGCAATCCGGCCGCGCGAACGGCCTTCCAGTCTTTGCTTTTGGTGAATGCCTCATACGATTTTTTCGCCGATGCGGGGTAACGTTCCGCCGCTTCGGCCAGCCGAGGATAAGCGGCGCCCTTTCGCCCCCGCGGCCTGGAATCCCGGATGAGCGATTGAAGCCAATCAGTCAGGGACGCGTCGGTCTCAATCGCGCAGGTCTCCTCATTTCCGGGAAGAAGGAGAGAGACCTTGCCGGAACTGAGCGGCAGGACCGACGGGGCCCCTCCCAACCAAATCACCCTTCGCTCCGGATCGTCACGGGAAAATGAAGGAGTGCGAAGCGCGGCCCGGATGAAATCCTTCGGAACCTTCGGCTTGGGCAGTTTAAAATCGAAGAAGCTTCGGACATCGGCTTCCATTCCGGTCCCGTGCATGTAATTGTAAATCGCCTTCGCGAGCCCGGGCCCGAACCGCTCCGGATCACAGCCGGCGGGATCGATATGGGTCAGGTCGTTATTGGCGAAGGGCCCGCGCGCGGGGCCGGTGATCTTGATTCCGTACGCGCCGGGGTGAAGGCCGACCGGGCTGTGGCGGGTCGCGGTGAACCGATGCCAGAAGGCCGAATGGAGAATCCCGGCCTCAAAGAGTTGGCGGACCCGCTCCAGGCTCTCGACCGTTTCCCGTACGGTCTCGGTCGGGAAGCCGTACATCAGATAGGCATGGACCATGATCCCGGCTTGGGCGAAGGCGCTGGCGACCCGTGCGACTTGCGCGACATCGATCCCCTTTTCCATGAGCGCCAGGAGACGGTCGGAGGCCACCTCCATTCCGCCGGTCACGGCGATACAGCCGGACGCGGCCAGCAGCCGGCAGAAGTCGGGGGTGAAGCTCTCTTCGAACCGAATATTTCCCCACCAGGAGATGACCCGTCCCCGGTCGAGGAGCTCCAACGCCAGATCGGCAAGGCGGGATGGGGGCGCCGCCTCGTCGACAAAATGAAATCCGGTCTCTCCCGTTTCTTCGACCAGGGCTTCGATCCGGTCGGCCAGGAGGGTCGCCGGAGCCGGCTCGTAGCGTTGGATGTAATCGAGCCCCACGTCGCAGAAGGCGCATTTTTTCCAGTAACAGCCGTGGGCCACGGTCAATTTGTTCCATCGGCCGTCCGACCAGAGGCGATGCATCGGGTTCAACATCTCGACGATCGAGACGTAACGCTTTAGCGGCAAGCCGCGATAGGTCGGCGTCCCGGTCCCGGCAGAGGGAACGATCTGCTCCGGCGTCGTGTTCTGATAGATGACCCGGCCGTCGCGCCGGACGAAGGTCCGGCAGAGGGGCGCCTTCGGGTCGGACGATCGGACCGCATCGATAATTGCGAGGAGGGGGACTTCGCCCGCATCGAGTGTGACGTAGTCGACGTAGTCGAAGAGCCGCGGCTCGGCCAAGTCCCTCAACTCGGTGTTGACGTAGCCGCCGCCGAGGATGATTTTTATTCGAGAATTTCGCCGACGGATAAACGCCGCCGCGCGGAGCGCGCCGTAGAGATTCCCGGGGAAGGGAACGGTGATTCCCACCAGATCGGGGGTGATTTCTTTTAGCGATCGATCCAGCGCCTCTTCCAACATCCGGTCGATCAGCCCCTGCGGAGCCCCAAGCGCCGCCAGGAGCGGGTCGAACGAGACGGCCGAGGTCGCAAGACGCTCGGCGTACCGGCTGAGGCCGAAGCGGGGGTCGACCGTCGCCTGTATCAGATCGGTCAGGTCGTCTATATAGAGTGAGGCGAGGTGCTTTGCCCGATCCGCCAGGCCGAGACTTCCGAAGGCCCGATCGTACTGTTCCAAATTCGCGAAGCGGGGGCCTTCCGGCAGATATCGCCGCCCGCAGATCTGTGTCGCAAGCGAAGGGTCGGCCCCTTGGAGGTACCGGATCGTCGGATCGATCGTGTCGATATAACGCTCCTCCATCATCCGCGCCCACCGAACGATCTCGCCGGGGATCGATGTATTTTCGTTCTGATCCCGGATGGCCGAAAAGAGACGACTCAGCCCCTGCCGGGAAAAAAGGGCGAGAAAGGTCTCAATCGAGAGATCGGCTTGAAAAACCGGAACTCCGTTTGTTTGGAGAAAGCCGGAGAGATAAGCCGTCGCCGGATAAGGGGTGTTCAGCTGGGTGAAAGGCGGAGTGATCAGGAGGAGACGTGGATATTCAAATCCTGAACCGAATGCGCGTTTCATATTCATTCCATAAACGGATGGTTTCGGATATTTTGTGCCACGCTTTCCTTAAAGTCAATGTCACCGGGTCCTGCACGGGAATCCGGGCCTGCCGCGCGCAACCTTTATCGGACGGATCGGGATTGAATCGGCTTCGGAATGATGATGGCCCCCTCCCGGAAGGTTCCAAGCAATTCCGCACGGCCTTTTAAATACAGTCGCCCCACCAAGGCCCCGGTCACGGCGTCGAGCTCATCGCCGTTCATCGTTTTGGTCAGGCCGATCAGCCCAAGCTTTTCCAACCCGCGTCGCAATCTCGGGAGCCCCTTCTGCTTCCGTGCGATCTTCCAGAGGTCCTGTGCCGCGCCGGGATAGATCTCGATCACCTCGCAGCCGCGCCGCACCAGCCGCTTTTTTAATCGGATGCCGCGCGTCGTCAGCGACCGCATCGGCCCGAGGGTGATCGGAAAGAAACGGATGCCGCGCCTGAGGAGTTCGCGGTCGCAGGGCCGGAAGTGTTCCCCCGTACGGTCCTCGATCGATTTTCGGCCGGGCGGAAGGCTCAGCGGAGCGTCGATCGCGACGATATCCGGCCGCGTGGCGTCGACGAAGGCCAGTATTTCATCGTCGGAGTAGACCGTTGCGCTTGCGGCCACGGTCATCCCCTCGAGCAGGCAGATTCCGGTGTTCCGGTTTGGATTTCCGGCCAGATCCAGACCCACAACACGCGTTGGGTTACTTTTCCTTCCCAAGAGCGATCTCCCACCGGTCTTTTTCCACATTGTGCTGCAGGATGTAAAGACCGCCGTCATCGCCCCGAACCTTAAAGTTTCGATGGTCCGGATCGAGCCAGCGGTCAAGCACCCCGGCCACAACGACACGGCGGTCTCCGAGATAGAAGGCGCGTGGCGTTTCCTCGCCCCGGTATCCGGCGTAACATTCGACCCGCGGGCCCATTTTTCACCCCATCCATTCCCGGATTCGTTCCACGAGCTCATCGACGAGACGGTCCCTGTTTTCGGCCGTCACGGTGATCAGCAAGGCATCCTCACGGGCTTTGATCGCGTCCGGAAAGTCGAAACGGTTGCGCATGATCGCGGCAAGCACCGGCACCGGAGACGAGAGGGCCTCCTCGACCCGTTCACGGAATCGGCGGGATTTAAGCTCCATAAAGCCGATCTCGTCAATCACGACCAGGCTCCCAAGCCGGATCGCTTCCTCCAGCGCCGGGACCGCCACCGACTCGAACTGCTCCATATCGATGCCGTACTTCCCGAGCCGAAAGCGGCTCTCAAAACCCGCTCGCGCAAGCCGACCGATCCGGCCATCCAGCGTATGAATATCAAAGCCGATTCGGTTTCCCCCTTGAGCCACCTCGAGGGTGTAGAAACCCCCCATCTTTTCATAGCCCAACTCCCGAAGCCGTTCGATGACGCGTCGCACCAGCGTGGATTTCCCCACACGCGGGCGCCCGGTCAACAGGATGTTTTTCTTCGCGGTTGTACTTTCGCCTCCATGTCCCATATTCTTATTATAGAATCAATCATCCTACGAATCCATGAAGGAGAATTTCATGCCGGAATCAATGACCAATCCGCACCCGGTCGCCGCCCGATGGAAGGAGAAATGATGCAGATCGAATGTATCGGAAGCCGCGGCTGGGCTAAATCAAGCCGACCTTGCCGCCGGGTTGGCCTTTTTTTGTTTTCCAGTAGGCGAGCTTGTTCAACGCGTTCAAGTACGCCTTGGCCGAGGCGACGATGATGTCGGTGTCCGCGCCGTAGCCCATCACGTTCTTGCCGTCCTCTTCGAGGCGCACCGTCACTTCACCCAACGCATCCGTGCCGCCGGTGATGGCCGCCACGACGTAGGAAAGGAGCCGGCTCTTCGTCTGTGTGATGGCCGCGATCGTTTTATAGGCCGCATCTACCGGGCCGTCCCCCTTGGCGACGTTCTGGATCGACTGGCCGTTCACCGCCAGCTCGACCGTGGCGGTGGGCGTCACCTCGCTCCCGCTCTCGACATAGATCCTCCGAAGGACATACGCCTCGGGAATCTTGGACAGCTCTTCGCTCACGATCGTCTCGATGTCTTCATCGAAGATCTCTTTTTTCTGATCGGCAAGACGCTTCATCCGCTCGAAGGCGGCGTTCAGCTCCTCCTCGGTCAACTGATACCCCAACTCCTCCAGCCGTTTCTTAAGCGCGTGACGGCCGGAATGCTTCCCCAGGACGAGGTGGCTCTGGCCGAGGCCGACCGAGGCCGGCGTCATGATCTCGTAGGTCATTTTCTCCTTGAGTAGTCCGTCCTGATGAATGCCCGATTCGTGCGCGAAGGCGTTGGCCCCCACGACCGCCTTGTTCGGTTGAACCATCATTCCAGTGATCTTGCTGACCAGGCGGCTGGTCTTGGTGATTTCCTCGGTATGGATCCGTGTGTCGGCCCCGAAGAGATGGCGGCGCGTCCGCAAGGTCATCACGACCTCTTCCAGCGAGGCGTTTCCGGCCCGCTCCCCGATTCCATTGATTGTGCATTCGACCTGGCCGGCCCCTTCCGATATGGCCGCGAGCGAATTGGCGGTGGACAGGCCCAGGTCGTTGTGGCAATGAACCGAGATGACGGCCTGACTGATATTGCGCACGCGCTCTCGAATCCTCCGGATGAGCGATCCGAACTCATGCGGGATGGCGTAGCCGACCGTGTCGGCGACATTGACCGTCCGCGCGCCGGCCGCGATGACCGCTTCCAGGACCTCGCACAGATAGATTTCATCCGAACGGGTTGCGTCCATCGGCGAGAACTCCACGTCCTCGACATAACCGCGCGCCCGCTCGACCATTTCGACGGCGCGCTTGAGCGCCTGATCGCGGGTGAGCCGGAATTGATGCTTGAGATGGATGTCGGAGGTCGAGATAAACGTGTGGATCCTTACCTTCGGCGCCCCCTTGAGCGCTTCCCATGCGCTGTCCACGTCCTCCGGTTTGGCCCGGGCGAGGCTGGCGATCACGGGCCCCTCCACTTCATGGGCGATCCGTTTTACGGCTTCGAAATCTCCGGGTGAGCTGAAGGCGAAGCCGGCCTCGATGATGTCCACATGGAGGCGGGCCAACTGCTTGGCGATCATCACCTTTTCTTCCACGTTCATGCTTGCGCCGGGCGACTGCTCGCCGTCGCGCAGCGTCGTGTCGAAGATCTGTATCATTCGTGTCATGTTGTCCTCCTGAATTTCCCCTCTCGCTCGCTTCCTCGCTGAATTGATGCCTACTATAAATAAAAAAGCCTTCGTCTCTACCGCACCGGATTCGGTGCGACGCAGGGACGAAGGCTACTGCTCCGTGGTACCACCCCGTTTTAGGAAAACAGTAATAAGTCAAAAGCGACTTATCCTGCGTTCCCCTTCATTCAGCCTTTCACGCGGGCGAGGCGGCGCCGATTACTTTTCGTTCAGCGACGCGGCTCCGAGGCGAGTTCGGCCCCGTTAGACGCGGGCCTACTACTCCTCTTCACAGCCATTCAATGCAAATCATTATGACAGGAAGCCTTTGGAGCTGTCAAGTCCCTGGGGAATGGCCTGCCGGCGGAACCGAGGAGGGGTGGCGGGGATGGGCCGGCTGCTTGAACATTTTTCGGATCAACGCGGAGGTTGGCCGCTCGATCACCCCGGACAGCGCATACCCCGCAAACAGGACGAACAATAAAATTTGCGGTTCGGCCGCAAGAATAATTAGGACCAGTACAGCCGAGACCAGGACGTGAAAGGGTTTGCGGCCCCTCAAGTGAAAATCCTTGAAGCTCCGATAACGGAACGTGCTGACCATCAGGAAGGCCAGCGTGTAGATGAGTCCCAGGATTAGAAACGGCTTGATCTCGGTTCCCATCCGAAGAATATGGTGGTCCAGCACCACCAGCGAGGCGATCACGCCCGCCGCGGCCGGAATCGGAAGCCCGAGAAAATGCTTGCTCTCGGAGGTCCCGACCTGGACGTTGAACCGCGCCAGTCGCAGCGCTCCACAGACCACGAAAAGAAAGGCCGCGACCCAACCCATGCGTCCGTAGGTGCTCAAGGCCCAGGAATAGATCAACAGACCGGGGGCGATGCCGAAGGACACAAGATCGGCCAGGGAATCGTATTCCACGCCGAATCGGCTGGTCGTTTTTGTCAGGCGGGCCGATTTGCCGTCCAGGATGTCAAACGCCATCGCCACGAGGATGGCCAGTGCGGCCCGAAGGTAGTCGGCATTAAAGACCGAGATGACGGAATAAAACCCGCTGAAGAGGTTTCCGGTCGTCAACAGATTTGGAACCAAATAGATGCCGCGTCGAAAATCTTTCATTTTAAGACTCCTATGATGCTTGAACCGCCCTTGACTTTCTGTCCGAGTCGGACGTTGAGCTCCGTTCCCGGGGGCAGGAACAGGTCCGTTCGGGAACCGAATCGGATCATCCCGAACCGGCTACCCAGGGCTACCTCTTCGCCCTCCTTCACCCAGCAAACGATCCGTCGCGCCACCAGCCCCGCAACCTGGACAAAAACCACCTTCGCCCCCGAGACGGTTTCCAGGAGGATGGCGTTCTGCTCGTTCTGTGTCGAAGCCAGATCCTTGTTCGCGGCCAGGAAGGTCCCGGGCTGGTACCGGATCGCTCTAATCCGGCCAGCGCAGGGGATCCGGTTCACATGAACATCGAACAGGTTTAAAAAGATGCTGACCTTGATCGCCCGGTCCCGCAGGAACCTTTCCTCTTTGGCCTCAGACAACCCTATAATCTTACCATCTGCGGGGGAAACAATCAAACCTTCGCCGGTGGGGATCGTTCGGTTGGGGTCCCTGAAAAACCAGAAAACCAGAAGGGCCAGGGCGACCATCGGGACGGTCAGCCAGACGACCTTCAGAAGCGCCACGGCCACAGTCAGAACGGTCACGCCGATCAGAAACGGCCGCCGTTCACGAAGTACCGGTGACGGTTCTTGGGCCACGATACGGTGGGGGTCCTCCGTCTTAATTTTTGTCCTTGTCCACGAGCCGTTCTTTTTTTAACCAGGGCATCATCGCCCTCAGCTTGCTCCCCACGTCTTCGATCGGGTGGGCCGCGCCTTTTTTAAGCAGCGCGTTGAAGACCGGCCGGCCGGCCTTGTTTTCCAGGATCCATTCCTTGGCAAATCGCCCGCTCTGAATTTCTCCCAGGATGCGTTTCATCTCTTGACGGGTTTCATCCGTGATGATGCGGGGGCCCCGGGTGACGTCGCCGAATTTGGCCGTGTTGCTTATGGAGTAACGCATGTTCGAGATTCCACCTTCGTAAATGAGGTCCACGATCAGTTTAACCTCGTGGAGGCATTCAAAGTAGGCCATTTCGGGAGAATAGCCGGCCTCGATCAACGTTTCGTAGCCGGCCGTGATGAGCGAGGTCAATCCGCCGCAGAGCACCACCTGCTCACCGAAAAGGTCGGTTTCACACTCCTCGCGAAAATTGGTCTCGATCACACCCGCCCGTGTGCCGCCGATCGCCTTGGCATAGGCCAGCCCCACTTTTTGAGTATCCTTGGAAGGATCTTGATGAATAGCCAGGAGCATCGGCACCCCGCTGCCCTTGCTGAACTCGGACCGTACCAAATGGCCGGGGCCTTTGGGCGCGACCATGAAAACATTCAGGTCCGGCCGGGGTATCACCTGGCCAAAATGGATATTAAAACCGTGCGCGAAGGCCAGATAGGCGCCTTGTCGGAGGTTCGGTTCCAGGTCGTTCTGGTACAGATCCGCCTGGAGTTCATCCGGCGTGAGGATCATGACGATATCGGATAATTTCGCCGCCTGGGCGGGGGACATCACCTTGAATCCGGCCCGCTCCGCCTTTTGCCAGGAACGTCCTTCCCGCAGTCCAAGAATGACTGAAAGACCGTTATCCTTCAGGTTATTGGCATGCGCATGGCCCTGGCTTCCGTAGCCGATGATGGCGACCGTCTTTCCCTTCAGACGTTTTATATCGGCATCCTTGTCATAATAAATCTTCATTTTTTTACCCTTTTGCTTTTTAGAGGCGCTGTTTTTGATCAGGTTCCGTACCGTTTCTTGTCTTGAGATTTGTCCTGGACCGCGGCCTTGATCTCCTCCCGTGCGATCGCGATCCGGCCGGTCCGGACCAGATCCTTGATCCCGAGGGGCTTTAGCAAATTAATGATCGCCTCGATCTTGTTGGTGTCGCCCGTGATCTCGATCGTGTAGGTAGTCGGCGTGGAATCGATAACGCGGGCCCGAAAGATATCCGTAATCCGCAGGGCCTCGGCGCGGTCTTCCCCCTTGGCGCTGATCTTGATCAGGACCGTTTCACGGGCCACGAAGGCGCCCTCGGTCAGGTCGACCACCTTGATCACATCGATCAGCTTGTTCAGCTGTTTGATGATCTGCTCCACGATCCGGTCGTCTCCCCGGGTGACCAGTGTCATCATGGATACGGTGGGGTCGATCGTGGGCCCCACGGACAGACTGTCGATGTTAAAGCCCCGTCCGCTGAATAAACCGGCCACGCGAGACAGCGCCCCGAACTTGTTTTCGACCGTGACCGAGATAATATGTTCCATCTGTGCTCCGGTTTCGAAGGTTAACTTAAGCCGTCAGGACCCCTTCTTTTTCACCGTTACCGGTCTTTTTCGTATCGGTCTTGTCCTTCTTCTGAAGTTCCGGCGGATCTTCCAGGATCATTTCGTTGTTCGCTCCGCCGGCCGGGATCATGGGATAGCAATTTTCGTAAGGGTCGACCTGAAAATCGATCAGGACCGGCTTGTCGATCTTTAAGGCCTCCTTGATCACGCCGTCCACTTCCCCCGGTTTCGTCGCCCGGAGACCGACCGCTCCGTAGGCATCGGCCAGTTTCACGTAATCCGGATGCTGGCCCAGGACGCTGGAGGAATAGCGGCTGTTGTAGAACAGATCCTGCCATTGACGGACCATGCCGTGATAGCCGTTGTTGACGATCGCCACCTTGACCGGAAGATGATAGTCCATCGCCGTGGCGAGCTCCTGGAGATTCATCTGGAAACTCCCGTCGCCGACGATGCTCAGGACCAACCGGCCGGGAAAGGCCCGTTGCGCCCCGATGGCGGCCGGAAAACCGAATCCCATCGTGCCCAAACCGCCCGAGGTGAGCCAGGTCCGAGGATGGTCCAGTTTAAAGTACTGTGCCGCCCACATCTGGTGTTGGCCGACATCCGTCGACACGATCGGGTTTTTATCCTTGGTCAGCTCGTACAACCGGTCGATTAGGTAGGGAGGCTTGATCTTCTGGTCCTTGTTCTGCTGGTACGTCAACGGATGTTTTTTCTTCCATTCCTCGATCTGGTTCCACCACGGCGTGAGTTCTTCCTTGCGGCGGCCGTCCACCGAGGCCCGGAGGTGCTGGTTGAGTTCCTTGAGCACGCATTTCACGTCGCCCACGATCGGAATATCGACATTCATGATTTTTTGAATCGAGGTCGGATCGATGTCGATATGGATGATTTTCGCGTGCGGCGCAAATTCAGACACCTTGCCCGTCACCCGATCGTCAAACCGGGAACCGACGGCGATGATCAGGTCCGAATGATGAATGGCCATGTTGGAGGTGTAGCTGCCGTGCATTCCGAGCATTCCCAGAGAAAGGGGGTGGGTTCCCGGAAAACTGCCGAGCGCCATCAGGGTCATGTCGACCGGGATCTGGGTCAGTTCGGCAAACTCCCGCAGTTCTTCAAAGGCGTTCGAGAAGACCGTCCCTCCTCCGACATAAATGATGGGCCGCTTCGCCTTCAAGAGGGCGTCGGCCGCCTGTTTAATTTGCCACTTGTGTCCCTCGTAGGTCGGATTGTAGCCGCGGATATACACTTTCTCCGGGTAGTTGAATTCGGTTTGATTCATCGAGACGTCCTTGGGTATATCCACCAAAACCGGACCGGGACGTCCCGTGGTCGCAATGTAAAAGGCCTCTTTAATGGTCTGGGCGAGGTCGTTCACGTCCTTTACCAGGTAGTTGTACTTGGTGCACGGACGGCTGATCCCGACGTTATCGGCCTCTTGAAAGGCATCGTTGCCGATCAGACTGGTCGAGACCTGTCCGGTAAACACCACGAGGGGAACGGAGTCCATGTAGGCGTCCGCGAGTCCGGTGACGGTGTTCGTCATGCCCGGGCCGGAGGTCACAAGCACCACACCGGGTTTTCCGGTGGCCTTTGCATATCCTTCCGCCATATGCATTGCGCCCTGTTCATGTCGAACCAGAATGACTTCGGGGTCCTTGTAATCGTATAATACGTCAAAAATCTTCAAAACTACGCCCCCGGGCAGTCCAAAAATGACCTTCACCCCTTCTTTTTTCAATGACTCGACAAAGATTTGAGCGCCGTTAAGTTTCATACCTTCTCTCCTCGGTGACCCTCCCCTACACGCCGGATCGTGTGGATGGCTTTGATCTATGCCATCGTAACTTATGAGAAAACGAGGCTTTTAATTTACCACAAGGGTTTGAGGGTAGTCAACAGCAATGTTCTTGAGCCGGCGAATGGAAGAATTAAGGAGCGGGAGGCGTTTCAAAATGGTCACCTTTATAGATGACCTCCGTGCTATTGACGACCTTTGCGGTTGCGGTGGCATCCTGGACCGAAAGGACCTGGAGCTCCCCGATAATTCGTCGGGGAAGTGGTACACCCCTCCCGGGGGAGAAATATGACGTCTTCTCGCCCGCGCGGACGATCGTGAAACGGTCACCGGAACGAACCCCGTCCTGCCGGCCTCTATCCAGATAGACCACGTCCAACAGGGCTTGGTCGACTTTATTTTCTTTGACTTCAACAATGTAACCTTCGAGTGGTCCACTCGGGGGCGGAGGAGTGGTTTGGTCGACCGAATCCTCCGGGGCCGGCGGAGACATAACATAATCGCCCGGGAGGATGGCGTCGTAAGAAGTGATCACCTTGGATGTTACGGTTTTCTCGTTCGGGTCTGCGCCCGTAATCTCTGTTTGGCCCAAGATCCGGATGAGGTCACCCAAATATTGGCCCGTTACGGGATGGTATACCTTGTGAACCGAACGGTAAACAGTATATCGGTCGCCCACTCGGGGCTGAGCCCCTTCCATTGGAAGCAAATAAGCCGGATCACCCTGCCCGTTCAACTCGCGGCCATCCCGGCTGCCGACCACAACCCCCGCTGGACTCTGACCGGTCAAGATATACCCGCTGGCTGCGAGGAGTTTCATATTGATCGGCTTCGCGGCGGGAACGGGTTGTTCCGGGGGGGCGATCTCTACGGGCTTTTCCCGTTCCGGGGAAGGCGCCGCCTCTTCAACCACCCTCGGGGGAGGTGCGGTCACGGGTCGCGCGGTTTCAACACGAGTCTCGAGCTGGGCCGCTTCGCCACCGGGCAGATCTATCACGTTTCCGGGATAGATCAGGTCCGGGTTCAAGATGTATTGGTTATGTTTCCAAACCTTCGGCCATAGGAAGGAGTCTTGAAAAAAGGCATTCGTAATGCCCCACAGGGTGTCTCCCGGCTTTATCGTATATTTTCTCGGACCGGTCGTAGCTTCAGGGGTGGTCGTGGTTTCGGGAACGGTCACGGTTCCGGGTTGTGAGGGAGGGGCTTCTTCCTGCGGCGCCGAAGTTTCTTCGGTGGGCGTCGGCGTCTCCGCCGTGGTGTTTTGATCGGCCGGTGCCGGTTCGCTCGTTGTGGTGGAAGGTGTTTCTTGACTCCAACCGACCGGGTTAATCCACAGCGTGGCCCCCAGGGTCATCCCGATGAAGGTCAAGGCGCTCAGCCACCGTCGACCAAAATTCATCATGCAGAAAACTGCTCCTCAATCGGGTTAGATGCCGGTTTTAAATACCGATCGGCTCTTTCGATGAATCCGCATTGATTAGATTACCAGATTGTCTGGAAAAGTCAAGAGGAGACCGATCGGCCCGCCTTGACTCACCCGCTTGAATCCACTATAGTGGCTCGCAATCTATGGTTGCGTATCGCCATCAAGCCTTCCAGAATTGGCTCCGCGCCCTCGTCGTACTATCTTTGGCAGGGGTCCTGTTTCTGGGTTGCATCGGAAAAAGCAACGTGGTCACGGCCATCGTCATCAATCCAGAACAGCCGGCCATATTATTCATTGCCACCAATGATTCAGTTTATAAATCCCGCGATGATGGGGCCACTTGGGTGCCGGTCACGGAAGGTTTGAGCAACGCCCGGATTTTGTCCTTGGCCATCCATCCGACCAATACCTCGACCATTTATGCAGGGACCCTCGGGGACGCCGTCTATCGTAGTGTGGATGGCGGGAACCGGTGGTCGATCATCAACGCGGGGCTTAAAGAGCATGTAACCGTGGTCAATGCTTTTATCTTTCTTCCTCGGGATCCCGAGACCATCCTGGCCGCGACAACGGTCGGGTTCTTTAAAACCATCAACGGAGGGATGATGTGGGACGAGATGTCCAGCAAGGGGATGGACAGCGTCTACGTTGTATCGGCAGCCTTGGATCCTACCGATACGAATATTTTATATGCCGGCACGAGCGGCGGGGTTTACAAAAGCGTCAACGGGGGAATGAATTGGCGCGAATCGAACAACGGTCTCATGCGCATAGAACCCGGATCCGCGCTTTCATTGGGGGTCAATTCTCTGGCGATGGACCCTTTGAAGACGACAACGCTCTACGCCGGAACGACTCGAGGGGCCTTCAAGACGATTGATGGCGCCGCAAGCTGGACAAAGATTCGGGAAGGGATCGGTGAACGATTCATTGCGGTGATCCTCATCCATCCCACGATGAGTACGACCCTGTTTGCGGGGACCCAGGGCGGGGTTTACAAATCAACCGATGGAGGCGAGCATTGGGCAACCCTTAACAACGGACTGGTCAATCTCAGCGTCCGCGCGCTGGTCATGCACCCGAAGGATCCGAACGTCTTGTACGCAGGAACCCAGGGTGGCCTTTTTAAAACCGTGGACGGGGGCGTCCACTGGACCGCGTTGACCATCCGACCGAAAGGATAAGGGGAATTGAGCGGTCCCCGATATAATTGGTGCCGAAGGGGGGATTTGAACCCCCACGGGGTCACCCCCACTACGCCCTGAACGTAGCGTGTCTACCGTTCCACCACTTCGGCATGCAGAAAAGAGGCAGAGATGAATTCATGGCTTCCCGTTTGAGATCCCGTATCGTAACAGAGAACCCCAGGAGTGTCAATCATCGATATCCTGTTGAATGAAATGTCAAAAGAAGGATTTTTATATGGTATATTTAAATTATAATGAAGCGTTTGAAGATCAGAATATCCTTGCTAAAAACCTCTCTTTTTTCCCTAATTATTATCCTATCGCTTACCGGAATTTTTAATCTTTCCAAAGCCTCCACCGATCCTTCACCCGGTGCTTCAACCGATGTCGGCTCTTTGACCGCCCCGGCTGAGGGGCCGTCAACGGCGGAGTCTCAGTCAACGGAACCGGTCGATCTGGACTCGAAGCCGTTTGTAGGGTCCTGGGAGGATTATGGCCTGTCGATTCTGTTGATCGCGCTGGCCGTACTTCTAACCAAGAAGGGATTCCGCCTGTTTCAGGCCAAATGGGCCCTCGCCGCGCTCTGTGTTTTTCTGGGATTACGCTACCTCTACTGGCGGGCCGCCTACACGTTAAACACAGAGGATTCCTGGGCGACGAGCATCAGTCTGATCGTCTATATTGCCGAGGTTTATGGTATCCTCGCGGTCCTCTTGTTTTTTATTCAGGTGGCCAAGCCGACCGACCGTTCCGCGAGCCCGCCGACTGAATCCCAAATGCCGACGGTGGATATCTTTGTCACGATTTACAATGAGTCGCTGGATATCCTGTATCAAACCCTTGTCGGATGCATGGCCATCGACTATCCGGACGGTCTTAAAAAGGTTTATGCCCTCGATGATGGGAATCGTGAAGAGGTCAAACGCCTCGCGGAGCGTTTAGGCTGCCAGTACATCCGTCGCGCCACCCACGAACATGCCAAGGCCGGGAACCTCAATCATGCCCTGACCCAGTCCTCCGGGGAGTTCGTGATGGTTCTGGATTGTGATCACGTCCCGGTCCGAACCTTTCTCAAAGAGACGGTCGGTTTCTTCAAGGATCCGAAGGTTGCCTTCGTGCAGACCCCGCACTACTTCTATAATCCGGACACGTTTCAGCGGAATCTTCGACTGGAACGGGAGATTGTCAATGAACAGGACCTGTTCTTCTACGTCATACAACCCGGGCGTGACGGCTTCAACTCCAGCTTCTTCGCCGGCAGCGGAGGGATATTCCGCCGCTCCGCCCTCCAAACCATCGGCGGGTTCCAGGTGGTGACCCTCACCGAAGATCTCCATACCAGCATGGTCCTGCACGCGAAGGGATACCGGTCCGTCTATGTGAACAAGATTCTGGCCGCGGGATTGGCTCCCGAGAGCTATGAGAGCTATCTGAAACAGAGGCAACGGTGGACTCGAGGAGGGGTCCAGGTTTTCCTGATGGACAATCCGCTTTGGAAACCCGGACTGACCGTGATGCAGCGGATCCATTATTTCGGTTCGCTCTTTTATTTTTTTCACGGCTGGCCCCGTCTGGTTTATCTGACGGCCCCGCTTTCCTACCTTCTTCTGAATTACCCTCCGTTAGTGGCGCCATTTCCCGTTCTTCTGAATTATTTTTTGCCCTACTATCTAACATCGTTCATGGCCTTTAACGTCGTCAGCAAGAGGTTTCGCAACCCCTTCTGGTCGGATGTCTATGAAACCGTGATGTGCTTTTTTATCAGCTGGACCTCTCTGGAAACCGTGTTTACACCGACCAGGACCAAGTTTCACGTGACGCCCAAGAGGATGCGGTTTGAAAAGGCCCAGTTGGCCTGGTCGTATGTGATGCCCCACATCCTGCTTTTCGCCATTCTATCGGTCGGGCTCGGCGCGGGGGGATATCAGTTGTGGAATCGCACCGGCAATTTCGATGCCACCTTGTTAAGCGTCGTTTGGACCGTCTATAATCTGGTCATCCTGATGGCCGCGATCATCGTGGCCCGCGAGCGTCCTCAGAAAAGGACGTCGCCTCGCCTGTTCCGGAAGATCGAGTGCGAGCTGAAGTTCGGAGGTCGAAGCCTGGTTGGAAAAACAACCGACCTGAGCGAGAGCGGCCTATCGATGGTTCTGGATCGCCCCGTGCTTCTTCCGCCGGTGGTTCAGGTTCGGCTGGCCAGCGACTTCGGCGAGATCACCGAAATCAAGGGGGAGGTGATCCGAAACGATTCGTCGCCGTCCGGCGGGTCCGGCGTCGGGGTACGGTTTTTAAACATCAGTGATTCGCAGCATCAGAGTCTAATCCGCCAGATGTACAGTTCACCGAGCGGTTGGGCCGAGGCCCATCAGTCCACCGCCGCCACATGGGCGTCGTTTGCCTATCTGGTGACCTCGTCGGTTCGGGCCTTTGTCAAGGAAAAGATCCTTCGGCGACATTCCTCCCGGATTAAAAAGCGTATGACGTGCGAACTGGTGATTGGAGAACGCGTTATCAAAGGGACCACGGAAGATATCAGCAACACCGGTCTCCTGGTGCTCCTAAAGACCGAGGAAACCCTCGCGAAAGAAGTGACGATCCTGTTGTATCACGAGGATCGGGTGGTTTTCAGCGCCCGGGGAGAAATTGTCCGCCGCATCAAGGCGAAAGGACAGGAAGCGATTTACGGTATCCGGTTTCTCGAACGTCAGGATCTCGAACTGTCATCCCTGGCCTGAAGTCAAGGAGGTTCCGGTCGTTACATGGGAGCGTGGAGCTTTTATTTCTTAGCCAAACTGTACCTATATTTTCGAGGCTATCTTCGGCTCGATTTCATGCTGAATCTTCTCTTCATCCTTTTTTTGATCATTTCCGTTCCGGCGCAACTGAAGTCTTACCGGTCACTCACCGTCGTCAAACATTTCTTCGGCGGGATTTTGGGTGTATTGCTTCTTTGGCATGATTCCTGGCTTCCACCGCTCTGGGTTGCCGTGAGCTTTGTCGAGGGAGGCGGGATGCCGTCCAAGGAATATGTCTACCGATTTCTTTTGGAGTTCGTCAATCTCTGGGAAGTCGCCGGGTTGGTTGCGGTTCTGGCCGTGGGTATTTTAGTGCGTAATCATATTCGATTAACGCCGGTCGTCTTGGTTTTACTCTTGATCGCATCACTCCGCGAGTTTGGACAACATCCGGGTGGAATGGAGGGCGAGGTTCGGGCCTTCTACCGATCCGAATCGTCCCGAGTCGTTCACTTTGAAAAATCAAAAACGAACACCCCGGATTTCGACATTATTATTTTACATGTCTGTTCGCTGGCCTGGGATGATTTGAGAGGGGTGGGCATGGAAGCCGATCCCTTTTTCAAGACATTCGATGTCCTTTTCACCGATTTTAACTCCGTCACGACGTACAGCAACCCCTCTGCCATCCGGCTTCTAAGGGCCAACTGCGGCCAGTCCGGTCATGACGCCCTCTACCGCGAGACGCCGCGGGACTGCTACCTGGTTGAATCGCTTCGCGATCAAGGCTTTGAGACCTTCTTTACCTTGAATCATGACGGGGTCTATGGTCATTTTGCAGACCAAGTGAAGGCCTTGGGACATCTGGATACGCCGTTGCTGCCGACCGATCTTTCGATCCAAGCCTACGACTTTGATGGATCGGCCATCTACGATGACTACGACGTGCTTGCAAAATGGTGGACCCTTCGACAGAAATCCCCCTCTGCCGCCGCGGCAGTTTACTACAACACGATCAGCTTGCACGACGGCGCTCATTGGGTCGGAGAGAAAGAATGGTTGAGTCGGGACCGTACGGTTCATTACAGAGAAGCGACGCAGAAACTTTTGGGAGATGTCTCGCGGTTTTTTGATCTTGTGGCGTCGTCCGGTCGGAAGGCCGTGATCATTTTCGTTCCGGAGCATGGTTTGGCGCTTCGGGGCAACGCCCTTCAGGTCGCAGGCTTGCGAGATATTCCGTTTAAGCAGATTACCCAGGTGCCGGTCGGAATCAAGCTCATCGGGAGAA
>Ga0187773_10000186_pt1 | contig 26462 bp, 26 predicted proteins | sample 0216_BV02_MP05_1_FD_133133 | JGI IMG/M metagenome (GOLD analysis project Ga0187773, IMG submission 133133) | Tropical peat soil microbial communities from peatlands in Department of Meta, Colombia - 0216_BV02_MP05_10_MG | ecosystem: Environmental > Terrestrial > Soil > Wetlands > Peat | place...
CGACAAAGCGGATGTCATGAATCCGGCCGTCGATGCCGAGTTTCTTCAGGCTGTCGAGGTACAGGTCCTGGATATTCTCAGGAGAGGGTTTCAGTACCACCTGATACTGATAATAATGCTGAAGTCGGTTTGGGTTTTCTCCATATCGCCCATCTGTAGGCCGCCGGGTCGGCTGGACATAAGCCGTTTTCCAGGGTTCCGGGCCGATCACCCGGAGAAACGTGGCCGGATGGAACGTTCCGGCACCCACTTCCAAGTCGTAAGGCTGATGCAGTACACAACCTTGGCGAGACCAGAAATCTTGAAGCGCTGAAATAATCTCTTGAAAGGTCAAATCTTACCTCTTGGAGCCTACAATCGGCATGGATGGCTAAGTCAGCATAGAAGCAAATAAAATTAACAAAATTATACCCGAATTGTCAAGACGAATCACCGTTCAACAGTAGGCTTTACTGCTTACCGGTCGTACAGTATAATGATGACCTTATGAAAAGAAAATCGGGCCGGCGGAAAGCTCAGATTCAAAACCTGGAAGAGGACGCAAGGCGCTACATCTGGCATCCCTTCACCCAGATGGCCGAGTGGGAGAAGGAAACGCCTCTTATTATTGAACGCGGAGAGGGGGTGTATCTCTTCGACGTTTATGGCAAACGATATCTGGACGGCGTGTCATCCATATGGGTCAACCTTCACGGACACCGTAAGGCCGCGCTGGACCGCGCGGTGAAGAACCAGATCAATAAAATCGCACACTCCACTCTCCTCGGCCTGACCCATCGGCCGGCGATTCGGCTCGCGAAAAAACTGGTCGCGTTAGCACCGCAGGGATTGGCGAAGGTTTTTTTCTCGGACAACGGCTCGACCGCCATGGAAGTCGCCCTGAAGATCGCTTCAGTACTGGCGTCACCGCGGCAAACTCGGCAAGACAAAATTCCTGTCGCTGATCAACGCCTATCATGGAGACACCGTCGGCTCGGTCAGTCTGGGTGGGATCGAATTGTTTCACGGCCTCTACTCCCCTCTTCTATTTCCGACCTACAAAGTCGGCGCCCCGTACTGTTACCGCTGTTTTCTAAATAAAACCTATCCGGAATGCAGCCTCGCCTGTCAGGAGGAAGTCGAAAAAGTTCTGTCACAGCACCATGATGAGATCGCGGCCGTGGTGGTGGAACCGATGATCCAAGGCGCAGCCGGGATGATGACCTGGCCACCGGGCTATCTAAAAAAAATTCGGGAACTTTGCACACGGTACCAAGTTTTCTTGATTGCGGACGAGGTTTTTACCGGATTCGGGCGAACCGGAACGATGTTCGCCTGCCAGCATGAAGGGGTAACGCCGGACCTGATGGCCGTCGCGAAAGGTCTGACCGGAGGATATCTGCCGTTGGCCGCTACGCTGGTGACTCAGGAAATCTACGACGCCTTTTTAGGTGAATACGGGGAATTCAAGACTTTTTTTCACGGCCACAGTTATACCGGAAATCAATTGGGCTGTGCGGCGGCGCTGGCCAGCCTTGAAGTTTTCGAAAAGGAACAGGTCTTGTCGCGACTCCGATCGAAGATCAACACGTTGGGCAGGGAATTAAAGCGGGTTCAGGATCATCCGCACGTGGGAGAGATTCGACAGATCGGACTGATCGCGGCCGTTGAACTGGTGAAAAATCGAACGACAAAGGAACCCTACAACTTGGAAGAGCGAATGGGCCATCGGGTGGCCCGGGAGGCCTTAAAGCGGGGGATGATCATCCGTCCGCTCGGAAACATCGTTCCGCTTCTGCCGCCACTGTCCGTCACGATCCCGCAACTCAAAAAGATGACATCCATTCTGAAGGAATCGATTCAGGCGGCCACTGGGCATTAAAAGCGCGGTAGGCTGGGCGACTATGCCTTTTTTTTACCGAACAATTTACATCTCCAGCAGACCACCTTGATGGCCATGGATTGGACTTCATCCGGAACCAAAAGGAAGTAGCCCTTCCAGAGTTTCCGGCCGCACAGGTCGCAACGCGACACCTTAATGTAGAGCTCTTCAGAACGTTCTGCCATACGGTCCCCTCTAAATGGTCAAGATCTCCGAATTTATTCCGACTCGGAGCGCTTGGCCTGATCCACCAGAATTAGTATCCGATCGGCCACCCGGTTGGCGTCAAGACCCAACAGCCGCGCGTATTGGTGTACGTAGCTGCGAAGATAGACAGCCGGGGGCAAGGAGCGAAACTGGTTTTTTTCCAAAAACTCGAGATAGGTGATATTGATTCGTGTCTTGCTCGCGATTTCCTGGAGCGGGATCCCCCGCCGTTCTCGTATCAGCCGGAGATCGGCGCCCGTCATGGAATCGATATTAATGGGCTCAAAGGCCTGAACAGCCGGTTTTTGCGGACTGGATCCGCTAACCGGGGCCTCGACCTTCAACGGTTCCGAAACGGGTTGAACGGGTTTTTGAGGAACGACCTGTCCCAACAAATCCTGATCGTAGGCCCTTCGCCGCTTTTCATCCGAAAGCGTTTCGTAGGCCAGATGGATCTTTCGGATAATCTCTTTGCGTTCCTCGGAATCAAACAGCGAATAGGTGGCCAACGATTGATCGCCGTACGTTTTCTTGGCCAATGCATAAGCCTGCTCGATCTGCTCTCGGGTCGCGGTGGTCGGGATCTCAAATATCTCGTAAAAGTTCTGTTCCCGGATGGGCTTCATCGCCGTGGAGCGGTGTCGAGCAGATAATCGATCGTCAGCTGTTCGCGTTTGACCAGGTTGGCCGCCACTTTTTGGATTCCTCGCGCCGAGTTGGACATCGGATACTCGGTCAACATCGGGCGGCGACGTTTCGTGGCCTGCCATACATGATCATCGTATTCCACATAACCGACATATTCCACGGTGATGCCAAAATACTTGGTGCATGAGCTTCGCATCGAGAAACCCAGCGTGATGTCGTCTCTCGACCGGACCTGGTTCACCACCAGTTTCGGCCGGAGGCCGTACATCTCTTTTTTCAGTTGCTCTCCCACCGCCTCATCCATTCGCGCCACCTGCTCGATCAGATCATAAGGGGTCTTGATTCCATACTCGTTCTTTTGATCCATCGCTTTCGCGATGATCTCTTTAACGGAATCCTCCCGGGCGATTTTTCGGAATTTCCGGTAAAAAACGCTTTTAATGAAGCGATAGACGTTTTCAATGGAGGTCGGCTCCGGCAAGACGGCCAGTATTCCCTGATCGGCGATCAGGAAAAAATCCAGTATGTTGAACGACGTGCCGGCTCCCAGATCCAGGATGATATATTCCATATCGAGTTCCTGGATCTGACGAAGGAGACGCATCTTCTGTGCATGCTTAGGATTGGCCATCTCCAGAATATCCTGCGCCCCGCTGATGAGGCTCAGATGGCGGATGCCCGTCGGAACGATGGCCTGTTCGATCCGTTTGATGCGGCCGGTGAGAAGATCCGAGAGGGTGGCCTCCGGATAATCGATTCCGAGGCAGGTATGGAGATTGGCGCAGCCGAGATCGGCGTCGATCAATAGGACGCGTTTTCCCTGATTGGAAAGCGCAATCCCCACGTTCGCAGCGAGAAAACTTTTGCCCGTGCCGCCTTTACCGCCCCCGACGGCCCAGATTTCGCCTCTGGTTAAATTTGCTGAATTCCTTTGCTGCATCCCCAACTTTGAAGAACCACCGTTTTCTGTCCGGGGATTCCTCGATCCGAGTGGAGAACATCCTATTTTGTAATCCATTCGCCCGCCGTATTTTCCGATCATAAGAGAGCGCCGCGGGGGCTATTGGATTCGATAGGCTAATAAATCGTTGAGTTACTTTTACACAAGTTGATCGAATTTATCAAGTGTTTTCTTATTTTTTCCGAGTATGCTATAATTTCGCATCATGCAGCCGATGCGGTTCTTCCCGCTTCTTATGGTCCTGTTGTTAAGCCCATTTGTATTCACGGATACTTCTTCGGCCGGACCCGATACCTTGATCGTCGATCCAGTAAGCGCCGGGCTCGGGCCCGACGCTATACCGAACGGCTGGGATCTAAAACAGTGGTTTGGCGGTGGCCATGATATTCGAATCGAAAAAAACGACGAAAAGCCGGTTCTTCATTTGATCTCGAAGGACAACAGTTTCGGGATTTACAAAAAAATGGATTTCGATATTCGTAGCTATCCCTATCTTTCCTGGCGATGGAAAGTCACGGTTCTACCGATCGGAGGGGATGTACGGAACAAAAGGACGGACGATCAAGCGGCACAGGTCTACGTGCTTTTTCCCAGGTTTCCATCCGCGGTCAATACACGGCTGGTGGGCTACATCTGGGAGAACCTCACCCCAAAGGACCTCCATGTCACCAGCCGCAAATCTTCCAATACGCGTTATGTCGTTCTCCGAAATCATTCGGATCCTCTAAACCAATGGATGGAGGAGAAACGCGATGTCCTTCAGGACTACCGCGACCTGTTTGGACAAGATCCGCCCGAGGTTGGAGGAATCACGTTGATGATCGATTCGGACGACACGAATTCAACCGCTGAAAGTTATTTCGACACTCTGCGTTTTCAAAAAGAGTAGCTACACCGATGCGAGCAACCGCCACGCCCGTCTTCATAGGCAGGGGCACACTAAAAGGGGAACCGCAGAAGGTTTTCCATAAAAAATTTCTTGCACTATGACGGCGTCTGTGCTAAAAATGACAGAATTTGTATATCTCTAACTGGAGGTGTGTATGACGAACCGACGGTTGAGGAAATTAATGCGCAGCGCTTCCGCAACCCACCTGACACGACTCGGCAACAAAATCCGACGTTTTTTTCTCTGCGCTGTGAGACCCCGCTATGTTGAAGAAATGATCCAGCACCGTGGGGGTGAATGCGTTCAATGCGGCAAATGTTGTAAACTGGTTTTCAAATGCCCGTTTCTCGGAGGAACGGACGAAAATCCGCGCTGCATGGTTTATGAAGGACGACCCAAGCCCTGTGTCGCGTTTCCAATCGACGAGCGTGATCTCGCCGATGTGAATTTTCAGTGCGGTTATTTCTTCGACGATGCGGCGTCTCCGGCGCCCGACCTCGTTCAGATCCCCGTCCCCGCCTTCACACGCCGCACCCAATCGGCACCGAACCTTGCCACCGATATTTAACCTCGGTCTATTCTACGATTTGATCTCTTCCAATACGATTCTCTTTGCCCCGGATCGTTCCATTTCATGTTCGGCCTGTTCGCTGTCTTTGGGTTTCACGTTAACTCCCTTAGACGCATCCGCCAGATAGATTGCTTTGAAACCGGCCTTCATGGCATCCATCACAGTGCTCTTCACACAATAATCGGTGGCCAGTCCGCCGACGAACACCGTCTCGACCTTTTGCCCCCTCAACCACTCGGCCAAACTCGTGTGTTGAAATCCGGAGTAGGCTTCGATCTTGGCATCCGTTCCCTTTGATATGATCTTCGACGTATTGGGAAGGTTTAGGTTAGGATGAAACTCCGCTCCCCGCGAATCTTGAATACAATGCGGCGGCCAGATACCGCCAAAAGGTTTGAAGGAGCTATGATCACGGGGATGCCAATCACGCGTTGCGACGATCGGCGCATGATGGACCTGAAAGATCCGTATATACTTGTTCAGAACCGGCACGACCCGATCTCCATCCGAGACGGCCAGCGCTCCACCCGGGCAAAAATCATTCTGAACGTCCACGATGATCAGCGCGGTTTTGTCCGAAACCTTGATCGCCTCGGCTCGTGTCTTCTTAGAAGACGGCATGAACACCTCAAGGAAAGAGGCCAGTGACTTTTCATTATACGACTTGCACTGTGGATCTGCAACCGGAAGGACGATCTTTAATCTGCGACGATTGAACGGCGATTCCGAAGAATCGGAATCAGAACGAGTCCAAAAATAATTGAAATTGAACAACCGGGAAATTCAATGCCATAAACGATTGGTGTCAAAGCCCATCTTGTGATCATTCTCAGGCTCTCGTGTTGGCGGATGTAATCCGCAATGGGCGGAGATGTTTTGTAATACAATTGGACAAAGGCTTTTCCGACCGAATGGGGCAATAGAACGTCGTCCCTGAACTTCCTCAACACTTGGACTTCGGGAGCCAGATAGCTTCCGTAGGCCGCCGTGGCGATAAAGCAACCGCTTCCGTTGCCTCCACCACCGCTCACCGTGGTTGGAGGTGGATTCGCCAATACTGTAGTATTGACTGTGACGCTGTTGTTGGCCGGATTGGGATCGGGATTGGCATTGGTGCCGGCGACGTCGACTGTGTTGCTGAGGGTCTCCGCAACCGTTGGCGTAACGACGATCGTCACGGTAGCGTTAGCGCCGTTGGCCATGCTCCCCAAAATACACGTAACGGTCGTGGACCCAACACAATTTCCCTGACTCGCAATCGATGTAATAACGATGACCCCGGCCGGGAGCGTGTCCGTTACCGTCACACCGGGATCCGTCGACAAACCCTTGTTCGTTACGGTGATCTGATAAGTTACGTTATCCCCTGCGCTTAGGATCGCAGGATTGGGACCGGCGGTCAATCCGATTGAAAGATCGGAACCCGCCGCATACTGAACCGCTTTATAGGCGTTTAACCGACCGCCGGTGACAACCTTGCTTGAGAGCGAATTTTTTTTGTCGACGGAGTTTAAGATCGCCTTGATGATGTCTGCGTTTGAAAACGCCGGATTGATCGAAGCCACCAAACCCGCAACCCCGGTGACATGCGGAGCCGCCATCGAGGTCCCCTCAAGAAACTCGAACTCGCTGCCCGAGTAGGTGGAGGACGCACAATTCAAATTTACATCATCAATGTAAGCCCCATCGTCTATATTGGAAACATCTGTTCTGAGCCTAAAAACCGCATAAACGGACGGCTGACCGCTGACCGCCGTCAGATCTTCGCCCAGCGGAAGAAAAACACCTCCCGTGCTCCCGGAATAGCTATTGATAATCGTCCAATTTATCGCATCGGTGGATCGTTCCACGATAAAATGGTCAAAACCTCGTTCCGTGGACAAACGGAGTTGGTAATCCAGCCTGCAGCCTTGCTGGCCCGTTAAATCTTGAGCATTGGACAGGAGGGCAAATGAATCGGTATTGTTGAGATAATTCCCACCAGGGCTGTCGGTTAAGCTGTGTGAGGGACTGACCGAAAAATGGCTTGTTAATCCCCAGGTATTATGAGTGCCGCCGGTCGTCCAATTGCCCATCCCCGATTCAAAATGGTCCTCAAAAATCGTCTGCCGCGCAGCCGCCGTGCTCCAGATGTTAACACCCGGCGCCGCGATATCGACCGTTTTTTTCCCGTAATTGGAAAAGCTGGCCAGTTTATCATTTTGATCCGACGCCGCCACCGAGATGATGTTCGGAAGATTGTAGTTCGCGGGATAGGTCGGTGTCGTGTCATTGTTGGTCCCGCCGTTTCCGGCCGCTGCAACGAATACGATTCCGGCCGTATTCGCCGCCGCAATCTCATCCATTTCCGCTTGGGAAAAATTAGAACCGCCGTAGCTCGCGTTGATGATCTTGGCGCCGTTGTCGATCGCGTATTGAATTCCCGATAATATCTGGGACAAGCTTGTCATTCCAGAGGCGTCGAATACACGGACCGGCATGATGCTGGCCGTCCACATCACACCGGTGATTCCTGCCCCGTTATTCCCCACGGCCGCAATCGTCCCGGCAACATGCGTGCCATGGGCGATGAGATCAAACGACGTGGGATCGTTATCGTTATCCACAAAGTCCCAGCCATGGACGTCATCGATGAATCCGTTTCCATCGTCGTCGATCCCGTTTCCCGGTGTCTCTCCCGGGTTCGTCCAGATGTTGGCCAACAGATCGGGATGCTCCCAGGCGACCCCGCCATCTAGCACCGCAATGATCATATTGTTTGAACCGGTCGTAATATCCCAGGCCGCGGGGGCATGGATGTCGGCCCCTGAAACTCCCTTCACCCCGTTGACCGTCTGGCCGGTGTTGTATAATCCCCACAAAGAACCGAAGTCCGTATCGTTCGGAGTCGCCATCAATTGGCGAAAATAAATTGGCTCGGCATACTCAACATCCGGATGGCTCCGGTATAACGCAACCGCCTCTTCGACGGACATGTCGGGTGGAAGGAGGAGGTGCTGCACGCCGATGGTGTCATAATCCCGTTTTTTTACCGCCCGCATGGATGCTCGAAAGGATTCTTTTCTGTGAGGGGTGACGTCCGGTTTAAACTTCACAAAGACTTCTCCGGGAACATACATTGAACCTACGGCGGAGTTTAAACCCAAATTCGCATCCCGTACACTTTCGACCGTTCCTTTTACAGCACCCTGCTCACCGTCGCTCGGGCCCTGCTCTTCTGCACCGCCGAGGCTCCCCAGCAAAAGAATCCCCGCCACCGTCATCGCACCGATGGGAGTAACTCGCATTAATTTAGCCGGTTCATTCATCGGACGACACCCCGATGCCTAGGGACCCTTTGGCATTGTCTTTCGAATGTAATTCGGCTCTGCGTATTCGACCTCCGGCAGTTGGGCGTATTGTCTTATGGTGTTCTCAACGCTGCTTTCGGCTGTGATCTTGAGAAGATAAACCCCCGATGACTCGAAATATTGAATGGTCTCCGTTCCAAGAACTGTATTGATTTCCTGAATCCGAGTTTGAGACACTCCCCCCTTAAATTTTACCAGAAGTTCTCCAGGGCGATAGGGTTCAGGAACCCTTTGAAGCCCGTTCGGGGCTTGAGATGGGGATAATGTGGATTGGGAACGGCATGATGAGCCGAACTCCACGACGAGACAAACGCTGAGACAAAGGCTAACGAGGCCTATTCGAGGTATTCGATAATTCATTCCTACTCAACGTTCGCTCAATATCGGTTTAGGGGGACGGAAGCAACTGAGGCGGTTCCAACCGGGCAAGCGTCGCCGTAATAGAACCGATAGGAATCTTGCCGTTCATCAGGACCGGAATGCGTCGGGCATCGTCCGTTAACCACACATAAAGATCGCCTTTATTCATCAGCAGTCCCTCATACAGAACGATGGCCCTGACCTTGATGGTTGGAACCGTCCCGATTGCGGTATTGATCGTCTCGCGGCCCAGAATCTGAACCTCCAATTTCCAGTTTTTTTTACTCTCATGAACATCGATAAAGACCGATGTTCCAGTGGCCAGGTGTGGAATCGTTCTAAAATAGTATAGGGAAGAAAGGCTGTCCTGGACCTGAGGAGGGACATTGAATTTGGACGCCCGGCCCTTTACCAGCCACTCCGCCGTATGCTCATCCTGATCGAACTGAACCACCCGATTCCGTTTCCACATGCCATGGTTCTGGTCTACCGAAATCTTGTAAGGGTATAACCCCTTGGCGTCGATAATCGACTCGACGCGGTCGTTGACCGGATAAAAATAGGAAAGGAACTTGTTCGATCTGGCCGTGGAAACCAGGCGGAAGACATCCCGGCCGTTGAAGGGTTCACCGGATTCGGTTTGGAGGGCGGCCTCACCCACTCGCAGACCGGCCCAACTGATGTCGTAGACAAGACGTTCTCCCCAGAAAAAGGAAGGCACCACCTGTTCGGGAGCGGGGTCGGGCAATGAGGCGGCGACCAGTGGCGTACCGAGAAGAACAGACCCCAGGACAAACCCCGTTTTAAGAAGCGCCTTTCCCAAGGAGCACCACCGGAATGGTTTTGAGAAAAATCTCAAAGTCCAATTGAAGAGACCAGTTATCGATGTATTGCAGGTCCAGCTCCATCCATTTGTTGAAATCGACGATGTGGCTACGGCCGCGGATCTGCCAAAGACAGGTCATTCCCGGCTTCATGCTCAAACGACGACGCTGCCAACGCTTATACTGGTTCACCTCCTCCGGTAACGGAGGTCGCGGCCCGACGATGCTCATGTCTCCATTAAGGACGTTGATCAGTTGCGGCAACTCATCCAGACTGGTCCTCCGGAGGAACTTTCCGACCGGGGTCAACCGGGGATCTCCCTTGATTTTAAATGCCGGCCCTTCCATTTCATTGAGATGCATTAATTCCTGCTTCCTGGCTTCGGCATCCTGAACCATCGAGCGAAATTTATAGAGGGTAAATCGCCGCCCATTTAATCCAACACGCGTCTGCTTAAAAAATACCGGCCCCGGCGAAGTCAGCTCGATCGCTCCGACAAGGATCAAAAAGACGGGGAATAACACAACCATCAAGACACCGGACACGACCAGATCAAAAACTCTCTTCAGGGCGAGCGAAAACTCATTGTAGGGTGTGGTGGTAAAGGTCAGAAGCGGAACCCCGTACAGATCGTCCAGGTGGACTCGCGCGATCATGTGCGGGAAAAAGTTCACCGCAACCCGCGCACGAATACCCAATTCTTCACACAATAAGAAAATCGTCTCCAGCTCCTCTAATTTTTTCCGGGAGACGGCAAAAATGACTTCGTCCACCACCCGATGCTGTAGAATCCCCGGAACCTGATGGACATCGGCAATGACCGGATAGCCCCCTGCCGTGGTCGGCTCACTGTCACCGCTATCGCTAATCAATCCGATGAGTTTGAATCCCCACTCTTTATGATCCTCCAGAACTTTCGCGATCTCCCGGGCACGTCTCCCGGTTCCCACCAAGAGGATGTTTCGGGTATTTAAACCCTTCCATCGAGCCTGCTTGGCAATCACACGAATCGTTATTCTTTCCATCGAGACCAATACAAAAACCATCCCCCCGAAGATAACGACAAAAAGCCGGCTGAGATCATGAAGTTTGAATACGAATATCGTGGCCCCCACCAGCAAGGTTCCTAACAAAACCACCTTCAGAATGGCCAAGGGCTCGGCCCACAATGGCTTGGTCCGAAAGGAGGCGTACAGCCCGAAGTAATACATCAAAAACGACCAGGTTGGAAGAATGAGGAGTAAAAGCCATAGATACGCATCGATCGGGACGAGTTTTCCATACGGAACGGAAAGAAATCTGTCGCGGATCCAATACGATAGAAAAAAAGCGGTCACAATCAGGATGAGGTCGCTGACATAAACAGAGGAAGAGACTAATTTTGCGCGTTGTCGTAACATGAACTTAACCGAGATATTTTTGCTTCAAAACATGCCAAAAGAAAGGAAAGTCATCAATCAGATACCTTCTCCATAATCTTCCGGGTTCTTGGGAGAGGCGCCAGGCCCATTCCAATCCGTTCTTCTGCATCCAAAACGGCGCGCGTTTCTTGCTCCCGGCATGAAAATCAAACGCCGCCCCTACACCAATCATGACCGGCACCTTCACTCGACCGTGATGCTCGGCCATCCAGAGTTCCTGTTTGGGAGCGCCGAGACCGACCCACAAGATATCCGGCGAGGCCGCATTGATCGCTTCAACCATTTTCCGATCTTCCTCCAGGGTTATGGGTCTAAACGGCGGAGCCAGGGATCCGACGATTTTGGTTCCGGGAAACCGTTCCCGCAGTTTTTTTTCCAAAGCGGCCAGAACTTCTTCCGACGAGCCGTAGAAAAAGTGGGTAAACCCTTCATGATCGGAAATTCGTATGAGGTCTATCATTAAATCAGGACCGGCTACTCTTTCTCTCACGGAACACCCAAGAAATCTTCCGGCCCAAACCAGCGGCATTCCATCCGCGACCGTCAGAAACGAGGAGTTCAATGCCGACATCAACCGCTCATCCCTTCGGCTGCCCATAACGCTGTCCACATTTGCCACGCAGATATAACGGCCGTAAAATCCTTTAGACCGAATTAGATTCTTAACGGCATCGATCGTCTCTTCCATCGTGACTCGATCGATCTTTACCCCAAGCAATTTGAGCTGTAGAGGCATAAATCCTCTCTGTTAAATCATCCCAAATCCCTATTTATCATAAACGTTAAAAATGTTATTATCAACTCTCTTTTAGGCCAAGCTGTCCAAACACGCGTGACAGTCGTTCATAAAACCGCTCCGGAGAATAAAGCGATTTTGCTTTTTGCTCGCCATTCGAACCCATTTTCTTTATAAGGTCGGAGTTGGACCAAAGGTCATTGATTTTCTGTCCTAAATCCAGCGGGTTCCCCGGTTCAAACAGTAAACCGTTGATGCCGTCATCTATAATTTCAGGCAGTCCGCCGATACGCGAGGCGACAACGGGTTTGCTTAAATAAAGACTCTCAATCGCCGTATAAGGAAAAGTCTCATAGCTTTCCGAAGGGACGATCGTAAATCTCGCCCCCGAAACGATCGACCACAGGTCATTCCCGGAAAGATATCCCACCATACGGACATTTTTTATTTTCTGTCCCTCAATATACCTTGAAACCCGTGATCGTAGAGGGCCGTCTCCTGCGATAACAATCTCAATTTGGGGCACGAATTTCGCCGCATCCAACAACGTCATCACACCTTTCTCGGAAGACAAGCGGCCGAAATAAACCAGATAATCTCCAGGGGGGCTGTTCACAGAACGATTGTTCTTCATCGAAACAAAATTGGGAAGAACCGCGAGCTTGTGCTCCGGATATCCATACTGAATCAATTTTCTTTTCAAAAATTCCGAAGGGGTCACAAAAAGATCCACATACGGTTGGATTAATCTCAAGTGTCGATGAATTGCAAATGCGATCGCGTAGACCGCGGATTCGACATAGCTGTTCCTGCAATTGTTGATGATCCCATGGATATAATTGCCTTCTCCGCATTTTTCGCAGACATGGCCTTTGGTAAAAAACAGGCCGTTAGTGCAAAGGGGTTTATAGGCATGCATCGTGAGGATTATCGGAACGGAATGTTTTTTTAAAACGCTCAACACGGAAGGGGAAACGAATGGATAGAGGTTGTGGATATAGGCCAATTGGGGCGGATTTTCCTGAACCAGAGACCGAACGGCAAATCGGCTTGAAAGAGAATAAACCATTTCAAAGGGGAGCGTCGACCGCTTGATCGCGCCGTAGGCCTCGATGGATCGACTGGATTTAAATAAAGGAAGGACCGTATGCCCCTTGGAGGTCAGAAGCTCCGACAAAAGCTCGACACACCGGTCTTCGCCGCCTTTCGAACGGTAAAAATTATGGCAAAGCAGGATTTTCATCGGAAACAAATGATTTTACTATTTTCACGAAATACCGAGTCGGAGGAACCATCGACGTCAACAAATTTTTGAAATAAGATGCGCCGTCCGAAATCCATTCTTCCTGGTAGTATGAGAACAGCTCATAACGGTCAATGCCGACCGAATTCAAAAGCCGTTTGATCTCACGGATGGTATAACCAATTTCATAAGGGGCGTGCCAGATGCCTGAATGCATGCGATTGTGGAAGTCCACAAGGGCGGTTCCGCCGTTCTTCAACGATCCGTAAATTGTCTCGAGCAGACGCCGCTCATGTTCCAGACCATAGATCAAGGTATCATTGCAAAGAACAGTGTCGAAAATCTCCCCGCGATAAGGAGAACTCCAATAGTCGCACCGCACGATTAGCACATTGGAGGCCGCCCTGTGTGTTGTTTCTCGATACAGATGAACGACATCGGCAACCCGAAGATCCGAATATACGGCAGTGGTGCACCGGTCGAGCAGTTCAAAATCGTACCGGCCGCTCCCGGCGCTGACATCGCAAAAGATCCCCAACTTGTCAGGCAGGACCCGCTTGATAAGGTTTAATTGCTTTAAGACCCGCCCATGCGCCCGCAAAGGCAAGGACTCCATCAATCCCCAGGGTGGCTCGGCGATTTCCCATGTGAATTTTTCGTCGAAGATTTTTTCATAACGCCCGATATTTCTTCTTTCCAATCTGCTTTGACCGACTCTTACGGTCTTATGGAGAGGCAGAACTTCTACCAGGTTCGGGGCCCATACCTTAAAGGAACGATGACAACGACCGCACGTGAGATGATTTTCAACGACCGTCAAATCCCCACGATCATCCGGACACACAAGGAGCTCGGCCGCTGATTTGGTCAATCGGTCCATCGATATTTTTCCATTAATTCTCCATTGGTCAAATAATGAACGCCGCTGTGGCCGGAAATATATTTGAATAATTCTTCGAGGTCCTCCCACAACTTTTGTTCATCGATTTCCCACGAATGGCCCCAGAGATGCCATACGCCCCCCTCTCGAACGACGGTGTCGAATGCCGTCCTGGCCAGCTTCTTCCAATCCGACTGCAGATGAAGTCTGAAGATGTAATTATTCAATCCCTCTATATTCACACGTCTGACGGCGTTCTTTAAATACGTTATTGGGGTGTGCGGGTACGCCTGTAGTGTAGTGTGCAGTAAAAAACCTTTTGGTGCGGAGAGTCGAAAGCCATGGATTGTCCGTCCGAACGAATGGCCCGCTCGTTCGGCCATCCGGACGATCGCAGCGTTCATGCGGCCTCTCGGGAAAGCGAATCCCATTACCGGATGGCCGACAACCTGTTCCAGGTGTTGCTTTCCCTGAACGATCTCGTTTCGGACCTCCTCCTGACTCATCGATGTCAAGTCGACGTGGTTAAAGGTGTGTCCTCCGATCTCATGACTCCTGTCCAACTTACGGATCTCATCCGAGTCCATTGTGAAACGTCCTTCGGAATTTCGAACGGGCACATAAAACGTGCCTGTTAACCCTTGCGAAGAAAGAAGATCGGCCAGGCGAAGATCGAACGGATGACCGTCGTCCCATGAGGTTGTCACGATCGAATCTGGATTACCGAATGACATCAATTAACCTTTTCACACTTTAGAATAAATTCTCCTGTCATTGAAAAAAGGCGTTTTTTTAACCACTGACCTCCGCCGGTAACTCGTCTATCGACGACCTTCAGGCCGTATCGTTCGACCAGTCCGCTCAATTCAGCAGGTGTAAAATAGCAAAGATGTCCTCCGTCCCAACCCGGATCAAAACTGGTTCGAGGACGTTTTCCCATCAGGATACGGACACGATTTGAAAACGAGGCCACGTTGGGTGTGCAGATAATGACGACACCGTTCTGTTTTATAACTCGGGATATCTCCGAGAGGGCGTCATACGGATCGACCAAATGTTCCAAGACATCGAGCAACAAAACACAGTCAAAAAAACCGGCCTTAAACGGAAGTGGATCCTTATTAAGATCGACGAGAAAAGCCTTCAGTCCGTTCGCACGGGCCCTTTGGACCGATTCCTCGATGACATCGACACCGTAAACTTCCTGATAACGATCGAAGACGCCCATCGCTTTTATCGATTCGCCGCCCCAACAGCCCACGTCCAAAACTCTTTGGCCGTATGGAAGGATTTCTCGAACAATTTCATGACGGGCTTTCGTGGCGGGATTTATAATATAGTCTAGGAAATATTTATGGAACCAGTCTCTTCTCGCATGATATTCGGTTTGATAGCTCTCCCTATCATCAATCTTTTTCTGCCATAACTTGGAATAGAAATCTTTCACTACGCTCATTTTATACCACCCTGCACAAATTCAATCGCGTCCGTAAACCCTTTGACCATCCGCTCGTACGTCCAATCATTAATTATGCGCCTTGCATTCTGCCCCATCGACATTCTTAAAGCGTCATCGGAAAGGATCTTGTACAGTGCCACCGAAAGGGATTGGCTGTCCCGTTCCGGGACGACGAACCCATTGACTCCCCCCTCGACCAGCCCCCCAACGCCGGCACCCACCGCATCAGTGACTACCACCGGGGTTCCCTGGTTCATCGCCTCGTTGACCACCAGACCCCAGGGCTCTTTAAAATCTTTCGTCGTAATTGAGGGTAAAACAAAAACATCGGCTAAGGCATAATACTTATATAATTCGGCACTTAAGATATGGCCCATGAAGAGAGCATTTTTCAGGTTATTATCAAAACATTGTTTTTCCAAGGGAGCCTTCAACGGACCTTCACCAATTATCATCAAGGCGATATTGCTGTCATTTAGTTGTTTCAGTGCTTGGATTAAATAGGAAACTCCTTTTTCTTCGATCAATCGACCGACGAAGAGAACGATTTTCTTACGGTCCAAATTGTAACGACTTCGAATCGCATCAAGTTCTTCGGGAAGTGGTTTCTTACTGAACACCTCGTTATCGATTATCTGCCAGGCGATGAAGATTTTTTCGCGGTTTACTCCAAACGACTCTAAGTACCTCTTCCCATGCTCTCCGTAAACCACAATCGCATCCGCATACCGCCAGATCCATCTCAAGATCGGAATGGATAGCCGGCGAAATAATGTCTGTGGTGTATACCAAAACGTATTCCAAAGTATGAATTTTTTCCGGAGCAACTTAGCAATCAAGAAAGATAAGATTGTGATATATCTTCCATTCGTGCACTTAATTGTGATGTGATGTCCTCCGGTTATCAAAAGCATGATAATTCTCCACGGAGGGATGTACAAAAGTTTATCAACGTTTTTTATAATTTCCAAATGGCTGGCGACGGCATCATCCGGTCGCGAATAAAAATAGAAATCCAAATCGTATAATTCCATCAGTCGTTGAAAGGGTTTTAGACGATAGGACGGACAAAGGTTAGTGATAAAAATGATTTTCATTTCACACGAATTTATCGATAGGCGTATCAACAATTACCCAAAATTATCCTCCAGCACATTCCGTTGAATTGCCGACATGTCATTTGGCAAGCACCATCAGGGAATAACCGCCTAATATTCTAACCGATACATCTTCATTTAAGTGATACAGTATTTTTCGCGGCCACTTTGCAAGCGATGAGTATAAGGATTTGGAAGGCAGTTCAACGGAACCCGCGGTATAAAAAAAATCCAGGACTTCATATCCTGTGTCTACCAACGCCGCTAACGCTGTCTCCTTGGTAAAATAATGAATATGTCCTACCAGTCTTCTCCCTCTAAGAAGGGGGGAGCTTCGCAAAACTGTTTGCACTGAAAGGTCCAATGGAATATGAAATATTTTATATCGGCCCCTGATACGGAGATTTCTTAAAAAATTAAAATAATCCTCAACATGCTCAACCACGTCGATCGCCATAACAATATCAAAATAAGCTTCCGCATCATCAAACAGATTCTTCAAATAAAATTGCAATCGATCAATTTTTCTCCGTTGGCACAATTCAAATGCTTGTGGCGATATCTCGTAGCCAACGAATGAAACATTGCTGGGCATCTTGCGATACAGACAATTGAGTATTTCTCCGCCGCCGCATCCGACCTCGCAAATTGAGCTCGGCCGAAGATTGTTTTTCTCGATAATTTTCAAGATTTGTTCAGCTTTCCATGGAGAATCTTCAACATGCCAATCTGGATTTTTATCCAAATACTCTCCCTGGGTATACATTTTCTCAGCCATAAGAATTATTCCTGTAACATATTGATATACATTACACAATTTTCATATAATCAACTTTTTAATTCAGAGGATGACCGATCTCGGGTCGATTCATTTAAATTTTGCATGGCATAATCATGATGGTTCAGCTATTGGATGGTAACACACCTAATAAATTCTCCTGATTTTTGATTAGCGTAATATGTGAAAATCTTGCAGGGTCAACCCCATGCGGCCGTTATACATCCAAACCTGAACCCGTCTGAGCAGCCAGATGGTTGCTTCTGAATGGAACACGTCTATCGCTTCATTCTGATGAGGGTGGATAACAATAATTGCTGATCAGTGCCATTGACAATGTATTCCCGCGCGTAAGAGGCGAAAAGGAAGAAAACAGATTCTTGCCATAACTATCCCAAATCGCTCGAGTCACAGCCCGCAGAGGGCGCATGGGGTCGTTATAAGGGCCGGAATCGTCTTTCCGATGAGATGGAACGCGGGCGTTCTTCGCCAACCATCTTTCATAACCAGCGGATCGTAGGCAATGATCTGGATATCTCGCTTCTTCAAAAGCTCCTCAATGATTTTTTTCTCCGGGCGACTCCTCGATTACGGGCGTGTTGGGTTTATAAGCGAGGCCCAGGATCCATACGACATGGTTCCGCCTTTCGGCCATATAACCCAATATTTTATATCCAGATCATCCATCTGAAACCGATTAACTTCGTCTGCAATATTCAAATTATGCCGTACACAGATTTCACCTATCTCTGGAGACATCTTCGATACCACTCAACCGTCCGTTGTAATCCTTCATCAATTCCTATTTTGGCTTTAAATCCAAATTCCTTTTCCGCCCGCGTAATATCCAGCATCCGTCTCATCTGACCATCGGGCTTCGAGGGATCCCAAACGATGTTCCCTGAAAAACCGGTTAGCCGTGCAACCCGATGAACAAGGTCTTTGATTGAGATTTCAAAACCCATTCCCAAATTGACCGGTTCGCTTTTGTTGAATCGTTCCGCCGCCAAGAGAATCCCCTCCGCCGCGTCCTCCACATAGAGAAACTCCCTTGTCGGTTTTCCGGTTCCCCATACCGTAATCTCCCGGTCCTTTCTCTGAATCGCCTCGATGCATTTTCGAATGAGGGCCGGAATCACATGGGAGCTATTTAAGTCGAAATTATCCCTTGGTCCGTATAAATTGACCGGAAGCAGAAAAATGGAATTGAACCCGTACTGTTGACGATAGGCCTGACTTTGCACCAGAAGCATCTTCTTGGCGAGTCCGTACGGCGCATTTGTTTCCTCAGGATAACCGTTCCACAGATCGTCCTCTTTAAAAGGAACGGGGGTAAATTTGGGATACGAACAGATCGTGCCGATCGCGACGAATTTTTCTATCCCCGAGAGCCGCGCCTGCTCGATCATTTGGACGCCCATCATGAGATTGTCATAGAAAAACTTTCCCGGGTTCTCCCGATTGGCTCCGATCCCGCCCACTTTGGCAGCCAGATGAATGACAACATGGGGATGAGCATCCCGATAAAGCCGACTCACCTGGTCCATACGAACCAGATCGTACTCGGCGCTTCGAGGAATAAAAATATTCTTGCAACCGCGCGCCCCCAATTTCTCAACCAAATGGGATCCCAAAAAGCCGGCTCCGCCTGTAACCACCACCCTTCTATGTTCCCAATAGCTCACAGTAAAAGCTCCGCCAAATACGACCCGTCCTGGCCGGTAATTCCGGAAATCAGAGTCTTTTTCATTTATAACCTCGTATTATTATAATCATCTCTCTTTCAGCACGCACTCCAATCAGGCGAATGATGCTTCGGGAGTAACGGCCTTCTGACCCGAAGGAGCTTCTTCGGAATGCGGGGCCTTCACAGCCAGACCCAGCCCCACGACAAACCACATCATTGCATTGACTTCACTGTCCCCAAAGTTGTACTCAAACAGACCGGCGATATGAAAACCCACGAGGGCGCCGATCGTCCCGATCACCACACCCTGGACAAATGGATCGGTGGAAGTTCTCACTTTTCGGATCATCTCGCGGAAAAAGACGTACCATAGATACAGGTAGGCTGCTAGACCGACTAATCCGTTTTCCGCCGTGATCTGAAGTAATGTATTATGGGCGTGAGAATGAGATCCGACCCCATAACGTTCGCGATACTGCTCGAACACCGTCGAGAAGTTTCCGATCCCGACCCCGAGCAGGCCGTGATCCTTAATCATATCGCGCGTCCCCTGCCAGATCTCAAACCGCTCGACCGTGCTTCCTTCTTTAATTTTCACCGTGCTGACCGCCCTCGTCCGAAAACCTCGATCGGCCAGAAATAACACGGTAACGGCCAATAGCAAACCGACCACAAGAAAAATCATCACTCTTCTCTCTTTAAACAACACGATCGTAAGTAGTCCGGCTCCGAGTCCTACCCAGGCGTTTCTTGTAAAGGACGCCCAGATCGCACCTAATAAAACCAGCACCGCTCCGGCCAGTAACCAACGCGTCCGTCCCCGGGGCGCCCAGAACAGGAGAAGAGCCGCTCCCAACAACCCGACCAGAAGCATTTGACCTGAGAACGTCATGTAATGGTCAAAGACCCCCGAGGCGCGCACCTCGTCGCCGATTTTGAATATCCGTTCGGGGCGGTTAAATTGAAGAAGATCGAGTCCACCGATGATATGTTGCACAATCCCATAGATTCCGTTCAGCGCTGCAAATCCAAAAAGGATCCAGATCAAATGTCTCAAACGAGTTTGATCGGGTATCCAGTTGACCAGAATGAGCACCAGGGCGATGTGCCAAAGGCCGAAAATTTTCAGCAGACTCCGACCGGGGTTCACACCGACAATCGCCGCAACCAGAACCACGGCAAGAAAGATCAGAATAGGCCTATCCAGGAAGGTTCCAGTTATGGTCTTTCTTTTTGTCCCATACTGATAGCCACACAAGACAATCAGAAATCCAAGACAAATGTGGGTGGCCGCAATGGAAATTGGGATACTCAGTGCCAGTGCATTTAAAAACAGATCAATTCCCAATTGAGTCACAAAGATCGTTTAGGCGATACATCGGCCGTTCACGATCACAATTTGCTCCATAACCATCCTGAAAGCATGGGTTCTTATATAAGATTCGGGAAGACGACATTCTTATTGGAGAGAAGACCTAAACTCAAGTCATACTTCCTTTGTGAAAGCCGTTAAACAAATGCACCAAGGATATAGTTTAAGATTGGCTAATTAATATAACCAATTTGTGAAATAAATTCAAGGGATTTTTAGGGTAGTTCAATATGTGATCATGGGCGTAAAATAGAAAATCTTTTTTGGATCTTGCGGCCAACGTGTGGTACGATAGCTTCCCTTATGCCGCAGCTTCTAAGGTACACGCTCTGTTTTCTCGCGACCCTGTTTCTATTAATTCCTCTTGATGATGCCATAGCAGCCGATGGACCGGCCTCCGGGTTGACCTTGATTCCATCCGGTCTTCTTTTCCCGCCTCCCCTGGCCGATCCGTTAAGCCCAATCCCCTATCTCCAATATCTGGCGACAACGAATGACGAGACGCGCCTGGGAAAAGTCGGAGCGGGTGCCACCTTCGGATTGGTTCGATTTGAGGAAGGACCCATGGATTTCCAATTGAATATCGACGGCGGAATCTTTTCACGTTTTGACCTCCAAGGGGCTTTCACAGCGGAAACGGTGGACTATCTTATAGGATTCCCGATCGACATAGTACCGGCGGGGTCTTCCCAAGGATGGGCTTTTCAACTCACTCCATATCATACCAGCTCCCATCTTTTGGATCAAACGATCCTCAAGGATGGGAACTCCCCTCCTCCTGAAGAGTCTGTCCCATATACTCGAGACATAATAAGGTTCCTGGCCGCATACCGCTTTACCCCCCTCAATCGCTTGTATGCTGGGTTTTCGTTTGCCTTCAATGGCGAAAATCGGACGTATTTACACAACTATCAGGCGGGATCCGAATTTTTTTCTTCCGCAAAAAATGTCTCCGGAGCCGAGTTCCGTCTCTACCTCGCGGATGACATTCAAGTGAAGGAAGAGACGGATTGGAATCTCAATCTCAATCTTCAGGTGGGCCTGTCCATTCAAAGACCGGAAGATCGGCAGCGTCTAAGAATCGCCATCGAGTATTACGCCGGCAGCGCCGCGGAAGGAAAATTCCACCAACAAAAAGAACAGAATATCGGCCTTGCGGCCTTCTTCGATTTGTAGTGGGTATTTTTCAAACGAATTGATCGTCAGGAACAGCCAACGGCCCATGAAAAAACTAGGAACCGATCCGGGACAGTTCGCCTTCCACAAAGCGGCGGATCTTATCCATCCGATCCCGCGTGTTGGCCTCAAATCTCAAGACCAACGCCGGCTGAGTGTTCGAGGCTCGGACCAGGCCCCATCCGTCATCGAACACGATTCTTACCCCGTCAAGGGTAATCAGGTCCCGGATGGGGATCGAATCCGGAATCGGCCGCGAGCGTAACGCCTCGAATCGTTCCTTCAATTTTTGCACGATGAGAAATTTCTGATCATCCGGACAATCCCGTCGGATCTCCGGGGTAAAGCTGGTCTTCGGGAGGTCCGACAACAATTGGGACAAGGGTTGGCGGCCTTCGGCCAGAATCTCAATCAGCCGGCAACCGGCATAGACTGCGTCATCGTAACCGAAGTAACGGTCGGCGAAGAAAATATGACCGCTCATTTCCCCGGCCAGCGACGCTCCGGTCTCTTTCATCTTGGATTTGATCAAGGAGTGACCGGCCTTCCACATGAGCGGCTGTCCGCCGTGGCGCCGAATGTCGTCGTACATCACCTGGGATGCTTTTACTTCCGAGAGGATCACCGCTCCCGGCCGACGGCGCAGAACATCGCGGGCGAAGATCGCTAATAATTGGTCCCCCCACAAAATCTCTCCCCGTTCGTCCACCGCTCCGATTCGATCGGCGTCTCCGTCATACGCGATCCCCAAATCGGCCCGTTTGGCCAGAACGGTTTCGATGATGTCCTTGAGGTTTTCCGTGACGGTGGGATCCGGGTGATGATTCGGGAAACGACTGTCCAACTCACTGTACAACTCGACCACTTCGCATCCCATGTTCTTCAAGGCCTGGGGCCCAACCAAGGCACCCATGGCATTGCCGCTGTCCACGACGACCTTGATTCTCCGTGCATTCACCGAGCTGAACTGGCGTTTAAGGTAATCAAGATACGACGGGATGATTTCTTGAGATTGAACGGCCGGTGCGGCACCGGTCTCGTAATCCTCCGCCTCAATCATACGCCGGAGTTGCTGAAGGTCTTCGCCGTAAAGGGTTTCCTTTCCGATGCATAACTTAAAACCGTTATACTCGGATGGGTTGTGACTGGCGGTGACCATTACCCCGCCATCGACCGGGAGATTAAAGAGAGCATAATAAAGTAGCGGAGTGGGACAGACGCCGATATCCGTCACGCCGATGCCCGTTGCGGTGACTCCGTCGATCAGGCGTTGCCGCAGCAGGGGTGAACTCTCCCGCCCGTCCCGGCCGACCGCAATCTGACGGAGTTTTTTTCTTCGCAGGGTCGTTCCAAACGCCATTCCGAGTTGTTCCGCCAGGTCCGGCGTCAGATCTTGTCCGACCACGCCGCGAATGTCATATTCGCGGAAGATCTTTTCCATTATAGGCCTTGTGATTAATACTTTCGCCCGTAATCGTCTTGAAACCGAACAATATCGTCTTCTCCAAGATAATCTCCGTTTTGGACCTCGATGATCTGAAGCGGGGCCTCCCCGGGGTTTTCCAAGCGGTGCTTTGTATTCATCGGTATGTAGGTACTTTCATTCCTCTCAAGATCGTAGACCCGCTCTCCGCAAGTCACCCGAGCGGTTCCGGAGACAACCACCCAGTGTTCACTGCGTCGATGATGCAACTGAAGGGAGAGTCGGGCCTTGGGATTGACCACGATACGCTTAATCTTGTACTGATCGCCGTTTTCAAGCACGGTATAACTGCCCCACGGCCTCCAGACGGTTCGGTGCACCAGATGCTCCTCGGCATTGCGTTCGCGGAGGGCTTCGACCACTTTGCGAACATCCTGCGCGCGACTCTTATGACAGACCAGGGTTGCATCCTCTGTATCCACGACCACCATGTCTTCTAGACCGATGGTGGCCACAAGCCGTTTATCCGCATACAGAATAGAGTTCCGACTGCCCAAATCGATCACATTCCCGACCGTCACGTTGCCCTTCGAATCCGCCCGACTGATCTGTGCTACGGCGGGCCAACTTCCCACGTCGCTCCATCCCATATCGACCGGAAGAACCGCAAGGCCCGCCAAACCGCCGGGCAGTTCTTTGCGACTCCTTGCCCGACTCCGTCCTTCTGGTCTTCGGGGGACGGGTAGTCGCTCCAGAACGCCGTAGTCAATCGAGACGGAATCCAGTCGGTTGTACACGTTCTCGATGGTTTTTTCTTCTTCGCGTGTTCCCATCGCCCCCTGAATCGAGAGCAGCCCCCTGTACAATCGGGGCTGCAACATTCGGATTGCATCCAGAATCACCGATGCCTTCCAGATAAAAATGCCGCTGTTCCAGTAGAACCGGCCGTCGGAAACGTAGCGTTGCGCGGTGGCCCGATCCGGTTTTTCCGCAAACTGGCTGACCTGATAGGCGACCAGGCCCCGATTCGAGGCGCGGTCCGAAAGCGGGCGACCCCGACGGATATAGCCGTACCCGGTCTCGGGATGAGCCGGTTTGATTCCTAACGTCACAAACCATCCTTCCTTCGCAAGATGGCCCCCCTGGCGCACCGCTCGGGCGAAGACAGAATTTTTGAGTATCACATGATCGGCCGGCATCACGACCATGACAGCCTCCGGGTCCTTCCGGATTAGGGCAGCGGCCGCCAGACCGATCGCAGCGGCGGTATTCTTGGCCTGAGGCTCGGCGATAAAATGATCCGGCGGTATTGAGGCCACGGCCGAGGCCTGCATGCGAACCGCATCGGACTGACGGCGGTGGGTCACGATATGCATCTTCTCGACCGGGGCTGTGGTCAGCGCACACCGTATCGTCCGCTGAAGCATCGTCTCATCGCCGATCAGCTTTAAGAGCTGTTTGGGATAGAGTTCCCGGCTGAGGGGCCAAAATCGGCTTCCGCTTCCACCGGCCAAGATAATGGGGTAAAGATTAGTTGAATCCATTTTTCCTCTTAATCCGCACTCGATTGGAAAGAATAACAAAATCTCCTTCCGATATCAAGGTTAATCGGGCGGACAGGCATGACGCTTACTTTTCAAACACACTCTGTTGTGTTAAGATGGCGGCCCATAAGGATATCTCGATCACCCATGACGAATGCGAATCATCCGGCTCTGATATTAAACCCGGTCGCCGGGCCATTCTGGCGACGCTGGAAAGCCCGCCGATTGATCGAATATCTCAGAGCGCTTTATCCCGATCTGAAAGTTTACCGGACAAGCCGGGCCGGAGACGGCGAACGGCTGGCGCGCGAGCTTGCGGCCGGTCCGCACGATTTGATTTTGGCCGCCGGCGGCGACGGCACCTATCATGAAGTGATCAATGGAATGCAGGGCTCCTCGGTTCCACTTGGCCTCCTCCCGATGGGAACCGGAAACAGCCTCATACGTGAATTAGGAATGCCGACAAACCCTTTTGAGGCTGCAACCACAATTCGCAACGGCATCGTCCGGCCGATTTATCTTGGCCAGTGTAACCACCGACTATTTATTCTCATGGTCGGCGCGGGATTCGACGCGAGCATCGTCCGAAGCGTCCCCCCTGGCCCGAAGAAGCTCGGCATGTTGGCCTATATAGTGGCCGGACTGATCCAATTGTTCCGGTACGATTATTCCAGCATTCGTTTTCGAGTGGATGGACACGACGTGATAGGCACGTCGGGGATCATTGCCAAAGCCCGATGTTACGGCGGTCCGTTTATGATTGTCCCGCATGTCCGGCTGGATCGTCCGGAGCTGATTCTCTGTCTTTTCAAAGGCCGGGGGGCAATCACCTATTTGAAATACACCCTCGGTGCGATGGCCGGTTGGCATGTTCGAATGGCGGACGTGGAGTTTCATGCCGGCACGACGATCGAGGTCGAGAACCCGGTGCCGCTACAGGCCGACGGAGAGGCGATCGGATTCGGGCCATCCCGATTGACGATCGTTCCCAAGACGCTTAATCTCGTCTTTCCCGCACCGATCCACGCCTGAATGGAGAATGGAGCGAGGAGATTCCCAGCGAGCCCCTATAAATAGCACTCAGGTAAGATTCCCAACCAGACTTAGATAGAGCGATTCCGTTCGATCGACCATCGTTTGGACCGAAAACTCGTCCTCCATAAACCGGCGGCCTTCAAATCCCATCTTCGATCGACGCGCCGGGTCTCTCAATAGTTCCAGGATCGCTTCGGCCAGGGCCTTAGGATCCTTAGGGGGAACCAACATGCCGGTACGGTCCGGAATCGCCAATTCTTGATTCCCGCTCACATCCGAGCCGATCACCGGCACCCGCATGGCCAGCGCCTCACGGAGAGAGCCTGGAAGCCCTTCTCCGATGGTTGTACAATTAACGCAGACGGACATGGTTGCATAGAATGCCTCCACATCCTTTCTGAACCCCGTAAAGGTGATTCTTTGAGCAAGGCCCAGTCGGTCGATCTGTCGAGCCAATCCCTCATACTCCTCCGGACTTTTACGCCCGACACAAAAAAAATGGACGTTTGGCATCTCTTTTAATACAATCGCCGCCGCTTCGATCAGAACACCGTACCCTTTATAGGGACGGAGATCGGCCACTTGACCGACCACCGGTGTATCGGGTGAAAGTCCAAATTCTCTACGGATGTTCTCCCCCGAAACATTCGGATGAAACCGATCCAAATCCACCGCGCTGTAGATTGTCACCACTTTCTTTGGCGAAACCCCCGAGGCGATCAGGCTCTCCGCCGTCCCTCTCGATACCGCAATTAACGCGGCCACGGCCCTATCCCATTTCCATTTAAGGAAAGGGTGTCGCCGAAGCGGGAAAGAAACCCGCCGTGTCGCCACCACCGGCGGTCCGGTCCACCTTGCGGCCAGGACGGCCAGAGTATGGGCGAGCGGTTTATGCGTATTGATGATCTGGATCTGACGCTCTTTAATGTACCGTCTTAA
>Ga0187773_10000187_pt1 | contig 26414 bp, 26 predicted proteins | sample 0216_BV02_MP05_1_FD_133133 | JGI IMG/M metagenome (GOLD analysis project Ga0187773, IMG submission 133133) | Tropical peat soil microbial communities from peatlands in Department of Meta, Colombia - 0216_BV02_MP05_10_MG | ecosystem: Environmental > Terrestrial > Soil > Wetlands > Peat | place...
AACGAAAATATACAGCTTTCTCATGCCCATTGCTTATAGTTAAATTTGAACACTTTCTGCCCCTCATGTCAACAAATTGCCTCCTTAACCCCGACCATTTACAGAAATCTTAAAAATAATCCTACGCCGAAAATAAAAGAGAATATCGCGACATAGACAAGTCCTGTGCCTATCCACTTGGTTAGATCATAATCCGGATCATCTGTGCTATAAGTTTTTCGAGAATTGAGTGCCATTTCTCTTATGGCCAGGGCAGCCTGTGCGATAAGAATTGTGAATGGTGCTGAGACAATAAGGCTTATGGCTATGTACTGGCCTAATGTTCGATTAAGAACGATGCCTACTTGATTCGTGTCCATGATTCCTCCGTGATTTAGAGTAATTTACAAATATGAATGCCGTATCTCCGACAATTTTTGAATCTTACGATATCATAACCCGATAATCATATAAAGGCACCTCCTGAGCATATCATACAAGCGATCATCTGATATGCATTGGGAAAGAACTCATCAGTCTTCAGCACATCATAACCCGCAACTGCCGGATCATGATAAGTGTCAACGATGTTAAGAGGTTGCGCGAAGACCGGATTAGCCCCCTTTCAGACGGCAACGAGGATATTCTCATGGCAGGATCGGCCAGCAAAGACACGATCGACTACATGACCAAGAAGACAAGAAGCATCTAACGGACCATTGAAGGGAAGATCAAACTTTCGCCATCCTATCGGCAGTTGATGAGCATCCCTGTCTTCACGTCTTTTGAAGGTATCCGCTTTGCTCCGCAATCGCTGTACGGCATAAATGACAGGCCCGTTGACAACACGGAATTTATGCGCTATTTTGTAATTACTTTTTGGGGGAGCCGGGAACGAAAGTTTTTGGAAGATGATTTAACGGAGAGGGGGTAATGGTATGCCGAGGATTATTCAGCAGACAGTAACACTGCCTGCTGCAGCCGATAGGCTCTTTGAGATGTATCTCGCCCCGAAGATCCACGAAGCGATTACGGGAGCGCCGGTGACGATAGGTCCCGAGGAAGGGCTGGAATTCCGCGCGTTTGATGGCATGATCGTTGGGAGAATGCTTTACATAGTCCCGAAGCGGCTGATCGTCCAGACCTGGCGGGCAGCTCACTGGAAGCACGACGACCTCGATTCGACACTGGTTCTCAGTTTCTGGCCTGAGGGGGAAAAAGGCAGGATCGAACTGGTTCATGTGAACGTGGCGGATCACGATTACGACGATGTGAACAAGGGCTGGGAGGTTTATTATTGGAATCCGTGGCGGGCGTATTTGAAGAGGGGTAATTAAGCGGACGGCATTTTAAAATTGACAGGCCGAGTTTTCTGTGATATAAGTGTGAGTAACCAAAAAGGTTCAGTTCAGGCTCTTCCGACAAAGCCAAATTCTTCGCGAGAAGGGGGCGGAAAGCGGCGGGTCTTTTGAGAAGAAGACGGCCGAGCTGCTGAAGGATAAGCTTCAGTCAGTTCGGCCTTTTCGTTTGCGATCATGACGAGATATCAACATAAGACAAAGATGGAAGAATTCACCGCTATTCAGGTACATAGCAATAATCAGATGCAGGAGCTCTTCTCTGCCGAAGGAGTTAAGACGACCGCAGGACAGGACGTCGCAGGGTTTATCCGCGTCAAGATCACGAAATATTCATTTTGATTCGTATTCAAAATTAATCTTTATACCCGGGGGAATAAGAGTGCTTATTTTTTGGCGGGAAGGAGAACCTTTTACATGCTGACATAACTCCCAGACAGTTTGTCATTCCGGCTCCCTGGTCGCCTGTGGCGCCGCCAGAGGCGGATAAACTTGTCCGGTCTCCTCGGCGACTCGTTCTTCTCGGCGAATCCGCCTGAGTGCGGACCGGGGGCGAGAATCTCTCCTTCCTTTTCAGAAGGATTCCCGACGCGCTTCGCTTGCGGGAATGACATACGATTGATGGCGTGTATAAAAATAGTGATGTTCTCAGCACTTTTGCGATGCTATAAGCAAAGTAAGGAGTTGTGGCGATTATAGATGAGAATCCGATCGCCCGTCAGCAGGAGGTGTTAATGTTAAGAGACAGATTGAAAGGTTATACGGTCGCAGAGTACAGGTGGGTTTTGTTGGCAAAACTCATGGCTTCGTGTCTTTTTGTTTTAACCGTCTACGTGGTGGTGAATATGGTGGCCGAAAGGCCGAAGCCTGCAAGGGCAGATTATTCCGGAGCCATTACAGGGCCAGCAGAAGGTGTCAAGCCCGCGGAAGTTGTCGCTGAAGATCCGCTAAAGGCCGCTGTCGTGAGATGGATGAAAGACAACTCCGAGATGCCCGACCAGGTGCTGTCAAGAATCTATGAGACGGCCGTGAATAATCCTCACGCCGATCTCATACTTGCCATATGCATGGTGGAGTCGAATTTCAATCCAAATGCCAAGAGCCGTAAAGGTGCCGTAGGTCTCATGGGGATAGTGTCTTCGGTTTGGCTCGAAGAGCTGAAGAAGGAGGGGATTGTTAATAGCAAGAGGGATCTCTACCTGGTGTCGAACAATATAGCATCGGGCGTTTATGTGCTAAAAAAGTACCTCTCAAGGTCAAAGGATCTCGAACAGGCTCTTCTCGACTATGTGGGCGGCGATAATTTGTATGTGGGGAAGGTCATGCAGGCGTTGGGCGAGGTTTATCTGGCAAAAATGCTCATCGTTCCCCAAGGAAAGCCGGCTGCCGCAGAGGAAATTGCTTCCGGCTTTCCGCCTGCTGGCAAAAAGGAGGCCCTGAATATGGGCGAGCAGATGTGCCGGGTCGTTGTTGATTGAGCATAGGAGGTGATTTCGCAGGGATCGACATGATATGCAGGAATGGAACGTAATCATAAATATTAACGAACGAGGTTTGAAACAGGCGTATCAAAAGCTCGGGCGCTTTGGCCGGATCGGAAAAACCGGTTTTTTCAATGTCCTCTTCATGAAGGCTGACGATAGTCGTAAAATGATCGAGACACTGCGTGAATGGACCTTGGAAGACCCTAATGCCCTGACTTTCCTTTCCCGGTTGATTCCTGTTACGGCCACATTTATTTTTCAGTCTCCGGAGGAATTTGAGAGCAGGGCCAAACGAGCGGTCCTGTCATGGGTTCCTGAATTGGCCGGAAAATGTTTCCATGTGAGGATGCGCAGGCGCGGATTCAAAGGCAAACTCTCGAGTCTCGACGAAGAGCATTTCCTTGATAACACCCTTCTCGAAGTCTTAGAGAAGGCAGGTACGCCGGCGCGCATTACCTTCTGCGATCCTGATGCTATTATCGCCGTCGAAACTATCGCGCAGTGGGCAGGGCTCTCCCTTTGGAGCCGCGAGGATCTTCAGAGATATCCATTTATAAGGCTCGACTGAAATCATCCATAGTATATCTTGGCCAAAAACTTACCGGAACTTTGCAACCATCGCAATAGAAAAAAGGGGATAAGCGTATTAGTATGAGAGGGAGATGTCCAGAGGATCAGACGACAAAATAGACGTCATCGGGTATCATGAAAGGACAAAGCATCATCCTCACCGTTATGCGAGGTCCCCCGGCTATCTGGACTGGGCGAATGAACCGGACCCGTTCAGGAGATACGAAGGCGCGCCGCTCCTCGAACTGCCTCTTTTGGAAAGAGATCCTGATACGGGATATCCCGGCTTGTATGAAAGGGAAGGGAACACCATTCGACCGGTTACCCTCAGGAATATAGGCGCTTTCCTGGAGTTATCCCTGGGACTCTCGGCCTGGAAATCTTACGGCGGCACATCATGGGCCCTCAGAATGAACCCTTCGAGCGGAAACCTCCATCCCACGGAAGCGCACCTCATTCTTCCGCCTCTTCCCGAGAATCATGAGAGAGGAGGGATATACCATTACAATTCCTTCTACCATGCCCTCGAACAGAGGGCGGTTTTCGATAAAGAGTTCTGGCGTGTGATCAAAAGTCATTTCGGCTGCGAAGGCTTTTTCGTCGGCCTGAGCAGCATCTACTGGAGGGAAGCCTGGAAATACGGCGAGAGGGCCTTCAGATACTGCAATCATGATGTCGGACATGCTGTTGCATGTCTGAGTTTTTCGGGGAATCTCCTCGGGTGGAAATCAACCTATCTCAACGCGCTCTCGGACGAGGATCTCGAAATAATGCTCGGATTCAGGGAGATACGATGGAAGGAGTTCGAGACGGAGAATCCGGAACTCCTTATGTTCGTCTGCGTTAACGCCGGTCAAGATGTGCCGAGAAACATACCCGCCAAAATAATCCATTCCTTCGAATCTCTCTCCTTTGTCGGAGAGCCAAACCTGTTGAGCGGAGACCACGTTAACTGGCGCGTGATCAATGAAGTATCAGCCCTGACTGTAAAACCGAAGACCCTTGAAAAGAGATACCGTTACAGGGAACAGGAATATGTCGAAAAAGAGGTTCAAATAAAGGCGGCCGACGTAATTCGCCGCAGGAGGTCCGCCCTCTCTTATGACAGATCATCTTTTATTCCTAAAGGATATTTTTTGGGGATGATTGACAGGACCATTCCTCGGAACAACAGGGCGCCCTTTGATCTGGAGGCTGGTGAGATTTCGGTCCACCTCCTCATATTCGTCCATCGGGTCTCGGGCCTTAACCCCGGCCTCTATTTTTTAATCCGCAATGAAATAGACTTCTCAGCGATAAGGGAGAAATGCCGCTCTCATTTCCTGTGGGAAAAGGTCGAGGATGGACCCGGAAATCTTCCTCTCTATCTCCTCGAAAAAGGAGATTACCGTTCCGAAGCGGCTGCGGTGAGCTGCGGCCAGGACATTGCCGGGGACGGTGTCTTTTCACTTGCGATGATCGCAAAGTTCGGCGAGAATGTCGAAAGGGAGCCCTTCTTGTACCGTTACCTTCACTGGGAAACCGGGATGATCGGACAGGTGCTCTATCTCGAAGCAGAGGCGCACTCGATGAGCGGCACAGGCATGGGATGTTTCTTTGACGACCCGGTGCATAACATCCTGGGATTTTCGGACGACTCATTTCAAGACTTATACCATTTTGCGGTTGGGAGGCCGGTGGAAGATAAGAGGCTTTCTACGCTCCCTCCCTATCATCATCTCACTTCCCCTTTCCGATCGAAAATGCCTTCCCGATGAAATTACCCACACCATAATAGTTTCGGCTCATGGGAGTGAATATAACGGGCTTCAGTTTTTCTATGTCCGGTAGTTCATTGTCCGAGATCAACGATTCATCTGCCTTGACATCCATGATCTCGCCGATAAACTGCGTATGGAGACCGATCTCAACGGTCCGGATGAGCTTGCATTCGAGAACAAGGGGAAATTCCTTGATGTAGGGCGCATTCACATGATCGCCTTTTATAGGAGTGAGTCCGATGGTCTTAAGCTTATCCTCGTTTTTCCCCGATACCATCCCGAAGTAATCGGCGGCCCTGATATATTCCTCCGAAGGGATGTTGATCGTAAACGCCTCCCTCTCGACAACATTGCCGTACGTGTATGTGGCTTTCCTGATAGAAACGGCTACGCAGGGCGGGGTTGAACAGCATATACCTCCCCACGAAGCGGTCATGACATTCGCCCTCTCATTTGCGTCGTACGTTCCGATAACAAGTACGGGAGTTGGATAAAGCAGGGTTTTTGCTCCTAGGGATTTTTTCATAGCTTCCTCCTTCGCTTTTTCATATTATAGCAGCGATTCTTCTTGACGGTTTATCACGTGACGGCAGCCGACATTTTTTCCACTTCAGAGATAACCAGGCTCCTCACCTCTCTGTCAAAGAGAAGGGACAGATGATTGCAGTGAAAGTTGTAATGATCATTGCCATAGGGAAGGATGGAACTCGCCGCAGAGACCAGCCCGTCGCCATATCCCGCCTTCATTTCTTCGGGGACAACCTTTTCGGGCATTATTTTCGAAAAAAGTTCGATGATCGAGATATTGCCTATCCTTATCAGGTCAGGGTTCGTGCCTCCGACTGATATGCACCGAACGTCTTTTCCCCCGCTATTTTTCATTTCCGAATAGAGTGGTGAATCCGGAAGAAGTTCCCTGATGCCCTCGCTGCCGAAGAAGCCCAATATCCGTGTAAAGGCCTTTTTCAATCCCTTGCTGTCCCCTCCAAAAAATTTCTGTAGGGTTGATGCGATAGGAGAGAGGTGGACGGACCATCCGGCCATTGCCGTCCCATGATGCGGCGTAGCGATAGTGATTAGACCTTTCACCGCCTCACCATTTCTTTCAACATATCTCCTTCCGACCAATCCTCCCCTGCTGTGGCCTATCAGTACGACGCCCCCGGGGGCGTGGGAGCCGTATTCTTTTATTAAAGCATCGAGTTCCTGCACCGCAATATCAAGCGGCCCTACAGGCCTCGATTGTGACCATGAAAGAACAGCGAAGCCGAGTTGTCTAAAATCAAAGAAGAGAGTATTCATGTCGTGATCCGGGTAGCGCAACAGAGCACTGAGAGGATAAAGACCGCCGAGGATCCTTGCTTTCTCAGGATCACTCCATATCCTCATATCCATTCCCATGCCGTGGATGAAGATCAGAAGCGGCCTGTTCTTAAGTCCAGGGTGGAATACTTTTTCGATTTTCATTGTTGCCTCGCGATACTATGCCATATCCGATACGGAAAACGCACCGCAATCACCGGTGATGCTGAAACAAAAAAACGTAGATTTTGGAAACTATTTTTAGTAAGGTGTATATATGAATGTAATACAAATAATAAAAACCTCATCCCGTTTAAGGAAAGTCCTCGCCGGCGTCCTGATATTCTTTATAATTTTTTCCATAGTCGGTTTTTTTGTACTTCCGCCGGTACTTAAATCGGTCCTGACGAGAAAACTTTCAGAAACGCTTCACCGTGAAGTCACTATCGGCGAGATAAAGATCAACCCTTTTGCACTTTCAATGGATGTGAAGGGCTTTGCTGTCAAGGACCGTGTGAGTTCGGAAAGGCTCTTCTCGTTTGAAGAATTGTATCTGAACATCCAGAGCATTTCGCTTCTCAAGAGAGGACTGATCTTAAAAGAACTGAGGCTGGTCAGACCTTATATCCATATCATCAGAAATGAAGACATGTCGTATAATTTCTCGGACCTGATCAAAAATGATAAAGCAAGCTCTTCGTCAAAACCGTTGCGGTTTTCACTCAACAACATACGGATAATAAACGGCAGTCTGGATTTCTTGGACGGCCCGAAGCATACAAGGCATGAGGCGAAAGATATTAACCTGACGATCCCCTTTGTGTCTGATCTGCCGTACTACGTCGATACCTTTGAGCAGCCGTCCTTTGAGGCAAAGGTCAATGGTCATCCCGTTTCTTTTAAGGGCAGGACCAAACCCTTTGCCAATTCTCACGAAACCATCATTGATCTGGATGTCAAAGATCTGGACATTCCCTATTATCTTGCCTATGCACCTTTCAAAATGAATTTCAAGTTGCCCTCCGGGCATATTGATGTAAAAACGAGTATTTCCTACGTGCAGTATAGGGACAGGGCGCCATCCCTTACGGTCAGAGGGGGTCTTGCATTCAAGGAAGTTAAGATTCTTGACGAAAGCGACGGACCTCTGATCAATCTGCCTTTGGTCGAGATATCTGTTGCTCCTTCGGACCTGATGTCCCGGAAAATACATCTGGCAAAAGTCTCGATCCATTCGCCGGAAGTCACCGTGACGCGTGACAAAGCTGGGAGGCTGAATATGCAGTCCCTCATCCCTGCGAAAAAGGAGGAGTCAGTCCAGCGAAAGCAGGAACAAACATCCTCTGCCATCGATATTGATGAGATCGATCTGTCGGGTGGAAAGATTCCTGTTTCGGACAGCATGAAAAAAAGGGTCTTCTCGACGACCCTGGAGCCTGTGGATTTGAAAGTCACTCATTTCAGCAACGAACCCGGGAAAAAGTCCTCTGCCGCCTTGTCTTTCCGGACGGAATCGAATGAAACGATGAAACTCACCGGTGATTTTTCCCTTTCTCCCCTTTCGGCAGAGGGGACGGTGGAAGTGAGACAGATAGCTCTCAAAAAGTATTCTCCGTATTATAGTGAACAAATCCTCTTTGGCATAGAAGAAGGCAGTCTCGATCTCTTTACGCGCTTCACATTTTCAGGCCCGGAAAATGAGCCCGAAACGAGACTTTCCGCGACCGAGGCGACAGTTCGCTCCCTGAGGCTGAAAAAAGAAGAAGAGAAAGAGGATTTTCTCCGCCTGCCCGAAGTTTCGATCAAGGGTGGGGACATCGACCTTGCGAAGAAGGAAATTGTGGTCGAGGATCTTTCGACCCAAAAGGGCGTGCTGGCGGTGAAGAGGATGAAAGACGGAAAAGTGAATGTTGAAACACTTTTTCCCCCATCTCCGGAGGTAAAAAAGGGGGCTGGGCATATTCGCAAGGGCAAAGGAAAAGAGGAAAAAGAGTGGCGGGTCATGATGAAGAATATCTCTGCCGAAAATTATGAAGTCAAGGTCGAGGATTTTTCACTTTCCCAACCTGTCAAACTTCATGCCGGACAAATCAACCTGAAAGGCGAGAACATTTCAAACGCGAAAAACAGCAAAGGGAAGGCATCCCTGGCGTTAACCATAAACAAGAAAGGATCTGTTTCGGCGGCTGGTTCTATCGGGCTCAATCCGATGTCGGCGAAATTGAGGTTGAACTGCCGATCCGTCGATATCCTTCCGGTTCAGCCGTATTTCACAGATAAAATCAAGATTATTTTGACCGGCGGCAGAGTCTCGGCAAAGGGAAGTCTTGATCTCGGGTATTCGCAAGACCGGGGACTGAAAGCAAATTACAAAGGGGAGGCTTCTGTCACAAAGTTCTCCTCACTCGATAGGACCAACTCCGATGATTTTCTAAAATGGGATAATCTGTATTTCAGCGGAATAGATGCCGGATACAATCCTCTTTCTGTGAGCATAAAGGAGATCGCACTGACCGATTTCTATTCGCGCCTTGTCATTAATAAGGACGGCTCAGTCAATGTTCAGGGGGTTGTGGAAGAGGAAAGCGCGAAGCCGGCAGGCAGCACGTTGCAGCAGCCTCAGAACGCTCCTGCCAGCGGTAAAAACCAGCCTCAGAAACAGATAACAATCGATAAGGTAACTCTTCAGGGGGGGACGATCAACTTTACCGACAGGCATATCGAGCCGAGTTATTCAGCAAATCTCCTTGAGATAGGCGGAAGGATATCGGGGCTCTCCTCTAAGGAAGAAACTCTGGCAGATGTCGACCTCAGGGGGAAGCTCGAAAATTACGCCCCCCTTGAAATAAAAGGCAAGATAAACCCGCTGCGAGAAGACCTTTTTGTCGACCTCAGTGCCGATTTCAAGGATATGGATCTAAGTTCGCTGACCCCCTATTCAGGCAGGTACGTCGGGTATACGATACAGAAGGGCAAGCTCGCTTTTACGCTCAAATATCTCATAGTAAAAAGGAAGCTCGATTCACAGAACAATATATTCTTTGACCAGCTTACTCTCGGCGACCGGGTCGAGAGTCCCGAAGCCACAAAGCTTCCGGTAAAACTTGCGATCGCTCTCCTGAAAAACAGGAAAGGAGAAATCAGCCTCGATGTCCCTGTCACGGGAAATATCGATGACCCTAAATTCAGTCTCGGCAGGATCATACTTAAGATACTTGTCAATATCCTTGTCAAGGCGGCCACGTCGCCCTTTTCGCTACTTGGGAAGCTTTTTGGGGGAGGCGAAGAACTCGGGTATCTCGAGTTCGACTACGGAAGTCATGATATCAGCGAACCGGGGCAGAAAAAGCTCGATACTCTGATCAAGGCACTCCATGACAGACCTTCTTTGAAACTCGATATTGAGGGCTTTGATGACATCGAAAAAGACAGGGAGGGGCTGAGGCAGAGCCTGTTTCATAAGAAAATAAAGGCTCAGAAGCTGAAAGCGCTCGTAAAAGAAGGGCTGGCGCCTGTCCCTGTGGAAGAGGTTAAGATAGGGCCGGAGGAATATCCGAAGTATTTGAAGATGGCTTATAAAGCCGAGAAGTTTCCGAAGCCGAGAAACATCATCGGTATGGCAAAGGATCTGCCCACAGCCGAAATGGAAAAATTGATGCTTACCCATATCGTGGTGACGGATGACGACCTCAGACAGCTCGCGTCGCAGCGCGCACTGAAAGCGAAGGACTACATTCTGAAGTCCGGACAGATAGAACCTGCGAGGGTCTTTCTTGTTGAGCCGAAGTCCTTGCAGCCAGAAAAAAAGGAAAAGTTAAAAGAGAGCCGGGTGGACTTTAAGCTGAAATGAGGAATTTTTACACGCTGCTTCTGTGCGCACCGCACAGCGTCATTTATCCTAATCTCATGCTATAGGAATTCTGACTCGAGTGCTGTATTCTGCGGCTGAACTTATGCTTAATATCCTTTATTGGATGGTTCTTCGTTTGTACAAATAACTCCTTTATGTCATAATAAAAATCAATTATTCTCATGAGCAAGGCTCACTAAAAACAATCAACAAGACAGTTCGAGGTAAAATTTGGTGAAATGTAGGCTACCGTTTTTTTTGGTCCTTACCGCCCTTGTGTTTTCCTGCTCTGTGAAACATGCAGCAGTGGTTGAAAGCCCGAGCGTTCATCCCCGGGAGGCCCGTGCCTACGAGGCGGATTATTATTTTATGCGGGGATATGAGTCTTATATCTCGCATCAATTTCAGGACGCTCTGGCCTTTTACAGAAAAGCTCTCGAATATGATCCTAAGTCACGGTATCTGAATACACAGATAATCACAGTTCTAATCCGAAGCGGAGATCTTGCCGGGGCCTTGTCTGTCGCCGAAGAGATGGTGAAAGAGGATCCGGATTATGTGCCCGCGCTCATGATGATCGGAGAAATTTACACTGTCCAGAAAAAGACGGCAGATGCCATAAATATATATAAGCGGATATTGAAGATCAACCCGGCTGAGCACGATGCAGCTCTTTTGATCGGCAGGCTTTATTACAGCAACGATCAGCTCGATGAGGCTGTGGACACTCTCGAAAAACTGGTCAAACTCTATCCCGATGATGTTGTCGTTCTGGATTATCTGGGGTCCCTGTACATCGACAAAAAGGAATATGACAAAGCCGAGGTATATCTGAAACGGGCCCTCACTATCAGCCCCGATCTCGATACGGTGCACTTCAAGCTGGGAATAGTAGACGAATTAAGGGAAAGGCTGAAAGAGGCTGCCGAGGAGTATGAATCGGCGCTCAGTCTCAATCCGCACAACAGTCAGGCCAGAGAAAGGCTGGCACAGGTCTATCTGAAACAGAGGGCGCTCGGGAAGGCGATTGAGGAGTTCCAGACATTGAGCAGTCAGCAGCCGGAGAATATCGATGTTCACGTAAGGATCGGGATGCTCTATTTTGAAGAAAAGGAATACGACAGGGCGATAGAAGAGTTCCAGTTTGCGATCAAGGCCAAACCCGAAGATACCTCGATACGATATTACCTTGCGCTGGCGCTTGAAGAAACGGAGAAATTCGATGAGGCAGCTGATGAGCTGCAGAAGATCATAGCCCGGGAACCCAAAAATATCAACGCATTTCTTCACCTCGCCTTCATCTACTCCAGGATGAATAAGGACGACGATGCGATACGGATGTATAAAGAAATACTGGATTTCGACAAGGACAAGCCGGAGATCTATCTCTATCTTGCCGTAACATACATGCACAAGAAGGATTATCAAAAAGCCGAATCCGTGCTCGATGGTGCAGTGTCACGGTTCAGGGACAACGATGAACTTGAGTTCAATCTCGCGGTGGTGCTCGACAAAGAAGGAAAGTTTGACGACATGGTGGCGCATCTGAGAAGAGCTATAGAGATCAACCCGAAAAATGCCGATGCCCTGAACTATCTCGGGTATTCCTTCGCTGAAAGAAACCTGAATGTCGCAGAGGCCGAGACGCTAATCAAGAAGGCTCTTGAGATAAAACCCGATAACGGTTATATCCTCGACAGCCTCGGCTGGGTGTATTTCAGACAGCATAAGTTTGAACGGGCACTCGAGATGATCGAGAAAGCGGTTGATCTTACAAAAGACGACCCTGTGGTGCTTGAGCACCTGGGCGATGTTTACTCGGCGATGAAGAAGCCGGATAAGGCTATCGAGTCTTGGCAAAAGGCTTTAACCTATGAAGAAAAAGAAGAGGGTTTGAAGGAGAGGGTCGAAAAGAAGATTAAAGATCTTGAGATGCTTATGAAGAGCAGCTGACACCTCGCCGTTACCCGATGATGAAATTTTCTCTCAATACCCCTGCAAAAATTAACTGGATACTTTCTGTTGTCGGAAAGAGAGATGACGGCTACCACAATATTGTCAGTCCGATGCAGTGCGTAAGCCTTTTTGACAGCCTGACTTTTGAAGAGGCGGATGAGATCGAGCTGGTCTCTGATTTCGCCGTACCAGTCGGGCAGAACCTCGTCTACAGGGCCGCTGTCCTGCTCAGAAACTATTCCTCTTTTCAGCGGGGTGCAAGGATAACGCTTGTAAAGGACATACCTGTTGGTGCCGGACTCGGGGGAGGGAGCAGCGATGCAGCGTGCACTCTCAAGGGGCTGAACAAGCTCTGGGGATTGAATCTCTCCCGGGAGGACTTGAGGATGCTCGGTTCAGAGATCGGTTCTGACGTCCCTTTTTTTATCGGAGGCCCTTTTTCTCTTGTCGAAGGGCGGGGTGAAAAGGTGACTGCTCTGAAGACCGTTACGCCTGCCGACATGCTGCTCGTTAAGCCCGATATGCCTGTTTCGACGGCATGGGCCTACAGTTCTTATGAAAGAGAGTTGACAAAAAAAGACGTTGATATTAAACTGTTTTGTCAAACTCTCGACAAGAAGGATTTTACTTCCCTGAGGGATATCGTGTTTAACGACCTGGAACGGGCGGTCATGTCCAGATATCAGGCGATCGGCGACATCAAGAAGATGCTCAGCGAAAACGGTGCAGTCATCTCTTTGATGAGCGGAAGTGGTTCCGCTGTTTTCGGTGTCTTTGATTCGGCCGATGAGGCTCGGAGGGCATCGGTCCATATGGGAAAAAACTGGTGCAGGGTTGTGAGGACCCTGGTTTGAGACGTAAACCCGAGAAGGGCGTACATGTGCGTTCTTGATAACAATTTTGAACTATGATGTTGTTGGGGCGTCGACAAACGGCAAGTCAGGAGATTTTGGATCTCCCATGTGGAGGTTCGAATCCTCCCGCCCCAGCCACTATAAATTAGGAAATGCGATCAGAAAGAGAAGTAATCTTTTGTTCGCTCTGATTCCGATATACAACGAGGAGGTAAGATGCCGCAGGGGTTGAAGATTATTACAGGCACCGCGCATGCCGATCTGGCAAGACAGGTGACCTCCAGTATAGGAATTCAGCTCTGTGATGCCACTGTTTCGACCTTCAGTGACGGTGAAATATTGGTGCGCATCAATGAAAATGTGAGGGGCTGTGACGTTTTTGTACTGCAGCCGACCTGCATGCCTGTGAATAACAACATCGTGGAATTGCTTCTCATTGTCGATGCGCTCAAGAGGGCTTCAGTAGGTCGCATAACCGCTGTTATTCCATATTACGGGTATGCGCGACAGGACAGAAAGGTCCAGCCCAGGGTGCCGATATCTGCCAAGATGGTCGCCGACCTGATAACATCTGTCGGAACGAACAGAGTGCTTACGGTAGACTTGCACGCAGGTCAGATACAGGGTTTTTTCAATATACCTGTCGACAATCTCTATGCGGCGCCGGTTCTCCTCGAATATATGAAGAACAAATACGATACAGGCAAACTCATGATCGTCTCGCCCGATGCCGGAGGTGTGGAACGTGCCAGGGCCTTTGCAAAGAGGCTAAAGTGTTCAATTGCCATCATCGACAAGAGGCGTGAAAAGGTGAACGAGTGCGAGGTCATGAACGTCATCGGCGACGTCAGGGGTATGGACACGCTGATACTCGATGATATGGCGGACACCGCTGGGACGATGACCCAGGCCGCGACCGCCTTGATGGAGAAAGGTGCAAGGAGGGTCTCGGCCGCCTGCACCCATGCTGTGCTTTCCGGCTCAGCGGTCGATAGAATAAACAACTCGGCGATCGAAGAGATGATCGTTACCAATACGATTCCGCTCGACAGCAAGAAAGAGCAGTGCAGGAAATTAACGGTATTAAGTATAGCGCCTCTCCTTGGAGAGGCGATCCGAAGGATTCACGAAGAATCTTCGATAAGTTCGCTTTTTATTTAGTCCATAACCCACAGGAGGAGGAAAGCATGGAAAGGGTTAGCATAAGCGCAGAAAAGAGGGAAGAGCATGGAAAGGGCGTTGCCCGCGGTCTCAGGAGAGAGGGCATGGTCCCGGCAGTTCTGTATAGAGAGGGAAAGGCCCAGTCTATAAAACTTTCGAAAAAGGAACTCGCAAAACTCATTAACTCCGTGGCTGGCGAGCAGGTTATGGTGGACCTCCAGTTTGCCGACGGGGACAAAAAGCTCGCCCTTCTCAAAGATTATCAGGTGGACCCGATACGGGGCGAACTTCTCCATACCGATTTTTTCGAGGTCTCACTTACGGAAGAAGTCAGGATCACCGTGCATGTGGCTACCGTGGGAGAACCGATCGGCGTAAAAAGGGATGCGGGAATACTTCAGCATACCCTGAGAGAAATAGAGTTGGAATGTCTGCCCGACAAGATACCCGGGAAGATCGAGGTGGATATATCCAAAATGGAAATAGGCCAGTCGGTTCACGTCCGGGACCTGAAGTTCGATGAGGGAATAACGGTCATCACAGACCCTGGTGATGTCATCGTAACGGTCACTGCCCCTGCCGTCGAAGCTGCTCCTGAGGCTGTTGTCGAAGCTGCGGCCGCTGCCGAGATTGTGGAACCGGAAGTTGTGAAAAAAGGCAAGAAAGAGGAAGAAGCGCCGGAAAAGAAGGAGAAATAATCGTTGTGGCTTATCGTCGGGCTCGGAAACCCGGGCAGCAGATATTCCAAAACGAGGCACAATATCGGCTTTCTCGTGATTGAGGCCTTTATCGACAAGAACCACCTGGCTCTTAAAGAAAAAGCGGATTACAGAATATGCGACGGCTCTGTAGAGGACGAGAAGATAGTCCTCATAGAGCCGTTGACTTTCATGAACAGGAGCGGCACGGCCGTCAGGAAAGTGATGGGCAAGCTCAATATCTCTGCCGATAACCTCATCGTAGTCCACGATAATCTCGACCTTGAAACCGGAAAGGTAAAAATCCGGAAAAAGGGCTCCTCAGGCGGACACAAAGGGATTGAGTCTATCTTGGAGAACATTGGGACGAACAATTTCATCAGAATAAAGATCGGTATAGGCCGCGACCAATACGTTCCCGCTGAGGACTACGTTCTCGCCAAATTCAAAAAAGAAGAAATGCCACTGATCAAAGAAGCTGTAAAGCGGGCTGTCGACTCAATTTATTCCGTCATAACCGAAGGGGTGGACAGGGCAATGAACAGATTCAATGCACTCTAACACCTATAATTCATAAACTATGTCAGGAGAAAAGGCGGGCTACAGTATTCTCGCTCATTCTCGCTTCGCTCCGAGGCTTTTGCCTCTTTATCTTCACGAAAACATACTGTAGGAATATCTGCAAAAGAAACCGCTCGAACACTATAGCCCGCCTTAAGCCCGGTCACTGCGTTTGAAATGTATAAATAAAGTGGGCTAAACAGAAAATGGGCGCTCGACGGTAAGGCTCATCTCATATATCCGTCACAAGGTGATTTTTATTCCTGCGAGAAAGGATCGAATTCCGCCTGTTTTGGTATCATGACACGGATCAGGATATCAGGCTTGACCCTTATGGCTCCGAAGAGCGCGCTGAATGGCTTGATGCCGAAGTCTGTCAGGAGAAGCCAGACATCAGCGGCATGATAACGTCCCATTGTCCTGACCTTAAAGGATATATCGCGTGTATCACCGTGCAGAGTGAGAAACCCCTTGATCAGGTAATCCGAACTTTCTTTCGTAACTGCTGACGAGATTAGGAATATCTCTTTATATTTGTCAGTTTCGAGTACTTCCCTGATGATGCTCCTGTCTATCTCCTCCTTGTCCTTTGCGGACAGAAGATCCGGCCGCTCCAAACCGCCGACCATTGCACAGTCCACTCGCAACGATTGAGCGTCAAATCGCGCATTAATGAAATGTTCCTCTCCGCCAAGCTCAATGATAAATGCTGTGACATTGATACGCAGGTCATAGGCAAATGCCGACAGAAGTCCTTCCTTGTATGTAAAGACCTGGCAGACAGCTGAAGACGGATCGAACATTTTCATGGGTTCAGTCCTGAAAGAATACCTGATTTATCCATTATATTCCAATCTTCCCGTGTCACGATATTTCCTGACCACGGACTTCTCGATCGTGTTGACTTTTCAGGAGCATGGAGTAAAATGCAATCAAATACATCTGAGGAGGTGGATATGGCAAAGGCAAAGAAAATAAAACAGCTTAGTTTCGGGATGCCAGACAGAACCGGATTGTTGTCAGAAATCACTGACGCACTCTCAGGAGCGAAGGTCAATGTCAGTTCGATATGCGCATATGGAATGGAGGGCAAGGCATTTTTCATGCTTGCTACAGACAGCAACGCTAAGGCGAAAAAGGCTCTCTCCAGACTGGGGCTCAATGTTAAGGAAGAAGACGTTTGCGCTGTCGAAATGCCAAATAAGGCCGGCGAACTGCAGAAGGTCGCAAAAAAGATTGCGGATGCAGGCATCAATATCAACTATCTCTACGGAACAACAGCAGCCGGCAAAACGGCTGCCTGTGTCTTTTCTTCGGCAGATGACAAAAAGGCATTGAAGGTAATCAATAAGTAGCGGTTTTCTGATTGAAGAAACAACAGCGGGCGATCACCAACAATTGTGAGAGGCGTTCTGTACGCGCGAAAAAAAATCTCTTCTTAGTACAGCGGACGTGCAAACAGGGAACATATCTCAGAAAGGACTGAACTCTTTTCCCAGGATCTCTTTGGCGATTATGATTTTCATAATATTCATCGTCCCTTCAGCCCCCATGATGTAGGAAGCTACGCCTCTCAGGCCGCGCTCGAACCCGGCTTCTTTGGTATAGCCGTATGCCCCGTGCCAGATCATGACATCCTTGATGATGTCAAAAGCTGTTGAGGGTGCGGTGAGTTTTGCCGTGGCGACAGCCTTATTTATCTCACCGTGGCTGAACCCGTTGTCAGTGTAAAACCGGTCGAGCATCCAGGCTGCCTTGTAAACGAGAAGCCTTGCGGATTCCAGTTTCGCAAAATCCTCTGCCAGCTGAAACTGTATTCCTTCGAACTTTGCGAGGGGGGCGCCGAAGACCTTTCTTCGTTTCATATGTTCTATGCCCGATTCGAGAACCTTTCCGGAAGCGCCGATGCATGCGGCTGAGACGAGAGTCCGCGCACCGTTAAAGCCTTCCATCGCGTAATAGAAACCCTTATTCCATTCCCCTATGAGATAGCGTTCAGGTATTTCGGCATCGGTAATCCTGATGAAGCCGTTCGATATCCCTTCCCTTCCCATCTGCTTCGAGGTACCGATAGAGATACCGGCCTTATCCTTTACCGGAAGATAGCAGAGCGAAAGACCCTTACGCCCGCGTTCAGTGTCCGTCCTTACGATCGTGACGTAACCTCCCCCATATTCTGCAGCCTCCTTCACCCCGCTTATATAAGCCTTTCTGCCGTTCACTACGAGTTTCCCATTCTTTTTGAGTAGGGTTGTCGAAGTGGAGGCTATGTCTGAGCCTCCTGTAGCCTCGGTCGAGGCTATCCCGAGAAAGATCTTGCCCCTGATCATATCTGGGAGAACTTCTTCTTTCGCCTCTTTTGTTCCGTATCTGTCGAGAAGGAAACCCCAGGCCGCTTCCACGAGAAAGAAAACCGCAACCGCCATGCTCGTATCAGCTCTTGCTATTTCTTCAGCGGCTATCGCCGCCTTCAGAAAGCCTGCCCGTGATCCGCCGTATTCTTTCGAAACGGTCAGGCCGAAAAGACCCATAGTACCCATAGCTTCGATGATTTCACGCGGGATTCTCCGTTTTTCGTCGATCTCGAGAGCTTTGGGAGCGACCTTATTTTCACAGAAGTCCCTTACAGACCTTCTGAAATTTTCCTCTTCTTCAGAAAATGAAAAGTCCATGATATTCAAGACGTTCCGTTCATTTGATGTTCATCCGAAACCTGATATACTGTGACTATTAAAACTATATCACAGAAAAAGATGCGTGTGGAGTGAAGGGGTATGCCTGAAAACGTTGTTATAGTGAGCGGCGTCAGGACTGCTGTCGGCAAATTCGGTCGTGCCTTCAAAGACATGTCTGCACCCCGGCTCGGGGCGATCGTTATAGGGGAGGCTCTGAAAAGAGCCAGCATAAAGGCAGAGGACGTGGATGAGGTTATCATGGGAAATGTGATCTCGGCAGGACTCGGCCAAAACCCGGCAAGGCAGGCCGCTATATATGCAGGACTTCCAGTTGAAATAGGTTCATATACGGTGAATAAGGTGTGCGGCTCGGGGCTGAAGGCTGTCATGCTTGCTGCCCAGGCAATAAGAGCGGGTGATGCCGAAACAATCGTTGCGGGTGGGATGGAGAACATGTCCGCTTCGCCCCATGTGATTAGAAGTGTCAGGTGGGGAATGAGAATGGGAAACACTTCTGTTATTGATGCCATGATCCAGGACGGCCTGTGGGACGTCTATAACGATTTTCATATTGCGATGACCGGTGAAAGGGTAGCCGAGAAATATAAAATAACAAGGCAGGAGGCAGATGAGTTCAGTCTCAAGAGCAATCAGAAGGCCCTGGCAGCGATAAGAAGCGGAAGGTTTAGAGAAGAGATTATCCCCGTTGAGGCTCAGGGTGTCCCCATCGATCGGGACGAATGCGTGAGAGAGGATTCATCCATGGAGAAACTCGCAAGACTACAGCCCTTCTTTAAGAAAGACGGAATCTTGACCGCAGGAAACTGCTCAAAGCTGAGTGACGGCGCGGCCGCTCTTGTGATAACTTCGGAAAAAAAGGCGAAAGAATACGGAATAATGCCACTTGCAAAAATTATCGATTACGCGATAGGAGGGACGAGGCCAGAAGATGTGATGGAGGCCCCAATCCCCACCGTCAGGAACTTACTGATGAAAACGGGGTTTTCTCTCTCTGATATCGACCTGATCGAACATAATGAGGCTTATGCCCCTGCCTCGATTGTGATAGAAAGGGAACTGGACATCCCTGAGGAGAAAATGAACGTAAACGGCGGCGCTGTTGCGATGGGGCATCCGATAGGATGCAGCGGAGCACGAATACTTGTAACACTCCTTTACGCGCTCAAGGAAAAAGGACTAAAAAGAGGGCTGGCCACACTCTGCCTTGGAGGGGGCAATGCATTGGCGATGCTTGTCGAAAGGTAAGCATATTTTTCATCAATCATTGAGATGCACTCCCCGATTAAGCTGGCATCAAAGGGGACATGAGTAAAAATGGATATAAAGAATATAGCGGTTATAGGCGCAGGCACAATGGGAGGCGGCATCGCACAGGCGGCGGCCCAGAGCGGATACGCCGTGATTCTGGAAGATATGAATGGAGAATATGTGAAGGCCGGTCTTGCGAAGATAAGAGAAAGACTCGAAAAAAGGATCGGCGAGGGAAAGCTTGAGAGCGAAGAGAAAGACCGGATCCTTGAGAACATAAGAACGACCTCCTGTTTGGAAGACTCCGGGAACGCGGATTTGATAATCGAGGCGGTGACAGAAAAGGAGGAGATTAAGAAAAACATTTTTAAAAAGCTGGATGCCGTATGTCCCGGAAATACCTTTTTTGCAACAAACACCTCTTCCATTTCCATAACAAGGCTTGCCGGGGTTACAAGAAGACCAGACCGGTTTGCAGGCATGCATTTCATGAACCCGGCTTATGTGATGGAACTGGTGGAGGTCATAAAGGGAATGGGCACATCAGAAGAGACGATCAACATCATAAAATCTGTTTCAGAGAAGATGGGGAAGGTACCTGTTGTTGTCGATGATTTCCCGGGATTTGTTTCAAACAGGGTGCTCATGCCTATGATCAATGAGGCGATTTTCTGCCTGCAGGATGGGGTGGCTCCACGGGAGAACATAGACACCATCATGAAACTGGGCTCGCACCACCCGATGGGACCCCTCGAACTGGCCGATTTCATAGGACTCGATACATGCCTTGAAATTCTCGAGGTCCTCAGCGCTGCACTGGGAGAAAAATTCGAACCTTGTCCTCTTTTGAGAAAAATGGTGGCAGCCGGCCAACTGGGCAGAAAAAGCGGGGAGGGATTTTATGGGTACCGGTGAAAAGATAAGGCTGGAAAAGAAAAAAGAGATCGGAATTATTATTCTGGATAATCCTGAGTTCCTGAACGTTCTTGACACACAGTCTATCAAGAAGCTCGGAGATTTGTTGATAGAGCTCGAAAATGACAGACAGACGAGAGCCGTGATCATAACCGGCAGTAAAAATTTCAGCGCCGGCGCCGATATCAAGGAACTTAAAGACAAGGACCCTGAACAGGCTGAGGTCTTTTCACGGCTCGGCCATGCAGTGTGCGATCAGATCGAGAATATGGACAAGCCGGTGATAGCGGCGGTAAGAGGCTATGCCCTCGGGGGAGGGTGCGAAGTGGCCCTTGCATGCGATATAAGGATAGCGTCTGAGAATGCGAAATTCGGCCAGCCTGAAGTAAACCTTGGCCTCATTGCCGGTTTCGGCGGGACACAGAGGCTCACGAGACTCATAGGTATCGGAAAGGCAAAGGAGATGATTCTTACCGGAAAGACTATCGATGCAAGAGAGGCTGCATCGATCGGACTTGCCAACAGTGTCGTGAATGATGAAGAACTCATGGAAAGGGCTGAAGAGACAGCATACATGCTCGCTCAAAAAAGTCCGATCTCTATCGGATTTGCCAAGAGATTGATAAACGAAAACCAGAAGTTAGAGAGGCAACTTGAGATCGAGACAGCTTCCTTTTCGGAGTGTTTTGCCACGGAGGATCACAGAGAGGGTATAAGCGCCTTCCTCGAAAAGAGAAAGCCGACGTTCAAGGGCGTTTAGTAAAAAAATTCACGGGACAGGTGACAACGATGGATGAGACCGTTCGGATAAAAAACACGGGTTTGAAAGGTGTAACGGTAGCAGATACCAAGATCAGCTTTATTGATGGCGAGCGGGGGATTCTTATCTACCGGGGATACAGGATAGAGGAACTGGCCGAGAAATCGTCCTTTCCTGAAACTGCCTATCTACTCCTGAACGGCTCGCTGCCGGATGAGGAACAGCTCAATGACTTCAACCGAAAGATCACGGGGGCGAGAGGGATGCCCACTTTCATTTTCGATACCTTCAAGAAGTGGCCCCGTCAATCTCATCCGATGGATGTACTTCAGGCGTCTATTCCACTCCTTGCAATGGGGGATCCGGATCTGCCAAATGACACGAGAGAAGCTAATGTTCTCCAGGCAGTAAGGCTTATCTCACGCGTGCCGGTGCTCGTAGCAGGATGGCACAGAATAAGGAACGGCCTCGAACCTCTCCCCCAGGATGGAAAGTCGTCTCATGCGGGTAATTTCTTATGGCAGCTCAGCGGCGAAAAACCCGACGCCGAGATTGCACGTGACCTGGATATCTGTTTGATCCTTCATGCAGACCATACCTTCAACGCTTCAACTTTCGCCTGCCGCGAAGTCGTTTCGACACGGGCGCATATGTATGCCGGTATCGCGGCAGGAGTCGGCGCCCTGTCGGGGAGTCTGCATGGCGGCGCCAACGCGGAGGTAATGAAAATGCTCATGGAACTCGAAGCCGAGGAAGACATTGACGGATGGGTGAGAAGACAACTTGACGGAGGCAAAAAAATTATGGGGATGGGCCACGCGGTTTATAGGACTGTAGATCCGAGGGCCAAGATACTGAAGGAGATATCTCTCCGGCTTGGGACAAAACTCGGACAGGAGAAGTGGTATCATTTGTCAAGCCGGATAGAAGAAGCGGCGGTCTCGGAGTTTGAAAGAAGAGGGAAACCGAACATTAAACCGAATGTCGATTTCTACAGTGCCTCTGTCTATCATATGATGGGAATACCGAATGATCTCATGACATCGGTTTTCGCTGTATCAAGGGTGGCGGGCTGGTGTTCGCACATCATCGAAGAAAAATTTGCAGAAGCACAGGAGAGACCGGCTCTTTACAGGCCGACATCCGAATATATCGGTAATTACTGCGGCTTGATGGGTTGCACCTATGAGCCTATTGAGAGGAGAAAATAACCCCTGGCTGTTATATCAGCTTTCTGTTTAGCCTACCGACAAAGTGTGAATTTGTCGGACTTTGATCGGACTTCTGCTGGCTATTTTTCAACTGTCCTAATTTTTTTGAGAAGGATTTTAGACAACTCGAATGCTCTTCCTTCTTCTTCCTTCACTGTCTTAAAGAAATCGCATGCCTCGCAGTTCCCATACTTGTGAGCAAAAGTCCCCTGAATTTTCCCTTCGCACATGGTGCCCGCCAAGACCCAACACACCCTTCCTCCGTTTTTTCCACTGTGAACACCGTGAAGCCTTCCATCTTTTGCAGCAGGACACACGCCAAGCTCTTTGGCTTTTTTGCCACCTGGCTGTCTTTCACAACCCTTAAACTCCCAGCAATTGAGTTTTTTGCCCTCTTTTGTCATAATGGCTCTCCTTGAAGCAGACTATTCAGATCAACTGCTGCCGATTTGCAAAGCCAAGAGTGTAGCCGGCCCACACGTTTAATTTACGTGCAGTATTTATCAACATATTTATTCAGATTTCCGATAATATCGCGTTTAATATTCGTTCTCACAAAATGGCTGAAGACTTCGAAGTTGGAGCACTGAGTGGCGAGCACCCAGATTCGGTTTACAGCACCGAAATAGGGTATTAGATCGATCTCCATGCTGTGCAGCATTCTGATTTCTTGATAACCTTCAAGGAATGCTTTGTTTATTTCTTTTGCGTTCTTATAAAATTGCGTCGTTGCGAAGCAAAAAGCTGCTATGTCCATCACGAGCCAACTGCAGCAGCATGCGTCGAAATCGAATAACGTGATTGTATTGTTTCTGGAAATATGATAATTCGAAGGGTAGAAATCACCATGACATATTCCAAAAGACAAATCACTGAGTGAAATTCTTTCAAACTTCAATGCAAGCTTTGTAATGACTTCGTCAAGGTTCATAAGGTCTTCTCTTCTGTCTTCCAGACACGGCTTGATTGCATGAAATGATTTATATAAAAGGGCTGTTACATCGAGATGGCACCGGTTATTCCCCAAACGTTTGTTGATTGTTAACCGGTGTATTTTTGCCAGCTCTTTACCGGTGATGCGACCTTGATATATGGTCATTTTAGGGAGGGGCGTACTCCCCTCAGCATAAGAAAACAAAACCGCATATCGAATGCCCTCGGGAGCATGGATTTCCTGGATCACCGTTCCTTCCCTGTCCGGCACCGGGAATGAAACCGAAACCCCCTCCGATTTCAAATATTGAATAAGTTCCATTTCTGATTCGATATCCTGCAAGTCTCTCCAGTTATGACGATAGACTCTCAAGATGTATTGTGAATGGGAATCCCTGACGAGATAATTGTCGTTCAGCCCTCGATACAGGTATTCGCACTGGACTGCGGGGTTGAGAAGATACTTCGATAGGATTTTTTCCTGTAAGGCTTCCGGCGACAGCGTTGAATACAGCACCGAAAATGTTTCAATGTGTTTTGCTGTATCGCCCTTGACTGCAAAGTCAGAAAGCTTTCTTCGAGGCTTCTTAGCCCGGGAACCGTTTTGTTTTATCACAGTAAACGCCTTTGTTATTTTAAGATAAACCGCAGGGAAAATGCCAGATTGGAACGTCGGACCTGCCATGGCTTTAATAGTAATAAATAGGAGATAACAATAAATCGAAACTGAGAAACAGCCTTTTCTAACTACATGTTCTCACTCTATTTCTGAAAGAACTGTAACCTTTAATAGCCTCTGTAAGCGGCGGGATTCAGTCGGAATAACCTTTTTTGTTCCTTCTCGAATTCGAGAGTTATCATGGCGTGCAATTTCTGATACAATGGGAACATGAAGCGCGACATACTGGCCGAGGTGATCTCGGTCGAAAAGGACATTCAGCAATGTATCGAGGCTGAGAAGACCAAGGTGCGCGATTGGATCGAGGAGGTCAGGCGGGAGGCCGAAGAAGAACTCGAAAAGGAAAAGGAGAATATTAAGGCATCATTCGGGAAGGTCGTAGAAGAGGCGAAAAGTGAAGCTGAAAGAGAGGCTTCTTTGATTATACAGGAAGCTTCAGCGAAGGCCGGTCGGCTTGCAAAACTGAATGACCAGATCCTCTCAGATATCGTCATGAAACAGCTCAGAGGGGCGGTAGCCGGATGATGATATGATAGTCCGAATGTCTAAAGTAGAGATTGTCGGTCCAAAGGGCCTCTTGCAGGATGTGCTTGCACTGGTGAGGGAACTGGGAATATTTCAGATTGAGGCCGGCGCGGCCGGATTTTTTGAGGAGGGGCACGAGGGAGATATCCGGTCTTTCGCCCCTGATGAAAAAGTCGTGTTAGAACGGGCCTTTTTTGGCGACTTGCTCATAAAAATAGATGAGCTCCTTTCATATCTCGCGAAGATCCAGGTGAGAAAGAGTTATCTTGACCCCCGTGCGATCGTTGATTCTCTTGCAAAAACGGTCCAGCGACATATTTCGAGTTCGAAGGAATTGTGTGAAAGGCGGGACACTTTGGAAAAAGAACGATCAGAACTCGGGCTTTATGCAAGATTTCTGGACACACTCACCCCGCTTGTAGAGGGCACCGAGGAAACGCCTGACCTTGATTTTATAGGTCTGACCATAAAGGAACCTGACAAGGTTGAAAAATTGAGTGATGCGATATCGAGGATAACGAACTGGAAATTCGGACTTTCGACGCGGACGGCAGAAGACGGCACCCTCGTCGGGTTAATAACTGTGGAAAAGGACATCTCTGAAAAAGTGAAGAAGTCCCTCAGTGAAGAGCACGTTCCTGAACTCACTCTTCCTCCGGCTTTTAACGGATTGACTTTTCACGAAAAAATTGTCCACGTGCGAGGAAGGATCGCCGAGATCTCTTCGGAAATCCTGAAGATCGATACAGAGATTGAACGATTCTCTCGCAGATGGATGCCTATCTACCTCGGCGTTAAGGAATGGGTTCTTGACCGCCTGTCGCTGTTGACCGCGACCGCGTCGGCGTTCGAAACGCGGATGTGTTTTTTTATAAACGGGTGGATGCCGTCACGGGATGTGGAGCCGTTGAGAGAGAAAATCTTTGATGCCTTCGGGGGAGAGGTGGTAGTCGAAGAGAAGGAGATACGTGAAAAAGACCATGATAAGGTGCCGATTATCCTTAAAAACCGACCGTATTTTGAACCCTTCGAGCTCTTGACACGTTTCTTGCCCTTGCCCGCATATACTTCATTTGACCCCACACCGTTTATAGGGATATTCTTTCCTGTCTTTTTCGGGTTGATACTTGGTGACGCGGGATATGGCCTGCTTCTCTGTGGGGCTGCTCTCATACTTCTCAAGAAGTTCAGACGGAAGGGCGTTGTCAGGGATGGGGCAAAAATACTTTTCATGTGCTCTCTGTATTCATTCTTCTTCGGTATACTTTTCGGAGAGTTTTTTGGTGACCTCCCCCAGAGAATCTTCGGACTTGAGCCATTGTGCATCGAACGGCGCACAGCGATTTTCCCGATGCTTTATTTTGCTGCGGCAATCGGCGCGGGACATATTCTTTTGGGGCTCTTTCTGGGGGCCTTAACGGCTTTCAGGAAGAAGGAGAAGAAGGAGATGCTCTACAAGTTGATAAGCATGATAATCATCCTCTGTCTCATAGTCATTATGACATCTCTTTTCGGGGTCTTGCCGATGCCCTTCACACGGCCTGTCATTTTCCTCATACTGTTTCTTATCCCTTTTCTTTTTTTTGCAGGAGGGATACTGGCGCCTCTGGAACTCCTCAAGAGTGTCGGCAATATCATCTCTTATGTGAGGATTATGGCGATAGGGCTCACCTCGGTCCTTTTGGCCTTTGTGGCGAACCGTCTGGGAGGACTGACCGGTGACCTCGTGACCGGAGTTATTGTTGCCAGTCTCATACACTTTGTCAATATCATACTCGGGGTGTTTTCTCCGACCATACACTCCCTGAGACTCCATTACGTCGAGTTTTTCAGCAAGTTTATCGAACACGGGGGAAGGAAGTTTGAACCATTAAAAAAGGGGCAGTGAGAAGGAGGCAGTATGGAAAAAGTTCT
>Ga0187773_10000188_pt1 | contig 26156 bp, 24 predicted proteins | sample 0216_BV02_MP05_1_FD_133133 | JGI IMG/M metagenome (GOLD analysis project Ga0187773, IMG submission 133133) | Tropical peat soil microbial communities from peatlands in Department of Meta, Colombia - 0216_BV02_MP05_10_MG | ecosystem: Environmental > Terrestrial > Soil > Wetlands > Peat | place...
CATGGGAGAGATGGCCGCCTACTACCGGTCCTGCGACGTGGCGTTCGTCGGGGGCAGCCTCCTTGCGTACGGCGGCCAGAATCTGATTGAAGCTTGCGCGGCGGGCGTGCCGGTGCTTGTCGGGCCCTATACCTACAATTTCGCCGAGGCGGCCGAGAGCGCCATCGCCGCGGGCGCGGCCCTGAGGGTCAGGGACGCCGAGGAGTTGATCCGGGAGGCGAGGGGACTTCTGCAGGATCCCGAGCGCCGCGAGCGCATGGGCAGATCCGGAGTCGCGTTTTGTGCCGCGCACCGGGGCGCATCGCAGCGCACCGTGGCTGTCTGCGAGCGGTTGCTCGCTAGTCGCTCCCGAGCAGGCGGTTGACTTCCTCGACGTCGGCGTCGCTCAGCGTGCCCGCGGCGGCCTTCAGCTGAAGCCCGCTGACGATGGTGTTGTATCGCGATTGCGACAGCTGGCTCTGCGTTGAGTAGACCTGCTGTTCCGCGTTCAGCACATCGATGTTGATGCGTACGCCCACTTCATAGCCAAGCTTGTTGGACTCGACCGAACTGTTGCCGGAGACTAGGGCTGCCTCCAGCGCTTTCACCTGGGCCATGCCGTTGGTCACCCCGAGAAAAGCCTGCCTGGCCGAGAGCGCGGCTGCACGCCTCGCGCTCTCCAAGTTTTGCTGCGCCTGCTCGCGGCTCGCGATAGCCTGCCGGACCTGTGAACTCACATTGCCGCCCGCATACAGCGGAATAGCGAGTTGCAGCGCGAGATTCTTGTTGATCACGTCCGTCGGAACATTGGTGACCCCCAGGGTGCTGACGCTCGTTGAACTCTGCCCGGCATTGCCGACGACGCTCAACGTGGGAAGATGACCGCCTCGGATGCGCTCGATCTCGCGCGAGGCGATCTCGATGGCGGCTTCCTGTACCCGGACCGGATAGCTCTGCGTCGACGCAGCAGAAGCCCAATCCTCCATGGAATTGGGCTTCGGCGGATTCAGCTCTATTCCGGATCTGAGCGGCGATATCCTGTCGCTGTACTTGCCGGTGATCTGCTGCAATGTCCGGCGCTTGATCTCTAGATCGTTCCGCGCCGCAATCTCCTGAGAAATGGCAAGATCGTAGCGGGCCTGCGCGTCATGGGTATCCGTGATCGTTGCTGTTCCAACCTCGAAATTGCGCTTTGCCTGCTCCAGTTGCTGCGATATGGCGACTTTCTGCGCCTCGATGAAAGCAAGGTTGTCTTGCGAGGCGAGCACTCCGAAGTAGGCCGTAGCCACGCGGACGATCAGATCCTGTGTCGCTTGCCCAAAGGTCGCCTCAGCCTGGGCTGCCTTGAACCCGGCTTCCTTGTACACCTGGATGCTCTGCCAGTTGAAGACCGGCTGGGTAAGGGAGACGTTGAATCCGTTGGAGTTGCCCTTCCTGATTTGAGCGCCCTGTACTCCCCGGAAGGAAATGCTGACGTCGTTGTACTGGGTGAAGGCGGTTGCGCTTATCGCCGGCAGAAGCTGCGCAAGCCCCTGCGGCAAGCTTTCCAGCCCCGCGTCGCGCGCTGCGCGCGCCGAAGCATACGTGGGATCGTTGGCCAGGGCATCGCGATATGTCTGCAGCAAGTCGGCCGCGCGCCCCGGACTCGCGAGGGCGAGAAAGGCCAGTAGCAGTGGCACCGGAAGACGCCGTTGGATAAGTGCTTTCACGTCAGTGCTGTGCAGTCGCCGCTTTGCCGGTAACGCTAGAACTCGAAACGCTCCGGTTGCAGGGCGTTCTTGAGCGGGGCGAGGCAGGTCTCGAAGAGGTCAGTGGTGTGGTACGAGCCTTCGGATACGCAGGTCACCAGCCGCGCCTCCATGACCGGCGGGTCACCCACGACTGCGAACAGCCGGCCGCCTGCCCTGAGCTGCGATCGAAGGCTCTGCGGCAGCACCGGCGTCGACCCGGTGAGAACAATGATGTCGTAAGGGGCGTGGCGAAGCCAGCCTTGCGCAGCGTCGCCGAGCTCGGTCGTGACATTCTCGATTCCGGCTCGTCGCAGATTCCCTTCGCCGAAGGCTTTCAGCCTGGGATTGATCTCCACGGAAACCACGTCATGTGCGCGAGCGGCAAGCAGGGCCGAGAGATAGCCGCTGCCCGTTCCCACCTCGAGCACCCGCTCGTTCTTCCGGACCGCCAGTATCTGGAGGATGCGCGCTTCGACCTTGGGCTGCATCATTCTCTCACCCGCGTCGGCGCCCTCGAACAGGGGAATCTCAAGATCCGAAAAGGCGAGCGCCCGGTGCGTCTCGGGAACGAATTCTTCGCGGCGGAGGACGTAAAGGAGATCCAGCACGTCCTGATCCAGCACCTCCCAAGTCCGGATCTGCTGCTCGATCATGTTGAACCGGGCTTGCTCGACGTTCATGACGGGAGTTCGCGAGAGAGAAGCGATTTTAACATTGTTCCCTTCGATTCTAGCGACATCGTCAATCGAGTGTCTCGCGATATCGGATCAGGGCCAGCAGACCCGCTGCCAGCAGGAACGCGCCGATCGGCCAGAGACTGGGCAGGATTTCCTGGACTTCGTTGCCCTTGAGCAGGACCCCGCGCAGGATGCGCAGAAAATGTGTCAGCGGCAGAAGCTCCCCGATCCATTGAGCCCACCTTGGCATGCCGCGAAACGGAAACATGAATCCGGAGAGCAGGATCGAGGGCAAAAAGAAGAAAAACGCCATTTGCATCGCTTGCAGTTGATTTCTGGCCAGGGTCGAGAACGTGAAGCCCACCGCCAGGTTGGCGGCGATGAACACGACGAGCGCGATAGAAAGAAGCAATAGACTTCCTTCCATCGGGACGTTGAACAGCAATTTCGCCGCGAAGAGGATGATCGTGACCTGAATGTAGCCGACGATGATGTAAGGAACGATCTTGCCGGTCATCACCTCGATCGGCCGAACCGGGGTCGCAAGGAGATTCTCCATCGTGCCGCGTTCGCGCTCGCGCGTCATCGCGAGGGAGGTCATGATGACCATGGTCATGGTCAATATGGTGCCGACGAGACCCGGGACGATGTTGTACTGTGTGATTCCCTCGGGGTTGTAGCGGCGTTGAATTCGCATTTCGAAAGGTGCAGGGCCCTGCGCCATCGAGGCGAGAGGCCCGGTGAGATCGCGGTTGAGAGCAGACTGGTTGAGCGCGAGGAGCGCGGAGATGGCATTGCTGGTCGCCGCTGGGTCAGCCGCATCGGCCTCCACCAGCATCGCCGGCCGCTCGCCGCGAAGGAGCTTGCGGGAGAAATCCTCGGGGAAGGTTACAAAGAACTGCGCTTCTCCGAGCTGCAGCATTCGTTCGCCTTCTGCGGGGCTGGCGACGAACCGGGTCACGCGGAAATATCCCGTATTTTCCATCGCGCTCACGAAGCTGCGCGAGAACACGCTGCTGTCCGCGGTCAGCACGGCCGTCGGGAGCGCCTTCGGATCGGTGTTGATGGCGAACCCGAACAGGATCAGCTGAAGGATCGGTATTCCGACAATCATGGCAAACGTAAGGCGGTCGCGGCGCATCTGCACGAACTCTTTCGACAGCACCGCGACGAAGCGCGTCCAGGAGAATAGGGTCATTGAGCCGCGCTCGGGGCTTCCTGCATGAGCCGGATGAACGCGTCCTCGAGGCCTGAGGCGATGCGTCGCCATTCGAGTCCCGGCCGGTCCCGGTAAGGGGCGATGGCCGCTTCCAGCGCGCTCTGTTCGACGCCGCTGACGTGCAAGGCTGCACCGAAGGGAACGACCATGTCTACGCCGCGCGTTCCGCGCAATTCCTTGGCAAGCGCCGCGACACCCTCGCCGGTCACCTGCCAGGTTGAAAGTTCCGATTTGCGCGTGATCTCCGCCGCAGTGCCTTGGGCGAGCAGCCGTCCGTCGGCGATGTAGGCGAGCCGGTGGCAGCGTTCGGCTTCGTCCATGTAGTGCGTGCTCACCAGCACGGTCAGCCCTTGCGCCGCGAGTTCGTGGATGTGATCCCAGAATTCGCGTCGCGCCTTGGGATCCACGCCCGCCGTAGGCTCGTCGAGCAGGAGCAGTTCGGGGCGATGGATCAGGCAAGCGGCAAGCGCAAGGCGCTGCTTCCAGCCACCTGACAAGGTGCCGGTGAGCTGGCCAGCGCGGTCGCTCAGTCCGAGCCCGGCCAAGGCCTCCGAAACCGCGTGCTTGCGTTGAGGAACGCCGTAGACGCGCGCGATGAAATCGAGATTCTCCTTGATCGACAGTTCTTCATAGAGGGAAAAGCGTTGGGTCATGTATCCGACGCGGCGCTTGATCGCCGCTTGCTCGTGGCGCAGATCGAAGCCGAGACAAGTGCCGCCGCCGGCTTCCGGTATGAGCAGCCCGCAGAGCATGCGGATCGTGGTGGTCTTGCCACTGCCGTTGGGCCCGAGAAACCCGTAGATCGTGCCGCGTGGCACGGAAATGGCAAAGCTATCTACTACCCGCTTGCCCCCGAAGCTCTTCGAGAGACCGGTCACGTCTATCGCGAGGGATCCGGCAACTGAGGGTCTCATTGCAGCTTTACCTCGACCGGCTGCCCGGGGTGCAGGCGCACGGCCTCTGCAGGAGATGGGCGCGCCTCTGCGAGAAACACGAGCTTGGCGCGATTGTCCCGGCTGTAAATGACCGGGGGCGTGTATTCGGCCTGCGGTGCGATGTAGGTAATGGGAGCGGAAATCGGATCCCCGCATCCATCACAACGCACGCTGACTCTTTGCCCGACCTTCACCGAGCCGAGGATTCTCTCCGGAACGAAGAAACGAACCTTAATGTTTGTCGGTGGAAGCAGCGCGATTACCGGCGAGCCCGCCGGCAGCCACTCGCCCTGCACATAGAGGGTATCGGCAACCTCGGCGTCCTGCGGCGAGCGCACGGACTTTTGCTCCAGCCGCCATTCGGCCTGCGCAAGCGCTTCTCGCGCGGCGGCACTCGCGGCCCGCGCCGCTTTTATCTCGTCGGGGCGGGCCGAGAGGCTGGCCGCCGCAAGCTGCGCCTTAAGTTCGCTAACGCGGGCGCGGTCGCGATCGCGTGCCGACCGCGCCGTTTCGGCTGCCTCCTGCGAGACGAACTTTGCGCGTACCAGCTCTTCCTGCCGCTCGAGATTGCTCTGAGAAAGTCTGAAACTCGCTTCAGCTTGCGCAAGTTGCGCGCGAATTGCGTCGATTTCCTCGGGACGCTTTCCAGTCAGCAAATTGCGATACTGCGCCTCCGCCTGACGAAGCTGTCCCTCGGCTTGGCGCAGTGCAGCGGCCTCGTTCTCCTGTTCGAGCGCGAACAGGGGATCCCCGCGTCTTACCGTGGCACCCCGCGATACATGAAGGCGTGCGAGCTGCCCCGCGAGGGGCGAAGCCAAGCGAAGGTACTCGCCTTCGGCGTAGCCCTGCAGTACGCCATTGTTCGGATCGGCGCACCCTCCGACGACGAGGAGGAGCAGGACTGTATGCGGATACTTCATCGAGCTACCCCATCCGAATTCGGGTCGCGCAAGCCATCCAGTACGAGCGTCAGGTAACTGTCGAAATAGCGCTCCACCGCCAGAGGCTCGCTCTCGAAGCGCTGGAACGAATGTCGCCAGAGCATCATGAGCAGAATCGGTCCCATCATGGCACGCGCCGCCGACTCGACGTCGAGCGTGCGAAGCTCGCCCCGCTGGACGCCCCGCGTCAGGATTCCGGCCATTACGGCGAGCCCGCGCTGGATCACCTCCCGGTAATAAAACTGGGCAAGGTCGGGGAAGTTCCCGGACTCCGAGATGATCAGCTTGGGTATTCCTGAAAGCAGGGTGCCGCCAACGCTGCTCCAAATGCTGGTTACGACGGCCCTCAACAATTCGCTTGTGGTGCCGGCGAACTGCCCGACTAGGGTTTCGGCCTTTGCGATGGCAGGAAGGATCCCTCCGCGCACCACGGATTTGAAGAGCTCGTCCTTGCTCCTGAAGTAGAGATACAAAGTCCCCTTGCTTACACCCGCGCGGGACGCGACGTCTTCCAGGCGTGTCGCGGCGAAACCTCGCTCGACGAACAACTCCAACGCAGCCTGCAAGAGCTCGCTCGGCCGGGATTCCTTGCGTCGAGCGCGACGCGCTCTGGGCTTGGCTCTCGTGGATGGCGTCATGGGTTCTAATGACTGACCGGCCGGTCATTAAAATACGCCCCCGGAACAAAGTCAATCATTCCGGGAGAGACTGGACCTTATCGCAAGCGCGAACGAGAGGATAGGAGCCGAAGCTCGCATCTGGAGCTCTCCCCTAATGTGGCAAACCAGACTTGATGGGTATGGAGCGATGAATCAGAATAGCCCGCGCCAGCAACAATTTTTCAATCGACTTAAGCGTTGGTCCATCATGGAGCCGAGGGCCGCGCTACAGACCGGGGCCCGATCTTCTCCGTGCACATAAGCCAAGAGCACTACGCCGATACGCTTGTATTGACGCTGGCCGGGCGTATCGACAACAGCACTACCGACGGGTTGAAGGCGGGCCTCGACGCCTATGTGGCGAATTGCCGGGCCGAGGGCGACAAGCTGGTGCTGGACTTCTCAAAGGTCGAGTACATCAGTAGCGTCGGCCTGCGGGTCCTGATGCTCGCGGCCAAGCAATCTCGCGAGCAGGGCGGCACGATCGTCGTGGCGGCCCTGCAGCCGGTTGTGCGCGAAATATTCGAAATTAGCCGATTCAACCTCGTTTTCGAATGCTTCGGAACCACGCGAGCGGCTCTTGCCAAGGTCTCCCCGGCTGGTCTGGTGGCCTATGACGCGAAGCACGGTCGCTGACCATGGCGAGCGTGCGGGTGACGTTCTGGGGGACGCGCGGTTCGATCCCGGTGGCCCTTGACTCGGCGACGATCCGGAAAAAGCTCACTCGGGCAATCGCTGCAGCGGCGGGGAAGGGCCTCGACACGCAGGAGAAGGCGGGCGCCTGGCTCGAGCACGAGCTTGATTTCTCCCTCTCACATACTTTTGGCGGAAATACCGCGTGCGTGCAACTCGACGCAGGCGATACGGAGTACTTCCTCTGCGATTTGGGCAGCGGGGTGCGGGCCTTTGGAAACCAGGTGTTCGCGCGAGACGGCGCCTCGAAGGGCAATGTCTACCACGTCTTCCTGTCGCACTTGCACTGGGATCACATCATGGGTTTCCCGTTCTTCGCGCCGGCCTACGTCCCCGGGAACACCATCCGCATCTATGGCTGCCATAAGGAGATGGAGAGCGCGCTGCGCCGGCAACAGGACGCTCCGTGTTTTCCCGTTCCATTCCACCGGCTGGGAGCCTCGATAGAGTTTGTGAACCTGGAGCCGGGACGCAGTTGCGAAGTGGGGGAATGGCGCGTCACCGCGAAGTTGCAGGCGCACACCGGTGACTCTTACGGCTATCGCTTCGTTCGCGACGGCCGCGTCATAGTGTATACGACCGACTCCGAGCACAGGCTCGACGAACCGAAAGCGGTGGAGGCCGCCGCAACTTTCTTCGCGGATGCCGATCTGGTTATTTTCGACGCGATGTACTCCCTCGCCGAGGCGGTTTCGGTGAAGGAGGACTGGGGACACTCGAGCAACGTGGTTGGCGTGGAGCTCTGCCAGCTTGCCAACGCGAAGCATCTCGTGCTGTTTCACCATGAACCGGCGAACGACGATGAGCGTATCGCCCAGATCTGGCGCGAGACATTGAGGTACGAGGAAATTTCGAGAACCGGCACGTCCCTGCGCATCTCGGTGGCTTACGACGGGTTGGAGATCGAGCTCTGAGGAGCGAAGACTCGCCTGCTGCGGCTGCCGATCCGAGGTCCGGCAAGGGACTTTCCCCCGAAGGCGATCGCGGGTGGACCCCATTGAGCTTGCGCAGGACCGTAGCCGCCCTCACGCTGCTCGCCTTGCTGTCTGCTCCGGTATTCTGGCAGGAGATGCCGGTGGCCGGGGCGTTGCGCCTGGCCTGGTTCGATGCCTACCAATCGCTTTTGCCGCGAGAGCGCCGCTCGGCGCCGGCCGTAATCGTCGCGATTGACGAAGCCAGCCTGGAGCGGTTCGGCCAATGGCCCTGGCCCCGCACCTTGATCGCCCAGCTGATAGATCGGCTGCGGGCAGCCGGCCCTGCCGCGATCGGGATCGACTTGCTGTTTGCGGAGGCGGATCGCCTTTCTCCGGACTGGGTTGCGCCTTCCGAAGGTCGCTCCGGTTCGCAACTCAAAGCGGGCCGCGCGCGGGCATTGCGAAACGACTCGATACTGGCATCCTCCATCAGAGCGGCGCCGATTGCGCTCGGAATTGCGGGCCTGGAGTCGGGTGCGCCTTCTGACACCGCAACCGTCACGCCATCACTCCAAAAAGGCGACGATGCGCGAGCATTCATGCGCCGCTATGCGTCGGCGCTTCGCAGTCTGCCGGAAATTGACGCCGCCGCGCGAGGGCACGGCGTGCTGAGCGCTGATACCGAGAGTGGGGTGGTGCGCCGAGTGCCCATGGTGGCTTTGATCGGTGCAAGCCCGGTGTTGCCATTGAGTCTCGAAACGCTTCGCGTGGCGAGCGGAGAGCCGATTTTTGTGGTGCAAGGAAGTGCGAACGGCGTGGAGTCGGTCGGCATCGGCGACCTTACGGTACCGACACAGCAGGACGGACGTCTGTGGGTGCACTTCACTGGCCACGACGCGAGCCGGTTTGTTTCCGCTGCGGAGGTGCTCCGCGGCGAATCGGACAAGGCCCAGTTCGAGCGCAAGCTTGTGCTCCTGGGAGTGACGGGGCTCGGGCTGGTTGATTACCCGAGTACACCGCTCGGACGGATGCCAGGCGTTGAAATCCACGCCCAGGTGCTGGAGAACGTGTTCGACGGCGACCTGCTTGCCCGTCCACGCTGGGCACAGTGGGCCGAAGGGATCGTATTCCTGTTGCTGGGCCTCGTCGTCGTTCTGGCAGTCCCGAGAATCTCTCCGGCCCGCTCCGCACTGATCCTCGTCCTGCTGCTTGCTGCTCTTGGATTGCTGGGATTCGGCGCCTATATCGGGAAGAGGATTCTTCTGGACGCCTCTGTGCCGGGCATCGCCCTCAGTCTCGCCTTTGCCGCCATGCTCGCCCAGACCCTTTCGGAGGCAAATGCCCAACGCAGGGCCCTTCGCGAGCGGCTGCAACGGGAGCGGGAAGAGGCCGCGCGACTTGCCGGAGAGCTTGGCGCGGCGCGACGCATTCAGATTGGCATACTCCCGCGGGCAGATGCGGCATTCCCCGGGGAGCGACGCTTCGAGATTTGCGCATCGATGGAGCCCGCCCGAGAAGTCGGTGGGGACCTGTACGATTTCTTCATGCTCGACCCCGACCGGCTTTTCTTCCTGGTGGGCGATGTCTCAGGAAAGGGCCTGCCGGCCAGTATCTTCATGGCGGTCAGCAAGGCGCTGTGCAAGAGCGCCGCTTTGCGCCGCACTCAGGAGGTCGGCGCGCTACTCCGGGAAGCCAGCACCGAGATCGCGCGGGAGAATCCGGAGTCGTTGTTCGTAACGGTCTTCGCTGGCGTGCTCGACGCGCGCAGCGGGCGCCTGGAATACTGTTGTGCCGGGCATGAGCCGCCATTTATCTTCGCCCCCGGCAGCAGAATCAGGCGATTCGAGGCGGGCAGCGGTCCGCCCCTGTGCGTCCTAGACGGCTTCCCCTACAGCACGGCCGAGATTCAGATGAAGCCCGGGGAAACCCTGTGCCTCGTTTCGGACGGGGTAACGGAGGCGATGAATCCTGCCGGCGATCTCTATGGTGCTGGCCGCCTGAGCCAAGCGCTTGAGCGCGCCCGACACACCCGGAGTCCCGCTGCACTCATCGGCGAGATTCGCGCCGACCTGACGCGATTTGTCGCAGGGGCCGAGACCACCGACGACATTACGCTGCTAGTGCTGAAGTGGAACGCGCGCTAGCGCACGCTGATTTCAACGCGCCGGTTACGGGCTTCGGGTACCCCGTCCCCGGTCTTGACAAGAGGCTCGCGCCGTCCGCGACCCGCGGTCGAGATGCGCGCTGCAGGGACCCCCATGCTCACCAGCATCGCCTTCACTCGCTCGGCTCGTTGCAGCGAAAGCGTGTCGTTGGAAGGGTCAGACCCTACCAGATCGGTATGACCGATGACAGTGATATCGGGAGCCTGCCTGCGCGCCATTTCCGCGAGGAGGCGCTTAACCTCCTGTTTTGATTGCTCGGTGAAGTCGTCGGTACCGCTCTCGAAATAGATGATGAACGAAATGGGGCGGGGCGGCTGAGCGGCGAGCGCGCTCCCAAAGACGTCGCCGACCTCGTTCTTAGTCACGGTTTCCCGCTGTACGCCCTCTGGTGTGATGCGGGCGGCTGCGTACGCGCTATTCAGCACCGCGTTGCCCTTCGGATTCTGGACCAAGACGGTTCCGACTTTGCCGTCCTTGTCGGGCAATAGCACGACCAAATCGCGATTCGGTCCGGCACAGCCTCCGAGGATCAACGCCGTCGCGGCAAGGGCAGCACAGTACCCGCGCATCAAATAGTCACCACGCTAGTCACGAGTCTGCACGAGAAACTCGGTTCCGCGAACGCCGAGAATCGTTGAAGGTGTCTTTACCTTCATCGCATCCGGGGATTGCTTGGCAATCTTTCCCGACACCACCGAAAGGGTTCCTTTACGCAGCATCGCGTCGAAAGCACCCTCGTGCGTGGTGGTATTGAAGGCGTAGCGCTCGATGGCGAGCACGCTGTTCGGGCCCAGCGAAAGAAGCGAATTGTCGATGAACGTAATGCCCGCGGAGCCGTCTGCACCCGTGACGACAGCGTCAGTCGACTGCAGAGCCGTGCCAACCTGCGCAGCCAGCCGCTGACCGCCGCGTTCGACATACACCGACCCCTTCGCGACCTTGAATTGGGCGATGTCGCTCGCTTGAGCTGCTACGGAGATGGTGCCTGCGAACGAGAAAATGGCCGTGCAAATTGCGAAGGAGCGGAGTGCCAGCATGATAGACCTCCTGAAATGGATCTTGTTTGTCACGGTGCCGGGCCTCGCCCGCGCCTCGACGGGCGCTTTGTTCCTATAATACCGAAACGGCATCTCCCCGGCTCGACCCAGCTCATGGCCAAGGCCCCCCTCTCCCGGTTTCCCGCCCGGATGGACTCGATGGCCGAGGTCCGGGCTTTCGTAGAGGGCGCGTGCACCAATGCCGGAATTGATCGAGAAGACTGCCTCAAGGTGCTTCTGATCGTCGAGGAACTATTCACGAATACGGTGATGCACGGCTATGGCGGAGAAAGCGAATCGCCCGTCTGGATTTCTCTTGAGCCGGGTGCGGCGGAGTTCACATTGCGCTATGAAGACGCGGCCCCGCCCCACGATCCCTTTGGTGAGTTTCGCCCGCTCGACACGGCTGCCATGATCGCGCAGCAACCCGTGGGAGGCCTTGGCCTGAAGTTGATCCGCTCACTGGTCACTGGCTCGACATATAGTCGCGAAGGGGAGCGCAACTGCATCCGACTCACGTTTGCAGTGCACTCACGCGGCTGAATACTTGCCATCCCCTTCCCCTTGGAGTAAGGTTGGACGAAGCAACGTAGGGGTCCTGGCCAGGCGTCGCTTGCGCGTCTGCGTCGGGTGAGAGCATACCCTTCGAACCTGATGCGGATAATGCCGCCGCAGGGAAGCGTTGAGCAGCAGACTCCCTCGCTCCCAGCGGCACGAATAGGAGCGCCATGAACGCCAACCCGAAGTTTCTTGCCCAGACGGCGCACGTCGACGAAGCCGCCGTCAAGCCTCTGCCCAATTCCCGCAAGGTGTACGTGGAAGGCTCGCGCGTGGACATTCGCGTGCCAATGCGCGAAATCGCGCAATCCGAGACGCCGGCCTCCTTCGGTGCGGAGAAGAATCCTCCGCTCTATGTCTACGACACCTCCGGTCCCTATACTGATTCGCGAGTCCAGATCGACATCCGTCGCGGCCTTGCGGCGCTGCGCGCGTCCTGGATCGCCGAACGCGGCGACACCGAGGAACTGCCGGGGCCGACCTCTCGCTACGGCCGCGAGCGGCTCGCCGACCCGATGCTCGCCGAGCTGCGCTTCGATTTGAAGCGCAAACCGCTCCAGGCGAAGGCCGGACGCTGCGTGACGCAGATGCATTATGCGAAGAAGGGCATCGTCACGCCGGAGATGGAATATATCGCCATCCGTGAGAATCAGCGCCGCGACGCGCTTTCGGAGCTGATCACGCGGCAGCATGGCGGTGAGTCGTTTGGCGCCTCCATTCCCAAGGTCATCGCCCCCGAGTTCGTCCGCGACGAAGTCGCACGCGGCCGTGCGATCATCCCAGCGAACATCAATCACCCGGAAACCGAGCCGATGATCATCGGCCGGAATTTCCTCGTCAAGATCAACGCCAACATCGGCAACTCCGCGTTGACCTCCGGCATCGCCGAAGAGGTGGAGAAGATGACCTGGGCGATCCGCTGGGGAGGGGACACGGTGATGGATCTCTCCACGGGCAAGCATATTCATGAGACGCGCGAGTGGATTATCCGCAACGCGCCGGTGCCGATCGGTACGGTGCCGATCTACCAGGCGCTGGAGAAGGTCGACGGCAAGGCCGAAGAGCTGACCTGGGAAATCTTCCGCGACACGCTAATCGAGCAGGCCGAGCAGGGGGTAGACTACTTCACCATCCACGCGGGCGTGCGGCTGCCGTTCATCCCGATGACGGCGAAGCGCATGACCGGGATCGTCTCGCGCGGCGGCTCCATCATGGCGAAGTGGTGCCTCGCGCACCACGAGGAGAGTTTCCTTTACGCGCGCTTCGAGGAAATCTGCGAGATCATGGCCGCCTACGACGTGTCGTTCTCGCTTGGCGACGGCTTGCGGCCCGGATCGATCTACGATGCCAATGACGAGGCGCAGCTCGCCGAGCTGAAGACGCTCGGCGAGCTGACCGACATCGCTTGGAAGCGCGATTGCCAGGTAATGATCGAGGGCCCGGGCCACGTGCCCATGCAGCTTATCAAGGAGAACATGGACCTGCAGCTGAAGTACTGCAAGGAAGCGCCGTTCTACACCCTCGGCCCGCTCACCACTGACATCGCCCCCGGCTACGACCACATCACCAGCGCGATCGGTGCGGCCATGATCGGCTGGTACGGCACCGCGATGCTTTGCTACGTTACACCCAAGGAGCACCTTGGATTGCCCGACAAGGACGACGTCAAGGACGGCATCATGGCCTACAAGATCGCGGCGCACGCGGCCGATCTCGCCAAAGGCCACCCTGGCGCGCAGATCCGCGACAACGCGCTCTCGAAGGCGCGCTTCGAGTTCCGCTGGGAAGACCAGTTCAACCTGGGCCTCGACCCGGACAAGGCGAAGCAGTTCCACGATGAGACGCTGCCGCAGGATGGGGCAAAGCTCGCGCATTTCTGCTCGATGTGCGGGCCGCACTTTTGCTCGATGAAGATCACGCAGGACGTACGTGACTACGCGGAGAAGCACGGCGTGTCAACGCAGGACGCTCTGAAGAAGGGCATGGAGCAGAAGGCCATTGAGTTCGTGAAGAAGGGCGCGGAGATCTACCAAAAAGCGTAGGATCTTCGGTGGTTGGCTTGAGGCGGCAGCATTCTCTGCCGCCTTTTCGTTTTCCGAGGAGGCGAATTGGATCTTGCGCTGCTGGCAAAGGCCCTTGTTTTGGGCGTGGTGGAGGGCCTCACGGAGTTCCTTCCTGTCTCCTCAACCGGACACCTTATCCTCGCAGGAGAGCTGCTCGACTTCAACGACGAGAAAGCCAAGGTTTTCGAGATCGTGATCCAGACGGGCGCCATGCTTGCGATCGTCTGGGAGTACCGGGTGAAGTTCCGTCGTGTCCTCGCAGGGCTCGTGTCCGACTCCACGGCGCAGCGGTTTGCCCTGAACCTTCTGGTCGCTTTCTTGCCGGCCGCTGTGCTGGGCCTTGCCTTTGGCAAGCTGATCAAGACCTACCTTTTTCACGCCATCCCGGTTGCCCTTGCCTTTATCGTCGGCGGGGTCATTATTCTCTGGGTCGAGAAGCGCGAGCGCTCCGCGGCGGTGCAAGACGCCGACGATATGACATGGAAAGACGCGCTTAAGGTCGGGATCGCTCAGGCCTTCGCCTTGATTCCGGGCACCTCTCGCTCAGGAGCCACGATCATCGGGGGGATGATTTTCGGTCTTTCGCGCCGCGCCGCGACCGAGTTCTCCTTCTTTCTCGCCGTTCCGACCCTCGTCGCCGCCGGAGCTTACGATTTCTGGAAAAACCGCGCGCTGTTCAACGCGAGCGATTCCGCGATGTTTGCTGTAGGCTCAATTGCCGCCTTTGTCTCCGCGTTCTTGTGCGTGCGCTGGTTGTTGCGCTACGTCGCTACGCATGACTTCACGCCATTCGCCTGGTACCGGATCGCTTTTGGCGTGGCAGTCCTTGCTACTGCTTACGGCGGGCAGGTGAACTGGTCGTCGGCCTGATTTGCCGGAACGCGGTCAGTTCGGGTTGACTTGCGTCAATTGCGTTTTGCGGAGGGTTTCGACACACTAGGCTACCCTCCCGGCAACCATAGCTGATAACTCATGAATGCCCTCTTGCGCCTATCGGCGCTGATTGACGCTGCGAACGAAAGGATCGGCAAGATCGCTGCTTGGGCTGGCTTGCTGGCGGTGATCGTCTGCACCGTCAACGCGATCTTCCGCTACGCCTTCAACATCAGTTCGAATGCCTGGCTCGAGATTCAGTGGTACTTCAACGCGGCGATGTTCTTGTTGGTGGCCGCCTGGGCGCTCAAGCGCAACGATCACGTGCGCATCGACGTGATCGGGGGCAAGCTTCCGCGCCGCGCCCAGGCGTGGATCGACATCCTGGGGGGGCTGTTCGCGCTGCTGCCGGCTGCGCTCATCATCGCTTGGTACAGCTTGCCCTCGCTGGCAAATTCGTATCAGATCAGCGAGTACTCGTCCGACCCGGGCGGGCTGATTCGCTGGCCGGTCCGGCTGCTCATCCCGGTAGCTTTTGGCCTGCTCGCTTTGCAGGGCGTCTCCGAGATCATCAAGCGGGTTGCTTTTCTAGGGGGACTCATTCCCTTTCCCGGCGAGCACGCCAAGCCGGAGGTCGTCTGATGTCGTCGGAGTTCATGGCGCCGCTGATGTTCGGCGGCCTGGTGGTGTTCCTGCTGCTCGGGTACCCGGTCGCATTTTCTCTCGCGGCAACCGGCCTCTTCTTTGGCCTCGTGGGGATGGAACTGGGGATGCTGCACCCATCGCTGCTGCAGGCGCTTCCAGAACGCGTCCTCGGCATCATGGCGAACTCGACGCTGCTCGCCATACCTTTCTTCACTTTCATGGGGCTGATCCTCGAGAGAACCGGTATGGCCGAGGACCTGCTCGACACCATCGGGCAAGTATTCGGGTCGATTCGCGGCGGGATCGCCTATGCGGTCGTTTTCGTCGGCGCTTTGCTCGCGGCGACTACGGGAGTCGTCGCCGCCTCGGTGCTGGCCATGGGGCTGATTTCCCTTCCAGTCATGATGCGCTACGGGTACTCCAAACAGCTCGCGAGCGGCGTCATCGCTGCCTCGGGAACCCTGGCTCAGATCATTCCGCCAAGCCTGGTCCTGATCGTGCTCGCCGACCAGATGGGGGCATCGGTCGGGGACCTGTACGAAGGTGCGCTGATCCCGGGGCTGTCCCTTGCTGGGCTTTACGCCCTGTGGGTGCTCATAGTCTCCATGGTCAAGCCGGAGGCCGCGCCGGGTTGCCCGCCGGAGTCGCGCACGCTCTACGGCGGGGCCTTGGTCGTCAAGGTTTTCACCTCAATGGTACCGCCCCTGGTACTGATTTTCCTCGTGCTGGGAACGATATTCCTTGGCGTTGCCACGCCGACGGAAGGCGGCGCGATGGGAGCGAGCGGAGCGATCGTCATGGCGCTCATCAAGCGCAAGCTCAGCTGGAACCTGCTCAAGCAGGCCGTGGAGTCGACCGCCAACATGACGAGCTTCGTCATGTTCATCCTGGTCGGCTCCACCGTCTTCAGCCTCGTGTTTCGTGGCGTCAACGGCGACCTTTGGGTCGAGCATCTGCTCTCGGATCTTCCGGGTGGGGCACTCGGTTTCCTGGTCGTGGTGAACGTGATGATCTTCCTGCTCGCGTTCTTCCTCGATTACTTCGAGATCGCCTTCATCATGGTGCCGCTGCTTGCACCGGTCGCGCAGAAGCTCGGCATTGACCTCATCTGGTTCGGCGTGCTGCTCGCGGTGAACATGCAAACCTCGTTCCTGCACCCTCCGTTCGGCTTTGCCTTGTTCTATCTGCGCAGTGTTGCTCCGAAGAATATCAAGACCACCGACATCTACTGGGGCGCTGTTCCTTTCGTTCTTATCCAGATCCTCATGGTCGCAGTGGTCATCGCATTCCCGGGCCTCGTTACCAGCCATGTCTCCAAGGCGGCCGGCGCGATCAGCGGCTCCGGCGCCGACGAGATTCGCCGTCAGCTTGATGCCCCGGAGAGCCCCGCTTCGCCCCCGAGCGGGTCCGGTGAAATTTCAAAACCCGACGAAGGCAAGGGCGACGCCAAGAGCGAGATCGAAAGGATGCTGAATCAGCAGCAGTGACGAATAGACAAGAAGCCCCGCCGCGGCGGGGCGTTCGCTGGACGCTCGTCCGCTACTTCTTCTTCGCCGGGTTGGTCGGGTTGCTGAGCAGGAAGGTTGTCAAGTTCTGCTCCGCGACCCGGTGCCACAGAAACTCGTCCTCGCGGAATTTCTTCCACGGCTCGTAGATCTTCTTCCAGGAAGGGTTCTTCTCCGCTTCCTCCTCGTACATCTCGAAGGATGCCTTGTGCGCGGCCTTCATGATCTCCGGGGTAAAGGCGTGCAGCTTCACGCCGTTCTTGACCAAGCGTTGCAGGGCTTGCGGGTTCTTGTAGTCGTACTGGGCCATCATGTCGATGTTGGCTTCGTAGCATGCAGCCTCGACGGCGGCCTGGTATTCCTTGGGGAGTTTCTCCCATTCCTTGATGTTGACGAAGAGCGAATACATCGAGTCCGCCTCCCACCAGCCTGGATAGTAGTAGTGCGGTGCGATCTTGTAGAAGCCTAGTTTCTCGTCGTCGTAGGGGCCGACCCATTCTGCCGCGTCGATCGTGCCGCGCTCGAGCGCAGGATAGATGTCGCCGCCCGCGATCTGCTGTGGCACCGCGCCGAGGCGCGCCATCGCCTCTCCGCCCAAGCCCGCGATGCGCATCTTGACGCCCTTAAGATCCTTGACGCTCCGGACTTCCTTCCGGAACCAGCCGCCCATCTGACAGCCGGTGTTCCCGGCCGGGAAAGAGATGATGTTGAAGTCGCGGAGGAACGCCCGCACCAGCTCAAGCCCGCCGCCGTAATAGATCCACGCATTCTGCTGGCGCTGGTTCATGCCGAAGGGAAGCGTCGTGTCGAAAGCGAAGGTCTTGTTCTTTCCGACGAAGTAGTAGCTCGCCGTATGCGTGCACTCGATCGTTCCTTGCTGCACGGCGTCAACGGTTCCAAATGCGGGCACGATCTCGCCGGCGCCGAACACGCGGATCTGAAATTTGCCGCCGGTAATGGCGGCGACGCGCTTGGCGATGGTCTCGCCGCCACCATAGATGGTGTCAAGACTCTTGGGGAAACTCGAGGCACACCGCCAGCGTACTTCGGGCAGCGCGGGAGTCTGTGCTACAGCCTGGGCCGCAGCTGCGGTGGAGAGGACGCCGAAACCGGCGCGGGAGAGGAATCTTCTTCGGTTCATAAAACCTCCTGGTCTGAAATCCGGGTTGGTTGACAAGAATAGAAATCCGGGAGCGGTCGCCCCCATTTTCACCGAGGCGCCATCGGCGACCTGATGAACAGCTTCCCCTGGGGCAATCTCGCCAAACCTCCCGCAAGGAACGGGCCTATCGCTGGATCCAGGGCAGCCCAGCGAATCGCCACCCACCAATGCTGTTGCGGTGGCCCTGAGCATCCTTGTTGCCTTCGAAGCCCTCGAGAATGTTATAGGAATTCGGATAACCGCTTTGTGTCGCTGCCGCCGCCGCATGATGCGAGCGGACTCCCGAGCGGCATATGAACATGACCGGTGTTTCGGTCTTTGGCAGCGTTTCCTGAAGCTGCTCGAGAAAACGTGAATTGCGCTGACCGCCAGGAAAGGTATTCCACTCGATCAAGACCGAGCCCGGAACATAACCGACATATTCCCACTCGGCCTGCGTGCGCACGTCGACCAGTCCGGCACCAGGGACCTGCTGCATGAGAGCATGCGCTTCCGAAGGAAGCAGAGCCCCCGCGTAAGGCAGTTTCATCGCCTCTGCGCGCTGCTTGGCTCGGGCAAGAATCTCGTCCACGGCATCCATAGGAGTTTCGGCCCCGGAATCATCGAAGCCAGTTTCACGGGCTAGTTTAACCCGCAAGGCAAAACTCCCATTGTGGCGGGTTCGCACCGGCATGGTGCCATTTCCCGTAGGTGCGCGCCGCTTTGGTGCAGAAACCCCTAGGTGCTCTGCTTATGGCACAATGGCCTGCCTTTTTTTGCCCGATGGCATGGATTCTGCAAAGTTTCCACCGATCCGGCGCTTTTTTCCCCTTTCAGACTCTATAAACAGCAACCTGAGGAGATTCCGCAATGGCAATGTCTGCCGCCGATGTCATGAAGATGCTCAAGGAAAAAGAGGTCAAGTTCGTAGACCTGCGATTCACCGACACGCGGGGCAAGGAGCAGCATGTTTCGGTACCCGTCAAAGCTTTCACGATGGAAAAGTTCGAAAGCGGACATTTCTTCGATGGCTCCTCGATCGCCGGCTGGAAGGGCATAGAAGCCTCGGACATGCTGCTGATGCCCGACCCGGATTCCGCGCGCATGGATCCCTTCACCGACGAACCGGTCCTCAATCTCACCTGCGATTGCGTGGAGCCATCGGACGGAAAGGGGTACGACCGCGACCCACGCACTATAGCCAAGCGCGCCGAGGCCTACATGAAATCGACTGGTCTGGGCGATACCGCGTACTTTGGCCCGGAGCCCGAGTTCTTCATTTTCGACTCGGTTACCTGGAACGTGGACATGTCAGGATGTTTCGTAAAGATCAAGTCGGAGGAGGCGCCATGGTCTTCCGGAGAAGAATACGAGGGGGGCAACATGGGGCACCGGGCACCCGTCAAGGGCGGTTATTTTCCCGTGCCTCCCGCCGACACCCTTCAGGACATCCGCAATGCCATGGTGCTCGCGCTCGAAGGGCAGGGGGTCGAATGCGAAGTCCATCACCACGAAGTCGCGGCAGCCGGCCAGAACGAAATCGGCACGAAGTTCAACAGTCTCGTGAAGCGCGCCGACTGGATGCAGATCTTGAAGTACACGATCTGGAATGTCGCCCACTCGTACGGGAAAACGGCTACTTTCATGCCGAAGCCCATTGTCGGGGACAACGGGTCGGGCATGCACGTGCACCAGTCTGTCTGGAAGGAAGGCAAGAACCTCTTCACCGGGAACGGATATGCAGGTCTCTCGGAATTCGCCCTTTACTACATCGGGGGCATCATCAAGCACGCCAGGGCCTTGAACGCGATCACCAATCCCGGCACGAATTCCTACAAACGGCTGGTGCCAGGCTTCGAAGCGCCGATTAACTTGGCTTACTCGTCCCGCAACCGCTCTGCAGCCTGCCGAATTCCGCTTGTCACTAGCCCCAAGGCGCGTCGCGTTGAAGTGCGCTTCCCCGACCCAACGGCAAACCCGTATCTCGCGTTTGCGGCGATGCTGATGGCGGGTCTCGATGGGGTGCAGAACAAGATCCATCCGGGCGATCCCATAGACAAGAACCTCTACGATCTCCCTCCGGCACAGGCGAAAAAAGTCCAGAACGTGTGCTCCTCTCTCGATATGGCGATCGAACACCTGAACAAGGATCGCGATTTCTTGACGAAGGGCGGGGTATTTTCGGACGACATGCTCGATGCCTACTGCGCTCTCAAGATGGAGGAGGTCACGCGCTTCCGGATGACGACCCATCCGGTCGAGTTCGACATGTACTACAGCTCCTGAGAGCTTGCCCTAGGTCCGGGAACCCCGGGCCTAGAGCTATTATCACGAGGAGGACGGGGCGCCCTTTGGGGGTTTCGTCCTTTTTTCATTTGAAATCAGGGTTATTTTGGCCTACACTGAACTTCCCCATGCACTCTCGGGAGGAGTATGGCACTCAGCAAGAGATTGGTGGGCCTGCTTTTTTTCGCTTTGGCGGCACCGTATGGGCTCGCTCAGAGCGAGGTCTACAAGTGCCCGGATGCAAGCGGCCGGCCCACCTATACCAACGTCAAGCGCGACACGGTGGGCAAGAAGTGCACGCTGGTGGCGAAGGAGGTGTCCGTAGTACCTGCCCAAGCTCCCACGCGTGCCACGCCGTATTCTGCAGCCTCCTCTTCCGTTGCCCGCAACGAGAACCGGCGCAGGATTATCGAGTCCGAGCTGGAGAACGAGCAGCAGCTGCTCTCCGACGCCAAGCTGAAGCTTGCCGAGCAGGAAGCGATTCGCACCGGGGACGAGCGCAACTACGCCCGTGTCCTCGAGCGGCTGAAACCCTTCCAGGATTCGGTCGAGCAGCACTCCAAGAACATCGAGCAGCTTCGCGGCGAACTCGGCAGGCTCAAGTAGCCGCGACGCCCAGTCTTTCGGGCTCCGCAAGTGGGCCTGCCCGCGGCCTCGGCTTGGCGCTCACGTTCGCCGCTACCGGCAGCCACGTGGCCCTGCGCATCCTCGGGCACCATTCTTGGGCATGAGCACCGCAGCAGCTTTTTCCGGGCTGGAACTGCTTGCCACTGCGGTCGTCCTCATGGACGGAGACCTGCGGGTCAAGTACGTCAACCCTGCTGCCGAGGCCTTGTTCGCGGTCAGCCGCCGAAGCCTGCTTGAACAGCGCTTTCCGGCGCTCTTTGCCGATTCGTCCCCGCTCGACAGGCTGCTGCGCCAGGCGATTCGGGAAGAGCGTGGCTTCGCAGATCAGGACTTGATTCTTACTCAGCCGGGACACGAGTCCTTGCACCTTAACTGCATTGCCACTCCGATCGAATTGCCTGACGCCGCCCTGCTGCTTGAGCTGCGCCCCATCGACCAGAGGCTGCGCATAGAGCGCGAAGAGCAGCGGCTCAATCAGCACCAGGCAAACCGTGAGCTCATACGCAACCTTGCCCATGAGATCAAGAATCCCCTAGGCGGCCTTCGCGGGTCCGCACAGCTTCTCGAGCGCGAGCTCGACCGGCCGGGCCTGCGGGAATACACCCAGGTCATTATCAAGGAAGCGGACCGGCTGCAGGCGCTCGTGAACCGCCTGCTCACGCCGCACCGCCCGGCCGTTGAAGTGCCCGTGAACATCCACGAGGTGTGCGAGCGGGTTTGCAGCTTAATTCTCGCCGAGTTTCCGGAAGGCATTCGGGTGGAGCGTGACTACGACGCAAGCCTTCCGGATTTTCGGGGAGACCCAGAGCAGCTCATACAGGCTGTGCTTAACGTCGTCCGTAACGCTGCCCAGGCCATCCACAGAGGCGGAGGGCTCGCCGGGGGAAACGGGGGAGAGATCATGTTGCGTACGCGGGTTGCGCGGCCGGTAACTCTTGCTCGCTGGCCGAACAAGCTGGCACTAGAATTGCAGGTGATTGATAACGGGCCCGGCGTACCCTCGGACATCCGTGACAAGATCTTCTTCCCGTTGGTGTCCGGGACTGAGGGCGGAACCGGGCTCGGGCTGACGTTGGCGCAGACTTTCGTGCAGCATCACCATGGGGTGATCGAGTGCGAGAGCCAGCCGGGAAGGACCTGTTTCAGCATCGTGTTGCCGCTTCGCTGAAAGACTGTGATGAGACCTGTTTGGATCGTCGACGACGATCGTTCCATCCGCTGGGTGTTCGAGAAGGCCCTTGCTCGGGAAGGCATTCCCTTTCAAACCTTCGCGCAGGCCGGCGAAGCCATGGACACGCTTGCGACTGTCGGTGCACCGCAGGTTCTCGTGTCCGACATCCGGATGCCGGGCCCTTCAGGTCTGGAGTTGCTACAGAGCGTGAAGCAGCGCTTCCCGCATGTCCCGGTCATTATCATGACCGCCTATTCCGACCTAGAATCTGCGGTGTCGGCATTCCAAGGCGGTGCGTTCGAATATCTTCCCAAGCCTTTCGACGTCGATCAGGCCGTCGATCTCATTCGCCGTGCGCTGGACGAAAGCTTGCGGGAAGACAAATCGGAAGAGGCCGTCGTCGACTCGCCCGAGATTCTCGGTCAGGCGCAATCGATGCAGGAAGTGTTTCGCGCGATTGGCCGTTTGTCGCAATCGAGCGCCACGGTTCTGATCACTGGCGAGTCGGGGACCGGCAAGGAGCTCGTGGCTCGCGCTCTGCACCGGCATAGTCCCCGGTCCAACAAGCCCTTCATCGCTATCAACACAGCGGCCATGCCCAAGGACTTGCTCGAGTCCGAACTCTTCGGGCACGAGCGAGGCGCATTCACTGGAGCGCAATCGACGCGCCGCGGCCGTTTCGAGCAGGCCGAGGGCGGCACGCTCTTTCTGGACGAAATAGGCGATATGCCGGCTGAGCTGCAGACGCGTCTGCTCCGTGTTCTTTCCGATGAGACCTTCTACCGCGTGGGTGGTCATCAACCGATCCACGCCGACGTCCGGGTCATCGCGGCCACCAATCAGGACCTAGAGGCACGCGTCAAGGCAGGGCTCTTCCGCCAGGACCTGTATCACCGTCTCAACGTTATTCGGCTGCGGCTGCCTTCGTTGCGCGAGCGTCGCGAGGACATCCCCATGCTTGCCCGCCACTTTCTGGCAAGGTCGGCGCGCGAACTCGGCGCGGAGCCGAAGCGCCTGTCGGACGCGGCGATGGCGTATCTGTCGGGGCAGGATCTGCCGGGAAACGTGCGACAGCTCGAAAACGTGTGCCACTGGCTTACTGTCATGGCTCCCAGCCAAGTGGTCGAAATCGGCGACTTTCCCCCGGAGCTTCGCGAGCAGCGGACTTCTTCCATCGTCGATTGGGTCACGGCGCTGGCGCGCGAGGCCGACCGGCGGCTAGCGAACGGCGATACGGGCATCATGGACGACCTGTCCAGGAGCTTCGAGAAAGCGCTGATTACCAAGGCACTTGAGCGTACCGGCGGCCGACGCATCGAAGCGGCAGGCCTGCTCGGCATAGGCCGCAACACGATCACGCGTAAGATAGCTGAATTGGGAATCGAGGGCCGCGATCCTGCTGACGCGCAGGCATCGGACACGGCCTAGAATGAGTTTTCTGTCTCAGCGCAAGGAGAATGCAGTGAGCACCATCCCCCCGGCCGCCCGAGCGGAAGCGGCGCTACCCGCGGGCGTAGAAATCCGCGCGAAGCCCCTGCCGGGGCAGGAGCAGGTTCTCACAACTGCCGCTCTGGATTTCATCGCGAAGTTGCAGCGCGTGTTCGATTCCCGACGACAGGACTTGCTGATGCGGCGCGCACGGCGACAAAGGGAGTTTGACGCTGGAAGAATGCCCGAATTCCTGTCGGAGACCGTCGAGATCCGTGCATCCCAATGGAGGATCGCGGCGCAGCCAGCGGACCTGCTCGATCGACGCGTTGAGATAACCGGACCCACCGATCGAAAAATGGTGATCAACGCGCTGAACTCCGGGGCCTCCACCTTCATGGCGGATTTCGAGGACGCCAACTGTCCGACGTGGGCCAACATGATCGAAGGACAGATCAATTTACGTGACGCCGTGCGCCGAACGATTGGCTTCGAGCAGGCCGGCAAGGTCTACCGGCTGAATGACAGGACCGCGGTCCTGATACCGCGCCCGCGCGGCTGGCATCTCGATGAAAAGCACCTGTGGATTGACGGCAGGCCGGTTTCTGGAGCGATTTTCGATTTTGCCCTCTATTTCTTTCACAATGCCAGGGAACTGGTAGCGCGCGGTACGGGCCCATACTTCTATTTGCCGAAGATGGAGTCGCATCTTGAGGCACGCCTTTGGAACGACATATTCAAGCAAGCACAGAATGAATTGGGAGTGCCTCCAGGAACGATCAAGGCGACCGCGCTGATCGAGACAGTTGTTGCCGCATTCGAGATGGATGAGATTCTGTGGGAGCTGCGCGAGCACTCCGCCGGACTCAATATCGGACGCTGGGACTACATCTTCTCCTGCATCAAGAAGTTCCGGGCAAACCGGGAGTTTTGCCTCGCAGACCGTTCCCGCGTAACGATGACCTCGCCGTTCATGCGCGCTTATGCGCTGCTACTTGTGAAGACCTGTCACCGGCGGGGCGCGCCCGCAATGGGCGGGATGGCGGCGCAAATACCCATCAAGAACGACCCGGTGGCGAACGAGGCGGCGCTCGAGAGGGTACGCGAAGACAAGCTGCGCGAGGTGACCGATGGCTGTGACGGAACCTGGGTTGCGCATCCGGGTCTCGTGCCGGTCGCGCGGGAAGTATTCGACCAGCATATGCCTCAACCCAACCAGTACGGCAAGCAGCGTCCCGACGTGAACTTCGGTGCCCGGGACCTGCTCAGTTTCCAGCCCGAGGCGCCCATCACCGAAAACGGGCTGCGCAACAACATCTCGGTGGGCATCCAGTATCTGGGTGCCTGGCTCGCGGGTAACGGCTGCGTGCCGGTGTTCAATTTAATGGAGGACGCGGCAACGGCCGAGATCTCCCGCTCGCAGATCTGGCAATGGATACGCTCGCCCAAGGGCGTGCTCGATGACGGGCGAAAGGTCACCAAGGAGCTCTTCCGGAGACTTCTCGCCGAGGAATTGCCCAAGGTCAGGAACTACCTGGGCGACGAAGCCTGGCAAGCGGGCAAGTACCAGGAAGGGGCCAGGCTCTTCGAGGAAATAACGACGAACGACAGCTACGTCGAGTTCCTCACGCTGCCGGCGTACGGTCTTATCGACTGATCGGACCTTTGAAGGACCCGTGGCGCGGCGGCGTTTCTGGGGCAAACACCGTTCAGCCCATGGTCCACTGATGACCGCATTTCGCGCACCTCACCTTCAACTAGGCTCCTTCACGATTCTCCACGATGTCCCCGACCTCCGCCCGCCCGGAATCGATCACGTTGAACCGCGCGTGAGCGCCGCAGCCTTCGCAAGTGGAGAGCTCCGAGAGCTGCAATGCGCGAAACAGGATGACCCGGTAGCGGTTCCACGAGAGAATCCCGAGTGCTGTGCCGCCGAGTATCGTCGCGAACATCAAGGTCCGTTCGAGTACCGAGGCATGGGACCCCAGCTCTTCAAGTAACGCCAGCACGAGCACCAGGCAGAGAAAGCACGTGACCAGGAATAGATGACTCTCGATCAGCTGCCGCTCAAACCAGCGCTTGAAGCCGAGCTTTCGAATGCCCAGGGCCGGCTGCAAGTCCCGCTCCTCGTTATTGTCGCTCGATCGCCGCGATGACGCGTTCAGGCCTGAGCGGGAGATCGCGAACGCGCACTCCGAGCGCATGCGTCACCGCATTGGTGATCGCCGCCCCGGTCGGCCCCTGGGCGGCTTCTCCCGCTCCGACCGCCGGGAGTTCGGGCCGGTCGATCAGCTCGACTTCTATGGAGGGGACTTCGCTGAATTTCAGGATCGGGTAGTCTTCCCAGCCGAGGCTGGCAATGCCGTGTGAATCCAGCCGAACCTGTTCCTTGGTGGTCCAGCTGGTTGACTGAATCGCGCCACCTTCGATTTGATTGACTACGCCGTCGGGATTGACCACAAGGCCCACATCGACCGCGACCACGAGCCGCCTCACTCGCACTTCCTGATCGACCTCCACCTCGGCCACAACGGCGCAATAGGCGCCCAGGTTCTTGTATTTGGCAAATCCAATCCCGTGGCCGCGTCCTTCGGCCGGTTTCCACGCCGCCCAGCCGGCGCGCTGCGCGGCGCGCTCGAGCACGGCGCGGCCACGCGGGTCTTTCAGATGCCGCAGCCTGAAGGCAATCGGATCAACTCCGGCCGCGGCGGCAAGCTCGTCCATGAAGGACTCGATCGCAAACACGTTCGCATAGGCGCCGAGGGACCGCAGGGCAGAAGTGCGTACCGGCATGTCGCGCACATAGTGGTTCACGACGCGCTGGTTGGGGAAGTCGTAGAGCGGAATAGCGTTGCGGTCCGCGGCGCCCGCCGGGAGAGGCATGTTGATCGCTGCCGGGCGCCCGAAGGG
>Ga0187773_10000189_pt1 | contig 26033 bp, 22 predicted proteins | sample 0216_BV02_MP05_1_FD_133133 | JGI IMG/M metagenome (GOLD analysis project Ga0187773, IMG submission 133133) | Tropical peat soil microbial communities from peatlands in Department of Meta, Colombia - 0216_BV02_MP05_10_MG | ecosystem: Environmental > Terrestrial > Soil > Wetlands > Peat | place...
AAAGAAGAACTTCTTTCTCTCCCCCTGGAAGAGAGATTGATTTACAACCATGCCGAAAACCTCTTTTTCGTGAATTTCGAGGGGCTGTACATCAAAAACCGGGAGCAGGTTCAGAAGATCAAATCCCTCGCTGAGAAAACCCTGGCGCCCCTGGGACGGAAGGTCTACACTTTCGTCAACTACGACAACTTCAACATCCTTCCCGAGCTGGTGGATGAGTACACGGACATGGTGAAAGACCTGGTGGCAAATTATTATGAGGGGGTGACCCGCTACACGACGAGCACCTTCCTGCGGATGAAACTCGGAGAATCCCTGGAAAAGCGGAACGTGGCTCCCCACATTTACGAAAGCCGGGAGGAAGCAAGAAGGGCCTTAAAGAAGAGTTAATTCGCAGGGGCGGGTTTCAAACCTGCCCCTACACCGAGTCAACATGGTAGGGGCAACCCGGCGGGTCGCCCCTACGATTTTATTTCTTTCCCCTCTCCTCCGCATCCCGGCGGATCGACCGGTGGAGACGGTCGAACTTGAAGATCGTTTCCATGTCCTGCAGGTTGTTGATCCCGGCACCCCCAGTGCGGATCAGGTTGACCAGGGAATCGCCGTTGGTCCATCCGATGAGGTGCGCCGGGTCTTCCATCACCAGGACCAGGTCCGGCCGGGGTACTTTATCCTTCATCACCTTGATCTTCTGCTTGTCCAGGAGCAGTCCGAATTTACCGCCGCCGGTCTTGACCAGAATCTTCCGGGTCCAGTTGGCAATGTCGCGCTGGGCACGGGGGCTCTTGGGGATGGCGCCGACAAATTTGGCGACCGCCTGAAGGGCTTTGGGGAACTGCTTCTTGAAGGCATCCGTCAACTGTGGTTCTCCGACCTCCATGCTCTTCCACTTGAGGGCCGTTTCTTCCAGTCCGTTCCTGTCCCGCAGCTTCTCCGGAACCTCGTCCAGGGGGACTGCAAAGTAATCGGTGGAGAACCCCATGCGGAATTTCCGGAAGACAATCTTCACCTTCGTTCCCGCCTTGAAGATTCCCGGCTTCAGGAACCCCGTGGTTGTAAAGACCTGGATGGGCAGGGCCGACTGGGACTCTCCCAGGATCACTCGGCCACGGCCAAAGGGGGCATATCGGGCGAACCTGGCATTGGCAAAGACGGTAATCGGGGGCGTCCCCAGCATGTATCCGACCTGGGGCATCTCGATCCCCGTTTCCAGGTTCACCAGGCTGTAATCGTCATTCTGGCAGACCGGGCAGCGGGTCATGTAGGGCGGGCAGATGACCATCTTGCACTTGGGGCAGCGGGCGCCGAGGATCTTCTTCTCCTTCATCACCGCCAGGAAGAAGGGGGATATTTCGCCCGCAGTGGCCCAGTAGGTGGTGAACATGGGCTCGGTCCGCTCGACGCAGACGAATTTGTCTTCCGGAGACACCGTGATCCGGCTCATCACTTCGGGAATCGCTTCGTGGGGGATCACATAATCCCCGGGTCTTCTCAATAACTTTTCCATTAGATCACCCCCCTTTTCAGAACGGCCGCACCGCCATACTGGGCCGAGGACGCTCCGGTTCCATGGATCAGGGCATAATCCAGCCCTCTCCGGATCAGCTCCCGTCGGGCAGACCAGGCGGAGAACATATTGCTCCCACCGACGAAATGCCCGCCGTAGATGAGTCCGCCGGAGGGATTGATCAAAACCCTCCCGTGGGGGGCCATGATCTTTTTCTCAATGAGGTCGTCGGCATGTCCCAGGGGCACAAAGCCCATCTCGGCCATGGTGATCTCCAATTGGGGCAGGAAGGCGTCGTGAAGCTCAACCACTTTGATGTCTTTCGGGCCGACCCCGGCCATCTCATAGGCGGCCTTGGCCGCCAGATGGTCTGACTCGATCCTTCCCGGCAGTTTGTGGGGATGTTTAATCCCCCACCAGTAGGGTTCGTTGGCAAAGCCCACTCCCTCAATCCAGATCGGCGGCTGCCCTGAGTCTTTGCAGATTTCCTCCGCCACTCCTTCGGCGGCGAATATCAGGCAGCAGGCCCCTTCGGTATAGACGCAGGTTTCAAGTTTCTTGAAGGCCGGCTCAATGATCCAGGGTGAATTGGCCACCCGTTCGGGAGTCACAATCTCGTCCCGCCGCTGCGCGTTGGGGTTGTTTTTGGCCTGCTCGCACATAATCCGCAGGATTTCGCCCCGCACGGGCATCTTGAGGTCATTGGGATACTGATCCATGTAGGCGAGGATGACCTCGGCATAGGAGTCGGAAGCAGTCGCCCCTTGATCCCTCTCGAAGAGAGGGTCCCAGGACCAGGCAATGGTCTGGACCACTTCCGGCGTCTGGGTTTCGCTCATGAAGTCGTAGCAGTCCGTGGCTTTCTCCGCGCCCACGCAGAACACAAGGTCATACCGTCCGCCGGCCACCATGTCAAAGGCGGTGCCGAAGGCGTAAATCCCGGTGGCTCCGCCGTTGGTGACCCGCACAAGAGGTTTGAAAGCCAATCCCATGTGCCCCTGGAAGGAGCTTTCGGGAATGGCCTGGCGAGCGAAAATGTCGTTGTAAAGCCCGATGACCCCCGCTTCCACCCGGTCCATTTTCAACTTGGCATCCTGCAGCGCGCCGGAGACCGCCCACTGGGCAAGTTCCCAGATGGTTTTGGATAACCAGCGCCCACGACAGGGGGTGGTAAACGCTCCCACAATTGCAACTTTTCTCTTTGGAACTCTGCTCATAAAACCCCCTTTTTTATGGTTTTCATTGCCGATTCAGACCCTCTCAACCCGTCAATAACCCTTTTCATCCCCCCTTCCGAATGAACGTGAATTCGCATGAAGCATAGATCATAGCGCACCGTGGAAATGCCAAAAAAGATTCTCTTTACCAAACGCATCCAGGCTAGGTGAAATTGTAGGGGCAACCCCGCTTGGCTGCCCATCGTGCGCACGGCCACATCGGGCAGCCCCCACAATTTTTATCCTCCTGCCAGGGACAGGAAAAACTGAACTTCGTCTCCCTCCTTCAGCTCGGCATTCAGTTCGCTTAATCGATCCTTTCCCCTCATACCCCATAGAGCCCGGTTGAAGGTTGCCTGGTCCTTGATCCGGAGCTGGGAAGGCATGGTGGGGCTGAACCTTTTTTTGATCTCCATAAGAAGTTCACCGAAGGTGCCACCCTCGGGCAATGAGACTTCCGCCTTGGCCCCTCCCATCCAGTCGGACAAGACGCCGTGAAATTGGACCCTTATTTTCATAGGCCATCAGGTTTCATTTTTCTTTCAACCGAAACCCACAATCCGCAATCGTCCCCTATGGATACATCTCCGCGGCCACCTGGTTGAGTCCCAGTTCCAAAAGCCTCTCACGGGTTGGCCTCCCCGTATTCCAATCCCATCCGCGGAACTGATAGTAGCCCCTTAACATTTTCTCCAAATCAGGCTCGACCCCGGCTGCGGTTCCTTCATCCAGGGCAGTCGTTAGGATCCGGGGCATCCGGTCCTGTTCCCGGGTCAAGCCCAACTTGTTGCTCACCGCCCGCTTGATGTTGATCGATCGGTCCCCCGCGGCCAACAGCTCTTTGGGGCTAAACTGCCAGCCTGTAATGGCGTTCAGCATTTCGCAGAGCTGGGTCGGGGGCAGGGGGGCGAATTTGCAGAGGGTCAGGGAGTCAAAGAGGTCCTTCAGGCTTTGGTACTTGGCCGCTCCTTCGCTCTTTCCCTCGGATGAGAGCCTCTCCCCCGGCAGGATCATGTACTCCAGGACCATGTTTCCCAGGTCTACATTGTAGTAGTCCCCTTTGAGATGGCACGCCCCACGGGGACCGGTGGCATAGGACACAGCCATGCCGTGGAAGGCCCGGGAGTCATGCATGGGCATTTCCAGCCCCTTGACCTGAGCGGCTTCATCGGGGCTGCGCTTGAACTCCTTGGCCATGGCCAGGGTTCCCTGGGAAAGAATCTTACCGATGCCCTTCTGGGCGATGATCTTCTCCACCAGTTTGACCACTGCTTTCCCGTCGCCCCACTTCAGTGCGAACCCTACCTTATCTTTCTTCAAAACTTTTTTCTCATAAAGGTAGAAAGCGTAGGCCACGCTCACCCCGGCCGAGATCGTATCGATCCCATGGACATTGCAGAGATGGTTGGCCCGCACGATGGAATCCAGGTCGGTGTTCATGCACAGAGGGCCGAAGGCCACGGTGGTCTCGTACTCCGGCCCATCCACGTTGAGCCCCGGTTTGAACTCCACCAGCTCCCGCCCACAGCCGATGGGGCAGCCCAGGCAGGCGTAGTTGTGGACCGTGTATGCCTGGCGCAGGGCCTGGCCTGTGATTTTGGAAACGGGGAAGATGGACTTGGTGAAGTATTTGGCCGGCGCATCGCCCAGAGTCATGGCCATGTCCATGTACATCATGGTTCCGTATTCCCGAAAGGCGACGGAGACCAGGTTCCCGTTAATGGTGGCCACCGCCTGCCGGGCTAACTCCCTCACCTTCTCCGCATTGGCCAGTTCCGGCCGCAGGTTGCCCGAAGCCGCCACGGCCTTCAGGTTCTTCGACCCCATAAGGGCGCCAAGGCCGCACCTTCCGGCGGCCCGTCCGCTGTCGTTCATGATACCGGCGAATTTGATCAGCTTCTCTCCCGCGGAGGCGATGCAGGCGACACTCGCCGAGTCATCTTTCAGTTCGTCTTTGATGGCCTTTTGGGTCTGGTAACTGTCTTTTCCCCATAGATGGGAGGCATCCCGAAGCTCGGCTTCTCCCTCTTTCAAATACAGAAAAGCTGGCCGCTCAGCCTTCCCTTTCACCAGCAGGCCATCCCACCCTGACCCCTTTAGCCGGAATGGGAATCTTCCCCCGCTGGTCGCCTCTCCCCAGAATCCGGTCAGAGGCGAAACGCCTCCCACGGCGTAACGGCTCACCATAGGAAGGGGGCTCCCGGTGAAAGGACCGGTGGCAAAGACCAGGGGTTTCTCCGGGGCAAGAGGACTGCCGTTCTTGCCCATCCGCTCATAAACCAGAGCGGCAGCCAGGGTCGCCCCGCCGATGTATTTCTTTAGAAACTCCTCGGATAGAGGTAAATCGGTTATCTTGCGGGCGGATAAATCCACTTCCAACAGACGGCCATGGTATCCTTTCATGCCTCTACCCTCCCTTTAGAAGTCTATATCCCGGCCATCATAGGCGTACCGGAAGACTTGGGCGCACTGGGCGGCCGTTATGGGGCGGGGACTGAGGTAGCAGTCCACATCCTCGAAGGCGAATTTCACCAATTTATCGAATTGGGCGTCAAAATCCGCCCGCGAAATCCCCAATTCTTTCAAGGTGAGCGGAACTTCGAGTTCGGTCAGGAAGGAGCGGACCCGGGCCACCAATTTGACCAACCCATCTTTCGGGTCCTTGGCCTTGATTCCCAGGGTTTCGCAGATCAGGAGGTGCTTATCCGTCACCTGGCTACAGAACTGAAGCGTCTGGGGAAGGAAAAACCCGACGCACATCCCGTGGTGGAGGTTGAAGACCGCTCCAAGAGAATGGCCGAAGCTGTGGGTCAGATGGCAGCCGCTCATGCCGAAGGCGATGCCGCTAATGCTCGCAGCCAGGATCATGCGGTGGCGCGCCTCCCGGTCCTGTCCGTTTTTATAGGCCCGGGGGAGCCACTGAAAGGTCATCTCGATGGCTTTCAGGGCCAGAGGTTCGGTGATTTCATTGGCGGCCGGCGTCGTGACCGCATCCATGGCATGGGCCAGGACATCCAGGCCCGTCCCAGCAGTCAGCTTGGGGGGCATGGAGAAGGTGAATTCCGGGACCAGGATGGCAAAATCTGGAACCAGCTCTACATTGGCCAGGGGAATCTTCCGGTGCGCGGCGGTGTCATGAACCACGGCCGCGCCCGTGCATTCCGATCCCGTTCCCGAAGTGGTAGGAACGGCAGCCAGGAGGGCTTTCTTCCGTAGATTCAACTTGTCCAGAGGGGAAATCATGCCCAACTCGGTAATGTCCGGCCGCTCGTACAGGACCCATGCCGCCTTGGCCGAGTCCATGACTGACCCGCCGCCCAAGGCCATAATCAGGTCTGGTTCGTATGCCTTCATGGCCTTCGCGCATTCGGCCACCACTTCCATGGGGGCCTCGGGCAGGCATTTGGGCCATGTTTCCACGCTAAAGCCGCCCGCCTGGAGGAAACGGGCGGCCTTAGTCGCAAATTTTTTGCTGAATTCATCCGTTACGATAAAGGCCCTCTTCTTGGCGCACCGGTTGCCCAGGGTGTCCATTGTAGAGGGTCCCACGACCGGTCCTTCCGGGAAGACATTTGACCCGATGAACAAGGTGGGGATATTGATGATCGTGGTAAGACCTTTGATGGAAGTCGACAAGGCCAGGGGGGCCAGGGCTTTCAACGTAGGGTTTTCAAACCAGTAAGCCATGGGTCACACCTCACCTTCTTGGAGAGTTAAACCTTCAATGGAAATCCCAATCTCCGCCAGAGACGTTTCGACCACGCCCTGTTTCCCTTTGCTCTGAATTTGAATGCTTCCAATGCGAGTGCAGAGACCCTCAGGGACTTCAAAAGGCCAATTTATCACCCCCTTTCTCCAGAAAGTCCCGTTGGTCTTCTCGGCTGGACCCTCTGGGTCCATGGTCATTTCCCGCGGGCTTCGGCAAAAAAAATGAACCGATCCTTCAAGGGCAATATGAGCAAGGTTAAAAGTTTTGTCAAGAAAATTTTATGCGGAAGCTAGGCTTGATAGGGGAGGGGAATCTTTGCCTGATTTCCGGGCAAAAGAGAGAGAATTAACGAAAAGCCGGTCGGTCATCTGAGTGAAAATCGAAGGACTGTAGAAATCCTGTTTAAAAAAAAACAGGCCAGGGTGACCCGGCCTGTTTGACATTTTTCCTCGATTTCAGGGTTAGTGTTTCACTTCCTCCACTTCGATCTTCTTGGGCGGGTTCTTCTCTTCCACCGGGACGGTCACTTCCAGAACCCCATCGCGGTATTTGGCTTTGACCCCTTCGATCTTCAGGCCCTCTGGAACGCGAATAGACCGCTCGAAGGAACCGTAAAAAAATTCCCTGCGCTCCACTTTCTTCTCTTTTACTTCTTTGTCCACCTTCCGTTCGCCCTTGATGGTGAGACATCCATTCTCCAGGGTTACCTGAATGTCCTTGGCATCTACACCCGGGAGGTCCGCTTTCACCACGTAGGTTCCATTTTTGCTGTAGCTCTCCACTTTGGGAGCCCAATTGAACTTCTCCGGCAAAGAAGGTTCAAAGAAGCTTTCAAAAACATCATCAACATCCGTATCCCAAAAACTTTGGAAAAAGCTCCGGGGGATTACCTTATCCATCGGTCTCCATCTTACCAAGCTATTCATGTTCTTACCTCCCTTCGGACTTCACTTCTCATTTCTCTTTTACGTCTCAAATTTAATCACTGTATTTCCTACTGTCAAGGTAGGAAAGAGACTCGCCCTAAATATTTGAAATAATTATCTTTTCCCAAGCTTTGCCGAAATTCATGACTTTTTGGAGGTTCTCGATAAAGTGGGAGCCCTAAGTGCTTTAAACCGGCTCTTCCCAAGGGAAGTTTCTTCCGTTAAGACGGCTTTGCTAGTAAAGAAGAGACCCAGAGGAAAGGGGTTGGGCAAAGGGAGGGATGAGTTTTAGACCTTTAGACCTTTCGTGGCGGCAAAAGATTGGATGATATTGATGGCCTGGTTGATACGGTGAATTCTGTTGTTTTTGTCCTTCAAGCCCTCAATGTCCTCCAGGGGAATTTGTTTGCCCCGAAGCTCCCGCAGGACAAAGTTGAGGTTGAAAAGGAGCACTTTCAGGTCTTCTAGGGTATATGGACGGAGAGAGGCTTGGGTGAACTGCTGAAATCCATTGGCCACGTCCTGGGCTAGCTTTTTCGGGTTTCCAGCGATGGGCATATTCCCTCTTTCTATGTTCCCTGCAAATCCTTCAGGAATGAAGCAATCATGCTCTTCCTTTCCAAAATCTGGGAGTTGGAATCTAGGGATTATGACTATAGCTCTTCATCCTTGCTTCCTGACTCCGCTCCCTTGCCGGCCATCTCTTCTTCCATGGCCTGATCAATCATGGAATCTACATCTTCGCCCAGGTCTTCCCCCATCTCTTTTCCCATACGCTTCATCCAGCGAGCCATGCTGGCGGGGTCATTTTCATCCAAGCCTCCCAATTTGCTGGGGTCGGCCATGGATTCCAGACGGCTTTCTTCAGAACGAATCCGCGCCACCCGGGAGATGAGCCTGGTCATTTTTCCACTCTGGCAGCGCTTGCACTGCGGGTGATGGGCCTCGCGGATATTCATCACCAGGTAGCTGGAAACCTTTCCACATTCCTGACAACGATACTCATAGATGGGCATATCGGTTCATCGCTCGCTTGACAGGGGTTTTTTTGTGCGGTCTAATACTATGAGTTGATCGGTGCGTAGAAAATCGAATCTCCTTAGAATTCATTCCCGCAAAAGCCGGAATCTAGTTATCTCAAGAGGTTTTGGACCCGGCTTTCGCCGGGGTGACGACCCAAGAGACCTTTTAGGAATTCTTCATGAGGTCAATTAACGTAATTTTAGCGAATTTTTCCTTAAGTAGCAAGTTCTTGAGGGAACTCCTGAGGCTACAAAAATACTCAGCCCCGGTCCTGGCGGCCATTTTCCTCAGCCTGCTGAGTGGGTGCCTTTACCGGGTGAATCTGGAACCGCCGGTATCACCCAAGGTCGATCTTGCTGAATATCAACCGTTGGCCCTGCTGCCGATCCAAGATGCCACCGGCCACCCGGCTTCGGGTTCGAACCTTTACCCCATCATCCGTGATTCTCTGGAGAAAAAGGGTTACCACCTAGTGGAGGAAATAAAGGTCGTAAGCACTCTCGAAGAGATGCGCCTGACCGCCCTCCTTATTCTTTCCGACCGGGACTCTTTGAAAAAGGTCGCTGAACGGTTGAAGGCCAGACTTATTATGATCGCTTCTCTTCCGGAATACAGGGTGCAAAAATCCCGCCTCGGAAGCCAATCCGTTCAGTCATGGGACGGCGAATCCTTCACCGACCAGGTGCTTCCAACCTACTTCGGGGGAAGCTCACAAGTCCGGCTGATTCTGCGCATTTTCGAGTCGGAAAAAGGCGAACTGGTGTGGATGTCCGCGGGAACCATCCATGCCTCCCGTGATTCCGCCGAAATCTATGGGCGGAAGCTCGCTGAAAGACTGCTGATAAGCCTCCCTCCTGTCTCTCCCCCGTCGACGAAATAGGCGGGCCTTTTCCAGGTTCAGAGAAGCCGAAAATTAAACATGGGAGGAATCCACGGGAAGGTCTTCTTGTTCCGAGCGGGGTAGGCGGGACATTAACTCCTGAACGGCCTCCAGGGGGCTTTTCTTTTGGTAAAGGATCTCATAGACATTTTGGGCGATGGGCATTTCGACCTTTTGGATTCGGGCCAATTCCCACAAAGCCTTGGCCGTGCGAACTCCTTCGGCGACCATGCGCATGCCCCCAAGGATCTCTTGCAACGCTTTCCCCCTTCCCAGCTCTAGGCCAACCTGTCGATTCCGGCTCAGGTCTCCAGTACAGGTGAGGACTAGGTCCCCCAATCCGGCGAGGCCGAAAAAGGTCTCCCTCTGGGCCCCCATGCTCACCCCCAGGCGGGTCATTTCCGCCAACCCCCGGGTGATGAGCGCTGCCCTCGAGCTATGGCCGAAACCCATTCCGTCCGATGCGCCGGCGGCGATGGCCATTACGTTTTTGATGGCTCCCCCCAGTTGGACCCCGATCAGGTCTGGATTGGTATAGACCCGGAAGTAGGGACGAAAAAATAGGTCCTGGGCTTTCTGTGCAGCCCGAAAAGTAGTTCCCGCTGCTGCCACGGCAGTGGGAATCCTGCGAGATACCTCTCCGGCGAAACTGGGTCCGGAAAGGGCAGCAATCTCCGCCTTGGTTCCGGACCCCATGACCTCCTGCAAAACCCGCGACATGGGCAGGTGGGTTCCATCTTCAAGACCTTTGGTGACACTGATAAGGAGAGCTTTCCTGGAGAGATGGGGTCTGGCCCGGAGAAAAACCTCTCGGACCGCGTGGGAAGGAACTGCGCAGACGACCGTCTCCCGCTCGGCGAGGGCTTCTTCCAGAGAATGGCTAAACCGGAGGGAATCGGCGAGGCGGACTCCGGGAAGGAAAAAATCATTCTCCCGCTTTGCCGAAAGGACCCGGAAAAGGTCTTCCTCGTAGACCCAGAGCAGGACCTCTTCCTCTTTTTCCGCCAGGAGATTGGCCAGGGTTGTGCCCCAGCTCCCAGCTCCGATGACGGCAATTCTTCTCCTGCCCCGGTTCATGGTTCAGGACTCAGGCTCGGGGCAGGGCTCTTCCGGGACCTCTTCCCCTTCCTGTCCGTTTCCTTCCTCTTCCCGCTCCGCCAGTCGGGCCACGGCCATCACCCTCTCCCCTGACTCCAGCTCGATGAGCTTGACCCCTTGGGTGTTGCGGCTGCTCAAGCGGATCTCGCCGCAACGCAGGCGGATGATCTTGCCCCGGTCGGTGATGAGCATCACTTCGTCCTGGTCGGTGATCTGCTGGGTGCCCACCAGCTTCCCGTTTCGCGCCGTGGTCTTGACCGTGATGATCCCTTTCCCACCCCGGCTTTGCAGACGGTAATCCTCGATGGGGGAGCGCTTTCCGAACCCGTTTTCGGTGGCCGATAAGATGGACGACCCCACCGCCCCGGGGGACAGGATGTCCATGGAAACCAGGAAATCGTCCTTGCCCAGGGTGATTCCTTTTACCCCTCGGGCGGCGCGCCCCATGTCTCGCACGCCCCCTTCCACAAAATGGATGGCTTTTCCCTCGCGGGAACTGAGTAGGACTTCCTTGGTCCCGTCGGTCAGGCAGGCGGAGATGAGCTGGTCTTTCTCATCCAGGGAAAGGGCGATGATGCCCCCGACCCGAGGGTGGCTGTAGGACATGAGGTCGGTCTTCTTGATGATCCCCTGCTTGGTGGCCATCAGGACATACTTCCCCTCCTCAAAGGCCCGCACCGGAAGGATGGCGGTGATCTTCTCGTTCCCGGAAAGGTTTAGCAGGTTGACGATGGCTTTGCCGCGGGTCATTCGGCCGGCCTGGGGGACTTCATGGACCTTGAGCCAGTACACCTTTCCCGCATCGGTGAAAAAGAGAATGTAGCTGAGGGTGGAGGCGATGAAGAGATGCTCGACGAAATCTTCTTCTTTGGTGGTCATCCCCATCTTGCCCCGCCCTCCTCTTCTCTGGCTCCGGTACAGGCTGATGGCGTTGCGCTTGATGTAGCCGGTGTGGCTGATGGTGACCACCATATCCTCTTCCACGATCAGGTCTTCCAGCTTGATCTCCTGCACTTCTTCGATGATCTCGGTCCGTCGTTCGTCCCCGTAGCGCTCCCGGACCTCCTGGAGCTCTTCCACGATCACATTGAGGAGAATGCGCTCGTTCCCCAGGATTTCCTTCAGCCGGGCGATCAGCTTGATCACCTCGGCGTACTCTTCGTTGATCTTCTCCCGCTCCAGGCTGGTCAGGCGCTGCAGGCGCATGTCCAAAATGGCCTGAGCCTGGATTTCGGAAAGAGAGAACTTGGCCATGAGGGCTTCCCTGGCATCCTTGGGTGTCTTGGAAGCGCGGATGAGGGCGATGACCCGGTCGAGGTTGTCCAGGGCGATTTTCAGGCCTTCCAGGATGTGGGCCTGCGCTTCGGCCTTGCCCAGCTCGAATTGGCTGCGGCGGGTGACCACCTCCTTGCGGTGGAGGATGAACTGCTCCACCAACTCCTTCAGGTTGAGAAGCTGAGGCTGTCCCCTCACGATGGCCAGGAGGGTGACCCCAAAGGTGGCCTGCATCTGGGTGTGTTTGAAGAGCTGATTCAGAATCACCTGGGCCACGGCGTCGCGTTTGAGCTCGATGACCACCCGCATGCCTTCCCGGTCCGACTCGTCCCGCAGGTCGGCGATTCCCTCGACTCGCTTGTCCTGGACCAGCTCGGCGATGCGCTCCAGCAGTCTGGCCTTGTTGACCTGGTAAGGAATCTCGGTGATCACGATGGACTCGCGCTCGGTCCGCTTCTGCCTCTCGATGAGGGCGCGGGCCCTCATCTGGACCATTCCCCTCCCCGTCAGGTAGGCCTCGCGGACCCCGCCCCTTCCCAGAATGAATCCTCCCGTTGGGAAATCCGGCCCGGGAACGAGCTGGATCAACTCCTCCACGGAGATGTCCGGGTTCTGAATGACTGCGATGGTGGCTTCGATCACTTCTTTCAGGTTGTGCGGGGGAATGTTGGTGGCCATGCCCACGGCGATCCCCGAAGACCCATTGATTAACAGGTTGGGGATTTTGGCCGGAAGAATGGCGGGTTCGTTCAGGGAGCCGTCATAATTCGGGGTAAAGTCTACCGTCTGCTTGTCGATGTCCGACAGGAGTTCGTGGGCCAGGCGGGCCATGCGCACTTCGGTATACCGCATGGCCGCGGGAGGGTCGCCGTCGACGGACCCGAAGTTCCCCTGGCCGTCCACCAGCGGATAGCGGAGGGAAAAGTCCTGGGCCATGCGAACCAAGGTGTCGTACACTGCCACATCCCCATGGGGGTGGAATTTCCCGATCACGTCTCCCACAATCCGGGCTGATTTTTTGAAGGGCTTGTTCCAGTCGTTGGAGAGCTCGTGCATGGCGTACAGGACCCGCCGGTGGACGGGTTTCAGTCCGTCCCGCGCATCGGGCAGGGCCCGGCCGATGATGACCGACATGGCATAGTCCATGTAGGATTTCTGCATCTCTTCTTCGAGCTTGACCGGCAGCTGGTTCAATCCGGGGTGGGAAGCCATATCGACTCCTACATTCAAACTGCAAACTTCAAAAATCAAAATGCTCCATTACATCCCAAAATGTCGCCATTTTGCATTTTGACATCTGCAATTTGGATCTTCCTTAGATGTCTAGGTTCGTCACGCTCAGGGCATTGCGCTGAATGAAGTCCCGGCGGGGTTCGACCTGGTCCCCCATGAGAACGGTGAAGATCTCATCGGCTTTGACCGCGTCTTCCAGGCGAACCTGAAGGAGGGTGCGGGTTTCCGGGTTCATGGTTGTCTCCCAGAGCTGCTCCGGGTTCATCTCTCCCAGGCCTTTGTAGCGCTGGATCTCAAGCCCTTTCTTCCCCCCGGAGAAGACCTCCTGCATCAGAGGAGACAGACCCGCCACCTCCTGGGAGGACTCGCCGGTTTTCAGAACAAAGGGAGCCGGACCGAGGGAACTGAGCTGTTTGGAGAGTTTGCGCAGCTCCTCGAATTGGCCCGAGCTGACCAATTCCAGGTCCAGGCTCGTCTCCAGCCGAGACCCGTTGGTGGAGGTGACGCAGCGCAGGTTGTAGGAACCGTGCTCCGGGTCTTTTTCCATCTGGAATTCCATCTCCCCCTTGTTCTTTTTCTCCTTTTTCAGGGCCTTTTTCACCTGCTCGATGACCCGGTTTATTTCCTTTTCGGATTTCAGGGTGTTCTTGCTGAAAGCTTCCTGCTGGGCGAAGGCCAGGAGAATGTCCGGGTCCATCTTTCGTTTGGCCAAGCGGTGGAGGATCTTGTCCAGGCGGATGGCCTTTTTGACCATCTCCAGGAGGCCTTTGCCGCTGAGCTGCCCTTTATCCTCCGGAAGAAGGAGGCGCATGTTCTCGATCCCTTTCTCGAGAAGGTAATCTTCCAGGTCTTCCTCGCTCCGTAGGTATTTGGGCTCCTCTTTCCCTTTTTTGACCCGGTAGAGCGGCGGTTGGGCGATGTACAGATGGCCGCGCTCGATAAGCGGAAACATCTGGCGGTAGAAGAGCGTGAGAAGGAGGGTTCGGATGTGGGACCCGTCTACGTCGGCGTCGGTCATGATGATGACCCGATGGTAACGAAGTTTGTCCAGGTTGTATTCTTCTTCCCCCACGCCGGTTCCCAGAGCGGTGATCAGGGTCTTGATCTCCTGGTTGGAAAGGACCTGGTCGAAGCGCGCCTTTTCCACGTTGAGGATCTTGCCGCGCAGGGGCAGGATGGCTTGGATTTTCCGGTCTCTTCCCTGCTTGGCGGAGCCTCCAGCGGAGTCTCCCTCGACAATGAAGAGTTCGCTCTCCCTCGGGTCCTTCTCCTGGCAATCGGCCAGTTTCCCCGGGAGAGAATCGCTCTCCAGCAGACCTTTCCTCCGGGTCAGGTCCCGCGCCTTACGAGCCGCTTCCCGGGCCCGAGCGGCATCGATGACTTTCTCCAGAATCCGCTTGGCCACCGACGGACTTTCTTCAAAGTAAGTGGCCAGTTTCTCGTTTACCAGCGCCTCGACCAGACCTTTGACCTCGCTGTTTCCCAACTTGGCCTTGGTCTGGCCCTCAAACTGGGGATTGGATAGTTTTATGCTGATGACCCCCGTCAAGCCTTCCCGCGCATCCTCCCCGGAGAGGCTGGCCTTAAGGTTTTTGAACTGGCTGAGGTTGGCGCCGTAATTGTTGAGGGTACGGGTCAGCGCGGATTTGAAGCCGATCAGGTGCGTTCCGCCGTCGACGGTGTTGATGTTGTTGGCGAAGGAGAAGAGGTTCTCTGTGTACCCGTCGTTGTACTGGAGGGCGATGTCGATGTAGACGCCCTCTTTTTCCCCCTCCAGACGGATGGGTTTAGGGTGAATCGTAGTCTTGTTCTTGTTGAGGTATTCGACGAAGGAAACGATGCCGCCCTTGTATTGAAACTCCTGTTTTTTATCCGTCCGTTCGTCGACAACGGTGATTTTCAGACCGCTGTTCAGGAAGCTCAGCTCCCGGAGCCTCTGAGAAAGGGTGTCGTAGCTGAAATCCAGGGTCTCGAAGACCTCCGTGTCGGGGCGAAATTTGATCTTCGTCCCCCGCCGTTTGGTGTTGCCGATAGTTTCAAAAGGAGTAACCGGAACGCCTCTCTCGTACCTCTGGGAATAAACTTTTCCGTCCCGGTAGATCTCCATCTCCAGGAATTCAGAAAGGGCGTTCACCACGGAGACGCCTACGCCGTGGAGTCCGCCGGAATACTGATAGCTGTCGCTGTCGAATTTGCCGCCGGAATGCAGGGTGGTCATCACCACTTCCGCCGCCGACTTGCCCTGCTCCTTGTGGAGGTCGACCGGGATTCCCCGGCCGTTGTCCTCTACCGTGACGCTCTTGTCTTCGTGAATTACCACATCGATCTTATTACAGAAACCGCCCAGGGCCTCATCGATGGAGTTGTCCACCACTTCATAAACCAGGTGATGGAGCCCGGCGATGCCCGTGCTGCCGATATACATGGCCGGCCGCTTGCGAACCGCTTCCAGTCCCTGCAGAACCTTGATATTTTCTGCGGTATACTCTTTGGGTCCTCCACTCTGAATGATTTCCTTATCGTTCTTCTTGGCCAATCATTTCACCTTTCATTAAATTCGCATGGGCATCACCACGCAAGTGTGTTTTTCGTCGTTGGCCGGACGAATGACGGCCGGGCTCACCCCATCCTCGAATTCCATGATAATTTCTTCGCTGCTCAGTATGTTCAGCACTTCGAGGACAAATCGGTAATTGAACCCTACGGTCAATTCCTCTCCCCTGTACTCGACGGAGATCTCTTCCTTGGCTTCGCCAAAGTCAGGGTTGTAGGAGGAGAGTTCCAGCAGGTTTTCGCCGAAATGGAATTTGACCCCCTTGGTCTTTTCGCTGGACAGAATGGAAACCCTCTTCAGGGAATCTATGAACGGGCTTCGTTTTATGCGGATGTGACGCTTAGTCTGATTCGGAATCACTTGGTTGTAATCGGGAAACTCCGCATCCAGCAGGCGCATGATCAAAACCACATTTTCCCTTTTGATGATTAGGTTGTTGTTTTTCAGTTTGATCCAGACCTGGTCTCCACCTTCTTCCAAAAGGCGACTCAGTTCAGCCAGTCCCTTCTTGGGCAGGAGGACCCCCTTCTCCAACCCTGGAATTTCCGTCTTCATATTTCGGTCAATGAGGGATAGGCGGTACCCGTCGGTGGCCACCATGCGCATTTTTTGATCTTCCTCTTCCTTATGTTTGGCAAGGAAAACACCGGTCAGGTTGTATCTAGACTCGTCCGTGGAAACGGCAAAGATGGTCTTATCTATCATCTCCCTTAGAACGGATGCCTCCATGGCCATAAATTCTTCTTCTTCATACGCGGGAAAGGATGGAAAAGTTTCCGCCGAAACTCCCATAATGTTAAAAACAGATTTTCCGCTTTTGATCTCCACCCATTGATTTTCTTTCATCCGGAAGGAAACATTCTTTTCCGGAAGTTCCTTCACCACTTCATACAGCTTTTTGGCCGAAACGGTGATATTTCCTGTTTTTTGTACATCTCCCTGATATTGCCCTTTAATTCCAATTTCCAAGTCCGTTGCGGTGATGAATATACCGTTGTCCTTCGTCTCGATGAGGACATTCAGAAGAATGGGCATGGTTCCCTTCTTTTCGACCACACTCTGGGAACGAAAGAGGCCCTTGGTAAACTCTCCCTTCTCGATTAAAAATTCCATACTCACTCTCCCTTATACTAATACTAAATATAATATATTTAGATAGCCGTAGTAGTAATACCTGTTCATAGGACGATTATATAAGAATTTTGGATACATTTCAATTGGTTTAATTCATTTTCAGAGTGAAAAAGATTGGTAAGGAAAGTGGACAAAAGAGAGTTTATGAACTGAATAGATTTAGTCCTAAAGGATTCCCATTTAGTCCACAGGGAAATCCTCACTTGTGCAGTTGGTTTTTCAGTTTTTCAATGAGGTCACTGAGGTCCCGGTCCTCATTCAGCCTTTTTTCTACCTGTCTAACAGCATGAATGACTGTAGAGTGGTCTTTTCCGCCAAATTTTTCACCGATTTCTGGATAAGAACACTTGGTCATAGTTCGGCACAAATACATGGAAATCTGCCGGGGAATTGAGTAAATCTTAAGTCTTTTTGAAGATTTAAGGTCTGATACGGAAATATTGAAAGTGGCCGCCGCTGCCTTTTGGATGCTATCGATGGTGATCATCTTCTGACGGTCGCTGAGAATATCCTTGAGTGTCTCTTTGGCCATGGAAATGGAAATTTCACTCCCTGTCAGAGATGAATAGGCTCGAAGACGGGTCAAAGCGCCTTCCAGTTCGCGAATGTTGTTTCCCAGATTGGAGGCCATAAACAGACCTACCTCGCTCGAGAGGGAAATATTAAATAATTCTGCTTTCTTGCATAGGATGGCCACCTTTGTTTCGATATCCGGAGGTTGAATGTCGGCAATCAATCCCCAACTGATGCGAGACCTGAGCCGTTCTTCCAATCCGCCGATATCCTTGGGTAGTTTATCGCTGGTAATCACGATCTGACGATGGGATTCGTATAGCGAGTTGAAGGTATGGAAGAATTCCTCCTGGGTTCTTTCCTTTCCGCCCAGAAATTGAATGTCGTCCAGTAGGAGAGCATCTTTATTTCGGTATTTGTTCCGAAAGTCGGTCATTTTTTCATAACGCAGACAGTTTATCAGTTCATTGGTAAATTTTTCAGAAGTCGTGTAGCAGATATTGGCCGACGGATCGGTTTCCGCGATCTGATTGCCGATGGCGTTTAGAAGATGAGTCTTTCCCAGCCCTACGCCGCCGTAGATAAAGAGAGGATTATAATTTTTCGCGGGAAGGTTGGCAACGGCTAGGGCAGCCGCATGGGCAAACTGGTTGCTTGAGCCAACTATGAAATCATCAAAGGTGTAATTGGGGTTCAGGCCATCTTCCCTTACTACCTGTCTCGACGGCCGCGGAATGGATATTCTCTCTTCATCCTTGGGGTTTTGCGGCTTTTCCTCTGCGCTTTCTTTGATGATGAATTGGATGCTATACTGCTGTCCAGTAAGGTGGGAAAGCGATTCCTTGATCAAATTCTGGTAATTCTCAGAGATCCAATCCTTGAAAAATTTATTGGGGACCTCAAGGAAGAATTCAGTCTCCTTTACGCTAATCGGACTAAGGGGTTTGAGCCAGATATCGTAGGCCTTCTGGCTAATCTTTTCCCCCACATCCGCTAAGACTCTATTCCAAAGTTCTTTCATCCTCTTACCCTCGAAGAAACATCTCCCGAAGAAAGCTATTCACAAGTTTATTAACAGGTGTGAATAATTCTGATTAGCAAATAAATTCATATAATTAAATAGTTAACGGGCCTCCTGGCGATAGGTAATGTCCTCAAAGCAGGTGAATTTGTCCAGGAAAGTCAGTTCGAATTTATCGGTTGGTCCATTCCTTTGCTTTCCGATTATGATTTCAGCTTTTCCCTTGTTGGGATTATCCTCCGACTTATTGTAAACCTCATCGCGGTAGAGAAAAATGATGACATCGGCATCCTGCTCGATGGCTCCCGACTCGCGCAGATCGGCCAACTGGGGACGCCTATCACCGCGCTCTTCCACCCGCCGATTCAACTGGGAAAGAGCGATGACCGGGAGATTCAGTTCTTTGGCCAGGGCCTTTAGCGAGCGGGAGATGTCGGATATTTCCTGTTCCCGCGTATCGGAATCGGCCCGTCCACGCATGAGCTGCAGGTAGTCCACCACCACCAGCCCTACGTTGTGCTCCGCCTTCAAACGACGGGTTTTGGCGCGCATTTCCAGGGCGGTAAGTCCAGGGGTGTCATCGATAAAGATAGGTGCCTCGGAGAGGGACCCGGCCGCTCGGGTGAGCTTGGGCCAATCGGATTCGCTGAGAAAGCCACCCCGCAGGCGATGGGCATCCACCTTGGCGTCTGAACAGAGCATCCGAAGGGCCAGCTGTTCTTTGGCCATTTCCAGGGAGAAGATGGCGGAGGGGACCGCCGCTTCGATGGCTGCATGGGCGGTAATGTTGAGGGCAAAAGCGGTCTTTCCCATGGAGGGACGCCCGGCCACGATGATCAAGTCGGAAGGCTGGAAGCCGGAGGTCAGTTCATCCAGCTTGGCGAATCCCGTAGGAACTCCGGTGATGAGCTGGCGCTTCTCGTAGAGCCGCTCAATGGTCTTAAAGCTGGATTTGATGATGTCTTTAATGGGGTAGAAAGAAGGACGGACGCGGTCTTCCGAAATTTCGAAGATGGAGCGCTCGGCCTGGTCCAAAAAGTCATCTACGTCTCCGGAATGGCCATAGACCTGGCTTACGATCTCTGTGGCCCGGTTGACCAACTTGCGGAGGGTCGCCTTCTCTTTGACGATTTTGGCGTAATAGGTAATATTAGCCGCTGTGGGGATGCTGTTGGCCAGGGAATTGAGGTACTCGATCCCGCCGACCTCCTCCAGGACTTCGCGCTTCCTGAGCGCTTCGGCCAGGGTAATCAGGTCGACGGGTTCGCTCCGTTCGTAAAGGTCAAGAATGGCCGAGAAGATCTTACGGTGGGATTCGCGATAAAAATCCCCTTCCTTGATGACTTCTAACACGCGGTTGAGAGCTTCATTGTCTAGAAGAACCCCCCCCAAGACGGAGATTTCCGCCTCCAGGTTCTGCGGGGGAAGGCGCTGGGCCAGCAAGTCCATTTTAAAACCTAATCGTTCGGGAGGTCGCCTAAGGCTTCTCTTTCTCTTCAGGGGAAGCGGCCACTACGTTCACCTTCAATTGGGCGGTTATTTCCGGATGCAGCTTCAAGGGAACGGAATAACTTCCCAAGGTTTTGATTGGCTGAGGCAAGAGAATCTTCCGCCGATCCAGGGAGATGCCCTTCTCCTGGAGAAATCTCTGCAGGTCCATGCTTGTTACCGAGCCGAAGAGTTTTTCATTCTCCCCTGCGGGGCGGGCCAGGGTACAGGAAAGCTCATCAAGCTTCGCCGCCAAATCGGAGGCCGACTGCTTTTCCTTGGCCCCTTTCTGGAGGAAGACCTCCCGCTGCTGTTCCAGGCGGTGAAGATTGGCAGGGGTTGCCTCCAGAGCCATTTTCTTGGGGATGAGGAAATTTCTCCCGTACCCTTCCGCGACTTGGACGGTGTCCCCTGGCTTCCCCAGAGAAGGGACGTTTTCAATCAGGATCACTTTCATGTGAACCTCCAGCGATTCTTATCGATGCCGATGGTAGGTAAAGAGGTTTCCCCCAGCCTTGCCCTGAAGGTCTAATCGATCAAAGGAGACTTACGGCCCGCCAAGAGGAGACGGGCCGAAGACCGGGCCTATGCCCCGCTAGGTGCTGATCACCGTAAACGGCAGGAGAGCGATATTACGAGCTCTCTTTATTGCTGTGGTTAGCTCCCGCTGGTGTTTGGCGCAGTTTCCGGATATTCTTCGGGGAAGAATCTTTCCCCGTTCGGTGATGAAATGGGTCAACATCTTGGTGTCTTTGTAATCAATCTTTATACCGCTGTCGGCGCAGAATACGCAGACCTTACGCCGCTGAAAAGGACGTTTCTTCCTCGTGGCAGGAGGTTTCATTCCTTTTCACCTCCTTCTACCTGGGCCTCATCTCCCCCCCTGATGCCCGTTGGGGGCTCGATCCGTTCGCTGCCTTTGGCTTTTTCAGACCCCGCGCTTTCCTTAAGGGTCTCGATAGCCTCAGGAGTGAGCTCATCGCTGGTCCTCACCGTCTGAAAACGCAGGACCCGATCATTCAGACGCAAGTTCCTTTCCAGCTCCCGGATAAGGTCTTTGCCGGCCGCATAATCTATCAAGAAGTAGCGGCCCCGCGAGTTCCTGCGGACTTCGAAGGTCAGCTTTTTAATCCCCCAGTCATCGAGCTTGATTAAATCGCCTTTGAACTGGGTCAGGATGGAGAGGATTTTCTCCTTGAGTTCGGAAAGCTCTTCCTCGGTCAATTCGGGGTGGGTGATGAAAATAGTCTCATAGCGTCGCAAATGGTGGTTCCTCCCCATGGGTTTGGATAGCCCTTCGCGCAGAGCGATAGAGCAAGGAGTAATAAATATCTATACCCCAGAACGGGGAATATGGCAACGGTTTTTTATTTTTTCCCCCACAGTGGCAACAAGGAATTGAATGTTAGGCCCTATTCATAGGTTGCGAAAGTCAGGAAAGAAAATCGGGGCCGGAGAGATGAAAAAAGGAAGGATCAAGAAGGATGACTTTGACCGCTTCTCCAACCCGGGCCAGGGTCTCTTCCCGAGGAAGAACGATCAGGCCCTGAGCCTTTACCATGGAAGAGAGGATTCCGGACCCCTGCTCCCCTGTGGTCGTTGCATAGACCTTCCCCTTTTCTAAAATCAAGCGGCACCGGATGAAGTGGGCCAAGCCGGCCTTTTTAGAAATATCTTCCCTTAGGATGGCCTGGAGCACCGGACGAAATAAATCCTTGTATCCGGACATTTTGCGAATAGACGGCCTCACGAACTGCTCGAAGGAGACCATGGAGGAAACCGGATTGCCCGGAAGCCCGAAGAGCGGTTTTTCTGAGATCATTCCAAAGGCCAGGGGCTGACCGGGTCTCATGGCCACTTTCCAGAAGTTCATCTGGCCCAGCTCATTGAGCATTTCTTTAACTAGGTCGTAATCCCCTACCGAGACGCCTCCCGAGGTCAGCAGAAGGTCTGCCACCAGACCCTGCCGAATCTTGGCGGTGAGCTCTTCCCTGCGGTCCTTGGCGATGCCCAGTTGGATGGGAATGCCCCCGGATTCAGCGACCAAGGCGGCAAGGGAATAACTGTTGCTATTGACGATCTTCCCGTCTTCCCAGGGTTCGTCAATTTCCAGGAGTTCGTCTCCGGTGGATAAAACGGCAACCCGGGGTTGTTGGTATACGGAGACCATTGAGCGCTGGATCGAAGCCAGCATGCCGATGTGGGCAGGGCGGAGAAGGGTTCCTTCTTCCAGGATCCGTTCCCCGGATTTCACATCCTCGCCGGAAAGGCGGATGTTTTTTCCCTTTCCGGGGGTTTCCAGGATTCTTACCCGTTCCCCGTCCTTCTCTGTATCCTCTACTGGGACGACCGTGTCAAACCCTGGAGGAAGGGGAGCCCCGGTCATTATCCGCACGGCCTCTCCGGAGCCACCCCGGCCTTTAAAGACTTTGCCGGCGGGCAGGTCCCCGAGGACTCTTAGAACCACCGGCTTTTCTTTCGATGTGCTGAGAATGTCTTCCGCCCGGACTGCATAACCATCCATGGCCGAGTTGTCCCAGGCGGGTATATTCCGGGAGGCGAAGATGTTTTCTGCCAGGACCCGGCCCAGGGCCTGAAGGATAGGAATACGCTCGGACCCCAAGCGGGAAATCTTTCCCAGAATATGATGGAGGGCTTCTTCTACGAGGATCATGTTCGCTAGGAGCCCTAGGGGGGAAGAAGGAGAGTCATCCCTGGCTTTATCAGGGTCTTCGGGTTGATTTCATTGCCTTCGCATAGCTCCCGAAGGTCGACCTTGTACTTCTTGGCAATTTGACCCAGCGTCTCCCCCTGGCGGACCAGGTGTTTCCTGGCTGTACGAGGGTCCAGTTTGAACACCTGGGAGAAGTTTTTCTCAAAGGCTTCCTTCTTGCCCGGGGGCAGTTTGATCTCAAAAGAGGGGTCGTGCGGGGGGATTTTATCCCGCCGGAGAGCGGGATTCAGGGCTCGGACCTCCTCGACCGTCGTTTCCGCAGCCCGGGCGATTCGGTCCAAACGGACTCCCGAGGGGACGACCACCTTTTCGTACACCAGGGGCGGATGGTAATCAATGTTGGAGAAACCGTATTTAGCGGGGTCTTGGGCGATGATCATGGCGGCCAGCAGTCTGGGAACATATTCCTTGGTTTCCCTTTTCAAGTACCGTTGTTGGGAAATGGCCCAAAAGTCCTGGCTTTTGGCCCGCTTCATGGCCTGAAGAATTTTCGCTTCTCCGGCATTGTAGCCGGCCGCAGCCAGATACCAGCAGTTAAACATTTCATAAAGACTCTTCAGGTAATCTGCGGCGGCAAGGGTGGATTTTTCCGGGTCTCTCCGTTCATCAACCCATTGATCCACTCTGAGGCCAAAGCGTTTGGCGGTCCCTTTCATGAACTGCCAGATTCCTGTGGCCTTGGCCCGCGACTGGGCGTAGGGATCGTACCCGCTTTCGATCAGAGCCAGGTAAAAGAGTTCTTCCGGGAGGTTCTTCTCTCGGAGAATGGGCCTTATGATCCCTTCATAGGCCTGGGAGCGGGCCAGTGATCTGGTGAAGAAATGATCGGCTTTGTTTTGGAATAAATCGATATAGGTTTTCACCCGGTCGTTGAGCAGTGTCGGAAAAGCGGCCGAAATTCCGGTCGTCCTCGTTTCTCCTTCGGGGAGCTTGCCATTTAAGCCAATTACTGGGGATGAGGAACTCGGGGAGATGGACTCCATTTCATATTGGGTCAAAATCTCCTTCAATCGTTCAAAAGACTCTTCAAAGGCGTTCGTATTCTTCAAGGGGAGAGACTCACTGAAAAGCGGGTTTACGGCAAACGAGGGATTCCCTTCTCCCTTATTTTCATTCCCTGGAGATGAATCAAGGAGAATAGACCCTTTCCCTTGCATTTCCGAATCGGTTGTTTCCCACCCTTTCCTCAGAAGAACGAAGGCTGGCCCCGGAGTATCGATCGATGGAGGTTCACTCCCCTCCAGCGGCATCTCCCCGGCAAAGCAAAAGTTTAACTCCGCCTCTTGAGTTGAGGGGGTCAAGTCATCGGTTTGGATTTCGGGTAAAGGGTAGGTGCCCGGAGATACACGGACGCCCATATTTGCGCGGTTTGAGGGAATGAGAGTGATTTCCTGAGCCAACTGACCCGGGGATGGAGAGAGGAAACTTTGAGTAACCTTGTTTTGGATTCCGCTGCATGCGGCCAGGAGGAGAAATCCGCTCACGAACAGGGCCCAGAAAGCTATTTTCAAAAAATCTCCTCTCCTCATTAGGGTCCTAAAGCGCACCCTATGATAACCAAGCAGTTTTACTCTGTCAATACCCAAAGACAATGACCGAGACCCATTTCTCCTCCAGGGCCGGTGAAACATTTTTCTAGGTTCCCCGAAAGACCGGTTCCCGCTTCTCCAAGAATGCCTGGACGGCCTCCCGGTGATCATCGCTGGCTAGGCAGGTCAGCTGAATTTGGGCTTCGACCTTCAGAGCCGAGGCCAAATCACCGGCCAGATTTTTCCATAAAGCCTGTTTGGCCCTGCCGAGAGCCAAACAGGGGCTCTTAGCCAGTTTATCGGCTAAGTTTTCCGTTGCTTTAGCGAGTTCTTCGGTGGGAACCACGCGGTTGACCAGCCCGATTCGTTCCGCCTCTGAGGCATTGAGAGGTTCTCCAATGAAGATCATCTCTGCCGCTTTGGCGAGTCCCACCAACCTGGGTAAAGTGAAAGTCCCTCCCCCATCCGGGACCAGCCCCATGGTGATGAAAGCCTCAGCCAATTTGGCCCGTTCGGCAGCCACCCTCAGATCGCAGGCTAAAGCCAGGTCGAGTCCCAGGCCGGTAGCAAATCCATTCAAGGCAGCAATGGTTGGTTTGGGGATGGAGGTGAGAAGGCGTATAACTTCCTGGGCTTTTCGGAGAAGGAGGATTCCGGAATCAGGGGTACCCGTTGCGATTTGTCGGCTGAACTCGGAGATATCGGCGCCGAAGCAAAAGGCTCGCCCTGCCCCGGTCAGAATCAGGACTCTTACCTCGGGGTCTAGAGAGGCCTCCTGGATCGCATTGAGCAGCTCCTCGATGGTCTCCTGGGTCAGAGCATTTAACGCCCGGGGGCGGTTTAGGGTTATGATGGCCTTCCCCCCACTTTTTTGGTAGAGAATAGACCGATAGTCCATAAAAACCTCCCATCCGAAGATGCGGGGGCATTATATCATATTCGCGGCCTTGCTCAGGAATTCCCAATTCCGCATTTGGCAATTCGGCCTGCACTAAATGATGCGTAGCATCGCCCTGTAGCTCCAATGGTTCAGGGGGAGCTCGGAGACCCGAGGCATGGCCATTATCGCCTTGACGTGGTTCAGGAATTAAAAATATAATGGGAGTGGATTCTGGGGGAAAATAAGGGATCATCCAGTGGCAGGATCGCAAGCTCAGGACCTGCAAACCTAGGTGCAAATCCTAGGCTCCCAGCCTAGGTTTCTTTTCTATTCTTTGAGGGTCCCATCGTCTAGCGGCCTAGGACGTCGGCCTCTCACGCCGAAAACACGGGTTCGATTCCCGTTGGGACCACCATAAAAAGGGCGAAATTTGGAATGCGGATAGCGGAATCAAGACGCCCATTACCCTCCGATCAACCAGCCCCCGCTCAAATCTTCATCCCCACATTCTGATGCTTTCACCGATAAGAATATTGGGAAAGGAACAGAGTGCGATCGGAGAGATCAGTGCTCTGGGGTGTACCTTACTTGGGCCTTGAGCAGCATTTTCACCAAATCTCTGGCGTCCCGATTCCATCCCTTGACCCTAAACCTCCTCCGCTGCCTGGCGGCTTCCTTTATCCTTTAGGCCTTGATTCCCTTCTACCCTGGCGTGCAGCCCTTATTTCAGGCACGGCCGGCTTTTTTTGATCCCTTTTCGAACCTTTTCTGTTATAAAATTTATTCGGGCTTCATTTCTTCCCTGCGAAGGCATAGACGCCCAGCAACTTCCCTTCAGGAGATTTCCCATGGACTTTTCTAAGATTCACAATTACCTCCGCGAACAAAGAAAAAAGGCTGAAGAATCAGACCTGCCCCTGAAATCCGTGCGGGTGATCGATTTGGGGGCGGTGGTCGCCGCTCCCTTTGGAGCAACCCTCCTGGGAGACTTTGGGGCTGAAGTGATCAAGATCGAGCCTCCGGATGTTCCCGACGCCATCCGTTACTGGGCCAGGGTGAATAACGATATGGAGCCCTTCTGGCTCGTGGCTTCCAGGAACAAGCTGCCCATCACCCTGAACCTGAAGCATCCCGAAGCCAAAAAGATCCTCGTCCAGCTGGTAGAAAAATCGGACGTTCTTTTCGAAAACATGCGCCCGGGAACCCTGGACCGGCTGGGCTTCTCCGCCGAGCAGCTGTGGAAGATTAACAAAGGCTTGATCATCGGGCGGATTTCAGGCTATGGCCAAAGCGGGCCCTACCGGAACAAGCC
>Ga0187773_10000190_pt1 | contig 25957 bp, 24 predicted proteins | sample 0216_BV02_MP05_1_FD_133133 | JGI IMG/M metagenome (GOLD analysis project Ga0187773, IMG submission 133133) | Tropical peat soil microbial communities from peatlands in Department of Meta, Colombia - 0216_BV02_MP05_10_MG | ecosystem: Environmental > Terrestrial > Soil > Wetlands > Peat | place...
CGAATGGATGAAGGGGAAAAGTCTTGAAGAGGCGGAAAAGATTAAAAACACCGAGATTGTTCAGGAACTGTCATTACCGCCGGTGAAAATTCATTGCTCCGTGCTGGCGGAGGATGCCATTAAGGCGGCCATCGCGGATTATCGTAAAAAAACCGAAGGCAACGGTTCTGTTTAACCGAAAAGAGGAGGAGGAAACATCAAATGATTACGCTTACAGAAAATGCAGCCAATGAAGTGAAGCGATTAATGCAGGCACAGAATCTGACGGACGTCAACCTGCGAATGGGAGTCAAAGGGGGCGGATGCTCGGGAATGTCTTATACGCTGAACTTTGAATCGGAGACCCGTGAGCAGGATCAAGTCTTCGATGTCCATGGTGTTAAGGTGGTTGTTGATCCGAAGAGCCTTCTCTATCTGGAAGGGACCACGTTGGATTTTGTGAACGGCCTTGAAGGAACAGGCTTTAAATTTGTCAATCCGAATGCCACCAAAAGCTGCGGATGTGGGAACTCTTTCTCGGCCTAACCATGGCGGAAATTCAACCTTTGGATCAGCAGGGATAAAGAGCTGTGTCGGGTGATAAAAATTCGCTGGCAAGAAGCCTTTGCTGGAATTGTCAATCCGAAGTGGGAGGCGAATATTTCTGCGACCATTGCATCAAAATTCAGCCGGCTCCGTCGGATGTCGATTATTTCCAGCGGCTCGGGCTGCCCCGTCATTTGACCCTCGATGTTCAGGATCTAGAACGACGGTTTCACGATTTAAGCCGGAAGATTCATCCGGATCTTTTCCAACGAAGATCGGAAGAGGAAAAAGCAATCAGTCTTCAAAACTCGGCCATGTTGAATACGGCCTATCGCACCCTCCGTGACCCGATTCTTCGCGTGGAGTATCTCATTAGCCTTGAAGAAGGTGCGGTAAAAGATATTCCTGCGAAGGCCCCACCCAACCTGTTGGAAGAAATCATGGAGCTTCAGGAAACTCTTGAAGAGTTTAAGCGGGTGCGAGGGGCGGTTATGGAAAAAGGAAAGGAACTTAAAAAAATCTTAATTGCCGAGCGGGATCGGCTCGCCGCCCGGAAAGAAATTTTTGAAAAGGAACTCTTGGGTCTGTTTCAAGAATGGGACCGGTTCCAGGATCAACGCCCCCTCCATGCCGATGGCCCACAAAAGCATCAAAACTCGTTGTTGCGGCGAATGAAGGAGTTACTCTCGGCCCGGGCCTACCTAAAAACGCTTCTCCAGGACCTGGACGAAGGACTTCGGGATCATTCGTGAGCACAAAGGAAGAGGAAGAATGTCAACGATTGTGGGAATTGATTTGGGCACCACCAATAGTCTCGTCGCCTTTATGGACGGTAAAAAGCCGAAAGTCATTCCGGACCGCGAGGGCCGGACGCTCGTCCCGTCCGTGATCTCAGTCGACGAGGAAGGTTGGATTGTCGGGGTGCCGGCCCAACAACGATTGATGACCCATCCGCAATTGACGGTTTATTCGGTTAAGCGCTTGATGGGAAAGGGACTTGCCGATGCACGTGAAGAGCGAAAGTACTTTCCTGTCTCTTTGACCGAAAAGCAACCCGGAATCATTCAGGTCGAATTGGGCCCATACCGATTGACCCCGCCCGAGTTATCGGCGCTCATTCTTAAGGAAGTCAAACATCGCGCGGAGGAATTTTTAGCGACGACCGTCACACAAGCCGTCATCACGGTGCCGGCCTATTTCAATGACAGTCAGCGACAGGCGACCAAGGATGCGGGACGGATCGCCGGGTTGGATGTCTTGCGTATTGTGAACGAACCAACGGCGGCCTGTTTGGCCTACGGTCTCCAGAAAAAGAAGCAGGGTGTGATTGCGGTATACGATCTGGGGGGCGGAACCTTTGATATCTCCATCCTGAAGGTCAAGGAAGGGATTTTTGAAGTTCTGGCCACAAATGGAAACACTCATTTGGGCGGGGATGACCTTGACCAACGTCTTATGGAACTGGTACTGCAAGAAATCCGGGTTGAATTCGGACAGGATCTCCAAAGGGATGTGGAAGCGGTACAGCAAATTCGCCTGGGAGTGGAGAATGCCAAGCGGCAACTGTCGACCGAAGAGGTGACCGAAGTTGTGATTCAGCTAAAGCAGGGGATTGTTTACCGCCGCTCGCTTAAACGGAGTGAGCTTGAGTCCTGCGTAAGGGACCTGATCGATTTAACCATCGGCCCCTGTCGCCAGGCTCTGGAAGATGCGCATTTGTTGTTGAAAGATGTTGACGAAGTTGTCCTAGTGGGCGGCGCAACGCGCATGCCGTTGGTGCATCGATTGGTTCAGGAATTTTTTCAACTAACGCCCCACTCTGAATTGAATCCGGATGAGGTGGTTGCCATGGGAGCCGCGGTCCAGGCCGATATTCTGGCTGGCGGCATTCAGAACATGCTCTTGTTGGACGTGACGCCCCTGTCGCTCGGCATCGAGACCATGGGAGGGGTAATGAGCGTACTGATTCCGCGCAACAGCACGATTCCGACCAATGCCAAGGAACTTTTCACCACCTTCGTGGACGGTCAGCGTTCCGTGGACGTCCATGTCTTCCAGGGAGAACGGGAGTTGGTTCAGGATAATCGCAGCCTTGCGAGATTCCAACTCAAAGATCTCGATCCCCTGCCGGCGGGCATGCCGCGGATCGAGGTCCATTTTACGATCGATGCGAATGGGATTCTTCACGTGAGCGCGAAGGATCTGCGCAGCGGACGGGAGCAGACCATCGAGGTGAAACCATCCTACGGGCTCAGCGACGATGAGGTCGCACGGATGATCGAGGAGTCCTTCAAGTTTGCCAAAAGCGATATGGAATCCCGATTGTTAATCGAGGCCCGGAATGAGGCCGCGACGATTCTCCGTCATACAGAACGGGCTATAAAACAAGGCGAGCAACTCATCGAACCGGAAGAGCGGCGCCAGATCCAGGGGCAGATCACGGAACTGAAACGGTCGATGGAGGGAAACGACCATCGGCTGATTCGGGAACGAGTTGAACAACTGGACAAGATTACGGTTCATCTGGCCGAATGTTTAATGGATTCGACTTTGCAGAGCAGGTTAAAAGACAAAAAACTTTCGGAACTGCCCTGATTCGATCGGAGAACGGATAAACTTTCCATGGAAACCAAAATCGGGAACGCTTCACAGAACAGTCGTACTGCCGCAGAGGGGAACGGCACTCACAAGAAATACAAGGTGACCTTCCTGCCTATGAATGTGACGGTGGAAGTGAATGAATCGCAGTTCCCGTTGCAGCATGACGGCAAACCGGGGTCCCTCCTGGACATCGCATTGGCTCATGGGCTTAAGATGGGCCACAACTGCGGCGGAAACTGCGCCTGCACCACATGCCATGTCGTTGTGAGGCAGGGCCTGGAGAACCTCTCTCCCATGCAGCAAGACGAAGAGGACCGTCTGGATATTGCCGAGGGCCTGACCCTGTCTTCACGATTGGGCTGCCAGGCGGTTGTCAAAGGCGACGTCGTCGCGGAAATCATGGAAGAGGGCGAAGCCGGTCATTAACGCCGAAAGGATCTGTCATGGAGTTGGATTGGCAGGACGCGGAAGAAATCGCGTTGCGATTGTTGGACCGATACCCGGATCTGGATCCCCTGACGGTTCGGTTTACCCAGATGCATCAATGGGTGACGGAATTGTCCGAGTTCAAGGGCGATCCCAAATCCTCCAATGAAAAAATACTGGAGGCGATTCAAATGGCCTGGTACGAAGAATACAAGGCGGCCCACGAATAACCGAGGGTTACCATACAACCACGGAATGAGAAGTCAGAATGAGATCGAGCATTTTTTCATATTGGATCGATTCAAATTCCGAAGCAATTCCTCTCCTTTGCGCATCTTCCTCCAGAACATAGATCTTGAGCGGTAGATCCGGGTTCAAACGAACCGCTTCCTGAATCAGAAGGACGGACAGAATTTGAGCGGACGCGTTCGCTTCTTTGGAAATGGCCGCCAGGGCTTCCGTGGGGTTGTCATCTTTTAGAATGTGAAGGGTGCGTCCCATCGCTCGTCTCGGTCAGAAAATTAAAAAACGGCTGGCCTGTTGAAGAAGTCCAACAATTTTATCAAACGAAATGGTCTGAATTGAATAACCCGATCCCTTCGGCAGATGGGCCTTTAATGCGTTTTCCTCGACAAAGAAGGTCTGGCCCAATTCTTTGAAGGTGGGGAGATATTTCTGGAGGAGGTCGCCGTCGATAAGATCTTCGGTGTCGTTGGACAGCAGGAGCGGGGCCTGATTGAGAAGCACGACCGTCACGGTGTGTTCGCCGCTGACCAAGCCCAGAGCGATTCGGATGGCCTCAACCGGTCGATGACTTTCGAGAGGATTGCTTTTAATCAGGACCAGAATGGAATTGGCCATGGAAGGGATCAATTAAAGGAAATGAATTGGTCACAGCCCTTGACCAAATCGGATAAAACGACTAGGCCACAGGGGGTGGCTTTGCCGCTCAGCGGAACATGGTGGTGCTCCGCTCCGTAAGCGCAAACGAATAATTTCAATCCTTGTTCGGCTAACGCGTTCAATCGGGGATGGTCCATTGCCAGAGTTCCTTGATCGATCAGATACAAATAGACCTGACATTTGGCGGCTATCGCGGTTTCGGTCAGGCGAATAACGGTTTCAAGGTTGGGGTGCTGTGGGGGGGTCGAAAGAAGAAGGCCGAGTTTCTTTTTCTCATGGGTCAGCACCACCCCACTCTAACACCCGCTTGGTGGATTTGTCAACGAAACGTCGATACGATTCCGAGTAGTTCAAATTCACTCACCTGAAATCCACAATCTTCCCCCAGGCAATCCACAATATATGGGTGGTTTTGGGAGGTTTAGGCACTTCATATGGTGTTTTTTTTCTTGACATGCATTTGGACAAATGATATATCACATGACACGTTTTCTACAACGATGTTGAACCAACATTGTTCCTAGCGTAGCAAAAGCATTTCAGGTGGGTTCTGCAGTTCTCAAGACATCCAGTTTGGGTTTAAAGCATGCAACGGATTAACTTGTTGTCGATCATCGGCCCGGTTTTGAAAAATGGGGCCGAGCGGGATGTTTCGTTTAAGGCCAATTTGGAACGGCGGGGTTCGTTCCCCATCCCACAAGGATGGTTAAATGGCTCCCCAGACATATTTATGATACCGACGGTTATTGGGTGGCGTTTGTGGTGGGCACGGAGGTGTTTTTACGGGGGGAGAATGGCTTGGCCGGCTGTCCGGCGATTACGAAATTTGTGATCAGGACGGACAGCTTCGGGGCATCATGGACGATGGGGGCCGACTGTTGAAGGTTTAATCGGGATCTGTTCGGATGAGTATCCCGGTGAGGGTTGACCCGCGCGAAGCGGAGCGAGGTACAGAAAAAGTCCGGTAAGCATTCCTTATCACATCAAGGGATCTATTCAAGTGGGAGATCAAAGAATGAAGGAGGATTTTATGGAGATCGAAAAGAACGTCGATCATGAAAAAACGCAAGGCATCTCTCGACTCTCCAAACACGTCTCAATAGCCGAACTGCGCGAGGGTCAAATCCCTAACCCGCAGACCCTCTGGGAAAGACGTGGTCAATGGACCCCCAATGCCTTAAAGGTGATGGAGGAAAGATACCTTCGAAAGGAAAACGGGCAACTTCTGGAAACCGCCGAAGGGATGTTTAAACGGGTCGCTATGGCGATTGCGAAGGCCGAAAGCCATTGGGGGGCATCCACCCCGGAGGTGGAGGGAGTGGCCGCACAATTTTATGATCGGATGATCCGGGGGCAGTTTATGCCGAACAGCCCGACCTTGATGAACGCGGGTAAGGAAAACGGGCTTCAGTATTCGGCCTGCTATGTCCTTCCGATCGAAGACTCGATTCGGGGCATCTTCGATGCGATTAAGAACGCTGCCGTGATCCACCAGTCGGGCGGCGGAACCGGCTTTTCATTCTCTCGGTTGCGGGCCAAAGGATCCTTGGTGTCGACCACTCAGGGCGAGGCCAGCGGACCGGTCAGTTTTCTGAAGGTATTCGACGCCGCCACGAATTCCATCAAGCAAGGCGGCACCCGTCGGGGGGCCAACATGGCCATTCTCAATTACAACCATCCCGATATCATGGAGTTTGTGCTCTGCAAACGCAAACGGCAGATCACGAATTTTAATATCTCCGTAGCCGTAACCGAAGAATTCATGCAGGCGGTTTCGACGGGAAAAGAATACAACCTGATCTCGCCCCATACGGGAAAGGCCGTGGGCAAGCTCAATGCCCGCGAAGTCTTCGATGAGATCGTGGAGTCGGCCTGGCAGACCGGCGATCCGGGGCTGGTCTTCATCGATCGGATGAATCAGGGGCCGGCCAATCCCGTTCCCAAGATGGGTCCCGTCGAAGCTACGAATCCATGCGGGGAGCAACCGCTCTACCCCAATGAGGCCTGCAATCTGGGATCCTTGAACCTCCTTTCTTTCATCAACAAGAAAACCGGGAAATGGGGGATGGACTGGGAGGAGTTGGAGCAGACCGTCCGAGTGACGGTCCGGTTTCTGGACGACGTGATCGAGGTCAATCCGTACCCGTTGCCGGAGATCGATGCCGCCGTCAAGGCCAATCGTCGCATCGGTCTGGGTGTGATGGGTTGGGCCCATCTTCTTTTCCGTTTGGGAATTCCCTATCACAGTGAGGAAGCCTTGGCGCTGGGCCGGAAAATCATGGGCTTCATCAATTCGGTGGGCCATCACGAGTCCGAGAATTTGGCCGAAGTTCGGGGGCCCTTTCCTAATTGGTCGGACAGCATCTACCGGAATAGTCGTCCTCTTCGGAATTCCACCGTGACCACCATCGCCCCGACCGGGACGATCAGCATCATCGCGGGCTGTTCATCGGGAATTGAGCCGGTTTTCGCGCTGGCGTTCCGTCACGTTTCCGGAGAAAGAAAACTGACCTTCGTCGACCCCGTCTTTGAGGCCATTGCCAAGGAACGAAGTTTTTACAGCCCGGCCCTGATGGACCGAATCAGCGAGCAGGGAAACATCGACGGCATCGAGGAGGTGCACTCGGATCTCCGTGATGTGTTTCAGGCCTCGCACCAGATCTCGCCCGAATGGCATATCCGGATGCAGGGGGCGTTTCAGGAGTATACGGACAACGCCGTTTCCAAAACGATCAACCTGGCCAACTCCGCGGCGCGGGATGACGTGAAAAAAGCCTACCAGTTGGCGTATCAAGTCGGTTGCTTAGGAATCACCGTTTTCCGGGACGGTTGTCTGGAAGAACAGGTTTTGAACGTCGGCACGTCGGCCAAACCCAAGACGGTATCCGCGGCCGCGTCGGCCGGGGAGGAAGCCAAAAAAGTCAAACCCCGTCCTTACAAGCGGGTCGGCGTGACCTTGAGCAAGGAGACGCCGCTAGGGACGGTGCACATCACGATGAACAACGATGAAGAAGGTCCGGCCGAGGTGTTTATGACGATCGGAAAAGCCGGAAGCGATATTATGGCGATGGCCGAATCATTGGGGCGGTCGATTTCGCTCTATCTGCGCACGCCTTCTTACCTCTCGCGCTATGAAAAAGTTCAAGAGGAAGTGGACCAGCTGCGCGGCATCGGGGGCGCGCGGTCGGTCGGGTTCGGCGAGGCCCGCATCTCTTCACTGGCGGATGCCATCGCCCGTGCGATGGAAGAGCATTGGCTCAAGTCGCCGAACAACGGCAACGGTCACGGGAAGAGTGGAAGTTTCCGCCTCACCGGAAATCTCTGTCCCAAATGCGGTGTCCAGATGGCCCGGGAGGAAGGCTGCCAGAAATGCTACTCCTGCGGTTATTCGGAATGCTGATCGGGGGCTCAAGATTTCTGCTTGTCGGCGGCTGAATCTTTTCGTCATCGGCGTAGGGGTGAGTTTGGCCGGACTGGCCATAGCGCAGTCGCCCTGCATCGGTTTGGAGGATTGTCTGAAGGACCTGAAATCGCCGGACGCCTCCAAGAAATCCGGCGCCATTTTTATGCTGGGAACCTTGAAAGACAAACGGGCGACGCCGGCACTTGTGGAGCTCTTAAAGGAAGAACGTGATTTCGAGGTCCGTTCGTCGGCCGTCAAGGCCGTCGGTGCCCTTCATGATCCCAAAGCGGTCCCGGTCTTAGCGGGACTTTTGGACGATAAGGGTCTGCAGCAGGACGCGATCGATTCGTTGGTGAAGATCGCGGATAAGTCGGCGGTCGAGGCCCTTATTCAAGGTCTCAAGCATCCCGAAATCCAAGTGGCGGCCGTACGGGGACTGGGCGAAATTGCGGATCCTTCCGCGAAGCCGGCGTTGAGGACGTTGTGGCGTCAGAGCGACAACGAGCGTGTGCGGGGTCTGTGCGTCCTGGCCATTCAAAGGATCAATTCGATCTGGGGTCCCACCGATGAGGAGATGGGGATCCCCCGTTATCCCAAATCCGAATTTATGCCGAACGCCCGGGGAGAATGGATTTTTTTCTCGGAGGATCCGCTGCCGAAGGTGTCCGATTTCTTCAAAAAGCATCTCAAGAAAGATCCGTTGACCTTTCAGGGTTTCCAGGAAAGGTACGAGAGCGAATTGGGTGAGACCAAAGAGGGCATTCCTTTTAATCAGCCGAACCTGATCTTCGTCGCCGAAGAGCAGCAATTCCAGGGAAGGCACTATCCGGCGAAGCTGATTTTTCTCCAAGCCAATAAGAGCGAGACCGAGATCAAGATCTTCAAAGCCATCGGAGGACCGGATTGACTCCGGAAGACGCCGGTTCTCTCTTGACATTGACGATGCCGCTTGGTAGTATTTTCGCGGTTATTTGTCCCATGCAATAATACGGACCTTTTTTCATACGTAGCTGTTCTGTTCATTGGCGGTCGGGTTAACCCTGATCGTGGAAAGTGAGCTGACCCAGCTATCTTGCCTTGGATTCTGGTATAAATCCGAGGCGGATACCTGGGTCTTTTTTTTGGTGGCGGGAACCTTGTTTATCGGAGTAAACTGAAAGAATGTAAACGAGGGACAGCATCCTCAAAACGGAAAAAGGATCAGGCGATGAGCCATAATTCAGAAACGTTCATCTTTGGGGGACAGGCCCGACTGCCCAAGGAGCTCTCGGCCGTCGAGGTGTTTCAGGTGATTGCACATGTGGAGGTGGCGACCGGAAAGGTGGTGGAGGTCGATTTCATGCCCTGTCCCCCGCTCATCATCGGAATGCTGAAGCAGATGATTGTCGGCATGTCGCTGCAGACCGACGTCAATGACCTCCTCGTTCAAATCGAACAGCGGCTTTATCATAAATCCAAAAAGGCCGTGATCACGGCGATTAAAGACCTGGTCCGGGAATACCGGGAATTTCTTTACCGGGCTTCAAAAGCCACCCATCCACTCTCGGAAGTCTGACGTTCATCTTCCCGGTCGGTTCCGCGTTTCCACGCCGGTTGGCCTCGGTGATCTCATCAATGCGCTACGGCCGGTTCCGGCTATGTCCGACGCCCCGCGCCAATAAATCCTGCTCCAGGTTGATAAGCACGTCCCGCCCCGCGTTTTCAACGACGCCGCGGAACAAAGACTCATCGGCATACAGCTCATGGACCGATCGGCCAGTTGGAGTAGCCTGTTCCCAAGCCGTTTTATCCCAGGCGCGAAGGCAGGCCCGTGCAATCAGGTGGCTCAAAGGCGGCGGATTGTACAGCATCTTTTTTACCGCGACCGGATTCAATGAAAGCGGATTGTAGCCGCCCGAGAGATATCCCTCCTGAATGAGGCGTTGCTCGAAACCGGTATGGGGCTGGACGCCGAGAAAGAAAAGCATGGGGAAGACGCGGTCTTCTCCTAGGATTGCGGCGATTTTTTTGTACGACGCCACGCTTTCCATTAATGTGGTCTCGGTATCCCCGGGTGAGTTGAGCGAATAGTTCAGAATCAATTTTCCGGTGAACCCCGCTTCTTTCAGGTAACGGCAGCCGTCGTAGAGATTGTCTAGGCGAAAGCCCATATGCAGTTCATTCAGGACGACCTGGGAGCCGGAGGTGATCGCCACTTCCAGATCGCCCACCCCCGATCGGACCATCCGGCCGGCCAGGTCGGGCGTGATCAGGCTTGTCCGAATGTAACCGGACCAGGTCAGATCCAGCTTCTCGGCGATAATCCGGTCCAGGATTTCGTTGCATTGCGGCAGGGCCTCGCTGCCGGTGATGAACTGCGCGTCGGTGAACCAGAAGACTCGCGTCCCCCATTGCCGGTAATGCTGCAATATGTCTTGAATCACCCGTTCGGGTGCGCGGTAACGGACCCGTTTTCCCTCGATATACGGGTATTCGCAGAACTGGCAATCATAGGGACAGCCGCGTTTCGACTGGATGCCGATACAGTCGTTCTTATACGCGACGTGCTGCGGGAAGATCGCGGTCAGATAAGGAAGATCGATCGTCATATCCTGAATGGATGTGATCGCGGTTTTGACCCCGTGGTGGACTTGACTGCCTTTGCGCAAGATTGATCGTTCATCGGACAGATTTTTCCCTTCGATCACCTTCAACAACGCATCCTCGCCCTCGCCCAGAAGACCGATTGTGCCCTCCGGAAGCCGGTGGATCAATTGATCGGCGAACACGCTGAAGGCTCCGCCGCCCACGAGAATCCGTTTGCCCGGAAATTGTCGGTGGATCATCCAAAAATAGGACAGGATCTCCTGAATGCCCCGATAATAAGTCCAGAGGTATCCCAATCCCTTGATCGAGGCGGTCAGCTTCTTAAGAGGGTTGGTGGAATAATAGAAGTTAAAGGCGTATTTTAGGGAGGGATCACCTTCATGGGGAGCGAAGACTTGGATATCTCGCCAGGAAAAACAGACCAGGTCCGGATCGAGTTGACGGAGCTGCGCCAGAAGGGTCTTGCGGCGGTGGGCCGGTGGGATCAGCGACAGATCGAGAATTTGTTGTCGGATATCGGGGTATTTTGGGTGGACCGCGTCGGCCAGATAGGTCACGCCGAGCGGATAGACCGGCCGGCAGGGGAGAAAGACATAGAGGATGGAACGAACGTCCGTCATGGCGGATTTACGATAACACAGGCCGACGGGCTATGCAACCGACTGCAAAATGGTACGCGGTTCGATTGAGGCCCGGACTGCGACTCGGCTTTTGTTTGGGCTCCCGGCTTGGCGAAGGACGCGGCCATGTTTTACCGGCAAATTATGGCTGCCTTACCTTGTCAGAATTTAGCGGCCGAGCCTTAGCCGGGTCAAACAAAAGCCGTCCCAGCAGGGAGGGTCCAATCGAGCCGGGTATCACCCGACACAGTTAACTAGTTATCGCAATATTATCTGGCATTTTGTGCGACGAATGAATATCCTGTGGTATGACTGGATCATGACATGAGTACAGGAGCATCATACCATGGCCACTGAGGAAAAGTTCGAACGCTACTCCGCCACGCTGCGGATTTTCGGAAAGATCGAGGAGATGAACGTGATCGGCATGCGCCTCGGGCTCGAACCGACACGGGTCCGCCGCCGAGGGGAGGCGGTTGAAGGAACATCCGAGCGCCTGGAGCTCGATTTCTGGGAGATGACGGCGCCGGTGACGAAGGACCGGCCGCTGGAAGACCATCTGACCTGGCTGAAGTCCAGGCTGGTTCCTCGAGGGTATGTCCTTCGAGACATCGGGACCGCCTTAACGGTCGATCTGTTTTGCGAATATCGATCCAATCACGATCAGGGAGGGTTCAGTCTGTCGCCGGAGGCTCTGGCGTGGCTTGTGGAGCTAGGAATCGGCCTCGATGTGGCGGTGGTGTTTGAAAGATCGATGTAGGGGCGAAGCGCGCGGCCCCTACAGGGCCGGTTTGACCGCGACATGGATCGCCACGATTCCGCCGGTGAGATTCCGATACGATACGGGAGAAAAACCCGTCTCCGAAAACAATGCCTTGAGCCGTTCCTGATCCGGAAAGGCCCGGATGGAAGCCGGGAGATAGTCATAAACACCGGTTTGATCGTGCGAGACGAATCTCCCAATCCGGGGAAGGATCGTGAACGAATAGAGGTCGTATAGTTTTCGCAACGGTGCGTTGGTGGGACGGGAGAATTCCAGACAGACGGCCCGTCCGCCCGGTTTTAAGACGCGGAACATTTCACGCAATGCCGCCGGGATATCAGCCACATTGCGAATTCCAAACGCCACAGTCACGACCTGAAAGGTCCGGTCGCAAAACTGGAGCGATTCGGCATTTCCCTGAAGCAGCGTGATATTTCCGTTCGGCCTCAGCCGTTCGATCTTTTTCCGACCATAATCAAGCATCCGATCATTTAAGTCCAACCCGATCACCTGTCCTTTGGGTCCGACCTGTCGGGCCAGCAAAACGGCCAGATCCCCCGTGCCGGTACAAAGATCGAGGACGGTGTCGCCCTCGGCCGCCCCGCTAATCCGGACCGCCTCACGCTTCCAGGCATGGTGAAGACCGAGCGAAAGGAGGGTGTTGTTGAGGTCATACCGGTGGGCGATCGCCGTGAACATTTTTTGCACGGCCTGTTCTTTCTGGGGTGCGGGGGGTAGAGAAGAAACCGGCTGCATCGGGATATTCGTAACACCATTGGAGGCCGTTGTCAATGGGTGGACGCCAGGAATCCGGACATGATATACTACAGAATTTAAACCGCTGTTTGAGGTACGGGATGCAACAGAAAGAGATCGTCATTCGCGGCGCGCGCGAGCATAATTTAAGAAACATCGACGTCGTGATCCCCCGCGATAAGCTGGTCGTGATCACGGGGCTGTCCGGCTCCGGAAAATCCTCGCTCGCCTTCGACACGATTTACGCCGAGGGCCAGCGCCGATATGTGGAATCCCTCTCGGCGTACGCGCGGCAATTTTTAGAGCAGATGGACAAGCCGGATCTGGACTCGATCGATGGGCTCTCCCCCGCCATCTCGATTGAACAGAAAACCACCAGCCATAACCCGCGGTCGACCGTCGGGACCGTGACCGAGATCTACGACTACCTGCGCGTCCTGTACGCCCGGGTCGGCCGGCCTCACTGTCCCCGATGCGGCCGCGCAATCGCGGCGCAAACGGTTCAGCAGATGGTCGATCACGTGATGACCTGGCCCGCCGGATCCAAGATTCAGATTTTCGCCCCGATCGTCCGCGGCCGAAAAGGGGAATATCGAAAGGAACTGCTCCAGCTTCGCAAAGGCGGATTCACCCGCGTCCGGGTCAACGGGCAAATTCGGGATCTGTCGGAAGAGATCGTCCTGGACAAAAAAAAGACGCAGACGATCGAGGTGCTGATCGACCGGTTGGTGGTCAAAGACGGAATCCAGAAACGGCTGGCCGATTCGATCGAGACGGCATTGCGCCTGCCCGCCGGACCGGCGATCCCCACCGAAGGGGTCGTCCTCCTTCATTGCGACGGGGAGGAGGTCCTGTTCAGTGAAAAGCTGGCCTGCATCGAATGCGGGATCAGCCTTCCCGAACTGACGCCCCGCGTCTTCTCGTTCAACAATCCCCATGGGGCCTGCCCGGCCTGCGGCGGCCTCGGAACGACGATGGACCTAGATCCCGATCGGATTGTCCCGGACAAAACCCGCTCCCTCCGCGAGGGAGCGATCAAGCCGTGGGAAAAACGGTTCTCGGTCTATTATTATCAGATGCTGGAAGCGGTCGCGAAACATTACGGGTTTGACCTTCGAACGCCGTTCAAGGACCTCAAGCCGGAACACCAGCGGGTTCTTCTGAACGGCTCCGCGCCGGAGGAGATCACCTTCTATTATGACAGCGACGGTCACCGGCACGCCTATCACCGGCCGTTCGAGGGCGTGATCGGAAATCTCCAACGGCGTTTTCGGGAGACGGATTCCAGCTATATTCGCGAAGAGATCGCCCGGTACATGGGAAGCCATCGTTGCAAGGTTTGCAAGGGCGAGCGGCTCAAGCCGGAGAGCCTCGCCGTGACGATCGGGGAAAAATCGATCGCCGAGGTGTCGCGCTTCTCGATCAAAGAGGCGGACGTTTTTTTTGCCGGCCTGAAGCTGACCGAACGGGAGGCGTTTATCGCCCACCGGATTTTGAAGGAAATCAAGGAACGGCTCGGATTTTTGATGAACGTCGGGTTGGACTACCTCACGCTTGACCGCGCCGCGGCCACGCTGTCCGGCGGCGAGGGGCAGCGGATACGGCTCGCGACGCAGATCGGGTCTTCACTGACCGGGGTGCTGTACATCCTGGACGAGCCCAGCATCGGCCTACACCAACGGGATAATCGCCGGCTGCTGGATACGCTGATCCGACTGCGGGATCTGGGCAACACGGTGCTGGTGGTGGAGCATGACGAGGAGACGATCCTTTCGGCGGACCACGTGATCGATATGGGGCCGGGTGCCGGGATCCACGGCGGTGAGATCGTGGCCGAGGGAACGCCCGAAGCGATCACGGCACACGAGAAATCACTGACGGGAAAATATCTTCGCAGGGATCTGGTGATCTCCCTTCCCCGGCGGCACCGATCGTCGCAGAAATTTTTAAAGATTATCGGGGCCCGTGAAAATAACCTGAAGGACATCGATGTTCCGATCCCGTTGGGTCTTCTCACCTGCGTCACGGGGGTGTCGGGATCGGGCAAGAGCACCCTGGTCCTGGAGGTTCTGTACAAAAATCTTGCGCAGCGACTGTACCGTGCGACGGACCGTCCGGGGGCCTGCAACCAGATCAAGGGGCTGGAGCATCTCGACAAGGTGATCAACATCGATCAGTCGCCCATCGGCCGAACGCCCCGGTCCAACCCGGCCACCTACACCGGTTTGTTTACCTTCGTCCGCGACCTGTTCACCCAGCTTCCCGAATCCCGGATGCGCGGCTACAAGGCCGGCCGGTACAGCTTCAACGTCAAGGGCGGTCGTTGCGAGGCCTGTCAGGGGGACGGCGTGATCAAGATCGAGATGCATTTTCTTCCGGACGTCTACGTCACCTGCGAGGTCTGCAAGGGCAAGCGCTATAACCGCGAGACCCTTGAGATCACCTACAAGGGAAAAACGATCGCGGACATTCTGGACATGGCGGTGGATGAGGCCTCGGCCTTTTTCTCGGCAATCCCGCATATCCAGGAAAAACTCGAAACACTGCAGGACGTCGGACTGGGCTACATCCACCTGGGACAGTCGGCCACGACGCTTTCCGGCGGCGAGGCGCAACGCGTGAAGCTCTCCCGCGAGCTGTCCAAACGGGCGACCGGGCAGACGTTGTATATCCTGGACGAGCCGACCACCGGTCTTCATTTCGCCGACATCCAAAAACTTTTGGACGTCTTGAATCGACTCGTCGATGCCGGAAACAGCGTCGTCGTGATCGAGCATAACCTGGACGTGGTCAAGAATTCCGATTGGGTCATCGATCTGGGTCCGGAGGGCGGAGACCTGGGGGGCCGGGTGATCGCGACCGGAACGCCCGAAGAGCTCGCGCAAAACAAGTCATCTTATACGGGACAGTTTTTGAAAAAAGCGATGGCAACGGTTGATCGATAAATGAAAAGCCGCTGGTCGGATAAAAAGGCACGCGGGCTGGAGGGGCTGAATATCCTGGTCCACACCTCTCGTCTGATCGGAATGGACACCAACCTTGTTCTGTGGGGCGGGGGGAATTCGTCTGTCAAGATAAAAGGGTTGGATCACACCGGACGGCCGATCCGGATCCTCTGGATGAAGGGCTCCGGCTCGGATATGAGAACGATCACCCCCAAACAATTTACCCCGCTGCGATTGGACGACCTGCTGCCGCTGATCAAGCGGGAGGCGATGACCGATGACGAGATGGTGGCCTATCAGTCGAAGTCGGTCCTGGAACCGGGGGCGCCGAAACCGTCGATCGAGACCCTGCTCCACGCGTTTCTCCCGCCGACGCATATCTACCACACCCATGCCGACGCGATTTGTGCGTTGACCGACACGCCGAACAGCGAGGAGGTCATCGAAGAAGTATATGGAAAAAATGTCGCCGTCATCCCCTATTTCCGCCCGGGTTTTCTCCTCTCCAAACGTACGGGAGAGGCCTTTGCAAAGAATCCAGGGCTTCTCGCGATTATTTTAGACAAGCACGGGCTGATTACCTGGGGGGAGTCGGCGCAGGCGGCCTATCTCGAGACGGTCCGAATGATCACCCGAGCCGAGCAATATGTCGCAAGGCGAAGACGGCCCCGTGTGCGGCCGGCCCGTTCGGCCGATTCCAAAGAAGCCCGCCGCGCAATCGCGGCCGCGGTCGCCCCGACGCTTCGCGGGGAGATCGGCCGGGGGAAACGGATGGTCCTGTTTTATGACGACGACCCGGCCGTCCTCCAATTCGTCAATCACCCAAAGGCCAAACTGCTGTCCCAGGTCGGACCGTTCACGCCGGATCATTTGATGCATACGAAACCTTGGCCGCTGTTTTTGGGGATGAAAGGTTCAGGCCGACCTGATCCGGAAACGATCACGGCGGCCCTTCCAATATCGCTTGCGCAGTATCGAGAGCGGTACGTCCGTTACTTCGAGCGGTACAAGACCCCGGGGGTCACGATGCTGGACCCGAATCCGCGCGTGATCCTGATTCCGGGTGTCGGGATGTTCACGACCGGAAAAGACCGGCGGGCGAGCCGCATCACGCGGGATATTTATCTCCACACACTCGGCGTGATTCAGGACAGCACCGCGATTTCATCGTACGTTTCGCTTTCGCCTCGTGAGCTGTGCGATTTCGAGTACTGGCCGATGGAGAATTTCAAGCTGACGCTTCTTCCGCCCGAGAAGGAATTGTCCCGACGGGTCGCGCTGGTCACCGGCGCGGCCGGTGGGATCGGGAAGGCGATCGCCGAGCGGCTGGCGGTCGAAGGGGCGATGGTCGTACTGACCGATATCGACCTTGAGAAGACCCGCGTCGTGGCCGAGGCGATCAATCAGAAGGCGGGCGAGGCGAATGCCACCGCCGTGAAGATGGACGTGACGAGCGAGTCCTCCGTTCAAAAAGCCTTCGAGAGCGCGGTCCTGGCATACGGGGGACTGGACATCCTCGTCTCAAACGCCGGGATCGCGAAATCCTCGCCGGTCGACCGGCTGTCGCTCTCGGATTGGGATCGCTCGGTCGCGGTCAATGCCACCGGCCATTTTTTGGTTTGTCGGGAAGCGCTTCGCATTTTTAAAGAGCAGGGGCTCGGCGGAAATATCGTGGTCGTTGCCACAAAGAATGTCCTCGCGCCTGGAAAAGATTTCGGGGCCTACTCGGCCTCCAAGGCGGCCCAGACCCAGCTGTCGCGCATCCTTGCGATCGAAGGTGCCGATGATAAAATCCGCGTGAACATGGTCAATCCCGACGGTGTGTTTCAGGAGTCCGGGCTCTGGTCCAAAGAGATCCGGGAAGAGCGCGCGAAGGCCCACGGGATTCCTATCGAGAAGCTCGAAGATTTCTACGCGCAACGCAACCTTCTCAAGACTAAGATCTTTCCCGGCGATGTCGCCGAGGCCGTACTGTTCTTCGCCTCAGACCGCTCCGCCAAGACCACCGGCGCGATCCTTCCCGTTGACGGCGGCGTCCGCGAGGCGTTTCCGCGGTAAGGCGCATTTTTTCGTTCATCATGTAACCAGTCTGGCCTGTCTTGATAACCCACCAATAGGTGACCCCTGTTCAGCATTGGCCCGAGCCGCAGGAGCCGGGAGGGCTTTGCTGAACAGGGTTGCCCATTCCTCTTGACAACATAGAACCCTTCTTCGTTTGCTTGTAATCGCAACGGAGTTCGACTATACTTTCATTGTATGGGAGGCGATGATGTTGATCGTCATGCGACAGGATGCCACCGCGGAGCAGATCAATGCGGTGGTCGAAAAGATAAAGGAGCTGGGTTTTAAACCCCATGCCATCCCCGGAAGCGAGCGCACGGCCATCGGGATTACGGGAAACCGCGGTGCGGTAGACGCCGACCTCTTCGAGCTGTTGCCGGGCGTCGCCCAGGCGATTCCGGTCAGTCAGCCCTTTAAGCTCGTATCGTCGGAGGTCAAGCCCGAGCGCACGGTGGTAAATGTGAACGGGGCCACGATCGGCGGCGAGTCGTTGGCCGTGATGGCCGGTCCCTGCTCGGTCGAAAGCGAGGCCCAGATACTGGCCTGCGCACGGGCCGCCAAGGCCGCGGGCGCGCAGTTTCTTCGAGGCGGGGCATTCAAGCCGCGCACCAGCCCTTACGACTTCCAGGGACTCAAAGAGGATGGGCTCAAATTCCTGGCACTCGCGCGCGAGGAGACCGGTCTGAAGGTGGTGACCGAAGTGATGAGCCCCGGATCGGTGGACATGGTGGCGCGCTACGCGGATGTCCTCCAGATCGGGGCCCGCAACATGCAGAACTTTCCGCTTCTGGAAGAGGTCGGCGACGCCAAGCGACCGGTCCTGCTGAAACGGGGTCTGAGCGCCACGATCAAGGAGCTCCTGATGGCCGCTGAATACATCGCCTCGCGCGGCAATTACGAGATCGTGCTTTGTGAGCGGGGCATCCGGACCTTTGAGACGATGACCCGCAATACACTGGATCTGGGCGCAGTCATCGTGCTCAAACAGCTCTCCCATCTGCCCGTGATCGTGGATCCCTCCCATGGATTCGGTTTGCGTTACGGCGTCATTCCCCTGGCGCGCGCGGGCGTGGCGGTGGGCGCGGATGGGTTGATTGTGGAGATCCATCCCGAACCCGAACACGCCCTCTCCGACGGTCCCCAATCCCTGACCCTTCCCATGTTTCAGGAACTCATGCAACAGATCCGAAGCGTGGCCGCCTCCGTCGGTCGCCGTATTTAAACCACATTTCTTGAGAATCGAACAAACGGGGTCCGGTAATGCATGCATGGGTCGTGATCTGGTTCAACCTGGTTCGGGATTGGGGCTATCCGGGGATCATCTTACTGATGGCGATGGAGAGTTCCGTTCTCCCGCTTCCGAGCGAAGTGGTCATCCCTCCGGCGGCCTACTGGGCGGCGCAAGGCAAATACAATTTTTGGGGCGTGATCTTGGCCGGGACGGTCGGAAGCTACCTCGGCGCGGCCGGGATGTACTGGGTGTCCCGATGGATCGGCCGACCGCTGGTCGTGCGATACGGAAAATATTTTTTCATTCCCGAATCGAAACTGCTCCGCGCCGAGCGGTGGCTGGCGCGATATGAGGCCGGAGGGATTTTCTTCGCGCGGCTCCTCCCGGTCGTGCGGCACCTGATCGGCATCCCGGCCGGAATCGTCCGGATGGATTTTAAAACCTACAGTCTGATGACGGTCACCGGCTCGGCGGTCTGGTGCTCCGTGCTGGCTTGGTTCGGGGCCGAGGTGATCGGCGACCGGCCCGAGCTGCTCAACGATCCGCAACAGATGATCCTGGTCTTGTCCGAACGGTTTCACTGGTTTGTGGGACTCATCCTGCTCTTGGCCGTTCTTTACATCGTCGTCATGCGCCTCACTTCCAAGCCCGAACCGGCCCGGCCGAACCCGGAATAATCCGGCTCCGCGGTCGCCTCACGATTCAAAATCGAAAACCGGGCGTATTGATTTTAATCCGATTTAGTCCTATTCTTTCAAAAATCATAGAAGATGGTTCGTCTGAACCCATCGGGTTCCGTGCGCAAATAAGGAGGTCACGCGTGCCAACCAGAGAAGAATTGCTCGCCAAGGCAGAGAGGCCATCCCGCGAGGCGATGCGGCTCCATGCCTTTTATCAAGGGAAGGTCCAGGTCGTTCCGAAATGTCCCATTCGCGACCCAAGCGATTTTGCGATCTGGTATACACCGGGCGTTGCCGCGCCCTGCCGCGCCATTCAAGCGGATCCGCAACGGGCTTACGAGTTGACCAATCGAGCCAATTCCATTGCCATCGTCTCGGACGGAACACGGGTGCTCGGACTGGGAGACATCGGCCCGGAGGCCGGCATGCCGGTCATGGAAGGGAAGGCGCTGCTCTTCAAGTATCTCGGCGGAGTCGATGCGGTCCCCATCTGTTTGGGGACCAAGGATCCCGATGAGATCGTGCGAACGGTGAAGATTCTCGAGCCGTCCTTCGGCGGCATCAACCTGGAGGATATCTCCCAACCCAAATGTTTTCGGATCCTGGACGCGCTCCGAAAGAATATGACCATTCCGGTATGGCACGACGATCAACAGGGTTCGGCCACGGTACTTCTGGCCGGGCTGCTGAACGCCGTCAGGGTCGTGGGCAAGGACATCCGGAGGATTCGGATCGCGATGATTGGAATGGGAGCCGCCAACGTCTCCATCTATCGGCTGCTCAAGGTCAGCGGGGTCGACCTGGGCGGGATCGTGGCCTGTGACAGCAAGGGCACGCTTCACAAGGGTCGCCGCGACCTCGAAGCACAACAGGAGACCCTTTCCGATAAATGGCGGGTCTGTCAGGAGACAAACGCGAAGGGCGTGACGGGCGGTATCGCGGAGGCGATCCGGGGTGCGGACGTCTGCATCGCCTTCTCCGCTCCGAGCATCGTGCGTCCCGAGTGGGTTCAAACGATGGCCCGGGATGCCGTCGTCTTCGCGTGCGCCAACCCGATTCCGGAAATCTGGCCCTGGGAAGCCAAGGAAGCCGGAGCCAAAATTATCGCGACCGGAAGAAGCGACTTCCCGAATCAGGTGAATAATTCCCTGGTCTTCCCGGCCGTCTTCCGGGGGGCCTTGGATGTGCGGGCGCGAACGATCACGGATGAGATGGCATGGGTTGCCGCGTGCGAGCTGGCCCAATGCGCGGAGGAACGGGGGATTCACGAAGAGTATATCCTGCCCAAAATGGAGGATTGGAAGGTGGTTCCAAGAGTGGCGGTGGCGACGGCCATGAAGGCCCAGGAGCAGGGCGTGGCCAAACTTACGAAGCCCCCCGGGCAGTTGTTCGAAGCGGCCGTCCGCCGAATTCAAGAAGCGCGCGAGGCCACGCAGGGTCTAATGGAGACGGGAATCATCCGTACGGCTCCGGACGTTCCTTAGGCTAGGGGAGGGCACGGCAGGAATTGATGCGTTCAGGGTCATCTTATTTTGGAAGAGCGAACGAGATGCCAGCCGTCGGGTTCCTTCCGGTAAAGAAAAAAATCACCCGGCTTCATCTTTGGACCCGAGACCGTTTCGCTTCTTTGAACGGGAGGAACCGGCTCTTGTGAAACGGCGGGATAAGTATATACCCCCTCCCCAAGGATTTGTACAAGCAGGTAGGGACTTGGCGGTCGGGACGACGGTGGGGAGATGGGTTTCTCGCGGATGTAAACGATGAACGGGTAGGTTTTCCAGTCCTCTCCGATCCAGTTCACAAGCCAACGGCTGTTCTCCCGGTTCAGTCGGATGCAACCGTGGGAGGCCTTCTGGCCAAGAAGTTTCTCATAGTGGGCAAATTCACCGATGGATTCAAGGCTGTGAATTCCCAGTTCAATGCCGGGGTGAAGGCCGATCCAGTCCAGCATCTTGACCTTGGGATCCTTGGACCAGAGCCTGAACGGTTTCACTTCAACTACACGGTGGATTCCCGGTTCGGTTTCAAAACGTTGGCGTCCTTTCTCATCGATACCCGGATTCCCGGTGGAGACCGGGGCTTCGAGGACCCGTCGCCCGCCTTCATCATAGGCCCGTAGACGTTGGGTGGCTTTGTCGATTTCAAGATGTTTTTTCCCTGGCGTTAGAATATGGGCTCCATCATGCCCCTGGACGGGGAAGAAGATGAAGGTCCCGAATGACCGGCTCAGGTAGGGCGGCATCAGCGGGATGATTTCAAGATCTTTCTCCGTCTGACCCTGAACCGGATGGGGCAACAGCGTTAAACTTACAGCAACGAAAAGTTTCTTCAGTCCGGAGAACCTTCCACCACGAATGGTCATGCGAATTCCATGTTTCTATCCCAAGAACGGCTAATTGATTTTTAGACGTATTTAGCCTATCATTCTATAAGTTCAAAGGCAAACGCCGGATTCTATATCTGGAGCGGAGGCCCGTGGGTAAAGACGGTTCATTCTTCAACCTTTACAATCACGCGTTCGTGCGTGTGGCGGTTGCGATTCCCGAGGTCCGGGTGGCCGATCCCGCGTATAACGCCCGCCAGACGATTGCGCTTATGGAGCAGGCCGCGGAGCGGAACGTCCTGCACGTCCTATTTCCGGAGCTGGGGCTATCCGCCTATTCCTGCGAGGACTTGTTCCATCAGCAGGCCCTCCTCGACGGCTGCGGCGAGGGGCTCGCCGAGATTCTGGGCGCGTCTAAAAAAATCCCGGTGATCGCCGTCGTCGGTCTGCCGCTTCAGGTCGACAGTTTGCTTTTCAACTGCGCCGTGGTGCTGTATCGCGGCCAGGTGCTCGGGGTGATCCCGAAGACGTATCTCCCCAACTACCGCGAATTCTATGAGCTGCGCCAGTTCGTGTCGGCTGAGTGCGCACTGCGTCGCACGATCGAACTCTTGGGTCAACGCGATGTGCCCTTTGGCAACCGGCTTTTATTTCAGATCGATGACCAGCGCCGCCATACGTTTTACGTCGAGATCTGCGAGGATTTGTGGGTTCCCATCCCGCCCTCCTCACTGGCCTCGCTGGCCGGCGCCACGGTCCTTTTCAATCTGTCCGCCTCCAACATCACGGTGGGTAAAGAAGACTACCGACGGCAATTGGTCGGCAACCAGTCCGCTCGGTGCCTTGCGGCCTACGTGTATTCGGCCGCGGGATTTGGCGAATCCACGACCGACCTCGCCTGGGACGGTCACGGGATGATCTACGAGAACGGGACGCTTGTGGCGGAAACCCCGCGATTCACCTACGGGTCCCAATTCATCATGGGGGACCTCGACCTGGAGCGCCTCGTTCAGGATCGCATGCGGCAAAATAGTTTCGCGCAGGCGATCCGTCATCACCGGGAAGGCCTTGAAGATTTTCGCCTCGTGCGCGTAGCCGCAAAGCTTCCCGACACGGGCCGCCTGCTGTTGGATCGCCGGTACGATCGATATCCTTACGTTCCCAGCGACCCGGAGCGACGGGATGAACGGTGTCGCGAAGTCTACGAGATTCAAGTGCAGGGGTTGGTCAAGCGTCTGCAGGCGGCCCGGGTGGATAAGACGGTGATCGGGGTTTCGGGAGGACTGGATTCCACCCAGGCCCTCTTGGTCTGTGCAAAGGCCATGGACGTGATGGGGCATCCCCGCGAGAACATTCTGGCCTACACCCTCCCCGGGTTTGCCACCAGCCCGCGCACGCGCGAGCAGGCTTGGCAATTGATGAAGGCGGTGGGTTGCACGGCCCAGGAGGTCGATATTCGTCCGAGCTGCAACCAGATGCTCAAGGACATCGGCCATCCCTATGCCCACGGCAAGCCCGTGTACGATACGACGTTTGAGAATGTCCAGGCGGGCGAGAGGACGAGTCTGCTGTTTCGTGCGGCGAACAAGGAAGGCGCGATCGTCGTGGGCACGAGCGACTTGAGCGAACTGGCACTGGGCTGGTGTACGTACGGCGTGGGCGACCAGATGGCGCATTACGATGTGAATGCGAGCGTGCCGAAAACGCTGATCCAGTACCTGATTCGTTGGGTCGCCGAGAGCGGGGCGCTGGGTCCCGATCTGCGTCCGGTACTTGAAGATATTCTATCGACCGAAATCAGCCCGGAGCTCGTTCCAGGGACGGTCAAGGAACAACCCGGCCAGCGCTCGGAAGAGATCGTCGGCCCCTTCGCGCTGCAGGATTTCCATCTCTATTACACCCTTCGCTTCGGATACGCGCCGCAAAAGATCGCTTTTCTCGCCTACTGCGCGTGGCGTGACAAAGGCGAGGGCCAATGGCCGGACATTCCGGAGGGCCAGCGCCGGGAGTTTACCATCGGTGAGATCAAGCAGTGGCTGGGGGTTTTTCTCAAACGATTCTTTCAGACCAGCCAGTTCAAGCGGAGCGCATTGCCGAACGCCCCGAAAGTCGGGTCGGGCGGATCGCTCTCGCCTCGAGGGGACTATCGCGCGCCGAGTGACAGCGAGGCCGGCGCTTGGCTGGCACAGCTTGAAAACATCCCGAACAAAGAAACGGATTAAGGGAGAGGAGAGGAATGGGTATGGCGCACAAAAAAATCACCATGGAGCATGATAAAAAAATCGCTCTCGTTGCGCACGACAATAAAAAGCGCGATCTGGTCGAATGGGCCAAATACAATCGAACCCTCCTGGCGCACCACAAAATCTATGCGACCGGGACGACAGGGGGAATCCTGGAACAGGAGCTCGGATTCAAAATCAACAAACTCCAGAGCGGGCCGTTGGGCGGCGATCAGCAGATCGGCGCCAAGATCGCCGACCGGGAGATCGATTTTCTCATCTTTTTCTGGGATCCGCTCGAACCGCAGCCGCACGACCCGGACGTCAAGGCGTTGCTGCGCATGGCGGTGGTCTGGAACATTCCCGTCGCCTGCAATCGCTCCACCGCCGATTTCATGATCTCCTCCCCCCTGATGGACAGCGATTACGAGCGTCTTGTGCCCGATTATGACGAGTACCGAACCCGGAAGATCGCCGAGGAGAAATCGTCGGCGTGAATGCAAGTAGAGAAGTGTGCTCATATTGTGCTCAAGCCCACCACACTTAGGACTAATCAGACCAACTCCAGCCAATTAATCCTTTCTCCATAATTCTTTGACAGGGTTGGTTTTGGGAGGAAGGAGCTGGCGCGCGGCATTTCAATTCTGCGCTTTTTGGCGCAGTGTGTGTCCAAACCACTCCCAGGCGCCAGGGTATCAGGCGGTTAGGAAAATAGTTCTGAGGGATGGCCAAATAGGACTTGATCGAGAATTACCAAATGATCGAGACGCCGTGGGTTTTTATCCCTTGGGGTGTTTCGAGCGTAATATTATGGTGGCAACCGACTACGAATGGCATGTGGGGGATGGTCACCGATACCGCAACCGGAACATCCTTCGGAAGGCAATCTTTTTCCCCGGGAGAATCCTGACTCTTGGGTTTAAGTTTCACAAAAACTTCCGTATCGTCGTCTTTGAAATTCACCTCTCCCTCCACCGTATCGCAGGTATTCGGAAGAGACATGGCCTCCACGATCCTAATCGAATCGCCTAGGCTCCAAATCCGCTCTTCGATGGGTCCCTTATCGGCAGGAAGGGTTTCGATTGTGAAATCAGGTTTAGGCGGCTTCTCGGCTCTAACGCCCTGGCTAATAGCCAAAATTAGGAACATGACCAAGGCAGCAGAGAGAATTCGCAATATATTCCCCAAATGGACGACTCCCGATGCGGGTCGAGGATCAACCCTGTTTGTCTTTGTCGTGCTGTAGCTCTTTGTGGTCTTTGCGGCGATCTTTTTTGTCGGCGTGTAGATCGCGACGATCCTGGCGGATGTCTCGGCGATCGCCCCGAACGTCCCGCCGGTCATGCCGCAGTTCGGTGGCATCTTGGTGAGCCGCCGCGTCGTTTCCCGATTTGACGTCCCGATGCAGTTGACGACGTTCAGCGTTGCGTTGCTTGACGTCTTGCCGCCGGTCCGCTTTGTCCGTGCGGATGTCTTTTTTATCCTGATGAATATCCTGCGTGTCTTTTTGAACGTCGTTCCGATCCTGTTTCACGTCGTCCGCATAGGCCGGTGTAATCAACGCGAACGCGCTTAAAATTCCGGCTGCTAATAGAGCCTTCTTCATATTTTTCATGCCTCCTTTTATTGTCGCCCACCGCTACTCAACAGGTCGTTCAAATGATCGAACTTAACATTCAATATGGTTTAAATATACCTCGACTCCTCAGCCTGTCAAGATTTCTGTCGAGCCGGAAATTGCGGGAGGAGACGGGTAAAAAAATCCCTCCACGTGGTGAAATTGACGTGTGATTCGGGTGGGTCGAGGGCGCCGGGATCGTCCTTAGCCGGCCGCGGGCTTCGGGTAGTAGATCGTATGTGATTCGAACGGACGGGCCTGTCCGCTTTTGGCCTGCTTGAGCAGATCCAGATC
>Ga0187773_10000191_pt1 | contig 25923 bp, 27 predicted proteins | sample 0216_BV02_MP05_1_FD_133133 | JGI IMG/M metagenome (GOLD analysis project Ga0187773, IMG submission 133133) | Tropical peat soil microbial communities from peatlands in Department of Meta, Colombia - 0216_BV02_MP05_10_MG | ecosystem: Environmental > Terrestrial > Soil > Wetlands > Peat | place...
GCCGAGGAGCGCGGTCAGGCTGTGGACGGGATTGGTCGATGCGAGCAGCACCCGGCGTCCCTGCCGGGCGAGCCCGATGGCGGTGGCTGCGGCGAAGACGGTCTTACCCACGCCGCCCTTGCCGCCGAAGAAGAGGTACTTCTGCGTCGGGTGCTCCCGCAGGTAGCGGCCCATGGGCATCGTGATTTCTGTCATCGCAAGGCTCCGCTAGGCGAACATGATTTCGGCGAGCTTCTCGATCATCGGCAGCCCCGTGACGTCGCGCTCCATCTCCGGCGCCCGCGCCAGCACCTGATCGCCGAAGGCCGCGCCGAGGCCCTTGAGGTTCTGGTCCTGCATCGCGATGCGGCGGCGCAGGTACTCGGGGATGTTCTGGCCCAGCAGCTCGTGCGGGATGACCCGGTTCACCACGTACCCGGCGACCGGCACGTCGAACTGCGCGAACATCTTTGCCGCCTTCTGCGTGTCGTTCATGGCCCCGGCCTCCGGGATCACCACGAAGAAGAAGGCCGTCTTCGTCTTGTCGGTGAGGATCCCGGCGGAGGTGTTGATGCGGTTCTTGATGTAGAGCAGTTCCTGGAGGATCTGGTCCTGCTCCGTCACCTTCTCGCGCCGGATCCTGCTCACCATCTCCTCGTACTCGCGCATCTCCTCGCGCAGCTTGGTGACCTTGTTGATCCACTCGTCGTAGACCTTGGCCATCGACAGGTAGTAGAGCGCATGGCCGAGTGGCACCAGATCGTAGATGTAGTAGTCGTAGTCGCCTTTCATGACCACGTCCACCACGGCGTCGAACATCGCGCTCTCTTCCATGGCCGGCTCGGCGCTTGCCGCCTGGATGTAGTTCTCGATCTCCTCCGGCACGGCGGGCAGGCCGTACATGTCCAGGATCTTCTGGCGGATCTCCTGCTGGTAGGCCCGGATGTGCTTGTCCGCGTCGATCTCCTGGGCCCAGAGCTTGTCCATGATGGGCACGGGTCCCTTGCCGAAGATATCCTTCTTGAAGATGTCGGTGAGCGAGGCCTGGGGGTCCACGGAGAACACGAGTACCTTCTTGCCCTGGCTCGCGAGCCAGTACCCTGCCGCGGCGGAGAAGGTGGTCTTGCCCACCCCGCCCCCGCCGCCGAACATGACGTAGCGGCGCTCGGGGTGCTGCAGGAAAACGTCCTTGAATCCCATCATCGTCTCCTAGAACATCGCGTCCGCGACGTCCTTCTCGCGTAGCATGCGCCGCTTCCACGTGGCGATCTGCGGCACCACGTAAGGCAGCAGCCGCAGGCTGTAGTAGGGCGGCAGGATCGGGATGCCGAGCAGGTCGCCCATCGTGATGAGGATGAAGAGGTGCTCCATCGATGCGCGCGTGCGCAGCGCCGCGCGGCTCATGTCGTGGGCGGCCATCCCATAGACCGTGTCGGTGATGTTGTGCCACAGTTTCTTCGCTGCGGATTCCTTCTCTTTCTCAGTCATGGCCTTTTCCTTTCATACGCCGTGCAGGTGATGTTCGTGGTCGCTGCCGAGCTCGCGCTCGCGCAGCACGCTGCGCTTCCAGGCCTCGACCTGCGGCACCACGAAAGGCAGCAGGCGCAGCCCGTAGTACGGCGGCAGGATCGGCACGCCGAGCATGTCGCCGAACAATCCCAGAATGAACAGCCTTTCCAGCGAGCCGCGCATTTCCCGCACTTCCTGCACGATCTCATAGGCGAACATTCCGTAGAAGAACTCGCGCAGCGCCCGCATCCACCCGCGGTGTCCGGGCGTGCTATCGTCCCGCCCGCCATGCCCGAACTCGTGGGAATCCTCGCCGTCGCGGTGGTCGCCTGGTTCGCCGCCGGCACGATCTGGAACATCCGCTCGGGGCGCGAGCTGCTGCGATGGATGCAGGGTGGTCTCCCGCTGCTCGGCGAACGGACCACCCTGCGCTGGCTGGGCTCGACCGCCGTAGAGCTCGTGATAAACCAGGGCAAGGCCCAGTTCGCAAAGGCGACAGTGGTGATCTTCCTCGAGCCTCGCGATCTGCCCTGGTGGCCGCTCAGCCGCCTGCGCGGCCGCCGCGACACGCTCATCATCCGCGGCGTTCTGCGCCGTGCCCCGTCGTTCGAGCTCGAAGCCCTCGACCCCGCGAGCTGGTCTGCCCGCGACGCGCTCCCCCGCGTCCCGCGGGATTGGCGGGTGGCCCAGGCCGCTGCGCCGGGCGGAATGGTCGTGCATCACGCCGGCGCCGCCGCGCTCGGTCACGCCTGGGCGCTGCTCGAAATCGCGCAGCGCGCCGGGATGAAAGTGTGGCGCCTGTCCGTGCGCCGCGCCGAGCCCAATTTCCAGCTTCACATCCCGCTTCCAGATCGCGGGCAGAGCGCGCGCGACTTCTTCCAAGCCGTGCACGCGCTCGCCGATCGCGTCCTCGCCTGACACGGTCCGCCCGCCTAGGCCCCGCGCGGCGCAGCCGTCGTGCCCGGCGCCGGCGCCGCGGGCGCGGCGCCATGGCGCAGGTAGGCCTTGTAGCCGTCCCACCCGATGAAGAGGGCGGCGACGAAGAGGAGCACGGAGACCGCGATCATGGCCCACGCGCCCCCTACCGGCAGCGCCGACATCTTCGGGTTCGCCGCAATCGTCACGTAGAGGTTGCGTGCGGTGACGGCGGTGGCCGCGAGCGTGGTCACGTACATGAAGATCATCGGCAGCAAGGCGAAGGTGGGATTGCGCTTCTCCGACTTGAGCCACACCGAAACCACGAGCAGGGAGAGGGCCGCCATGAGCTGGTTGGAGGCGCCGAACATCTGCCACAGGTAGACCCAGGTGCCGGTAAGCACCAGCGCGGCGGTGAAGCCCATCGAGATGAAGCTCGCGACGTGCATGTTGCGCATGGGCGGGATGGCGTCGCCCACCCACTCGGCGAGCGTCACGCGCATCACGCGGAAGACGAGCTGCGTGACCGTGAGCACGATGATCACGAAGGTGGCGAAGCCGAGCGCGGTGCCGAATACCTCCGGGATGAGCCCGAAGGTCCCGGCGTACACGAGCTTGCCGACGCCGACCGCGAACCGGCCGCCGCCGCCGCCCGCTCCGGCGATGGAGACGGCGGTCAGGGACAGCAGGGCGAGGGAGAACTCGCCGTACAACATCGCTCCTGCGCCGACCGGCAGCCCGTCGGTGTCGTACTCGAGCTGCCGTGCGGTGCCGATCGAGCCGACCAGAGCGTGCCAGCCCGAGATCGCGCCGCAGGCGATAGTGACGAAGAGCATCGGCCACAGCGGCTGCCATGCCTTGCCCGCCTCGATCGCGAACCCGAGGTCCTTGAACGCCGGCAGCGCGAACGCGCCGATGAGGGCGCCCGACACGTCCTTCGTGCCGAGGAGCGGCGCGAGGACCATGCCGAGCGCGCTGAGCAGAATCGTGATCGAAGTGATCCAGAAGCCGATGTAGTTCACCGGTTGCGCGAAGCGCCAGATCGGCAGGTTGGCACCCATGTAGCTGAACCCGAACAGGAAGATCATCCACCAGATGTAGTTGGGCAGCGTCTTGAGGAGGCCCGTGCTCGCGTCATACGCCGGGGTGCTCGCGCGCTTGCCGTCCTTGCCCGGCGCCGGGATCCTCGGATCCGCCATCGTCGGGTCTTCGACCGAGAAGAGCGGCTGGCGGTCGTTGATGCTGTCCACGGCGCTGTTCACCGTCACGATTGCCGCCGCAACCGGGCCTTGCACGAGGGCGCCCTTCTCATCGCGGTGCTGGCCCCACGGTCCGGCCACCATGCCGGCGAGCGTGATGGCGACGACGAGGACCGTGACGCCCATGATGCCCATCTTCCAGCGGTACATCATCTGGCCGGCGAGAAGTCCCATCAGGGCGAGCATGACGATGCCGAACGGGACGTCCGGACGCGCGGACAGGATCGCCGCGAGGATGCCGATGAACGCGCCGGCGAGGAGCATGAGGTAGAAGAAGATGAATACGAAGAGGATGGTGCGCGTGCGCGGCGCGATGAGCTTGTGCGCGATCGCCGACAGGCTGTTGCCGTCGTTCCGCACCGCAACCATGATGGCTGAATAGTCGCTCACCCAGCCGATGAAGCTCACGCCCAATACCAGCCACGCGAGCGAGGGCGACCAGCCCCAGAGATTGGCGGCGGTGATCGGCCCCACGATGGGCCCGGCGGCCGCGATCGCCTTGAAGTGATAGCCGAAGAGAACGTTGCGGCTGGTCGGCATGAAGTCGACGCCGTCCATGTACATGCGCGCGGGCGTTGCGCGCTTGGCGTCGGACTGGATGATGTTCCGGTCGATGCGTTTGGCATACAGGGTGTAGGCCAGGTAGCTGGTCAACACGCCGATGACGACGATCCAGAGGGTACTCATGGCTGCGCTCCTTCTTCGATCAAACGGCCGGCTCTGAGCTGCATCTCGGCCTCCACCAATTATTGACTCCCGAAAAGGGCACGTATTGATCTGCGTCAAGCCAAGCAGCTTGGATTTGCATTCGCGGCAAGCCGATGAAACTTGGACCTCTTCCGCCCCAGCGCGCGCTGAAGCGCGGTGCCGGCAGGCTAAGGTTTCCCGCAAGTCTTCCTGACGTGGGCAGGCACCAGTCTCACGTGGTCCGATACCGTGAGCGCCCTGCCTTTCATGCCGTTGTGGATACCGCAGAGCGGGATGATGTACCAATCGGCGCCGCCGTCCTTCTGCACGCGGGCGCCGACTTCGGGTTTTTCGTAGCAGCCTTCTTCGGGACAGTAGGTGGGCAGCTGGCCGCCCGATCTTTTCCAATAATCAAGCCAGCTGCCGCACGGGCAGGCATCGTCGCCGGCGCCGTTGATGTTGATGACCCTCACGGTCTGGGTTTCTGAGTCTTTGACCTCCGCTGATCATCCCGTAAGGGGCGTGTTTTGCCAGTCAGGTAAACCCTACACAGCGTGTCCGGAGTGTCCCGGTAATTGACCGGCGGCGCTCATCGATCGCGAGCGGGGGGGACCTCGCGCACCTCGGTGTTCATGCGCACGTCCTTGCGCCGGCGCGCGACCAGCCGCTTGCCGGTCTCGAAATATTCCCCCTTGACCGCGAGCTCCGCCGCGCGGTCGAATTCATCCGGCCAGTCGCCCAGCGAGTAGCCGAACCAGGGCGATTCGGGCTTCAGCTTCGGCAGGCCGAGCTCCTCCCAGATTTTCCGGGCGCGCTCCATGAATTCGCGCTTGGGCAGCGAGACGGGGGGAAAAGCCTCCTTCATCGTGGCGTCGATCAGCACCGCGGCGTCTTCTCCGCCGGCGCGCTTGCTCCTTGGACCGTGACCCTGGTCCCGGTGCTGCAGGATCTGCAGATCGAGGCCCGGGTTTGCACGGTAAGACATGGCCCAGAGCAGGGCGTCGGCGTTGTCCGGATCGATATCCTCGTCGACTGCGATGACGTATTTCCCCGCCGCGCGGTTCCACGCCGCCGCGCCGTAGAGCGCGCGCCAGATCTCCGTCGCCGGGGTCTTGCGGTGCATGACGAGCACGACCACTTTGCGCAGATTGGTGAGCGGCTCGTGCATCGAGACGCGCTTCACGCCCTGGATGCCGAGCGTGCTGCGCAGGTAATGGGTGAACAGCGGCTCGAGCGCCACGCGCTTGATGAGGCTCGACTCGCTCGGGGTCACCTGCGAAATGATCGAGGTGAGGATGGCGTCCCTGCGGCGCGTGATGCAGGTGACTTCCATGAAGGCGTTGTACTCCTGCAGGTTCACGTGGCCGTGCGACTCGCCGAACGGCGCCTCTGGCTCGAGGGCCTCGGTGTCGATGTAGCCTTCGATGACGATCTCCGCTTCGGCGGGAACGAGAAGATCGACCGTCTTTGCCCTGACCACGTTGATGGGTCCGCCCACCAAGCCGCCGGCGACGTGCAGCTCGTCGAGGGACTCCGGCACCTTCTGCGCCGAAGTAAACGCGACGCAGGGCGGAGCCCCGAGAATCACGGCCGCCGGCAATTTCTCGCCGCGCGCCTTCATTTTCTCCCAATGCGTGTAGATGCCGGGCCGCAGCTCGAGCGACGGGTTCATCCCGAGCCGCCGCGGCGCCTTCACCTGGCCGCGATAGATGCCCATGTTCTGGACACCCGAGTCCGGATCCCTGGTGATGTACTGCGAGAGCGTGGTGAACGGCGCGATGTCCCAGCCGGGCGTGGAGATCGGGATCGGCAGGCCGTCCAGACCCATTCCGGGCCGGTCGAGCTCGTCTCCCTGGACGACGATCTCGTGGCAGGGCGCGTCCTCGACGACCACGGGCGCGATCGGATGCGCGATCGCCCGATTCCAGGTCTCGTTGATCCTGTCGAGCGGGCAGCCCATGCCGATGCGGTAGATCTCGCGGCTCGCGGCGAGCGCTCCGACCACCACGGGAATGTCGTACTTGCGCCGCTTCGCGTCGGTCACCTTGGTGAAGAGAAAGGCCTTCCGTTCGGGCTCCTCAATGCCGCCGCGAAACTGCCAGCGCACCAGCGGATGCATCTCCGAATCCTTGTCGATCGGACGCGTCACGGTGACGAGCAGGCCGGCCCGCTCCAGAGCCTCCAGGTGCTCGTGAAGATCGGGATACCCGCGGCGCGGCGCGGCCCTTGTGGTGCCCGTGTTGCCTTTGACGGCCGAACGGGTCTTGGATTTCTTCGCCATGTCCCTGCGCACCCGTGAAATCGACCGGCCGATGCTAAAGAGCGGGCCGCGGGGCGTCAAGGAAGAGGCTCAGCCCGGCCGGAAGGGGAACAGCGCGATGCCGAGCTGCTTCGCCAGGGCCTGGAGCTCGTTCAGGATCGCAGGCGGAATCGGAATCCCTTCGCGGCTGCGCCGCTCGAAGCTGCGCCGGCCGCGCTCGCCGGGCATCAGGATCTCGGCCGAGTCCGCATCCGCTGGCAGGGATTTCACCGCCTTCACCAGCCGCTCCACTTCATTGCGGAACGCATCCGGATCGCCGAACCTCGCGATGTCGATTGCGATAAAGAGGCCGTTCTGCCGGTGCCGGCGGCCCTCAGCCGTGCCTTCGATGAATTCCGCGATCAAGGGATTCGAGACGATGAGGCTGGTGATGCATTCGATCATCAGAGCGAGTCCCGAGCCCTTGGCGCCGGCCATCGGCAGGGGAATCTCCGCCGCCTGCGCATCGGTGGTCGGGTTGCCGTCCTTGTCGAGCGCCCAGCCGGCCGGAATCGCCGCGCCGGTCTTTTTCGCCTGCGTGAGCCTTCCCATGGAAACGACGCCGGTGCCCATGTCGAGGAGCAGCGCGTCCTTCTTGCTGTCCGGAACTGCAATCGAGATGGGACTGGTCGAGACCCCCGCCGCCCGCGCTCCGTGGTAGGCCATGTTGGGCCAGGAAGCCGAGAGCGCGATAGCGGCCATGCCCTCGCGCGCCGCCGCGGAAGTGTAGTAGCCGAGCGCGGCCGTATGCGTCGTCGCGCGCACCAGGGCGAGCCCGATCCCCGAGTTTCTTGCCTTGCCCGCCGCTTCGGCCTTGGCCCGCATCATCGCGACCGGCCCCGCGGCGCGATCGGCGTCGATCAGCACCGAGGCCGGAGTCTCCTTCCGCAGGGCAATCGCCGGCTGCGGATTCATGTCCCCGGTCTCGATCAGGTTGACGTAGCGCGGAATGCGCGTCACGCCGTGGGTGTCGACGCCTCGCAGGTTGGCCCATACGAGCACGTCGGCAACGGTCCCGGCGTCGCCGTCGTTCATTCCGGCGCGCTCGAACACGCCCGCGGCGAATCGCCTGAGCGCATCCGCCGTCACGATTGCGGCCGGCCTTGCCGGCGCTCCGCTTGCGCTCATGCCAGGCTCAGGCGCGCGCGGGGAAGTACTTGTCGAGCCAGTTGCGCACCAGGTTCACGACCAGGGTGTTTCCCTCGGAGAACATGAAGTGGTCGACGTCCGCCATGAGATGCAGATCGGCCGGCTTGCCGGCGCGCACGAAGAGCTCGATCGACTGCTCGGTCGGCGTCACCGAATCGTTCGCCGAATGCAGAAGCAGCAGCGGCCTGGGCGCGATCCGCCCGACCACCTCGTTTGCGTTGAACGAGAGCATGCTGTCGACGACCTCGAACGGGAATTCCATGATCGATCCGGGCGCGAGATTGCCGCGCAGGCGCGGCGGAATCGGAACGATGTCGTATCGCGGCACCATCAGGGGCCTGCCCGAGCGCTTGCGGCGCCGGCCTTCCTTGACCATGGCGGAGAATTCATTCCACGCACGCGCGGAGGCGTGCTGCTTGCGGAATTTCTTGAGGCCGTCGCCCCAGCCGCCGGAGGAGATGCAGGCGGCGACGCGGCGGTCGACCCCCGCGGCGTACACGGCGACGGCGGCGCCGAAACTCTGTCCGACGACGCCGATGCGCCGCAGATCGATTTCGGCGCGGGTGGCGAGGAAGGAAAGTGCATTGCGCGTGTCCTTGACCTGCTCCATGCAGATCACCCGGCCGCGCTCGCCCTCGCTTTCGCCGCAGCCGCGGAAGTCGAAACGCAGGGCGGCGTAGCCGAGTCCGGCGAGCATCTTCGCCATGGCGGTCCCGCCCCCGCCGTCCTTGTTGCTGCCGAATCCGTGCAGCACCGCGAATGCGGCGCGGCGCTCCTCCGCCGCGCGTCCCTCGGGGAGATGCAGGATGCCCGAGAGCTTCAGCCCGTCGGAAACGAAATTCACTTGCTCTTCCATCCGCGACCTCCCCGAAAGCAAAATTATAGGTGGCTCCGATGCTGCCACGGTAAAATCGCCGGAAAAAGGGGTCCAGGGTTCCGCGATGGCTCACGCGCACAAGCACCACGCAATAGACGTACACGCGCATTATTTTCCGCAAGCCTTCCTCGACCTGGTCGAAAAGCACGGACCGGCTCACGGCTTCGAGTACCGGATGGTGGAAGGCAAGGGGCCGCAGTTCAAGCACGGCCATTTGACGACCGGGCCGGTGGGCCCGAAGTTCGTCGACCTCGATGCGCGCCTGGCGGCGATGGACGAGCAGGAAGTGCAGGTGCACGCACTGTCGCTTTCGCAGCCGATGGTGTACTGGGGCGACAAAGACCTGGCGAAGCGGCTTGCCGAGACGTACAACGACGCGCTGGCCCGGGCGCACGAAAGAAATCCGAAACGCCTGATTGGGCTTGCCACCCTGCCCATGCACGAGCCCGCGCTTGCGGTGGAGGAGGTGGAGCGGGCGGCGCGTCTGCCCGGAATACGCGGGTTCTACATCGCCACGCAGGTTCGCGGCAAGGATCTGTCCGACGCCGCGTTCCTGCCTGTATACGAACGCATCGACGCGACGGGTTTGCCCCTGTTCCTGCACCCGGTCGAAGTGATCGGGCCCGAGCGCCTGGGCGCCTACTACCTGACCAACCTCCTTGGCAATCCTTTCGAGTCGGCGATCGCCGCGGCGCATCTGATCTTCGGCGGGGTTCTGGATCGCTTCCCCAGACTCGTGATTTGCCTGCCCCACTCGGGCGGCGCGTTCCCCTGGCTCGTCGGGCGGCTCAATCGCGGCTGGGAGAAGCGCGCCGACTTGAAGCACGTCCGGCAATCGCCGGTCGAATACCTGCGCCGCTTCTATTACGACACGGTGGGCTATTCCGACCACGTGCTGGAATACCTCGTGAAGGTGATCGGGGCGGATCGCGTGCTGATGGGAAGCGACTACTGCTTTCCGATCGCCTACGAGCAGCCGGTGAAGGTCGTGATCGATCATCCTGCCCTGGACGCCAAGGCAAAACAGAGCATCCTGGAAGTCAATGCCCGGCGGCTGCTCGGGATGTAGGAGCGGCGCCCGCCTACTTGCGCAGAAACCAGATGACGATGCTGACGATGCCCGAAATAACGAGACCCGTCATCAACGGGAAGTAGAAGGTGAATCCCTCGCGCTGCACGACGATGTCCCCGGGCAGCCTGCCCAGCCCCAGCTTCGATATGAAGGGCCACAGCAGGCCTGCGGCGACCAGGATGACGCCCAGCGCGATCAACCACTTGCTCATCGAGATCCTTGTCTGGCCCCCGGCTCAGATTAGGCTGCGATCTGCCAAAATAGTTGCGCGGCGCAGGAATGCGGCCCGCACCGGCTGCGTTTACCACAGGCCCGCAAGCAGGCTTTGCCGGTTCAACCGGCTCCAGCGGGCCTTTCAAGGAGGATCAAGCTCATGAAGAACTTCCCAGGACTGTTTATTGCCGCCGTTTTGGCGCTCGCGAGCGCAGCCGCCGGCGCCCAGGCGCCGACCCCGGTCCGCGGCACCGTCACCGGACTCGAAGGCAACGCGCTTTCGGTGAAGACGCGCGAGGGCAAGGACGTGAAGATCCATCTCGCCGACAAGTTCCGGGTGAGCGCCGTGAAGGCGATCACGCTCGCCGACATCAAGCCGGGGGATTTCGTCGGCCCGGCGTCGAGAAAGCGCGCCGACGGCTCGCTCGAGGCGATCTCGCTCCAGCTGTTTCCGGCCGCGCTGCGCGGCGTGATTCCCGAAGGCCACGGACCCTGGGATCTGGAGCCCGGCTCCCTCATGACGAATTCCACGGTGGCGAAGATCGCCCAGGTGCCCAGCGGTCGCGAGCTCACGCTCGAATACCCGGGCGGCACGCAGAAAGTCTTCGTTCCCGAGGGCGTGCCCATGTTCACGACGGTGCCCGGCGATCGCTCGCTGCTCGTCCCCGGGGCGACGATATTCGCGATGGCTCGGCCGGGTCCGGGCGGGCAGTTGGCTGCCGCCGGCGTGACGGTCAGCAAGGACGGCGTGAAGCCGGCGAATTGATTTTTTCTTCGGCCGGGGCGGCCGACCCGCGGCGACGCGCATGAAGGAGAAGTTCACCACGGTGCGGGTCGAACCAAGGCCCGGTGGCGTACTTCTGGCGACCCTCGACCGCCCCGGGGTCGCCAACGCCTTCGATACCCAGGCCGCGATCGAGCTCGATTCTCTTTTTCGCAGCCTCGGGAGCGAACCGCAATCCCGCTGCGTCGTTCTCACCGGGGCCGGCGAGAAGGCCTTCTGCGCGGGCGCCGATCTCAAGGAACGCGCCTCGCTCACCGACGAAGAGTGGCTCGCGCAGCACGGGGTCTTCGAGCGCATGTTTCGCTCGGTGCTGGAGTGCCCGGTTCCCGTGATCGCCGCCGTCAACGGCGCCGCTTACGGCGGCGGCCTCGAGCTCGTATTGATGTGCGACTTCGCTTACGCGTCGCGAACGGCGAGATTTGCGCTCACCGAGGTATCGCTCGGCATCATGCCGGGCGGCGGCGGCACGCAGACGCTCGCGCGCGCGGCCGGCGAGCGGCGCGCGAAGGAGCTGATTCTGGCGGCACGGCCCTTCTCCGCCGAGGAGGCGCTCGCCTGGGGCGTGGTGAACCGCTTGTGCGAGCCGGCAAGGCTGCTCGACGACGCGCTCGAAGCCGCGCGCCGCATCGCGTCGAACGCGCCTCTCTCGGTGGCGCAGGCGAGGCGCGCGATCCGCGAGGGCTTGCAGACGGACCTCGCCTCGGGACTGAAGCTCGAGATCGAGGCCTACAACGGCCTGGTGGGGACCGAGGACCGCAGGGAAGGCATCCGCGCTTTCAACGAGAAGCGCAAGCCGAAATTCACAGGTCGGTAGAACCGCGGAGAAAGGAACTCATGAGGCGCGACTCCATCGTGGACTTCCCGGTCGTACTCTCGCTCGTCGCCTGCCTGGCGGGCTGCGCGGGCACGGGTGCGGGCGGAGGCGTCGACTATCGGGCAATCGCGGCAAGCCCGGATCGGTCCGATGCAGATCGGCAAACCGACCAGAGAAGAAAGCCGGAGCTGCTGCTCGCGTTCACCGGCGTGCGACCGGGGATGAGAGTGCTCGACATGGGCGCGGGAGGCGGTTATTCGACCGAGTTGCTCGCGCGCGCAGTCGGTCCCGGCGGCGCGGTCTATGCGCAGGATCCGCCGGCGCTGCCCGATCGGGTGAAAGAGCGGTTCGACGAGCGCGTGAAGAGGCCGGCGATGAAGAACGTCGTGCGCGTGCTGCGCGAGTACGACGACCCGCTGCCGCCGGGCGTCGGAAATCTGGATCTCATCACGTTTTTCTTCGCCTATCACGACACGGCGTTCCTGAACGTCGATCGCGGCAGGATGAACCGGCGCCTGTTCGAGTCGCTGAAGCCAGGCGGCGTGCTCGTGGTCGCGGATCATTCGGCGCAGGCCGGCGCCGGAGTGAGCGTGGCGAAGTCGCTGCACCGGATCGAGGAATCCGTGCTGCGCGGGGAAATCGAAGCGGCCGGTTTCAGGCTGGCTGCCGAAACGGATCTCCTGCGGAACCCGCGGGATCCGCGTGACGCGATCGTTTTCCGCCCGAAAGTGCCGGTCGACGAGTTTGTGTTGCGGTTTGTGAGACCGCCGGAGTCGGGAAGGTAGGGAAGCCTCTTCGGGGTTTACCTTCGTCAGCGCTGCGAAAAGTCGAACGCGCCGGTGAGGTCGCCCATGTTCTCGCGCACGCCCGGCAGCGGCTCGAGACCGAACCTGCCCGTGATGAATTTCAGGATCGACGTCGTGTCGTAGGGCGTCGAATCGATGTAAGCTTTCTTCGCCCAGGGCGAAACGATGATCGTCGGGATGCGCGTTCCCGGCCCCCATCGGTCGCCCTTGGGCGGGGCGACGTGGTCCCAGAAGCCGCCGTTCTCGTCGTAGGTGACGATGATTGCGGTCTTCGCCCAGAGGGCGCTTGCCCTGATTCTCGCGATCACTTCGGCGATGTGCCTGTCCCCCGCGAGCAGGTCGGCATCGCCCGGATGCTGATTGAGAGTTCCCTGTGGCTTGTAGAACGAGACCGGCGGCAGCGTGCCGCGGTCGATGGCCTCGACAAAGTCCGAGTAGTCCTTCAGATGCCGCTCGCGATCGGCCGTGTCCGGCGCGAAGCGGGCATAGTAGTTGAAAGGCTGGTGATGAGGCGCGAAATCGGGAGAGCCTTTCTCGGCGTTGTAGATCACTTCGTGCTTTCCCGACGATCTCGTGCCGTCCTCGAGCGCAAGCTTCCAGGCCCCCGAATACCATGCCCAGTCGATTCCTTTGGCGGACAGCGTATCGCCAATGGTTTTCGTTGTTTGCGGTGGCAACGGGGTACCAGCGGGATCGGCGTAGCGTGGATCGCCACCGGCAGCCGGGCGGATGGCGCTCGGCTGGTAGGGGGGTTGAACGCCGTTGACGGCATAGCCGTCAGGCGAGTAGCGGTCCTCAAGAAACCGCAAGGGTCCGTCAAGCGCCGAGGGAATATTTTCGCGCCGCCTCAGTCTCCCGAGCTCGTCCAATTGCGTCCGCAGGGCGGCCGGAGCGCTCGGGTTGCGCGGTGTGCAAGCGCAGATGAGCCACTGATGATTGAGGAAGGATCCGCCGAACGCCCCCTGGAAGAAGTTATCGGCAAGCACGAACTCGCGCGCCAATTTCCACATGCGCATCGAAGAGCCGTCGTAGTAGCCCATCACCAGGCCGCCGACGTTGGAGAGCGCGGCGAACATGTTGTTCTTTCCACCGGCGATCTGTTCCTGATGCACGTAGAAAAGGTGCACGGGGTCCGGAATCGGCACAGACAGCGGGAGGCTCGAGGGCGGGGCATCGATCCTGAACGGCCGGTTCGGAAGCTTTGTCGGGAACGCCGGATCGGGCTTGCCGTGCCTCCACACCGGCGGGAGGTAGGGCAGGACCGTGCCGTCGCGGTCCAGTTGTGTGGCCGCTTCCGACGAGGCATTGGCGATGCCGTTTGCTCCCGGAAACAAGCCGTAGAGATTGTCAAAGCTGCGGTTCTCCGCGTAGATCACCACGATGTGCTCGATCTTTGCGAAGTCTTCCCGGCTGGGCCCGGTCTCGAGGGCTGCGCAACCGGCGAGAAGAACGCTCAGCCACAGGGCCGGAGCGACTTGGGATTTGCGGAGCATGGGATGCGTCCTCTGCAATTGGGCGAGACGGGCATCCATCCGGGTGTCACCCGTGCACGACATCGCGTTTCGGAGTGCAAACAGCAATTTGAAGGGTTCCACGGCTTTGCGCGTCGCTCTCAGGCGACATCGCGAGCTCGTCCGCGGCCTTCCCGCACAACGTAACTGCATGAATTCTAGCGCAATGCGTCCTTGGCACGCGCGTTGCTCGCGCAATCGATTCTTCCCGGCCGATCCCTTTCACAGACCTCACTCCAAGGAGGAGCAAACCATGCTCGACAACTTTCGCCGCAACGACAATTCGCGTCTCAGCCAACCGCTGCGTTCCCACTCGCCTATCAACCAGATGAGGGAGGCCCTGGGTCCCGGCGCAACGGATTCCAAGTCGGAGCCCCCGAAGCTCGAGCCGCCCAGGCCCAATTCTCAGGACAAGGCGTCCCGACCGACCGAAGGATCGGCGAGCATGCTGATCGTCGGGCCCGATATCAAGCTGAAAGGCGCCGAGATCACCGATTGCGACACGCTGGTGGTGGAAGGCCGGGTCGAAGCGTCGATGGACAGCCGAGTGATACAGATTACCGAGCACGGGGTATTCGTGGGCAAGGTCGGCGTCGACATGGCGGAAATTCGCGGGCGATTCGAGGGCGAACTCACGGCGCGAGGGCAGCTGGTCGTCCGGGCGTCCGGGAAGGTGTCCGGCACGATCCGCTACGGCAAGCTGTCGATCGAGGAGGGAGGAGAGCTGAGCGGCAATATCGCTGCGATGGCTGCCGGGAAAAGTGCTTGCGCGGCCCACTCTACTGCGTCCGATGCGGACCGCAAGCCGGCGGCCGCGGCGCTGCCCGCAGCGCAGCCGGCCGCGCCGGCGAGTGTCCTCTTCGCAAGGCCTTCCGTGCCGCCGAGGTGAGCGCGAGGCCGAAGCCGGGAGCCGACTAGGGCCGCACGCGGCTCAAGCGTGCGGCGCGTGCTCTCCGATGCGGCTGACGCGCAGGAAGTAGGCGAGCAGGATGACGCTGGCGAGGACAAGGCTCAGCGCCCCGGCCAGCCAGAATCCCGCGGCACCCATGGGCGTGGCGAATCCCACGGCGCTCGCGGCTTCGAGCCGTCTCAACCCCAGGGCATAGCCTCCGCCGAGCCCCAGGCCCCACAAGGCGAGGCTATACACGAGCATCGGAACGAAAGCGATCTTGTAGCCGCGCAGGGCGTTCACGATGACGACCTGCGCCGTGTCGAAGAGCTGGTAGAACGCGACGAAGGCCATGAGCTGCGTGGCGATCGTCTGCACCGCGGTGTCATGCGTGTACAGGAGCACGACGTCTCTTGCCGCGAAGAAGATCGCCACGCCGGCGCAAGCGGAGACGGCGAGCATGATGCCCACGCCGGCGAGCCCGGTGTGCCGCGCCTCGCGCCGCTCGCCCGCTCCGAGCGCCTGCGCGGTGAGCACGGCGGTCGCGTTGCCGACCGCGAGGCCGAACATGTATACAACCGCGGTGACATTCGCCGCGATCTGGTGACCCGCGGACGTTGCCGCCCCCAGACGCGCGAGAAACAGGGCCATGAAGGTGAACGAGGTGACTTCGACGAAGAACGTCAATCCCATCGGCACGCCCAGCTTCAGGTGCGTCCAGATCGTGCGCAGGTGCGGCCAGGACCATCGGGCGAAGACATGGAAAGGCGCATAGAAAGGCTGCTTCGCGCAGTAGATCCAGGCGACCACGCAGATCAGCCAGCTCGCCATCGCGGTTGCGACCGCGCACCCCGGGCCGCCGAGCTCGGGGGCGCCGAAGGCTCCGTAGATGAAGAGCGCGTTCAGCGGGACCTTGACCGCGAAGTAGACGAGGTTCATCAGCATCACCGCGCGCGGCCGCGATACGGCGGTGGTGAGCGCGAAGAACACGCGAAAGAGGAGCATGGCCGGAAGCGCCCAGGCGACGCCTTGCAGGTAGGCGCGGGTCTTCGCCTCGACCTCGGGCGGTGCGCTCGAGAGTCGCAGGAACGGCTCGGGATACGCGAGGAGCATCACGCCGAGCACGGCTAGCCCCACCGCGATCCAGGCCGTCTGGCGCGTCTCCTCGCCGATCCGGTCGAACTGCCTTGCGCCGTAGAGCTGCCCCGCGATCGGCGAGAGCGCCTGCACCACGCCCAAGAGGCCGATGAACACGCTGAAGTAAACGCTCGCGCCGATCCCCACCGCGGCGAGGTCCACCGCGCTGTAGCGCCCCGCCATGATGGTGTCGAGCACGCCGGTCGCGATCACGGCGAGCTGCGCGACGAGCACCGGCCAGGCGAGCCGGACGATCGAGCGGGCGATGCGGGAAACGTGGGATGTCATGGGCCTGCGGCGCAGCATTGTACCGGGAGGCTCGGGCGCGCTGCCGATGCTGTCAGAATAGTCGCCTTCGCCTCGGCCAATATAGGAACGACCCATGCGCGACGAGACCACGATCGTCCATTCCGGAATTCACCCCGAGCGTCACCACGGCGCGGTGAACCCGCCCGTGTATCACGCCTCCACGATCCTTTCGCAGAGCGTCGATGAATACCGGCGCAAGCGAAAGGACTGGCTGCAGGAGGTGCCCGGCACCTACTACGGCCGTTTCGGCACGCCGACCACCGAGTCGCTGCAGGAAGCGATCGCGGCGCTCGAGGGTGGGTACCGCACGCTCGTCTATCCGTCCGGGCTTGCCGCCTGCGCGGGGGCTCTCCTCGCTTTTCTTTCGGCGGGCGACCACGTCCTGATGTCGGACAGCGCCTACGGGCCGACGCGCAACCTTGCAAGGGGCCTTCTCAAGCGATTCGGTGTCGAGACCAGGTTCTTCGATCCGCTAATCGGGCGCGGGATCGAGTCGCTCCTCCAGCCGAACACGCGCGTCATCTATCTGGAATCCCCAGGCTCGCTCACCTTCGAGGTGCAGGACGTTCCGGCGATCGCCGCGATCGCGCGGCGGCGCGGGATCACGACGATCATCGACAACACCTGGGGGACGCCTGTCTACTTCAAGCCGCTCGCCCACGGTGTGGACGTTTCGGTGCAGGCAGCGACCAAGTACATCGTCGGCCACTCCGACGCCATGCTGGGCGCGGTCACCTGCATGAAGGAAGCCTGGCCCAAGCTCAGGAGCTCGACCTACGAGCTCGGCCAGACAGCGGGGCCCGACGACGTCTATCTGGGCCTGCGGGGCCTGCGCACGCTCGCGGTGCGCCTGAAGCAGCATTGGCAGGCAGGCGTTTCGCTGGCGGAATGGATCGCGCGCCAGCGCGAGGTCGAGCGCGTACTGCACCCGGCTTTGCCTTCGGATCCGGGGCACGCAATCTGGAAGCGCGATTTCACCGGAGCCTGCGGTCTTTTCGGCGTGGTGCTGAAGGAGGGCGTCAGCGACGGGGCGCTCTGCGCCATGATCGACGGGCTCGAGCTCTTCGGCATCGGCGCGTCCTGGGGCGGGTTCGAAAGCCTGATCGTGCCCTTCGATCCGCGCGAAGCCCGCACCGCGACGCAGTGGCCGCACAAGGGGCCGTGCTTTCGCATCCATGCGGGACTGGAGAATGTCGAGGATCTGATCGCAGACCTCGAGGCGGGTTTCGAGCGGCTGCGCGGCGCGCGTTGATAGACTGCGAATCAGGCCGCGTGCGCGGCGCGGCTGTCCTGCGGGGCTTCTTTCCTCTCCTTCATGCCGTAGTCGCGCACGACGCTCGCCACGCGCAGCCGATAATCGGCAAACACGCCGGCGCGCCCGCGCGCCTGCGCCTCACGGTGGCCCTGAAAATTGCGCCAGCGGCGCACTGCGTCTTCGTCGCGCCAGAAGGAGAGCGAGAGGATCTTGTTCTCGTCCGCGAGGCTCGCGAAGCGCTCGATCGAGATGAAGCCGTCGAGTCTCTCCAGATCGGGGCGCAGCTTCGCGGCGAGATCGAGATACTCCTGCTTGCGTCCTGGCGCGGGAATGACTTCGAAGATGACTGCGATCATATTCCCTCGCTTTGCTTGCGGTTCGTGTCTAGCTCCGCGCGCATGATCTTTGCACCTTCCACCATAGCCTTCATCTTTCCGAACGCGACGTCGCGCGGCAGGTACTTCATGCCGCAGTCGGGCGCGACGATGATGTCCTCGGCCTTTGCGTAGGGCAGGGCACGGCGGATGCGCTCGGCGACCTTTTGCGGCGTTTCGACCGTCATGTCGTTCAGATCGATCACGCCGAGGATGATCTTCTTGCCCGGGAGCGCCTTCAGCACCGCGCAGTCGAGATTCGACTGCGCGGTCTCGATCGAGACCTGCCTGCAGCTGCATCCGGCGAGCTCGCCGAGGAACGAGTAGCCCGAGGGCCGTGCATGGATGACCGCGGCGTAGCCGAAGCAGATGTGCACCGCGGTGGTTCCCATGAGTCCTTCCAGGGCCCGATTGAGAGCCTTCAGGCCATATGCCCGAGCCTTCTCCGGCCGAGCCTGCATATAGGGCTCGTCGATCTGCACGACGTCGGCGCCCGCGGCAAAGAGGTCGCGGATCTCCGCATTCACCGCGGCCGCGTAGTCCATCGCCGCATCATCCTCCGATTTGTAGAAGTCGTTCTGCGCCTGTTGGCTCATGGTAAATGGGCCCGGCACGGTCATCTTCACCGGCTTCTTCGTGTGCGCACGCAGGAACTTCAGATCCTCGACCTCGACCGCGTGCTTCCTGCGGATCCTGCCGACGATGCGCGGCACCGGATTGGGGTGGCCGGAGCGGTCGAGCGCGCTGCCCGGATTGTCCACGTCCACGCCTTCGAGCGCGGTGGCGAAGCGGTTCGAGTAGCTCTCTCGGCGGATCTCGCCGTCGGTGACGATGTCCAGGCCCGCCGCCTCCTGGTCGAGGATGGCGAGCCGCGTCGCGTCGTCCTGCGCCTCGGTGAGGCGGGCCTCCGGAACGCGCCAGAGTTCCCGGGCGCGCACGCGCGGCGGGAAGCGCCCCGCGAGCTTCTTCCTGTCGATCAGCCACTCCGGCTGCGGGTAGCTGCCGACGAGCGTGGTCGGAAAGAGCATCGGGAGCGATCGCGGACTACGACGTCAATCCCTGAAAGAGCTTCTCCCGCCCGAGCTTGATGCCGGTCTTCCCGTCGTACATGAAGACGTCGGCGGTCGCGAAGGTGTCGTTGAAGTTGTCGGGAATGAAGGACCCCGTTCCCACCATGTCGAGCGGCGCACGGGCATTGGCGAACATCTTGCATTTGAAGAGATTGAAACCCGAGGAGCCGACGACCTTGCAGGCGTTGAAGCCGTTCGCGTCGAGCGCCTGCCGCAGCTGGATCACCGCGGCCACGGAAACGCCGGTGCCGAACAGCACCTTGCGCACGCGGTCCTTGACGATGTTCAGGCTGTCCGCGTCGAACGCCTCCTCGCCCATGACGTAGCGCACCGCCTCGTACTCGTTGGGGACGTGCAGCCAGCTCACCACGATCTCCGTCGATTTCTCGTAATCGAGCCCTTCGGCGTAGCGCTCGCCGTGCGTGTCGATCCTGAGCGCGAGCTGCCGCGCGCCGTTCTCGTCCTTCGGCAGCATGTCGTGGTACCACCAGCGGCAGACTTCGAGCGCGTCGGAGTATTCGCGGCCGTAGTAGTCGATGAGCACGGTGAGGTTTTCCTTGGGGTGCGTCTCGACGTACATCTGCGCCGCGCGCAGGGTCGAGCCGGCATAGCCGACGATGGCGTGCGGCATGGTGCCGATGCCTTTCTCCTGGCCGTAGAAATGAGCCGTGAGGTCCTGCGAGGAGCCGATGAACCCGGTCGCGCCGCCCAGCTTCGCCATGCGGCTGCCCACCGAGGCTCCGTAGGCGGCGAGCAGCGACAGGTCGTCGCCGGGCGAGTGGCGCGCGTGCATGTCGATGAAGGCGACCTTCTTCAGGTTCATGGCCATCTTGTAGGCGTTGTAGGCCGATACGCAGGCGACGCCGACGCGCTGCAGGATGAGCGTCTCCAGCTCGACCAGCGCGGCGAACGAGCCGGTGTAGGTGAAGATCGCCTTCTGGTCGGGAACAAAGGCGCCTTCCTCGTACAGGCGCGTGATCTTCAACGGGATCGCCTTGGCGGGGTAATAGGTGCGCAGCACGTCGACGGCGGGGTTCACCGCGCAGATCACGCCGCGGCGCAGAAACACCCCGTAGGTGACGGTTCGGTCGCCGAAGCGCTCGATGATCTGGCGCGACTTGGTGAAGTACTTGTCCGTGCGCCGCTTCAGATACTCGAGCTTCTCTGCAGGCAGGGATTCGACGGGTTTGTTCATGGCGGGAACTCCGGCGGGTTTGCGCCTCTCGGAAGACTGGGAAATTCTATCAGGGCTGACCGCAACGACCTGGCGCGCCCCCTTTGCGCATGCTAACGTGACAGCATGCGCGCCTTGTTGTCGTGCATCGTCGTGGCGCTCGCGGCACCGGGCTGCGCGGTCCGCTATACCTCGGCGGCAGGCACTGCGGTCCCGGGCACGAGCACGCAAATGAGCGTTTCCAGCGGCTCCGCATTCGGGAACGCGATCATCCTGGGCATCCTCCTGGGGGAGACGGTCGAGTACTACCGGCTCGGCCCCGAGGGTGGAACGCGAGTCCAGCCGCCGGAGCTCGATCCCGACCGGAAGGTGAACGTCCAGGATTGCACCCGGCCCGTCGATGCTTCGGCCGGAAACCTGATGTGCCGCTGAGCGGCGCGCCCTATTCAGTATAATCAGGCGCTGCGCCGCCCCGAGGGCGTTCTTTCGAGAGATCTCATGATTCATTTCGTGGTGCACGACGAGAAGGACTCCGTCGGCGTGGTCGTGGTGGAAGGCGTGAAATCGGGCCAGGAGCTGACGGGCTGGATCATGGACCAGAACAAGGAGATCAAGGTCCGGGCGCAGAACGACATTCCGATCGGCCACAAGCTCGCCATCCGCGAGCTCAAGCCGGAGGACGCGGTGATCAAGTACAGCACAGACATCGGCCGCGCGGTGGCGCCGGTCAAGGTGGGGGAGCATGCCCACGTGCACAACATCAAGACCAAGCGCTGGTGAGGACATGGCAATGGACCTGAAGAACGCGACTTTCTACGGTTACAGGCGCGAGAACGGTCGCGTCGGCGTGCGTAACCACGTCGTCATTCTGCCGGTGGACGATCTCTCGAATGCCGCCTGCGAGGCGGTGGGGAACAACATCAAGGGCACGCTCGCGATCCCTCATCCGTACGGGCGGCTGCAATTCGGCGCCGATCTCGAGCTGCACTTCCGCACGCTGATCGGCACGGGCGCGAACCCCAACGTTGCCGCCGTGGTCGTGATCGGCATCGAGGACGGCTGGGCGAAGCGCGTCGCCGACGGCATCGCGAAGACCGGAAAGCCCGTGGCCTTCTTCGGGATCGAAGGCCACGGCGACCTCGAAACCATCCGCCGGGCCTCCCGTGAGGCGAAGGAGTACGTGCACTGGGCATCGGAGCTGCGCCGCGAGGAGCGCCCGCTCAAGGATCTGTGGGTGTCCACCAAGTGCGGCGAGTCGGACACCACTTCGGGAATCGGCTCGAACCCCTGCGTGGGCAACGCCTTCGACAAGCTCTATCCGCACGGGGTCACGCTGGTGTTCGGCGAGACGACCGAGCTCACCGGCGGCGAGCACTTGGTCGCCGCGCGCTGCCGCACGCCGCAGGTACGCGAGCGATTCATGGCAATGTTCAACCGCTACCAGGAAGTCGTGAACCGCCACAAGACGAGCGACCTCATGGATTCGCAGCCCACCAAGGGCAACATCGCGGGCGGCCTCACCACCATCGAGGAGAAGGCGCTCGGCAACATCCAGAAGATCGGCAGGAAGTGCATGGTCGACGGCGTGCTCGACAAGGCCGAGGCGCCGAGCTCACCCGGCCTGTGGTTCATGGATTCCTCGTCGGCCGCCGCCGAGATGGTAACCCTGTGCGCGGCGAGCGGCTACGTGGTCCACTTCTTTCCCACAGGCCAGTGCAACGTCATCGGCAACCCGATCCTGCCCGTGATCAAGATCTGCGCCAATCCGCGCACCGTGCGCCTCATGGCCGAGCATCTCGACGTCGACGTGTCCGGAATCACCCGCAAGGAAATCAACATGGACCAGGCGGGCGACAAGCTGCTCGACATGATGTTCCGCACGGCAAACGGCCGGCTCACCGCCGCCGAAACGCTGGGCCACCGGGAGTTCGTGCTGACCCGCTTGTACGAGAGCGCTTGACGCCGGCATGAGCAGAGCCCTGCTCCTGCCGCTTCTCCTTTTGTGCCAGTTTGCGCTTGCGGCGGAGGTCGGGGGCGTCAGGGTGGACGAGCGCGTCAGGGTCGGGGGCTCCGAATTGCTGCTGAACGGCGCCGGCGTTCGCACGCGCATCGTCTTCAAGGTCTACGTCGGCGCGCTCTATCTTCCGGAGAGAAAATCCGCTGCGGCCGAGATACTCGCACTGAAAGGACCCAAACGGGTGTCGATGACGATGTTGCGGGACCTCGGCGCGCGGCAGCTCACCGATGCACTCGAAACCGGCATCCGTGCCAACAATTCGGAGGCGGAGCTCGCCGCACTGAAGACCCGCGTCGACGCCCTCGTCGCCGTCATGAACGAGATCGGAAGCGTGAAGGAGAAAACCGTGATCGCGCTCGACTTTCTGCCGGACGCGGGAACCCGGATTTCGGTGGACGGCGCAGCGCGCGGCAAGCCGATCCCGGGCGAGGATTTCTACGCGGCGCTTCTGAGAATCTGGCTCGGCGACAAGCCGGTCGACGCCGATCTCAAGAAGGCCATGCTCGGGGAGGGAAGATAGCGTGTTCATCGGGCACTTCGCGGTCGCCTTGGCAACCAAGAGGGTCGCGCCCAGGGCCTCGCTCGGCACGCTGGTCATCGCAGCGTGCTTTCTCGACGTGGTATGGCCGGTGCTGGTGCTCCTCGGCGTCGAGCGCGTCCGCATCGTGCCGGGCTTCACCGCGGTCAACCCCTTCGACTTCGTGCATTACCCGTGGTCGCACAGTCTGCTGATGGCCCTCGTGTGGTCGCTCGTCTTCGCGCTCGCCTACCTCGGGGTGAAGGGCGACCGCGCCGGGGCCTTGTGGGTGGGAGTCGCCGTCGCGAGCCACTGGGTGCTCGATTTCGTGAGCCACCTGCCCGACATGCCGCTCTATCCGGGCGGAAGCGAGCGGCTCGGCCTGGGCTTGTGGCGGTCCCTGCCCGCGACTTTTGCGGTCGAAGGCCTGATGTTCGCGGCCGGAATTGCGCTCTACGCGGGGGCGACCAAGAGCCGGGATCGAGCCGGCACGATCGCCTTGTGGGCATTCATCGCCCTGCTCGTCGCCATGTACGTCCCGGGGCCGTGGTCCCCGCCGCCGCCGCCCGGCGGGAACGCGGTGGCGATCGTGGGAATCCTCGCGATAGCGATTCTGGGTCCCTGGGCATACTGGATCGATCGCCGCCGCGAGCTCGTTGCGCCGGCGGGCGCCTGAAGCGCCAGCGCTCAGAACGTGAAGGCCGCGCTGATCCCCGCGATGAAGGTGCGCGGCGGCGAGGGCTCGTAGTAGCGCCGGTTGGTGTCGCCGACGATGACCGAGCCCGTGTAGGACCGGTCGAAGAGGTTGTCGAACCGCACGAACTCGCTCAGGGCCCAGCCGGCGGCGCGCTGCTCGAAGACCACGCGCCAGTTCACGACCGTGTAGGGATAGGCGGCCTCGGTGTTCGCGTCGCTCGTGTAGATTCTGTCGCTGTAACGCAGCTCAAGCGCCGTGCTGAAGCTCCGTACCGCCGGCGCCCAGCGCGCCTCCCCGTAAGCGGTGCGGCGCGGAACGCCCGGAATGTGGTTACCTGCGCTCACCGGTTGCGTGCCGCTCGTGAAGTCGTCGCTATAACGCGCGTCGAGATAGGTGAGCGCCGCCAGCAGATCGAGGGAACCGGGCATCCTCTGACTCCACAGCAGCTCCGCGCCGTTCCGGGTCGTGCGAGTCGCGTTCTTGAAGGTGTTGCGCCCGCCGCTCGCGGTGTCCACTACGATCTCGTCCTTCGTCTGGATGTGGAACACGGCGAAGTTGAGGCGCATGCCGCTCGGGCGGAGCAGCTTCGCGCCCAGTTCCGCGTCGACGCTCGTGCTCGGCCGGAGCGCGAAGTTGAGGCCGGTGGTGCCGTCGGAGCGGTAGGCGAGTTCTGCGAATGTCGGCGTCTCGAAGCCCCGGCCCACGTTGCCGTACAGATTGAGCGAAGGCGACGCCTGATACACGAGACCCGCCGCGGGACTGGTGTTGTTGAAGGAAATCGCGCCGCTGTCATCGGGATTGGTGGTCGCGGGGGTCCCTCCCTGCACGATGAAGTAGTCGTGCGAGCTGAAGGATACGCGGGTGCGCCGGACGCCGGCGTGCGCGCTCCAGTCGGTCGCGAATTTCCACTCCCCTTGGGCGTACGCGGCGGCGCTGTATACCCTGTCGTCCTCGTCTCGCTTGAGGGCGCCGATGGTCCCATTGTTGTTGATGTAGCCGCGGCGCCGCTCCATCTGGTTGTCGTACTCCGAACCGATGGTGAAGCTGAAGGGCTGGCCGGCGAGCCGCGAGGCGCGCTTCCAGTGCAGATCGAGTCCGTAGTAGTCGCGGTCGAGATTGACGACACCGCCCGAGGAAGTCACGGCATTCTGGGCCGCGAGAGGTATGGCGAGAAACTGCTCCACTTCGCGCGTTCCGCCGTAGAGAGCGAAGCGAAGGCTGTCCGACGCCGAGATGCGGCGCTCCAGCGTCGCGCCGAGCTGGTCCTGGCTCACGGTCTTGCGGGTATTGAACTGCAGCACCGAAGGATCGACCTGTCGCGGATTCTGCTCGACCTGGTCCCACCGCAAGCCCGCCGGGTCCTGAGCGGGCTGCTCGACCGAGTTGGCGACGATGACGAGGCGCGTATCCTCGCCGAACGCGGTGCTGAGCTTGGCGTTCGCCAAGTCCTTCACGGCGGCGCTGTGGTCGCGGTAGCCGTCGGTGCTGAAACGCGATGCGTCGACGACGGAATTGAGCGCGCCCGACTGGCCTCCGTACTTGAGGCCGTACGCGAGACTGCCGTAGCTGCCGGCGGAGGCTCTCGGGGTCAGCGTGGGTCGCGGCGGCCCGTCTTCCGTGAAGATCTGGATTACCCCGCCCGAAGCATTGCCGTAGAGGCTCGAGAACGGTCCGCGCATGACTTCGATGCGCTCGGCCGAGCCGAGATCGAAGTTGGAGGTCTGCCCCTGGCCGTCGGGGGCGGTTGCGGGAATGCCGTCCGCGTAGAGACGTACGCCGCGCACGCCGAACTGCGAGCGGGCGCCGAAGCCGCGCGAGGAGATCTGCAGGTCCTGCGAGTAGTTCTGGCGGTTCAGCACGACGATGCCGGGCACCCTGGGCAGCGTCTCGGAAAGGTTGACCATGGGCCGGCCGTCGCGGATGACCTCGGCGTCGATCCGGTCGATCGACACGGGCAGGTCGAAGCTCGAGTGCTCGGAGCGCGTCGCAGTCACGACGATCGACGGCGTCGCAGCGTCGCCTTCGCCGGAGGAGGTCTGCGCGCAAAGCGGCCCGGAGGCAAGCGCGCCGAGCGCCAGGACGCCGGCGAGGCGAGCCGATTCCTTGCGGCCCATGGTGAATTTCCCAGCGCGACGACGGCGCGCGCACGCGGTCCGTGATCCTGCCAAGCAGATCCCCTCGCGCTCCCAGTGTTCTTGTTGGGCGCCCGCTTTCTTCTTCTCCCGGTTGCAGTCGGTGTCGGGCGTGGCTATGATGCCACTGGGCCGCACGAATTGCAGCGCGGCATCCCTCGAATACAACAAGACCCGGGAAAAGGAGGACATTCCATGTTGACATCGTTCCGGACATTCGCTTCGCGCGCCGTCCCACCCTTGGTTTGCCTGTTGACCGCTGCGGCGGCTCTGGCGCAGGCGCCTGCCGCACCGCCGCCGTGGAAGCAGGGAATTTCCGCGGATCAGGCGAATTCGACGCTGCACCCTTTCGCGCCCCATATGACGGGAAGGTCCTCCAAGGACCTGCCGCTCGACAAGCTGAAGGTGCCCGCCGGCTTCAAGGTGGAGGTCTGGGCAGAAGGCGTTCCCGAAGCGCGCTCGCTTGCCCTCGGCGACA
>Ga0187773_10000193_pt1 | contig 25406 bp, 23 predicted proteins | sample 0216_BV02_MP05_1_FD_133133 | JGI IMG/M metagenome (GOLD analysis project Ga0187773, IMG submission 133133) | Tropical peat soil microbial communities from peatlands in Department of Meta, Colombia - 0216_BV02_MP05_10_MG | ecosystem: Environmental > Terrestrial > Soil > Wetlands > Peat | place...
CGGTCGCGGTCCCGATCGTGATCCGGGACGCGCTCGTCGCGCTCTTCCTGCCCGCGGCGGTGGCCGCGGTCGCGATCGCGCTCGCGCTTCGCACGCGGCTCGCCGAGCGCCTCGCCGATCGCCCCAACGAGCGCTCGTTGCACGAGGCCCCGCGGCCGCGCATCGGGGTTCTCGCGATCATGCTGGGCGCGCTTCCGGTCGCCGCCTGGTGGGGCGACGAGGCGATCCGCACTGCGGTCGCGTGCGCCGCGGCCCTGTCGATCGTCTCGGCCGCCGACGACGTGCGCAGCCTTCCCGCCGCCGTCCGGCTCCCCGCGCATTTCGTCGCGGCCGTCGTCGTCGTGGGCGCGGTCGCCGGCGGCGCGGGATGGAGCGCGTGGGTGGACGCGGGCGTGGTGCTCGCGATCGCCTGGATGACCAACCTCTTCAACTTCATGGACGGCGCCGATGGCCTCGCCGGCGGCATGGCGGCGATCGGGTTCGGGGCGCTCGCGTGGTCGGCGGGAAGCGCGGCGCCGACGCTCGCCCTCGCCTGCATGGCGCTCGCGTCGGCGAGCCTCGCCTTCCTCGCCTTCAACTTCCCGCCGGCGCGGGTGTTCCTCGGCGACGCGGGATCCATTCCGCTGGGCTTCCTCGCCGGGGCCTTCGGACTCGAAGGCGCGGTCGCGGGCGTGTGGCCGCCGTGGCTTCCGGTGCTCGTCTTCTCGCCGTTCATCGTCGACGCGACGCTCACGCTCGCCGGGCGCGCGGCGCGCGGCGAGCCCTTCTGGCGCGCGCACCGCTCCCACGCCTACCAGCGCCTCGTGCTCGCGGGATGGTCCCATCGGAGGCTCGCGCTCCACGGATACGCGCTGATGCTCGCGGCCGCGGCGAGCGCGCTCTGGGCGGCCTCGGGCGGCGTCATGCTGCGATGCGGTATAATCGCGGCCTGGACCGGAGCGTGGGTGCTGCTGGTCCTCGCGATCGAGCGCCACCTGCGGCACGTGGGCAGCGGCCTTGGGGCATCCCGCGGGCGATCGGTCGACTAGAACAACAAAAGGGTGGAAACGGCGCAAAGCGTTTCGCAAAAACCTTTCGGAGCCGCCATGAAATCGCTGCAATTCGACGCACGGGCCCTCGCCGCCGCGCTGCACGACGGCATCGCGCTGGTCGTGGCCTGCCTCGCGGCGACGCTGCTGCTCGACACGGGCGCGAGCGAGACCCGCGACTTCGTCGCCCTCTTCGCGGTCATGGTCCCGATCCAGATCGCGATCAACTTCCTCGTCGGCCTCTACCAGGGCATCTGGCGCTATACGAGCCTGCCCGACATCCAGCGCATCGTCGTCGCGGTGCTCGCGGGCACCGTCGGCGGGGCGATCGCGCTGCACGGGCTGGGGCTCGACACGACGTTCACCTATCGCGAGTACGTCCTCTACCCGGTCTTCCTCGCCGCCTTCATGTCGATGAGCCGCATGGCGTACCGCTCGTTCAAGGAATGGGCGCTCTACGGGCGCGGCGAGCAGGGCGCGCCGGTGATCGTGATGGGGGCGGGCGACGCGGCCGTGGGCCTCGTGAAGGATCTCTCCCGCAGCCACGAATGGCGCGTCGTGGGCTTCCTCGACGACGACGAGAAGAAGCGCGGCCGGATGCTGCACGGCGTGCGCGTGCTCGGCCCGCTCGACGACCTTCCGCGCTTCGCGCAACGCCTCAAGGTGCGGCACGCGATCATCGCGATGCCCTCGGTGCCGTACCAGGTGCGCCGGCGCGTGGTCGAGATCTGCAAGCGCTCCAAGGTCGCGATCATGACCGTGCCCACGCTGAACGAGGTGCCGGGAGGGAAGGGCTCGCCGCCGCGCATCCGCAAGGTCGCGGTCGAGGACCTCATGAAGCGCGAGGCCGTGACGCTCGACGACGCGGGCCTGCACGACCTGCTCACCGGCCAGGTGGTGATGGTCACCGGCGCGGGGGGCTCGATCGGCGCCGAGCTCTGCCGCCAGATCGCCGGCTACCAGCCCGCGATGCTCGTCCTCTACGAGGTGAGCGAGTACGCGATGTACAAGGTCGACGAGCAGCTGCGCGAGGCCTTCCCCGAGATGGCGGTGGAGAGCGTCGTCGGGGACGTGAAGAACGTGCTGCGCGTGAGCCAGGTGATGCAGCAGTTCTCGCCGGCCCTCGTGTTCCACGCGGCCGCGTACAAGCACGTGCCCCTCATGGAGGAGGACAACGCCTGGGAGGCCGTGCAGAACAACGTCTGGGGAACGTACGTCGTCGCGCGCGCGGCGGTCGAGTGCGGCGTGAAGCGCTTCGTCTTCATCTCCACCGACAAGGCGGTGAACCCCACGAACGTGATGGGCGCCACCAAGCGCCTCGCCGAGATGGTCTGCCAGGCCCTCCAGGCGAAGAGCACGTCCACCCGCTTCGAGATGGTGCGCTTCGGCAACGTGCTCGGCAGCGCGGGGAGCGTCATCCCCAAGTTCCAGGAGCAGATCGACCGCGGCGGCCCCGTGACCGTGACGCACCCCGAGATGGTGCGCTACTTCATGTCGATCCCCGAGGCGGCGCAGCTCGTGCTCCAGGCCGGCTGCATGGGGCTCGGCGGCGAGGTCTTCGTGATGGACATGGGCGAGCCCGTGAAGATCGTGGACCTCGCGCGCGACATGATCCGCCTCTCGGAGCTCTCGGAAAGCGACATCCGCATCGTCTACACGGGCCTTCGCCCCGGCGAAAAGCTCTTCGAGGAGCTGCTCGCCGACGACGAGCACACGCGCCCCACGCCGCACCCGAAGCTGCGCATCGCGAAGGCCCGCGAGGTCGATCCGGGCTGGCTCGAGGGGCTGCTCGCGTGGCTGGGGCAGGACCGCATCCTCGGCGATTCCGAGGTGCGCCGCGAGCTCAAGCGCTGGGTGCCCGAGTACCACTCTCAGGTGCGGCCGCGCCTCACGGCCGTGCCCACTTCCCGCTCGGCGAGCGGCGACTAGCGCGTCCGCATCCGGCGGGTTCCGGCGGCGAGCGCACGCCGGCGATCCGGCGCGTTCCCGCGTGGCCGGCGAAGAAGAAAGCTGGCGCGCCCGACACGATTCGAACGTGCGACCCCTGCCTTCGGAGGGCAGTACTCTAATCCAGCTGAGCTACGGGCGCGTATCCATCGGATTTTAAACGGTTTGGGGTGCGCGAGTCCATGGGCGCGAGCGGGCCGTCGGGGCGATGGGGGCTATAATCCGCGCTTCGCCGCGCACTCCTTCCGCTGAATTCCTTCCGCCGTATTCGCCGAGAGAAACCCATGGCCGAGCCGCACCCGCACCATACCGATCCCATCGAGGAGAACATCGAGACGCATCCCCTGAAGCTCGCGATCGGAGTCGTGATCGGCGCGGCGGCCATGATCGTGGGCCTGATCCTCCTCGTGCAGTTCGCGATCGGCGCCTACGGCCTGCGCTCGCCCGAGAACGACCCGGCGATGAGCCCCGAGCGCATCGCCGAGCGCATCGCGCCGGTGGCCACGCTCGCGGTCGAGGCGAACGCGCCCGCGCCCGCCGCTTCCGCCATGCCCGCCGCGCCGGCGCCGCCCGTCGCCACGGTGGCGGTCGTTTCCCCGCCCGCGGCGTCCCCCTCCGCCGGCGCCGGCAAGGCGACGTTCGACAAGGTTTGCACCGCATGCCACAGCGCGGGCGTGCTCGGCGCGCCGAAGTTCGGCAACAAGGCCGACTGGGCGCCGCGCATCGCGAAGGGCAAGGCGGCGCTCTACCACAGCGCGCTGAACGGCAAGAACGCGATGCCCGCGAAGGGCGGCGACGCGGCGCTCTCGGAGGCCGACGTGAAGGCCGCCGTGGACTACATGGTGGCGGCCGCGAAGTAACCGAGAGGGGGACAAGCAGGAAGAGGGGACGGGTTCCTTTTTTCCGTGGCGACCTACGCGATCGGGGACCTCCAGGGCTGCTTCGAGCCGCTCGAGCGGCTGCTGAGGTCGATCGACTTCGACCCCGCGCGCGATCGCCTGTGGTTCGTCGGCGACCTGGTGAATCGCGGCCCCGATTCCCTGCGCTGCCTGCGCTTCGTGCGCGGCCTCGGCGAGGCGGCGGTGACCGTGCTCGGCAACCACGACCTGCACCTGCTGTGCGTAGCCGAAGGCATCGAGCGCGCCCGCAAGCGCGACACGCTGGACGAGGTGCTCGCCGCGTCCGACCGCACCGAGCTGATCGCGTGGATCCGGCGGCTGCCGCTCATGCACGTCGAGGGCGCCTTCGCGCTCGTGCACGCGGGCCTGCTGCCCGAATGGACCGTCGGAAAGGCGCGCGCCCTCGCCGCGGAGGTGGAGGCCGAGCTTCGCGCTCCCCGCTACCGGGCGTTCCTCGAGCGCATGTACGGCGACGAGCCCGATCGCTGGGACGATCGTCTCGGGGGCGTGGAGAGGCTGCGCGTGATCGTGAACGCCATGACGCGGCTGCGCGTGTGCGAGGCGGGCGGCGCGATGGTGCTGCGCTTCAAGGGCGAGCCGGGCGAGGCGAGCGACGGCTGGATTCCCTGGTTCGACATGCCGGGGCGGCGCAGCCGCGACCACACGATCATCTGCGGGCACTGGTCCGCCCTCGGGGTATGCACGCGGCAGGACCTGCTCTCGCTCGACAGCGGCTGCGTGTGGGGCCGCGGCCTCACGGCGGTGCGGCTGGAGGACCGTGCGCTCTTCCAGGTGCACTGCCCTCCCGGCTCGGGGCAAGAAGACTAGCGACGCCCTCGTGGGCGGCGCGCGCCGCCGCGCGCCGGTCGAGGCCCGCGCGCGGTTCGACGGGATCGGCGAACGCGAGGTGCGCCACCACGCCGCGCTGGCGGATCACGAGGCCCAGCGACTGCATGAAGGACGTCTCCCCCACGTAGGCGACGGCGCGGCACGCCGACCCGTCGGCGGCCGCGTAGCGGATGGCGGCGGGATGGATCGTCGCCGCGTTCGCGATCGCCGGCTCGAAGAGCGAGCTGTGGAAGCGCAGCAGCCGGTCGCCCTCGGTGGTCGTGCCCTCGGGGAAAAGGCCCACGCAGTCGCCCTCGGCGAAGGCGTCGTGCACGTGGCCGTTGATGCGCGCGATGTCGCGGCGCCGTTCGCGACGGATGAAGAGCGTGCCCGCCCTCTCGGCGATCCAGCCGGCGACCGGCCAGTCCCGGATCTCGCTCTTGGCGATGAAGCGGGCCGGCCGCACGCCCATCACGACGAAGATGTCGAGCCACGAGACGTGGTTCGCCGCGATCATGGCCGCCTCGCCGTGGGCGCGCGGCGGCCGGCCGCTCACGCGCACGTGCACCCCCAGCATCGCGACGAGGCGCGCGGACCACCACCGCACGAGCCTGCGTCGCGTGTGCGGGCTGGCGCGGGGAAAGACGAACCGCAGAATGAACGCGGCGGTCGCCGCGTGCACGAGCACGCGGGTCCAGCGCAGGAGCCGCGTCGCGCGGCTGGCGCGCGACGCGGCCAGGGCTAATGGGTGACGCGCGTGGTGCCGTGCCCGGAGATCACGCGCACGCGGTCGCCCGGGCGGAAATGCTCGTCGGCGTCCTGGACGACGGCGATGTACTGGCCCGAATCGAGCAGCACGGTGATCTCGACGCCCTGCCGCTCGTTGGCCGAACGCTCCACGTTCGAGCCGATGATGCCGCCCAGCACCGCTCCGCCGATGGCGCCGGCCACCTGGCCGCTGCCGCCGCCCACCTGGCTGCCCGCGATGCCGCCCAGGGCCGCTCCGGTGGCCGCGCCGACGCCCGTTTCGCCCGGGTTGATGCGCACGGGACGTATCGAATCCACGACGCCGAAGCGCACCGACTGCTCGCTCTGCATCTGGTAGCCGTAGTAATCGCCTCCGCCCCGCGGATAGGCGCACGCCCCGAGCAGCAGCGTGCATACGGTGAGGGGAATCAAGACTCGCGATGAGCTCATGCCCGGTCTCCTTGCTGTCGGCCGCGTGGGGCCGTGCCTATAGTGTCTCTCCGAACGCCGCGCGGAAGCGGCCCTCGATCGTCTCGCGGCTCGGGCGATGGTTCTGGCCGCCCCGGTGCGCGATCTTGATGGATCCCATCACCGCAGCGAGCCGCGCGGCCTTGCGCCATTCCCAGCCGCGCGCCATCCCGTAGAGCAGCCCCGCGCGGAATGCGTCGCCGCATCCCGTCGGGTCCATCAGGCCCTCCGGCGGAACGGCGGGCACGAGCGCCTCGATGCTCCCGGTCAGCACGATGCAGCCTTCCGCGCCCCGGGTCACCACCACCGCCTGCGTCATGCGTGCGATCTCCGCCAGGGTCCTGCCGGTCTTCTGCTCGACAACGCGTGCCTCGTAATCGTTCACCGCGAGCGCCGTGGCCTGCGCGACGAGCTCGAGCAGCTCCGGGCCCGAGAACATCGGCAGCCCCTGCCCCGGGTCGAACACGTAGGGGATCCCACGGGCGGCGAAATCGCGCGCGTGCTCGATCATTCCCTGGCGGCCGTCGGGTGCGACGATGCCCAGGCTCGCGTCGGGCGCGTCCTCCACGCGGTTCAAATGCGCGAAAGACATCGCTCCTGGATGAAACGCAGTGATCTGGTTGTCGTTGACATCGGTCGTGATGAACGCTTGCGCCGTGAACTGGTCCGGGAGGCGTCGCACGTGGCGCGTGGAGATGCCGAGGCCGCGCAGGCGCTGCTCGTAGGGATCGAAGTCGTGGCCGGCCGTGGCCATGACATCCGGATCCTCGCCGAGCAGCTTGAGGTTGTACGCGATGTTGCCCGCGGTGCCGCCGTACTCGCGCCGCAAGTCGGGCACGAGAAAGGCCACGTTCAGGATGTGGATCTGGTCGGGAAGGATGTGGTTCCTGAACTCGTCCCGGAACACCATGATGGTGTCGTAGGCCAGGGAGCCGCATACGAGGATCGCCATGGGCCGCAAGTATAAGCGCTAGGAAGCGCTCACCCCGGCAGGACGTGCGGCGCCTCCGGGCCGACGAGCGGCATTGACGGCCAGAGTACCGATGGGCAATCTCGCGCGTGTTACATCGGTAATCCGGCCGGGAACAGGCTGGATCCCCCGGTCGGCGCACGCATCTGCATCAGGGCAAACCCATCGAAAGGTGGGGACGCAAAGTCTCCGGTCTAACGGGCTCGGGCCCCACGACAGCGGGACTGCCGGAAACCGCGCGGGCGGCCGTCCACAGGCCGTCGCGGCCGCGTCTCCGCTCCTTGCGTTCCACCCTTTCGGTCGGCGTCCGGAAGGCGGTGGATCATGGCGCAAACGGCATCGGACAACGTCTTTCCCCTCGGCGAGCATCCGCGCGCGAAGGCCCGCCTCACGCCGCGCGAGTCCGCGGACGTCCTCACCGGATGCCGCGAGCTCGCGCTCGATCGCATGGCGCGCGCGCTCTCGACCATGCTCGACCGCGTCGAGGACGAGCTCTTCGAGCTCGCGGAGAAGGCGGGCGACCGGGAGGCCCAGAACACCTATCTCGACGCCCGCGTGCAGGCGCGCGACAAGCGTCCCGCCATCGAGGCGGCGTTCCGCAAGCACTTCGTGGAATTCTTCAACCGCAAGGTGCAGGGCCCTTCGTCGCCCCCCGCCGCGCCGGCCGGTCCCCTGGAGCTCACGCTCCTCGGCGACGAGGACCTCGAGGAGAGCATCGCGGTGCGCGACATGTCGCGCAAGCTCGGCGCAGCTTGCGAGGGCGAGCTCTTCGCCCTGAGCCAGCGCATGGGCTTCCTGCTGGAGCGTGCCGAGCTCGACGACGAGGCCAATCCCCTGAGCCCGTTCACGGTGTGCGCGGCGCTGAAGGATGCGTGCGACCAGATCGGGGCGAGCTTCAAGGTGCGCCTCGCCCTGCTGCGGCAGCTCGAGCACCACACCGAGACGGCCCTGCTCGACGTCTACCACGACCTGAACGCGCACCTCGTCGAGCGGCGCATCCTGCCCGAGGTGCGCGCGATGGGCGTGCGCCGCTCGCCCTCCACGCCGCAGCGCCCGGCCGCGCCTGCGGCGCCCGCCGCCCCGGGCGCCCCCGCCGCGCAGCCGGGGGCCGCTCCCGCGCCGGGCGACATCTTCGGCACGCTCGCGCAGCTCCTCGGGACCGCCCTGCCCGTTGGCGCGGCGGGAGCCGGCGAGGCGGCCATGGCCGCGGCGCCCGCCTCGTTCCTGTCCGAGCTCACGCGCATGCATCGCGACGGCGGCCTCGTCGGGGCGCCGTCGCTCGACGCCGCCCCCGTGAACCTCGTGAAGGGCATCCGCGCGGCGCCGCAGAGCGCCTCGCTCGCCACGGTCGACGCGATGACGATCGACATCGTGGCGATGCTCTTCGACTACATCTTCGAGGACCGCCACATCCCGACGAGCGTGAAGGCCTGGCTCGGCCGGCTGCAGATCCCGACGCTCAAGGCGGCGCTTCTCGACAAGAATTTCTTCTCCTCGAAATCGCATCCCGCGCGCCGCCTCATCGACCGGCTGGCCGAGTGCGCCATCGGCCTCGACGAGGCGAACGCCGACGGCAGCGGCTGCATCGCGCTGGTGGAAGGCGTGGTCGGGGCCATCCTCGCGGACTTCGACACGGACCTCGCGGTCTTCGAGACGCAGCTCGCGCGAGTCGAATCGTTCATCGAGGAACGCAAGCGGGCGGAGGCAGACTTGGTGGAGCGTTCGGCCCGGCTCGTCGAGGAGCGGGAGCGCGCGGAGATCGCCCGCGCGCTCGCCGAGGCCGAGGTCGCGCGCCGCCTCGAGGCGAGCCCCTGGGCCCCGCCCGTGGTGCGCGCGATGCTCGAAGCGACGTGGGTTCGCGCGCTCGCCGCGGCGCGCTGCGCCGAGGGCGAAGGCTCGCCCGCCTGGCAGGGGCTCGTGAAGACGATGGAGGACCTCGTCTGGAGCGTCGAGCCCAAGATGCAGCCCGAGGACCGCAAGCGCCTCGTCGCGTCGCTGCCCGCGATGCTGAAGAGCCTCGCCGAGGGCTTCGAGTGGGGAGGGCTCGCGGAGGCGGAGCGTGCCGCGTTCCTCGGCGCGCTCGTCGATTGCCACGCGGCCGCGGTGAAGTCGGGACTGCGCGGGGGAGCCGCGGTTCCGCCCGCGGCCGCGGTCGCGGCGCCGCCCGCGCGCGATCCCGCGATCGAGCGCGAGCTGGTTCCCGCGGGCGACATCCGTGTGCAGGAGATCCGCCTTCGCGGCCACGCTCCGGGCCAGCCGGCGCGCAACGTCTTCACTCGCACCGGCATCTGGACCAACCTGCAGCGCGGGACCTGGGTCGAGTTCGCCGGCGCGGCGGGAGCCACGCGCGCGCGCCTCACGTGGATCAGCCCCAACAAGGGCGTCTACCTCTTCACGAACCCGCTGTCGTCGGGGGCGGCGGTGTCGATCTCGCCCGAGGCGCTGGCCGAGCAGATGCGGCTCGGCGAGGCGCGCATGCTCGACGATGCGCCGCTCACCGACCGCGCGGTGGACTCCATGCTCGCGAACCTGCGGGGGGCCGCGGGCGAAGCGCGTCAGGGATAGAAGAGCAGCAGCTCGTAGCCCGTGGGCTTGATGCGCGGCGTGGCGAGACGCAGCTGGATCGCCACCTGCGCGCCGGCGGCGAACACCTCCCCCTTCGGAAGCGCGCGCCCCATGTAGTCGGCGGGCCGCAGCACCCGGCGCGCGGCAACCTGGCCGGTGGCGTCCGTGAGGGTGAGCTCGAGGTAGGGATACTGCTGGGCGAAGGCGGCGAGGTTGCGGATGCGCGCGCCCAATGCGATCTCGCCCGGGCGCCCCGGCACCTCGAGCAGCTCCGACTCCTCCAGCTTGAGCAGCCGCTCGTCGTGCGGCCAGGCCACGGTGCATCCGATCTCGCCGCACGCCGATTCGAGCCACGGCCTGAGCGGCGGGTAGCGCTGCGCGAGGGTCGCGCGGAACGCGTACGCCAGCTGGCATCCCAGCACGAGCAGGAGCAACGCCACGCCGAACGACCAGGCACGCGACGCGCGCGGCGGCGGCTCCGCGGGCTCGAGCACTTCCTCGAAGGCGACGGGCGCGGCCGCATGGGCCGTGGCCGCGGGGCCGCGGGCCTCGTCCTCCGGGGCGGGCGGGGCTTCGAGTCCCTCGAGCTCCGGCAGCTCCCCCTCCGGCGCCGGCTCCGCGGCGGACGCCCGGGCGCGCGCCTCGGCGGCGTTGCGGGCGGCGAGGAGCCGAGAGCCCGTGTCGTCGTCGGGGACGCGCTCGAGCGCCTCGAAGCCGCTGAAGACCTTGCCGCAGCGGCCGCAGCGCACCTGGCCCTGCTTCAGGTTGAGCTGCTGCGGCGTCACGCGGAAGCGCGCGAGGCAGTGGGTGCAGGTGGTGATCAGCACGCCGCCGGGCTCCGCGGCCCCGCGAGCAGCGCCCATCCCGAGTCGGTGCCCTCGATCCGAAGGCTCGCCCAGGGCGCGTAGGCGGCGGCGACCTCCCGCGCCTGGGATTCGAGGATGCCGGAGAGCGCGATCGCTCCTCCGGGCTGCGTGTGCGAGGCGATGGTCGGCGCGAGCATGCGCAGGGGATTGGCGAGGATGTTGGCGACCGTGAGGCGCGCGCCGCCGGGGAACGCGTCCCGCGCGTCCACGACCTCGACGCGCACGCCGTTTCGCCGGGCATTGTAGCGCGCGGCCTCGAGCGCGAGCGGATCGATGTCGACGGCGCGCGCCTGGGCCGCGCCGAGCTTCATCGCCGCGATGGCGAGGATCCCCGACCCGCATCCGTAGTCGAGCACCGCGTCGCCGGGGCGCACGTGGCGCTCGAGCCACGCCAGGCACAGCCGCGTGGTCGGGTGGCTGCCGGTGCCGAACGCCGCGCCGGGGTCGAGGATCACGTTGACGGCGCCGGGCTCGGGCGGCTCGCGCCACGTCGGCACGATCCACAGCCGCTCGCCGGCGCGGATCGGCTCGAACTGCGCCTGCGTGCGCGCGACCCAGTCGGCGTCCTCGACGCGCTCGATCGAGGCCGCGCCGAGGGAGTCGACGCCGCAGGCGCAGAGCGCGGCGTCGACCGCGCGGCCGGCGTCGCGGTCTCCGGCGAAGAGCGCGCTCACGCGGCAGCGCGGCCACAGGTCCGCGTCCGCCCCGGGCTCGCCGAAGAGGGCGCGCTCGTGCCCGGTGCCGGCGTCGGCGTCCGAGATCTCGGTGGAGGCGGCGCCCGCGGCCTCGAGCGCGTCGGCGAGCGCCTGCGCGCGCGCTCCTTCGACGACGAGATCCACGCGCTGCCAGGCCATGGGACGGCTCAGGCCTCGGCCTGGATCGACTTCAACGCCGCGATCTTCTCCTCGAGGTAGTGGATGCTCACGCCGCCGCGGATGAACGCGGCGTCGTTCATGAGCTCCTGGTGCAGCGGGATGTTGGTCTGGATGCCTTCGATCACCATCTCGGAGAGCGCCACGCGCATGCGCGCGATCGCCTGCTCGCGGCTGTCGCCGTACGCGATGAGCTTGCCGACCAGCGAGTCGTAGTGCGGCGGCACGTAGTAGTTGGCGTACACGTGCGAGTCGTATCGGATGCCCGGCCCGCCGGCCACGTGGTACTGCGTGATGCGCCCCGGCGAGGGCACGAAGGTGTAGGGGTTCTCCGCGTTGATGCGGCACTCGATCGCGTGGCCCTTCTTCACGACGTCCTTCTGCCGCAGCTTGAGCTTCATCCCCGCGGCCACCCGGATCTGCTCCTGCACGATGTCCACCCCCGTGATGACCTCGGTCACCGGGTGCTCGACCTGCACGCGGGTGTTCATCTCGATGAAGTAGAACTCGTCGTTCTCGTAGAGGAACTCGAAGGTGCCGGCGCCGCGGTAGCCGAGCTTGCGGCAGGCTTCCGCGCACTTCTCGCCGATGCGCTCGATGAGCCGCGCCTTGACCCCGGGTGCCGGAGCCTCCTCGATGATCTTCTGGTGGCGGCGCTGCATCGAGCAGTCGCGCTCGCCGAGGTAGATCGCCTGCTTGTGCTCGTCGGCGAGGACCTGGATCTCGACGTGGCGCGGGTTCTCGAGGTACTTCTCGAGGTAGACGGTGGAGTTGTTGAACGCGTTCTGCGCCTCGGTGCGGGTCATGTTGACCGCGTTGATGAGCGCCGCCTCGGTGTGCACCACGCGCATCCCCCGGCCGCCGCCGCCGCCCGCCGCCTTGATGATCACGGGATAGCCCACGCTCGAGGCGAGGCGCCGGATCTCCTTGGGGTCCTCGGGCAAGGGCCCGTCGGACCCCGGCACGCACGGGATGCCCACCTTCTTCATCGCGGCCTTGGCGGAGATCTTGTCGCCCATGGTGCGGATGGACTCGGCACGCGGCCCGATGAAGACGAACCCCGAGTTCTCCACGCGCTCGGCGAAGTCCGCGTTCTCGGACAGGAACCCGTAGCCGGGGTGGATCGCCTGCGCGTCCGTCACCTCGGCCGCGCTGATGATCGCGGGGATGTTGAGGTAGCTGTCCCGGGAAGGCGCGGGCCCGATGCACACCGACTCGTCGGCGAGCATCACGTACTTCGCGTCGGCGTCCGCCTCGGAGTGGATCGCGACGGTCTTGATGCCCATCTCGCGGCACGCGCGCTGGATGCGCAGCGCGATCTCGCCGCGGTTCGCGATCAGGATCTTCTCAAACATCGCGGGCCGGCGCGCGGCGCGCGCTCCCTCTCCGGCGGGAGGGGGCGGCAGGGAAGGTCATCGGCTACTCGATGAGGAAAAGCGGCTGCCCGTATTCCACCGGTTGGCCGTTCTCCACGAGGATGGCCTTGATCGCTCCGGACACGTCGGACTCGATCTCGTTGAGCAGCTTCATCGCCTCGATGATGCACAGGGTCTGCCCCTTGCTCACCGACTGGCCAACCTCCACGAATGCGGGCGCCCCCGGCGACGGGGCCCGGTAGAACGTGCCCACCATCGGCGACTTGAGGGTATGCCCGGCGGGCGCCGCGGGCTCGGCGGGTTTCGGCACCTCGGCGGCGGGCGCGCCGGCGGGCGCCGCCACCGGCATGGGGAGCGCGGGTGCGGCCATGATCAGAGGCGGGGCGCCGGGACCCTCGCGGCTGATCCGGACTTTCTCCTCGCCTTCGGTGATCTCGATCTCGCCGATGCCCGATTCCTGGACGAGATCGATCAGCTTCTTGAGCTTCCTGAGGTCCATGGCGCGCTCCCGCTCAGGTCTTGGAGGGTTTGCGGAGCGCCCGGATCGCCGCCTCGAGCGCGAGCTCGTAGACGACCGGTCCCAGCCCGGCGATCACGCCGGCGGCCAGGTCCGAGAAGTACGAATGGTGGCGGAACGGCTCGCGGGCGTGGACGTTCGACAGGTGGACCTCGACGAAGGGAATTCCGACGGCGGCCAAGGCATCGCGCAGGGCCACGCTGGTATGGGTAAATCCCGCCGGATTGACGATGATGTACGCCGTTTCGTCGCTTTTCGCCGCATGAATTCGCTCGATCAGCGCGGCTTCGGCGTTGCTCTGGAACGACACGACCGTCACGCCGGCCTTCCGTCCCTGTTCGGCCAGGCGCTGATCGATTGCAGCTAGGGTGTCCTGCCCGTAATGCTGGGTCTCGCGACTCCCCAGCAGGTTCAGGTTCGGCCCATGGACGACGAGGATCTTGGGCATGGACCGGCGAGTTTGCCGCATATCCCGGGGAAATGTCCAGTTATGGGCGACGTTCCCTCCGGCGTGCGCCAACTCGGTGCCAGGGCCGAATGGACTCGGCATGGTTCGCGCTTGCGAGAGCGCCGCAAGCCGCTTGGGCTGCCAATTCGGCGAGGTTTTAAGGAATTAACCGGCGTTCAATGCACAAAGCGCTGGAGCGCCGCTTCCAAGGCATCCTCGGGATAGGCCCCGATCCTCTGCTCGAGGACCTGTCCCTGGGGGTCGAGCACGACCGTGAAGGGCAGCGACCCGTCCCGATCGCCGAGGCGGCGGGCGAGCTCGTCCACCTCGTCGCCACCGGTGAGCAGCGGGTAGCCGATGCCGAGCTCCCGGCCGAAGCTCGCGACCTTGGCTGGGTCGTCGTTCGCCACCCCGACGAACTGGACGCCCCGGGACGACCATCGGGACTGCAGGCGCGCGAAGCCCGGCATCTCCCGCCGGCACGGCGCGCACCACGTCGCCCAGAAATTGAGCACGAGGACGCGCCCCTCGAAGCGCGCGAGGGACAAGGGCTGACCGCCGGCGTCGCGGAAGGTCGCGGCGTACAGCGCGGCGGGGGCGAGGTCGGCGGAGCCGGGCTTCGGCAATGCGGGCTCGTTCGCGAGCCAGAGCGAGAGGCCGGCCAGGAACGCGAGGAGCGCGATGCCGGCGAAGAGCCAGCGCACTTTCATCGGCGGCTCGGGAATGTGACGCGGCTCATGGCTTCGGACGCGCGACGGGGGCAGGCTGCACCTCGTCCTCGATCCATTTCAGGTAGGCGGCGAGCCCCCGCTCGACCGGCCAGGCCACGATCTCGGGGAGCGCGTACGGATGGCGCTCGCGGATCGCGGCCTCGAGCGCCTCGTAGCGCTCGACGGTCGACTTGATCAGCACGGGGAATTCGGTGGCCTGCTCCATCCGCCCTTCCCAGCGGTAGAAGGAGGTGGCGGGGGCGAGAACGTTCACGCAGGCGGCCAGTCTGAGGTTCAGCAGGTTCCGGGCCAGATTGAAAGCCGAGTCGGAGTCAGGTAGGTTGGTAAGGACGAAGATGGCGGCCAAGGCGGGCGCTGTCCCGCCCGGCGGGCGGCGGTTCCACGAACGATGATGGTGCACGTGATGCGCGCTGTGCTGATCGGGATTCTACTGGGTTTCCCCCTCCTCGAAGGGGTGGTCCTGGTGCGCCTCAGCCAGACGTTGGGCTGGTGGTGGGTCCTCGCCTGGGTGTTGCTCTCCGCCTGCGCCGGCATGGCGCTCATCAAGGAAGCGCGGTTCACGCTGCTCGCCCGCCTCGCCGCGGGGCTGGCCGAGGGCGAGTTTTCCATCGCGGCCCTGAGCCAGAGCGGGCGCACCGTGCTCGCCGGGCTTCTCCTGATATTTCCGGGGGTCGTCTCCGACTTCATCGCGGTCACGCTGCTCCTGCTTCCCGCCCCGCGCGTGCCGGTGCGGCAGCCGGCGGCGCGCCGCGCCGTTCGCGGCATGACGATCGAAGGGCGTTTCCGCCGCGGTCGCTGAGGGCCGCGGCGCCCCGCAGGGGTCCCTGGGTTAGAATTCCGGTCGCGCCGCTGCGGCCCGATGGGCTCGCTCGCTCGCGCCCGAAGTCCCCCCAGGAAGCCCAATTGCCCGAATCCCCAACGCCCGGCCACGTCGTCCGGCTCGAGCCGAGCGGCCACACCTTCGGCGTGCAGGCGGGAGAGACGATCCTCGAGGCGGCGCTGCGCCAGGGAATCGGCCTGCCCTACGGCTGCCGCAACGGGGCCTGCGGGGCGTGCAAGGGGATCCTGCGCGCGGGGGAGCTCGAGTACGGCGAGTACCAGGAGCGGGCGCTCCATCCCCACGAGCGCGCCTCCGGCAAGGCGCTCACGTGCTGCACGCGGCCGCTCACGGACGTCGTCTTCGAGGTGCGCGAGGTCTCCGGCGCCCGGGACATCGCGATCCGCACGCTGCCCTGCCGCGTCGAGAAGGTGGAGAAGCCCGCCGAGGACGTCGCGATCCTCTGGCTCAAGCTGCCCGCGGGCGAGCGGCTGCAGTTCCTCGCGGGGCAGTACATCGACATCCTGCTCAAGGACGGCAAGCGGCGCAGCTTCTCCATGGCGAACGCGCCGCACGACGACGCGCTGCTCCAGCTGCACGTGCGCAAGTCCCCGGGCGGGGCCTTCTCCGGCTACGTGTTCGAGCAGATGAAGGAGCGGGCGATCCTGCGCTTCGAGGGCCCGCTGGGGACCTTCTACCTGCGCGAGGACTCGGACAAGCCCATCGTCTTCGTGGCGGGCGGAACGGGCTTCGCGCCGATCAAGGCGCTCGTCGAGCACTGTTTCCACGCCGGCATCGATCGCCCGATGGTCCTCTACTGGGGCGTGCGCTCCCTCAAGGATCTCTACATGCGCGAGCTGCCCGGCCGCTGGCAGCAGGAGCACGGGAACTTCACGTTCATCCCGGTGCTCTCCGAGCCGTCGCCCGGCGAGGGGTGGAGCGGGCGCACCGGCCTCGTGCACCAGGCCGTCCTCGACGACTTCGCGGACCTCTCGGGCTACCAGGTGTACGCGTGCGGCGCGCCTGCGATGACCGACCTCGCGCGCAAGACCTTCGTCGAGGGGCGGGGGCTCCCCGAGGACGAGTTCTACTGCGACGCCTTCACCCCGTCGGTGGATCCGCGGAAGTGAGGCGCTTCGCTTCGCGCTCGCGCAGGACGCGGCGCTGCACCTTGCCCGTCGTCGTCATGGGCAGCGCCTCGACGAACTCGATCTCGCGGGGCTGCTGGTAGGGCGCGAGGTGCCGTTTCACGTGCTCGCGGATCGACTCCTTGAGCGATTCCGACGGCGCGTGCCCGGGCGCGAGCGCCACGAACGCCTTCACGAGCGCCCCGCGCGTGGCGTCGGGCGTGGGGACCACCGCGGCGTTGGCGACGGCCGGATGCCTCACGAGGCAGTTCTCGATCTCCGAGGGCCCGATGCGGTAGCCCGCGCTCTTGAACACGTCGTCGGCGCGCCCCTGGTACCAGAGATAGCCGTCCTCGTCCTGCGCGGCCTCGTCGCCGGTGCGGCACCACTCGCCGCTGTACTTCGCGGCGGTCGCCTGCGGGCTGTCCCAGTAGCCGAGGAAGATGACCGGGTCGGGCGTCCCGTCGATCCACGTGCGCGCGACCGCCACGTCGCCCACGGAGCCGTGCGGCAGCTCCCGCCCGTCCTCGCCGATGACCGCGATGCGATGGCCGGGATAGGGCCGGCCCATGGAGCCGGGCCGCACGGGCCACTCGAGATGGGAGTTGCCGACGACGTAGTTCATCTCGGTCTGCCCGAAGATCTCGTTGGGCGTGACGCCGAGCTCCTCCCGCGCCCAGTGGAAGACCGTCGGCCCCATGGCCTCGCCGCCGCTCATGAGGGAGCGCAGGCGAAGGGCGAAGCGCGCGCGCGGCGCGGGGAACGACTTCATCATCATCTTGAGCGCCGTCGGCACGAGGAAGGCGTTGCGGATCCCGTAGTCGGCGAGCAGTCGCAACGCCCGCTCCGGGTCGAAGCGGCCGCGGAAGCCGAGGATCGCGTGGCCGTGGTAGAGCGTGGGCATCAGCGCGTCCCACAGGCCGCCAGTCCACGCCCAGTCCGACGGCGTCCAGAACATGTCGCCCTCGTGCGGAAAGCCGTCGTGGGAATGCTCGAAGCCGGGAAGGTTTCCGATGAGGACGCGATGGGCGAGGAGCGCCCCCTTCGGCGGGCCCGTCGTGCCGCTCGTGTAGATGATCGCGGCAGGATCGTCCGCGGTGGTCGGCACCGGCTCGAACCCGGAGGCGGAGCGCTCGAGCATCGCCTCCCATGGGATGGTCCCCGCGGCGCGCGCCCCCGCGACGCCGATCACGGGACCGAGCCGCGGGAGGCGCTCGCGCGCGGGCTCGAGGTTCGCGAGCGTCGCCGGATCCGCGATCGCCACCTTCGCGCCGCTGTTGGCGATCCGGTACTCGAGCGCGTCGGGGCCGAACTGGAACGAGAGCGGCACCGCCACCGCCCCCATCTGGAAGCACGCGAGGTAGGCGACGACCGTCTCGGGGCGCTGCGGCAGAAGGATCGCCACGCGGTCGCCGCGGGCGATGCCGAGCCCGACGAGCGCGTTGGAGAGGCGGTTCGAGGCTTCGAGGAGCGCGCGGAACGTCACCGTGCGCCGCTCGCCGGACTCGTCCTCCCAGTGGATCGCCACGCGCCCCTCGTCGCCGGCCCAGCGGCGGCAGGCGTAATGCGCGATGTTGAAGTCCGCGGGCACCCGCCAGCGGAACGATTCGTAACGGCTGCGGTAGCGGTCGGTCACCGCGCGCTTCCTAGCGGGCGAGCGCGGCCTCGATGTCGGCGAAGGTCTGCGCCACCTCGAAGGTCTGCACCTCCATGCCGAGCTGGCGCGCAACTTGGGAGGCCGAGAATAGGCCGCGGATGCGTCGCCCATCGTCCTCCGCCACGGTGAGGTGCTGGCGGCGCACCGCCTTGAGCGTCGCCACGACGTGGCCCACGCGCATCTGCGCGACGTCGACCAGCGGAATCGCATCGAGGCGTCCGGCCGGCGTCATGATGTCGCGCACCTGCACCTCCGCGCGCGAGACGCCCCGTTCCTGCATGAATCGCATCGGCTTGGAGCCCAGCAGGTCCGTGGCGGTGATGATGCCCACCACGCCGCCCCGCGGGTCGAGCACGAAGAGCAGGCGCACGCCGCGGCGGATCATGGACGCCCGGGCGACGTCGATCGGCTCCTCGGGCGCGGTCGTGGCGGCGGTGACCACGCACAGGTCCGTCATGACCGAGAAGGCGGGATCGTCGAGCGTGACCCGCCCGGGGGGATTGGGCTGCGCCACGCGCGCGTCGGGCGCGAGGGGCTTCGGGGTGAGGGGCGCGTACTCGCGCTTGGGCATCGGGCTTCTCCTTGGATCGCGTCAGCCGGCCAGCTCCGCGCTGCGCCGGAAATGCTGCACGGCCTCCTGCGGCTTGCCGAGCTGCTCCATCAGCGCGGCGAGCGTCATGTGGCCGTCGTGGGTGGGCTCGAGCGCGAGGCTCGCCTCGATGTAGCTCTGCGCCTTGCCCCAGAGCCCCTGGCGCATGCAGAGCTTGCCGAGGGCGAGGAGCAGCGCCGGGTCGCGCGCGTGCACGCGCAGCCATTTCTCCGCGCGCTCGATCTGCGGCAGCGCGTCGGGGCCCGCGGCTTCGCCGTAGAGCGCCACGAGCGCGGGGCTCCACTCGCGCTCGAGCGCCTGCTCGATGATCGCCTGCGCCGCGGCGGTGATTCCCAGCGCGAGGTGGTAGCGCGCCGCGGTGGCCGCCACGGACGGATCGAAGCGCGCTTCCGAGGGAAGCTGCTTCCAGTAGGCCTCGAGCGCGGCGCCGTCGAGCGCCTTGCGTCCGAGGTTGCCCAGGTGCGCGGCGCGCCGCGCCGCGGCCGCCTCCTCCGCGCCGATGCCCCCCAGCTTCACGAGCGCCGCGACGGTGTCGAGCACGTCGTCCCACCGGCCCATCGCCCGCTCGGCCTCGAGCCTGAGGCGCAGCAGGCGGAGGTTGCGCGAGTCGCGCGCCGACAGGTCCTTCAGCACGGCGAGCGCCTCCTCGTGGCGACCCTGCGAGACGAGCAGGTCGGCGAGCGTCGTGAGGCGCGCCTGGTCGACGGCCGGCGCGGCGCCCTTCGCCTGCTCGAGGAACTGCTCGCGCTCGCGGAACCTTCCCAGCTCGTGGGCGCTGCGCGCGGCGATGATCGCGGCCACGCCCTTGGTCTCCTCGCCGAGCAGCGCCTCGGCCGCGCTCCTCTCGGCGGAGGCGTAGCGGCCCTGGAAGAACGCGAGCAGCGCCTCGTTGAGCGCCTGTCGGCAGCGCGTGCGCTCGCGTTCCTCGCGGTAGGCGCGCACGCGGCCCGGGATGGCCACCAGCGTGGCCACCATCCGCGCGAGGACGTAGAACGCGAAGTACCCCGCGGCGACGAGGAAGACCAGCAGGTTCACCGACAGCTCGTAGCGCCACGGCGGCGCGACGATCACCACGTAGCCGGTCGAGCGCTCGGCGAAGAGCGCGATGCCGACGGCGAGCGCCGCGAGGACGAGGGACCAGAGGGCGAGCCGCACGGCTAGTGCTTCTCGCGCGCGGCGCGCGCGGCGCGCACGGCCGCGAGGCTCGCGTTGATGTCGGGCAGCGCGATCACCACGGGCGTGTCCGCCAGCTGCTTCACGGTCGCGAGCGCCGCGAGAGTGGCCCTCGCGCGCGGATCGAAGTAGCGCCCGATCCAGGCCTGGGTCTCGCGCATGTCCTCGCGGAAGGAGGGCTCGTCGCGCGCGAGGAGCGCCACCCTCGCCGAGAGCAGCCTCAGCTTGAGGTTCTCGCGCAGGAAATAGCCCTGGGCGGGCGTGAGCAGCGCCACGTCGGCGGGCTCGACCTCGCGGATGCGCACCAGGCCCTTCATCTCCGTCCAGAAGTCGCGCGCGGCGCGGACGACCGCGTTGTCGTCGGACGCGGTCCAGTGTACGGCCGGCCGCGGCGCCGCGACCGCTTCCGAGATCACCAGGGGCAGCGTGTCGGTCTGCCGGATGAGACCGTCGATCTTCACCGCGATGCCCACGGTGTCCACCTGCGGGACCGCCTTGAGGCGATCCATGTCCTGGGCGATCGCCCGGCGCAGCGGAGCGACGGAGAGCTTCTCGGCGCGCGCGAGGCGCTGGTCGGCGGCCTGGAGCGCGGCGAGCGCGCCCCGGACGTTGCCCGCGAGCTGGAGCTGCTGGTTGGCGAGCACGAGCATCTGCTCGACCTCCGACAGGACGCGGTCGTCGGCGCTGCGCGCGAGGTCGCGGTACATCTGCTCGAGCGCCACGCGCTGCTCCTGCGTGTCGGCGACGCGGCCCTCGAGCTCGGAGATGCGCGACTGCGCGTCGCGCAGCGCCGCCTGCATCTGGGCGCGCGCGGCGCTCGCCTGGGCCGTCTCGGCGGCGAGGTCCGCGAGCCGGCCGCCGGCGCTCGCCTCGATGGAGCGCACGTTCGTGCGGGCGTCGAGCGCGAGCCATGCTGCGGCGAAGGTCGCCGCGAGCGCCAGCGCGGCGAGCAGGCGCGCGAGCCGGTCCACGGATGCCCCGACGCCGGGCGAAGCGGAGAGCGGCGGCTCGGGCGCGCTCATGGCGTCACGCGCAGGCTGGACAGGGCCGCGACCAGTCCGGCGGAGCCGGGGCCGGCCACGAGCACGCGCGCGAAGCGGCGCGCATCGGGGTGGGAAGCGATCGCGGCATGGGGCACCACCAGGGTGACCTCCGAGGCGCGCGCGGCGCCTTCCTCGCCCACCATCGCGAGGAAGTTCTCCAGCGTCTCGGCGCTGAGCGCGCTCACCGCGTGCACCTCGCCGCGCGACCACGCCGCGAGCAGGGGCGCCGGATCCGCGCGGGGCCGCACCCGCCGGTAGCACTCGACGTAATCGACGCGGGCGCCTCGGGTCTCGAGGACCTCGCGCAGGTGCTCCCTCCCTCCCTCGCCGCGGAACACGATGACGTTTTCTCCCTTGACCGCGCGCAGCTCGGGCAGCGCGAGCAGGCCCTCGCTGTCGTGGCGCTCGGTCGGTGAGATCACCGCGGCGAACCCGGAGTTCCGAAGCGCCCGGGCGGTGGCCTCGCCCACGGCCGCCACGCGGGTGCCCGCGGGCCACGCTCCGCGGCTCCGCGCGAGCGCGAGCCCGTGCTCCACGGCGTTGGCGCTGATGAAGATGGCGAGCGCGCATCCGGGAAGCCGCGCGAGGGCCTCCCCGGTGCGCGGCGAAGGGGCGGTGCCGTCGATCTCGAGCGCGGGAAACACGAAGGGGCGCGCGCCCTCGCGCTCGAGCGCCGCCGCGAGCGCCTCGGCGGCGGCGCGCGGGCGCGTGATCACCACGCCCAGCCCCTCGAGGCGGCCCGCCCCGCTCACGCCGTGCGCCTCGCGAGGGCCGCGAGGATCTCGCGCCCGCCCGCCTCGAGCAGGCGGCCGCCGAGCGACCGGCCGATCGCCTCGGCCGCGTCCGCGCGGCCTTCCGCGCGGCTGCGCACGAGCCGCGTGCCGTCGGGCAGGCCGATGAAGCCCTCGAGCGAGATCGAGCCCGCGGAGGCGCGCGCGAGGCCGCCGAGGGGCACCTCGCAGCTGCCCTCGACGACGAGGCCGAACGCGCGCTCGGCGCGCGCCGCGCCGGCGGTCGCGGCGTCCTCGAACGGCGCGAGGAGCCGCGCCACGTCGGCCCGGTCGCGCCGGTATTCGACGGCGAGGATGCCCTGGCAGATCGCGGGCAGCGCGAGCGATTCCGGGAGGACCGCCCGGATGCGCGAAGCGAACCCCAGGCGGCGCAGGCCCGCGGCGGCGAGGATGATCGCGTCGTAGTCGCCGGCCTCGAGCTTCGCGAGCCGCGTGTTCACGTTGCCGCGCAGCGCGCGGAACCGCAGGCCCGGGAACGCGTGGCGCAGCTGGCTCTCGCGCCTCAGGCTCGAGGTGCCGACCACGGCGCCCGCCGGCAGGGCCTCGAGGGAGGCGTAGCGGCCCGACAGGAACGCGTCGCGCGGGTCCTCGCGCGCCCCGAAGGTCGCCAGCGCGAACTGCGGCGCGAGCACCATGGGCACGTCCTTGAGGGAGTGCACGGCGATGTCGGCGCGGCCTTCCTCGAGGGCGACCTCGAGCTCCTTCACGAAGAGCCCCTTGCCGCCCACCTGGGCGAGCGGCCGGTCGAGGACCCGGTCGCCCCGCGTGGTCATGCCGACGGTTTCGACGACGAGGTCCGGGTGGCGCTCGCGCAGCGCCTGCCCGACCATCTCGGTCTGGCGCAGGGCGAGCCGGCTCTCGCGCGTGGCGATGCGGATGCGTGAAGGGATTTCGGACATGGACCCTGAAGCCTACTACAGTCGCACGCGCCGGGACGCGGGCGCCGGGGGCGGCGCGGCGGGTCCGCCGCGATGCTGCGCTGCGGTAAGATCGAAGGCTCCCTTCCTGCCGCTCCCAGCGGAACCGAGCCGCCATGACCGCGCGCCTGCGCGAGATCCCGTACAACTACACCTCGTTCTCCGACCGCGAGATCGCGATCCGGCTGCTCGGCGCCGAGGGCTGGCGGCTGCTCGAGGACCTGCGCGGCCAGCGCCGCACGGGCCGCAGCGCGCGCATGCTCTACGAGGTGCTCGGCGACATCTGGGCGGTGCGGCGCAACCCGTACCTGCAGGACGACCTGCTCGACAGCCCGAAGCGCCTGCGGATGCTGGTGGAGGCGATGCGCCACCGGCTGCGCGAGGTCGCGGACCGGCGCATGACCGGGGAGCCCGACGCCGATCGCGACCGCAAGGTGGTGGAGCTGCTCGGCCGCGCCGGCGCGGCGGTTGACGCGTTCGACCGGGAGTTCGGCGAGACGCGCGAGCTGCGCCGCAGGACCGCGCGGCGGCTCGCGGCCGTCACGCGGCGCGACAACGTGTTCTTCGACGGCCTCGCGCGCGTCTCCCACGTGACGGACGCGACCGACTGGCGCGTCGAGTATCCGTTCGTGGTGGTCGCGCCCGACACCGAGGAGGAATGCGCCGCCGTGGTGCGCGCGCTCGTCGAGCTCGGGCTCACGATCGTCCCGCGGGGCGGCGGCACCGGCTACACGGGAGGCGCCGTACCGCTCGAGCGCCTCTCGGCGGTGATCAACACCGAGAAGCTCGAGGACCTGGGGCCGGTGGAGCGCCGCGTGCTGCCCGGCCTCGGGGAGCCGGTGCCGGTGATCCGCTGCGGCGCGGGCGTGGTCACGAAGCGGGTGATGGAGGCGGCCGAGGCCGAGGGGCTGGTGTTCGCGGTCGACCCGACCTCCGCCGATGCCTCGTGCATCGGCGGCAACGTCGCGATGAATGCCGGCGGCAAGAAGGCGGTGCTGTGGGGGACGGCGCTCGACAACCTCGCGAGCTGGCGGATGGTGACCCCGGAGGGCGACTGGCTCGAGGTCGAGCGGCTCGCGCACAACCGCGGGCGCATCCACGAGGTGCCGCTCGTGCGCTTCCGCATGCGCCGCTTCGAGGCCGACGGGCGCACTCCCAGGGGCGAGCAGACGCTCGAGATCGAGGGGCGGCGGCTGCGCAAGGAGGGCCTCGGCAAGGACGTCACCGACAAGTTCCTGGGCGGGCTCCCGGGCGTGCAGAAGGAGGGCTGCGACGGGCTCATCACCTCCGCCACGTTCGTGCTGCACCGCATGCCTCCGCACGCGCGCACCGTCTGCCTCGAGTTCTTCGGCGACGTGAAGCGCGCCGTCCCGGCGATCGTCGAGGTGAAGCGCTACCTCGACTCCCATCCGGGGGCGACGCTCGCGGGCCTCGAGCACCTCGACGAGCGCTACGTGAAGGCCGTGGGCTACGCCACGAAGGCGAGGAGCCGCGGGCGCCCGCGCATGATCCTGCTCGCCGACATCGTGGGCGAGGACGAGGATGCCGTCGCCGCGGCCGCCTCGCAGGTGGTGCGCATCGCGAACGCGCGCGACGGCGAGGGATTCGTGGCGGCGAGCCCCGAGGCGCGCCGGCGCTTCTGGCTCGATCGCGCGCGCACCGCGGCGATCTCGCGCCACACCAACGCGTTCAAGATCAACGAGGACGTGGTGATCCCGCTCGAGCGCCTCGGGGACTACACCGACGGCATCGAGCGCATCAACATCGAGCTGTCGATCGCGAACAAGCTCGCGCTCCTCGCCGAGCTGGCGCGCTACTTCTCGGGCGAGCTCCCCGCGGCCGGCGACGAGGCGCGGCCCGGCCGCGCGGAGCTGTTCGGCGACCGCCCGGAGCGCGCCCTCGAGCTCATCGGGCGCACGAGGGCCCTCTGGGCGGGCTACCTCGCCCGGCTCGACGACCCGGCCTTCTTCGCCGAGCTGCAGTCGCGCCGCCTGCGCGTGTCGTGGAAGCGCGAGGTGCTCGAGCCCCTGCGCGAGATCTTCGAGGGCCGGGCGTTCGCGCCGGTGCTCGCCGGGGCGGAGGCGGTGCACGCCCGGGTGCTGCGCTCGCGCGTGTTCGTCGCGCTGCACATGCACGCCGGCGACGGCAACGTGCACACCAACATCCCGGTGAACTCCGACGACTACGAGATGCTGCGCACGGCCAACGAGGCGGTGGCGCGGATCATGCGCTTCGCGAAGTCGCTGGGCGGGGTGATCTCGGGCGAGCACGGCATCGGGATCACGAAGATCGAGTACCTGGAGGAGCCGGAGCTCGAGGCCTTCGCCGCGTACAAGGGGCGCGTCGATCCCGAGGGGCGCTTCAACCGCGGCAAGCTCGCGCGCGGCGCCGGTCTCGCGAACGCCTACACGCCGTCCTTCGCCCTCATCGGCCACGAGTCGCTGATCCTCGAGCAGAGCGACATCGGCGCGATCGCGGACTCGTTCAAGGACTGCCTGCGCTGCGGCAAGTGCAAGCCGGTGTGCGCGACGCACGTGCCGCGCGCGAACCTGCTCTACAGCCCGCGCAACAAGATCCTCGCCGCCTCGCTCCTCACCGAGGCCTTCCTCTACGAGGAGCAGACGCGCCGCGGGGTGAGCATCCGCCACTTCGAGGAGTACGGCGACGTGGCCAGGATCTTGTTGCGCGGGCTGTACAGCAGGTTGGCGCGCGGCACGTGGGTGGCGCACACCGGCTTGCACTTGCCGCAGCGCAGGCAGTCCTTGATCGAATCGCTGATCGCACCGATGTCGCTCTGCTGCATGATCAGCGACTCGTGGCCCATCAGCCCGAAGCTCGGCGTGTAGGCGTGCGCCAGGTCGGCCGAGCGCACGTCGTCCCCCAGTGAGGCCAGCGAGGCGCCGCGCAGCAGCTTCCCCTTGTTGAAGCGCCCCTCGGGGTCGATGCGGGCCTTGTAGTCGGCGAAATCGCGCAGCTCGCTGTCGCTGAGGAACTCGAGCTTGGTGATGC
>Ga0187773_10000196_pt1 | contig 25132 bp, 24 predicted proteins | sample 0216_BV02_MP05_1_FD_133133 | JGI IMG/M metagenome (GOLD analysis project Ga0187773, IMG submission 133133) | Tropical peat soil microbial communities from peatlands in Department of Meta, Colombia - 0216_BV02_MP05_10_MG | ecosystem: Environmental > Terrestrial > Soil > Wetlands > Peat | place...
ACGTCGATGAGCTCGATCGCCTCGAGCGCCGTGACTTCGTCTCTCGCGACCACCGCGGCGACCGGATCGCCCACGTGGCGCACGCGCTCGGGCGCGAGCGGATACTCGTCGAGCGACACCGGCATGATGCCGAACGGGACCGGAAAGTCCTTTCCGGTCAGCACGAGATGCACGCCGGGATATGCTCTTGCGCGCGAGCAGTCGATCGATTCGATCGCCGCGTGGGGATGGGGCGAGCGCAGCAGCTTGCAATGCACCATGCGCGGCAGTGAAAGGTCGTCGGCGAAGCGCGCCTGACCCGTTGTCTTGCCGCGCCCGTCGACCCGCCGGCGCGGCTGGCCGACCACCTCGAAGCGTTTCTGTTGGGCGCTCATTTCGGTTTCCTCATTTCGGCGGCGGCTTCCTCGATCGCTTCGACGATCTGGTTGTAGCCGGTGCAGCGGCAGATGTTCCCCGCGATCGCCTCCCTGATGCGCTCGCGGCTGGGATTGGGCTCGCGCTCGAGCAGCGCCTTCGCGGTCATTAGCATGCCGGAGGTGCAGTAGCCGCACTGCGATCCGCCGCAGTCGGCGAACGCCGCCTGCAGCGGGTGGAGCTCCGTGCCGTCCGCCAGACCCTCGACAGTCTGGATGTCCCGGCCCTCGCAATCGAGCGCGAGCGAGAGGCACGACAGCACCGGCACGCCGTCGACCAGCACGGCGCAGGCGCCGCATTCACCCAGCTCGCAGCCGTGCTTGGTGCCGGTGAGATTCATGTCCTCGCGCAGCACTTCGAGGAGGGTCTTGTAGGGCGCGAAGGAGACCTCCTGCGGCTCGCCGTTCACGCGCAGGGTCAGATGGACGTTCTTCGGCGCCGGGGTGCTCATCTGGCCTTCCTCGCGGGCACGAGGCCGCGCACAAGGTAATCCGACAGCGATTCGGCGATCTCGGAAACCGACTGCGCGCCGTCGTGCCGGTACCAGCGCGCGGTCCAGTTCACCGCGCCGAGCATCGCGCGCGTCACGAGCGCGGGGTCGCCGGACGCGAACTCGCCCGCCCTCACGCCTTCGGCAACCAGCGCGCGCACGGACCGCTCGTAGGCGTCGCGCTTCTGCACGACGCCCTCACGCATGTCCTCGGGCAGCGCCTCGACCTCGAGGTGCGCGGTGGCCCCTTCCAGCTCATCGAGCATGCAGTGCACGTGCCCGGCGAGCACCGAGCGCAGCCGGCCGGACCAGGAGCCCGGGAGCGCGCGCGCGGCCTTCACGCCGTCCGCCAGGCGCTCCAGCGTGCGCCCCTGGCAAAAGAGCAGGAGCTCGTCCTTGCCCTTGAAGTAGTGATAGAGGTTGCCCGGCGAGAGATCGGCTTCCTCGGCGATCTCGCGCATGCCGGTGGCCGACACGCCGAGCCGGCGGAACACGCGCGCCGCGGCGCGCAGGATGTCGAGCCGGCGCGCATCGTTCCTGCGCTGCACGCGCTCCGACGGAACGGCCTCGTTTGAACCGCGATTCGAAACTTGAACCATTGTTCGAATTCTAGACCCGCGCGTCGCGTGCCACAAGCGCCCGCGGGGCTAGGTGCGCAGCTTGAAGCGCTGGATCTTCCCCGTGGGAGTCTTGGGCAGCTCGGCGATGAACTCGATCCAGCGGGGATACTTGTAGGGCGCGAGCCGCTCCTTGATGTGCTCCTGCAGCGCGAGCTTGAGCTCGTCGCACGGCGAGGCTCCGTCCTTGAGCACGACGAAGGCCTTGGGTTTGATCAGGCGGTTGTCGTCCTCGCGCGCGACCACCGCGGCCTCGAGCACCGCGTCGTGGCTGGCGAGCGCCGCTTCGACCTCGGCCGGAGATACGAACAGGCCCGAGACCTTTATCATGTCGTCGGACCGTCCGGCGTAGACGAAATAACCGTTCTCGTCCTGCTTGAACTTGTCGCCGCTCCTGAACCAGGGGCCGAGGAAGGTCGAGCGGCTCTTTTCGCGGTTGTTCCAGTAGAAGGCTGCGCTCGTCGGCCCCTTGACCTGCAGCTCGCCCAGGTCTCCCTGCCTGACCGGCCTGCCCTCCTCGTCCACGAGCCGCAACTCGTACCCCGGCACCGCCGTTCCTGTCGCGCCGTAGCGCACATGGCCGCGGCGCGCGCTGATGTACATGTGCATCATCTCGGTCGTTCCAATTCCCTCGAGGATGTCGACGCCGGTCTTGTCCCTCCAGCGCTTGCCGAGCTCGGCGGGGAGCGCCTCGCCGGCCGAGACGCAGACGCGCAGCGCCAGCTCTCCCTTCCCCGGAAACTCCGGGCTGGCGAGCATCGACGCGTAGAGCGTGGGCACCCCGTAGAAGACGGTGGGCTTTCTCCCGACCAGCCGCTTGAATACCGCGGCGGGCGTGGCGCGCTCGGCCATGAGGACGCCGGTGGCGCCGGCGGCGAGGGTGAACGTGAGCGCATTGCCCAGACCGTAGACGAAGCACAGTTTCGCCGCGGAGAAGAGCACGTCGGCCTCGCCGACTCCCAGCACGGCCTTGCCGTAGAGCTCCGCCGTCATCGCCATGGTGGAATGAACGTGCACGGTGCCCTTGGGCACGCCGGTCGAGCCCGAGGAATAGAACCAGCAACACGCATCGTCCGAGGTGGTGGGTGCAGGGTCGAGAGCGGGTGAGCCCGAGGCGAGCACGTCCTCCACCGACGCTCTTCCTTTCGCGGCGTGGCCCGAGACGATCACGTGCCGCAGGAACGGCATGTTCCCGACGAGCGGCTCGAACTGCGGCAGCAGGTGCTCGGAGACGACCAGCGCCCGCGCACGGCTGTCGGCGAGCATGTGCGCGTAGTCCTTCGGCGTGAGCAGCGTGTTCACCGAGACCGGAACGATTCCGGCCTTGATTGCGCCGAGGAACGCGGTCGGGAAATCGATCGTGTCGGCGAGCGCGAGCAGCACCCGCTCCTCCATGCCGATGCCCAGGCAGAGGAGCGCCGAGCCGAAGCGGTTCACGCGCTCGGCGAGCTCGCCGAAGCTGTACTCGCCGCTGTCGTCGATGAACGCGACCTTGCCGGAGCGCCCCGCGAGGAGGTTGCGCTCGATCAGGTCGTGCGCCGCGTTGTAGTCACGGGGAACGTGGACCGTCGGGGGGCTCGCCGAATGATCGGCGCTGCTGGACGACGCCACCGCGCTATCCCTCCCCGCTCGACTCAGGCCTCGAGCTTGGCTTCCTTGCGGCACAAGGCGATCCAGTCGGCGGCCCACGCTACCGCCAGCTCCTCGGGCATGGTTCCGGCGCTCGCGTCGTGCAGCATGATCTCCCCGATGCGCCGCGCACCGAGCTCGGCGAGGATCGCGTCGAAGCGCCGGCCGCCGTTGCAGAACGTCTCGGCGTAGGTTCGGTCACCGAGCGCGATGACCCCGTATTGCACGCCCGACAGATCGGGCCGCGCGTTCCGGAGCGATTCGTAGAGGTGCTTCGCGTTGTCGGGCACGTCGCCCTGACCGTAGGTGGACGAGCAGATCAGGAACAGACCGCCCCCGGCGAACGCGCTCGCGTCGAGTCCGTCCATGGGCTTGGTAACCACGCGCGTATCGCCGTCATCGAGCGTCAGCTCCACTTCCTGCGCAACGAGCTGCGCCGTCCCGGTCATGGTTCCGACGAGGATGGTCAGTTCGAGCGCCATCGGGCCGCGCGCTTGCGTTTCGACATGGGCTGCATTATATTGCAAAGCTTGCGAATGGCAAGCATTATACTTCACCGTGCCTCTATCGAGCGTTGATGTCAAGAAACCTCCGCAGCGCGCGGCTGCGGCGAAGGCAATCGACGCGGACCCCGAGCGGGACTACCTGCTCGCGCTGGGGGATAGGTTGCGGGAAGCCCGCGCCCGGCGAGGGATGTCCCGCAAGGTGCTTGCGGCCGATTCGGGGGTGTCGGAGCGCTACCTGGCACAGCTCGAGGCCGGGCTGGGGAACGTCTCCATCCTCCTGCTCCGGCAGATCGCAGCGGCGCTCGAGCTGCCGCTCACCGAGCTGCTCGCCGAGAGCTCGGAAGAGAACACCGAGCTGAGCCTTGCGACGCAATTCCTCAAAAAGCTCCCGCGGCAGAAGCTCGCCGCCGTGCATTCGCAGCTGGTGCGCGACTACGGCAACTCGCGCGACGAGCGCCTCAAGCGGATCGCTCTCATCGGCCTGCGCGGAGCGGGCAAGTCCACGCTGGGCGCCAGGCTTGCCAGGGCGCTCTCGGTTCCCTTCGTCGAGCTCGACCGCGAGGTGGAGCGCGAGGCCGGGACGAGCCTGTCGGAGATCTTCCTGCTCTACGGGCAGCCGGGCTACCGGCGCTACGAGCGGCGCGCCCTGGAGAAGGTGCTGCACAAGAACGACCGCGCGGTCATCGCGACCGGCGGCAGCATCGTATCCGAGCCCGGGACCTACGAGCTGCTCCTTTCGAGCTGCTTCACCGCCTGGCTGAAGGCCGCGCCCGAGGAGCACATGGCGCGCGTCATCGCGCAAGGCGATACGCGTCCCATGGCAGGAAACGACCAGGCAATGGAAGACCTGCGGCGCATCCTGGAGGGCCGGGCCATGCTCTATCGCGAGGCCGACGTCGTCGTGGATACCGCCGGCAAGACCGTCGAACGAAGCTTGGCGGAGCTGCGGAAGTCCGTCGGCGCCTAGCCCGCGCCGCCACCCTATCGGAGCACATCATGAGCGCAGTCCTAGAGGCCCAACCCTCCCCCTCTCCCGTCACCTACGACACCCATCCCGACCGCTACGCTCATTGGAAGCTGTCGTTCGAGGGACCGGTCGCGACGCTCTCGATGGACGTGAACGAGGACAAGGGCCTGAAGCCCGGCTACAAGCTGAAGCTGAATTCCTATGACCTGGGCGTGGACATCGAGCTCGCCGACGCGCTCAACCGCGTGCGCTTCGAGCATCCGGAAGTGAAATGCCTCGTCATCACCAGCGCGCGCGAGCGCATGTTCTGCTCCGGGGCGAACATCTACATGCTGGGAACCTCGACGCACGCCTGGAAGGTGAATTTCTGCAAGTTCACCAACGAGACCCGCAGCGGCATCGAGGATTCGAGCCGCCACGAAGGCCTGAAGGCGCTCGCGGCCGTGAACGGCACGGTCGCCGGCGGCGGCTACGAGCTCGCGCTCGCCTGCGACGAAATCCTGATGATCGACGACCGCTCCTCCACCGTGAGCCTCCCCGAGCTGCCGCTCCTGGGCGTGCTGCCGGGGACGGGCGGCCTCACGCGCGTCACCGACAAGAGAAAGGTCAGGCGCGATCTCGCCGACGTGTTCTGCACCACCAGCGAAGGCGTGCGCGCCGACCGCGCGAAGCAGTGGCGGCTGGTCGACCATACCGCCAAGCCTCAAGGCTTCAAGGAGGCGGTCGCCGCGCGCGCGGCCGCGCTCGCCGCCCAGAGCACGCGCGGCGGCGGCAAGGGCATCGCGCTCAACCCGCTCAAGCGCACGATCGACGCGGGCGGCTACCACTATGACAGCGTCGACGTGAAGATCGACCGCAAGCAGCGCACCGCTACGGTGACGGTGTATGCGCCGCGGCAGGACGTCGCCTCCGGCGTCGACGCGATCCACGCTGCAGGCGACAAGTGGTGGCCGCTGGCGATGGCGCGCGAGCTCGACGACGCCATCCTGATGCTGCGGACGAACGACCTCGAGATCGGCACCTGGATCTTCAATACGCGGGGAGACGCGGACAAGGCGCTCGCCGCCGACGCCGCGCTCAAGGCCAACGAGAGCGACTGGTTCGTCCGCCAGGTGATCGGCTTCCTGCGCCGCACGCTTGCGCGCCTGGACGTCTCATCGCGCACGCTGTTCGCGGTCATCGACAAGGGATCGTGCTTCGCGGGGACTCTCTTCGAGCTGGCGCTGGCGGCGGACCGCAGCTACATGCTCGACCTGCCGGACGACGAGGCAAGCGCCCCGACCGTTGCGCTTTCGCCGATGAACTTCGGCGCCTACCCCATGGTGAGCCAGGACGCGCGCATCGCCGCGCACTTCTGCGGAGAGCCCACCGCGGTCGAGCGCGCGCGGGGGCGCATCGGCGCGAAACTCGCCGCCAAGGCCGCCTCGGAGCTTGGGCTCGTGACTTTCACGCCCGACGATCTCGACTGGGACGAGGAGGTGCGCATCGCGATCGAAGAGCGCGCGAGCCTCTCCCCCGACGCGCTCACCGGCATGGAAGCGAACCTGCGCTTCCCAGGGAAGGAAACCATGGAGACGCGCATTTTCGGCAGGCTGTCGGCGTGGCAGAACTGGATCTTCACCCGCCCCAACGCGGTCGGGGAGCACGGCGCGCTGAAGGTCTACGGGAGCGGCGCCAAGGCGAAATTCAACTGGGACCGGGTCTAGGTCCGCAGGAAAAGGACAGACATGAGCATCGACTACAGCGAGAAGATCCCTAATAACGTCAACCTGGCAAACGACAAGACGCTGCAGCGCGCGCTCGAGCATTGGCAGCCTCATTTCCTCGACTGGTGGCGCGAGATGGGGCCGAACGACTTCGCCTCGTCCGACGTATACCTCCGCACCGCGGTCGGCGTCGATGCGCAGGGCTGGGCGAACTACGGCACGGTGAAGATGCCCGACTACCGCTGGGGCATCTTCCTCGCCGAACCGCTCCCCAACCGCACCATCGGCTTCGGCGACTCCTTCGGGCAGCCCGTGTGGCAGCAGGTGCCGGGCGAGTACCGCTCCCAGTTCCGCCGCCTGATCGTCACCCAGGGCGACACCGAGCCCGCCTCGGTCGAGCAGCAGCACCTGCTCGGGCACACCTGCCCTTCCCTATACGACCTGCGCAACCTGTTCCAGATCAACGTCGAGGAAGGCCGCCACCTGTGGGCGATGGTGTACCTGTTGCACGCCTACTTCGGCCGCGACGGCCGCGAGGAAGCGGAGGAGCTGCTCGCGCGCCACTCGGGCGATGTCGACAAGCCGCGGATCCTCGGCACGTTCAACGAGCCGATCTCCGACTGGCTGTCCTTTTTCTGCTTCACCTATTTCACCGACCGCGACGGCAAGTTCCAGCTGAAGAGCCTGGCCGAGTCCTCCTTCGACCCGCTCGCGCGCACCTGCCGCTTCATGCTGACCGAGGAAGCGCACCACATGTTCGTCGGCGAGACCGGCATCGGCCGCATCGTGAAGCGCACGCTGGAGGTGATGAAGGAGATCGGCTCGGACGACCCGCAGGCGATCCGCCGCCACGGCGCGATCGACCTGCCGCTGCTCCAGCGCTATCTCAACTTCTGGTTCAGCTCCTCGCTCGACCTGTTCGGCTCGGAGGTGTCGTCGAACGCCGCGAGCACCTTCGCCAACGGCATCAAGGGGCGGCCGGACGAGACGACCCAGTACCAGGATCACGTGTGCGCGACCGCGACCTGCGAGCTCCAGCTCCCCGACGGCAAGGGGGGACTGAAGAGCGAAGTGGTGGGCTTGCGCAACGCCATGAACGAGATCGTGCGCGAGGCCTACGTCAAGGACTGCGAAATCGGGGTCAAGCGGTGGAACATGCAGATCAAGCGCGCGGGCGTGCCGTTCGAGCTGAGGCTGCCGAACATCCACTTCCGCCGCGCGATCGGCGCCTTCGCCAACGTCCCCATCGACATCGACGGCAAGCTCATCAGCCGCGAGGAATACGAAAAGCGGATGCCGGAATGGATCCCGAGCGCCGAGGACAAGGCGTACGTGAAGACCCTGATGAAGCGCGTCGTCGAGCCGGGGAAAATGGCCGCCTGGATCGCCCCGCCGGAGCGGGGGATCAACAACCTGGCGGTGGATTATGAGTATGTAAGGTTGAGTTGAGCGCAGTTTCCGAGCAAAAAGAAATACCCCGCCGCCGCGGGGTATTTTTTTGCCAGATTTCTCAGAGTCTCAGGAGCGGACAACGTTCCTTATTTGAGCACCACGACGTAGAGCACGATCTCGCCCTTCCCCACGTTCTTGGTCGTGTATTGCCCCCGTCGGCGGGATGATTCTCGCCTCGCCAGTCTTCCACACCACCTTCTCGGTCTTGCCGTCGGCGTAGGTGCGCAGGAGCGTTCCGCCCTTGAGTGCCCGAACGACGCGCAAATTCGAGGTCGGGACGCTCGTATTTTGGTCGCCCGGCTTGGAGCGGACCTCGAACGCCTGCGTCTTGTCGCTTTCAGCGAGTACCTTCATCACTGGCTTTCCCTTCTCCCCCTTTGCAGCCTTCCCCTTATCTTGAGCCAGCACGGAGCTCGCGGAGCCAGCTGCCAATATGAAAGCGGTGACGACCGACAACAGCAGCCTTGTCATGTGTTCCTCCAGTTCGGTTCTGAAGCGGAAGTACCGTACGTAGCCAAGCCGGGATTCCGGCTCTAAAGCCACGCACATCGCCCGTGCGACAAATTCACTTCAAGCGCTTGTAGACCAGCTCCGACATCCCGCCGATCGAGGCGGCAACCGTGTATTTCATCTCGTCGCCCTTGATCGAGAGACTGCGTTTCTGCTCCCCGCCCGTCCACGCCGGCCAGGTGCTGCCTTCGACCTTGAGCGTGAGGACCTTGCCGTCCGGACTGATCGAGTAGGTCCCGAAATGGCCGATGCTGCCCTGGACGACGGCCTTGTTCTCCTCCGCGGTCCCCTGCATCCTATTGCCCGACGCAAATTTCGGAATGCTGGGATTGGTATTGAGGGTCGCGTAGTAGCCGTTGCTGGTGAAGATGAACCGGCCGTTTGGATTCGGACCGAACGCAAGGCCGGCCTTGCTGACTCCGTCCTTCGTGTTGACGTCGGAAACGAGCTTCCACACTCCGACGATCTGCTTTGAAACAGCCGCACCCTGCTGCTGCGCCCAAAGTTGCGGGATCCCTGCCACTAGCGTGCCGGCAACGAGCGCAGTGGCCGACAACGTCAGCGCGATCTTGCGAGTCGAATAGGTCGATACAAGCGATCTTGTTTTCATAGCCATCCCCTTTTCGCGCGCGTGAATGAAAGACGGACGAGCGCGCGCGGCCTCGCGCCGTCAAGAAGCGAATACCGGGCTCCTCCCTGAAAGGAACCCAGATCAGCTATCGGATGGCGCAGACGCGCCCGAAGGAATGGGACCGAAGGCCCGAAAGAGGCAGCGGTTCTTGGTTACGTGCGCGGGATGATAAGACCCTGCCCCTGGCAGCTGCAAGTGTTTTAGCTTTCTCTAATGCAGCACGGCCATCGACCAGGCGTCTCCGCCGTACGATCGGCGCCTCAGCCGACGTCCCCACGAACACCGACAGTTCGCCTGGATCGCCCCGCCGGAGCGGGGGATCAAGAATTTGGAGGTGGATTTTGAGTATGTGCGGTTGAGCTGACTTGTCCGGAATCCGGCCCAGGATGACCCCAACGCAGTGCGTGCCGGGTTCTCTGGTCGACTATCTGTGCGACCGCAGCATCTCGGCCATCTCTGGCTTGCCGTTCTTCTCGGCGAACTCTACCAAGGTCATGCCGGAGACCTTGGCATTCAGATCCAGACCTTTAGTTACCACGCCGGACTTTCGCGCCCATTGCGATCCACAAAAGAAGGAGGATTTGAACTATGGGCATGACAATCTCGAAATAGGCAATTTGTGCTGCACCAAGTCTTGCACCTCTTCCCCAAAGATGACTCGCAATTAGGGCTCCTTGCTCGAGGATGTAACCAAGAGCAACCGGCGACGGAAGATTTGGTTTTGTCTCTCTTGCTGTAGCTGTCAAGGAGATCCAGTAACTCGCATAGACTGCGAGCAATGCAATAGCCGCAAGTGCGGACGCCGTCCTCCATCCCCGTTTCAAGAGCGCTAGCGCACTCACAATAAGGATGCTCGAAAATGCTACAAACACAAACACCCATTGAACCAAGTACTCTTTGGGGAACTTGAAAGGAAAGAACGTCGTCGCGTAGAGCAACCATGAGGTAATCACGAGCCATCTCATGATTTGCTGAGAGTCACGTTTCATTACCGTAGACTGGCTCGCATAGTTGGCCTGATGGATATCTTTTACATTTCTTGATTTCTTTGACGCAAGCATTGACACAGTCCTGTACGAAGCTATTAACACCAAGGCCCATGTTACTGGTCTCGGTATGGGGATCCACGGGAATCTTCAGGAAGCATTCCCCGCGACACGTCCCATCTGGATCCCGAATTGTCCCAAACCTGTTTTCGCAGATTTGTTGGCCAATTGCCATACCCGTGATTGGGCCAGCAGGAGTCCCCATCATTCGGTTCATTATCTGGTTGACGGAATCCTTCAGTAGCTTCTCCAGTTCTGGATAAAGAAGACCTGTCGGGTCCGCCAATTCAAGCGGGTAATTCCTCACGTAGAGGTATGGATTCAAGCCGCCGACTAGACCAACGGGATCGCTCTGACAGTAGCGCCCGGTCGCCGGGTCGTAGCAATCCCTAAGGTAGTTGTAGTGAAGAAATGTCTCGCGATCAAAGAATTGCCCTGGGAAACGCAGGTCGAGACCGAACGGTACGCCATCGCCATCGGGATCATCGTTCGGCAGCGAGTTACCGAACGGTTCGGTGTTATCCCACCGCCACACGGTTGTCCCCGCCTGGTTGGCCACAAGGCGTGGTGTGTTCAGCTGATCCGGTACGATGTAATAGATCTGTGCGACACCGGAGTTCACGATGACGTTCACGGTAGGCGAGGTCGTCACGGCTCCGTCATTGTCCGTCGCCACTGCAGTAAGCGCATAGGAACCCTGTCCCACATTCGTCCAACTAAAGGTGTAAGGCGCGGAGGTCACGGTGCCGATGGGAGTGGTCCCTTGGTAGAAGGTTACACTCGCAAGCGTACCGTCGGAGTCCGAGGTGTCGGCAGCGAGAGGAATCGTCGCAGGGGCCGTGAAACTTGCGCCCGTAGCTGGGCTCGTTAGAACCACCGCGGGAGGGGCATTCACCCGGATTGTCACCCCAGAGCTCACGGTGCTCGCGTCCATATTGTCGATCGCTACCGCCGAAAGGACGTAACTCCCCGGCCCGACGCCAGTCCAGGTGAAGTTGTAGGGGGCGCTCGTGGCCGCTCCGATAAGACTCCCGCCCTGATAGAAATCTACCTCCGCTACGGTGCCGTCCGGATCGGCGGCACTCGCGCTGATCTGTATCGTCGCGGGGGCCTGGAATACGCTGTTGGCAGCGGGTGACGTGATGCTAACGCTCGGCGGAGCATCGACGGCAACGGTAGTGCTCGCCTGGCCGCCGTTTGCCGAGGCTGTGACAATGGTGCTGCCGCCCGAAAAAGCCGTCACCGGAATGGCGACGCTCGTTTGGCCCGTTGCGAAGGGGACGCTCCCCGGGACATTCGCGACCGAAGGCATGCCATTCGTGACCGCAAGCGTGCCGGCAGCGGTAGGCGTGGGCGCCAGGGTCGCTGTTAGCGTACCGCTCCCTCCGATGTTCAGCGAAAGCGGATTGGGAACAAGAGACACAGGCTTGGGCATCACGGCGGTGAATACGGTGATGGTGATTCGGGTCCCTCTTGCGCCTGCAACCTGCAGCGCGATGGTATTGCTCGCGAGCAATGTGGCCACCCTGTCCGCCGTCGTCACGCTTCCGGCGAAGTCGGAGAGCGCGAATACTTGAACGCTGTTGAGCCCTAGCGAGAGTGCAGTGAGGCTGTTGGGGGCACCCAAGGCGACGCGCAACACGTAGGAACCCTGAATCGGCGTGGGAACCCTGAAACCAGTCGAGAAGGAAATCGTCTGGCTCGAGGGGAGCGTCACCGTGAAGGGACCCGCGATCGTGGTGCCCGCACTCTGCGCTCGAGCGCTCCCATATCCAAGGAGCGCGACGCCAACTGCAAGAACGATCCAACGAATGGCGGGCCTCATTGGATCACCGCCAGGGGGATGTCGTTCAGATAGATGTACTCACGTTTGAGTCCACCCGTCGGGTTCGTCTCGGCGATGAGGTGCCCGCTGAGGTCGTACAGAAACACGCGGTCGTCGGTCGCATTGGCCTTCCTCACCCTCTGCCCCAGGGCGTTCACCTGATAGGACGTCGTTCCAGTGGGGCTCGTCGTGCTCGCCATGCGCCCGCGCGCGTCGTAGGTGTACTGATTGGCGCCGTCGGCGAGAGTGCTGCCATTCGGATCGAAGGAGAAGCTGCGTGCGACGGAACCCGAGATCGAGGCGAGGTGGTTGTTAGTCGACGAATAGCTGTACGTATCAGCGGCAGCGCCCGCGGTCTTCGAGGTGCGGTTACCGACTGCGTCATAGGTGTAGCCGAAGGAACCGCTCTGTGTGATCGCGCTAGTCAACCGGTCCAGGCTGTCGTAGCCGTAGGTGTTGGACTTGCCGCTCGCCGCGTCGGCGATGGAGACGATCCGACCGGCCGGATCGTAGCCGAGGGATGCGCCTTGGCTACCAGCACCATAGCTGACGATCCTCCCATCCCGGTCGTAGGTGCGAATGTAGGTCTGGCCGTTGCCGAGGAGATAACTCTTCACCCCGCCAAAGGGCTGATAGGTGATATTGGACGCAACGATCTGGGTCGCTCCGCCGGAGCCGGGGGGCGCAGTCGTGCTCACCTGGCTGATGCGCCCCACGGCATCGAAACCGTAGGCGACCGTCCTACCGCTCGGATAGATCATCCCGGAGAGCCTGCCGGCGGCGTCGTAGCTGTAGCCGAATGCGTAGTTGACCCCGTTCATGGTTCGGTTCTCGACGATCGGCCGCCCGTGTGCGTCATAGGCGTAGTCGTGGACGATCGTGATCTGATTGACGGGATTGATCTCGGAGAAGAACGTCAGGCGTCCCAGACCGTTCGCCCCTTGGTCGTAGCCGTAGCCCTGCTTGGAGCCGTCGGCAAAGCTGATGCTCGTCACCCGGTTCAGGGCGTCGTAGGTATGGCTCGTGACCTGGTTCTTCGCGTCGATTCGCGTGACGAGATTGCCGGCAGCGTCGTAGGTGTTTTGGGTGAGGCCGGTGTCAGGCGATTGCTGCGAATTGAGGTTGGCCAGCCCGTCGTAGCTGTAGCCCGTTGTGAGATTCCGCGGATCGCTGACCGAGACGAGCTGATCGATCCCGTTATAGGCGTACCGCGTGATGCCGTTGCCTGGATCGGTGACCTGCACCAGGCGGTTCAAGGCGTCATACACATTCGACGTAGTGTGCTGCATAGGGTCGGTGACTCCCGTCACGTTCCCCTGGTCGTCGTAGGCGTACTGGGTCGTCTGCGACCGCGCGCCGATGTCCTGCGCGAGGCGATTGAGCGCGTCGTACACGCGGCTCCGGGTCTGAGCGAGCGTCCCACCCTGGTCGAACACGTCCTCCTGGGTGCGGTTGCCCATCGCATCCAGCGTGTAGGCGATGCTGTTGCCAAGCGAGTCGGAAATGTCGGTAAGCCGGTGGGTTGCATCGTAGCCATAGGAAAGGAAGGACCCGTCTGGCAGCGTCACCCGTTTTAGCTGCCCCACCAAGTCATAGTCGTAGATCGTGATTTCCCCGCCTACGTTGCGAGAACGCAGACGCTGGCGCGGATCGTAGGTCAGGTTGGTGGTGAGGCCGTTGGGATCGACGACCGTAAGGGGCTGGCCGTGCGCGTTGTACGAGATGATCTGCGTCATGTGGCCCAAGGCGTTGGTGATCGAGGCGACGTTGCCGCGCTTGCCCAGATCCGCGTCGTTGTTCCCGTAGTACGTGTAGCGGGTGACGTCGGAAACATCCGTCCTCGGCCCGTCCATCGACAACATCGAACCGTTGGCGTCGTAGGTGTACGTCCACGTTCTCGGGATCCCGGACGAGGCTGCGCCGAATCCGGCCGAGCCGGTCGCATCAGCAGTCGGCTGAACGCTCTTGGAGCAGAGCACTCCCGGAACGAGCGTCCCGTCCGCGGCGGTGCCACAGCTTGCGCCGCCGTCGCCGTTGTATACATAGGTCGTGATGCGCAGGGGCTCGGCCAGCTTGACGGGTAGCCGGAAGCTAGGATGCCATTGGGTAGTGATCGTGCGCGCCTGCGGCGTATCGAACGCCTCGGTGCGCGACGTCTCGAGGTTGCGCGACAGATCGTAGCCGTAGACCGTGACGTTGCCGTTCCAGTCGGTGCGAAAGGCGACATTGCCGTTGGCGTCGAAGATCTGTGACGCCGGCCCACAGGCAGGACACGCCGGTCCCGAAATACCGACATTCTTGAACGTGTTGAACGTCAGCTGAAATCCATAAGAGCGTGGGATATTCAACGGGTCCGTGACCGTGGTTGCGAGGTTCGCGTAGGAGAGCTGATACCGCTCCGCCCCCGAGTGCTCCGTCGACACGACGTTCTCCTGTCCGTCGTATTGGAACGTCGCGAAGCGGCTGTTGTTCTCGTCGATGATGCCCGTCAGAGCGTTGACCAGGTTCGCGCCCCCAGTGTTCTCGGGTTCGTTGTAGACGAATGTCTTTACCGTACCGTCTGGGAAAGTGATCGTTGCGAGGTTGTTGTTGTGCGTGCCGTACGTAAAGCGGTAAAGCCCTCCCGAAGGATCCGTCACCGCGACGACGCGCAGCGCCGCGTTGTAGCCGAACGAGAGCGTGCGCCCGAAGTTGTCGGTCACTCGGATCGGCGCGCCCAGCGGCATCGCGATCTGCGTCGGCTGGCCGCTATCGGTGAGGATGAAGCCGCCGTTTGGACCCGTTGAGCCATCGCTGTAGGTCACGGTCTGAGTGAGACCGGCCCTGGAGCGGATCGACAGCAGCAGGCCTGAGAGGTTGTAGGTCTCCGTTTCATCGCCATCGGGCACGTAAAGCTGCCAGCCGGTGGGCGTGGAGGTCAGGCGATAGTTGGTGCTGGCGTCGGGGACCCAAACCCCGCCCACGAGATTGAACTGGAAGACCTTGCCGTCTGGCCGAAACGCGGCCTTGCCCGGCCCATTCGCGGACCCGCTCGCGCCGATGCGCCGGTCATAGGAATCGCGCCACCTGCGGCCGAATCGCGTGTCGTAGTCATCGAGAGTGTTGAACGCGAGGCTCAGCTCGAAGCCGTTCAATCCGCGATATACGAGTTGCCGCTCGAACTTGTTGCCGTTCGCGGGATTGGCCGGATTGCCGCATCTGGGGCACGGGTCGCCATTGTTGGGTCCGCCGCTACACTGACCGTCGGCCTCGACCGAACCGGGGTTGCACTCACAGAACGTGTCCGAAACGCGTCTGCTGTTCTCCGGGCATTTCGTCTGAGTAGAGTTGATGGCTCCGATGTTTTCGTTGCAGCCCAGAAACCGCGGGGGAGTGGCAAAGCAACCGTCCTGAGGGTTGCCGAACCCGATGATGCATATGGCGAGTTGGTTGGGCGGAGTCCCGGATATGGGCGCGTTGACGTTCGTGACCAGCGGAAAACGCGTCGACGCGGAGACGCACGCCTCGAGCGCGCTGGAGTAGCTCGGCTGGCATATCGGTTTCTGGCCCGGCTGGCTGGTAGTTTCCAGGCAGCGGTCTTGTTGAATCAAGACCCAATGCGGCGGCGGGTCTAGGATCGGCGAAAGCGCGAACGCGAACCCAGGCCATCCCGACGAAAGCAAGCAGGCAAATCCGATGAGCGCGAGAATCAGCCGCCGGGCAAATGTTTTCATTGTCTTTCCCCCAAGCCAGGAATAGTTCCCAGCCTGCCGAACCCGACCGGATTCTGACTTTAGCGAGCCTTGCGTGAATTCATCATTGCATCGATCACGCTTCAACTCGCCCTACTAAGCCTACACCAAGGTCCGGTGTTCGCAATACCGGGCAAACACGGTGGAGGGCGTCGGGATCATCCCGGAAAATGCTGTAGGGTTTTCCAGATCAACGTTGAAGAACTAGCATCCGCAACGACGTGCGGACTGTCGACTAGGTAATCGCGATGCCTATCGTGAATGTGCTTCGCGATACGCGTCAACCCTACTCAGCTGACACCGCGTGCACCGCTTCGCTGAATCGCAATCGCCTTCTCATCTCAGAGGTAATGTGGACGACGCTGTCCGAATCCACCAGCAGCGCCCGCGACACCCCCATACGCGTGGCCGCTTCCCTCCACCCGCTGCGCCCTTCGATGAATATCGGCTTCGACGCCGCGTCCGAGAGCGCGCCTGCGCCCTCGCCTGCCGATACAAGCACGGTGACGGATTCGACGCCGGCTACCGGATAGCCCGTGCGCGGATCGATGATGTGCGAGTAGCGCTTGCCGTCGATCTCGTAGTAGCGCCGGTAGTCGCCTGAGGTGCCGACGGCCTCGCCGTCGTTCAGGTCGAGCGTGGCGAGCAGTCCCGTGCCGCGCGGCGACTCAAGCGCGACGCGCCAAGGACGCGCGCCGTGGCGGCCGAGCGCCATGGCATTGCCGCCGACGTTGATCAGTGCATCGCGTATTCCCGCGGCGCGAAGGATCTCGGCGGCGCGATCGAGCGCGTACCCTTTCGCATAGCCGCCGAAGTCCAGTTGCACAGCGGAGTTCGCGCTCGTCACTTCGTTGTCGCGGACACTCAGATCCTCCATCCGCGGACGAACGGCCACCCATCGCTTGATCTCGCCGGCATCCGGAATGGGCCCTCCCGGCTTGTCGCGGTGAAAATTCCAGAGTCCCACGAGTTTGCCGATGGCGGGGTTGAAGAGATCGCCGGACCGCGCCGCGAGGTCCTGCGCCTGCCGGATGAGCGCCGCGATCTCGGCGGTGGTGCGGATGTTCGTCTCGCCACGCGCGATCGCGTCGTTGAGCGCGACAAGATCGCTTGACCCCCACGCGCGCAGCTCGCGGTGCATGCGGTCGAATTCGCCGAGGACTTGCGCGACGGCCGCCCTGTCCTTGGGTCCGTCGCCGAGCACGGTGACCTGGACGATCGTGCCGAAGACGTACGCGCTCGCGCGGTACTCGTCTGCGCACGCGCCGGTAAACACGAGCCCCGCCATCAGCAGGAGCGCGGTCCGGACCACGCTTCCGGTCAATGCCGCTCCCCGTGATGGCGGTGCTTGTGATGGTGTTTTGGCTTCAGGAATAGCCACGCGCCGCTCAGGGACAGCAGCGCGAGGAATACCGCGAGAAGATCGACGACGAGCGGACCGTAGCGGCCGGCGAACCGTCCGCTGTGCAGGTCCTGCAGCAGCCGCTGCACGGACACCCCGGGCTCGAGGAGCTCGGCGTAGCGCGCACGCTCGGCCGCGGACAGCTCGGCGGGCGCCGACCAGGCGATCGCGTCGCGCGGCGCGGGCCGCCACGAAAGTGCGTCGTGAGTCTCGAAGACGCCCGTTTCCGTCCGCAACGCGAGATGCTTGGCGCCCGACCCAATCGCCTGCACCGGCGCTCCAGGCAGCGCGCTTCCCTCCAGGCGGTCGACGAGCGCGCCGTCCATGCTGTAGATATAGAGTGAGGCGCTGCTCGCGACGATCACCATGCCCGGAATCTCGGCCAGGCCGACGGGCTGCGGGAATTTCTCGCCCGAGACCCGCCCGTCGAGCAACCAGCGGCCGTTCGCCGCGACGAGATCGTGCCGCCCCGCATGAAAAGCGTGTTTCGGAGACTCCGCTGCGATGCCGTACCAGCGCGCGAGCCACGCCGCGTGCACGTACCGGGAATCCAGACCGAGCCCGGTCGCATGGTTCAGCACGACCCCACTGATTGCGAGGAACAGAAAGAAGATCACCGCGGCGAAGCCGATGCGCGCATGCCAGCGGCGCAGGAACAGCAGCAGGAGCAGCTTCGGCGACATGGTCTATCCGCGGCCGCCTTCATGACTGAGGCGGTCGAAGAAGAGCGCCAGCCTCGCCATACGCTCCATCGCGCCGACCGACAGGGTCGCGCCGACGATGCCGTCAATGCCGCGATCCAGGCGATTGTCGCCGGTGAGCTTCGCGTCCTTGAACTGCCCGAGGAAGGACGACTGGCGCACCTCCTGCCCGCGGCTTTCGCGATACGCCAGCACGCGCACGTGGTCGATGCTTCCGCCGACGACGACGAAGCCCGCGGTGATCAGCTCCTCCTTCCCCGTCTCCTCGAGGATCCATACGCTCTTCGGTCCCTCGCTCCAGTAGCGCTGCCGCAACTGGGCCGGCGGATGGCCGAGGATCGCGGCCGCCTGCGCCTGCAGATTCTTCGTGAGCCACAGCACCTTGGGCGCTGGCGTGGAGCCGAACACCTCCGCGAGAAACGCGCCCGGCTCCTGATAGACCTCGCCGCGAGCCGCCGCAGCGGCGAGCGCCACGGTCAGTACGGCGAGAGAGCGAAGCCGGGCCCGAGCCATCAAAACATGAACCCAGCGCCGATATCGAAGCGGTTCTGGGACTTGTCGGCCGTGTACCACTGGATATCGGCTTTCAGCACGACCTGGGGATGAACCCAGAAATTCACCCCGGCGACCCTGATGCGCTCGTCGTTCCTGGGATCGGAGAACAGCCCGTTCGCCGGGTCCTCCGCCTGGCGGATGTCGATGCGCTCGTAGCGAACGAAGGGCGCTACGTCGAAATTGCCGCGCTTGTAGACGTGATAGGCGGCCTGCGCGTACCAGCCCATCATCGACTTCGGCGCGGCAAAGGCGGTCGCGGGGTCTTGCTTGAACATCGCGGCGGTGATCTTGTCCGCGTCGCCGAGCGTGCCCGATGTGTACAGAGCCTGGAGATCGAGGCCGGCGACCCGGTATTGCGCGTGGACGTCCCACAGGGCGAATCGGGCGGGCACGCCCTGCAGCGCCGGGTTCGACGCTCCGTTCTGGCCGGTATTGCCGCTGAAGACGCCGCCTCCGACCAGAAGCCCGGGGCGCCGGTAATTCAGCGCGCCGTACACGGCGAGGTCGTGCGCGTTGGCGAGCTGTCCTTCCTGGTGCGCGCTGCGGATGCCCGTGGTCGGGTCGTCGAGCTTGCCCGAGTCGAAACCGGTCGTAATGCCGAAGTCGTACCTGAAGCTCTCGGCGAGAACGCCGTGCATGCCGGCGCCGAGCTCGCGCCAGGTCGTGGGGATTACGCGCGTCTCAACCTGGTTGCGCTGTACGCCGTAGTAGGTCGCCGGCTCGTGGGTTTCGTTCAGAATGCCGATCGGGATCAGGAACAGGCCGCCCTTGACATTGACGGCATCGCTCGAGCGGTAGTTGACCCAGGCCTGCTCGATCTCGGCCTCGCCCTGGTCCTCGGAGCTGACGACGGCATGCTCGAACTCGACTTCCGAGTGGAGCGTGAGCTGATCGTCGAAGCGATGGTTGATGCCGAAGACGAAACGCGCGAGGTCGGCCGTCGCATCGCCGCTCTGGCGAAACTTGCCGTACCCGGCCTCGCCGTAGCCGACGAAGCTCGTCGCGCCGCTCGCCAGACCGCTGCTGCGGTCGAGCATCGAGCCGTAGTCGGGCGAGGACGGCGAAGGCGGCGCAGCGGGCGCCGCCGTTCTTGCCGACTGCTGCGCCTTCAGCTCGTCGATCTCCTGCTGCAGGATCTGCAGCTTTTCATCGACGGTCTGGCCGAGCACGGGCGTGGCTCCGAAGGCGGCCATCAAGGCCAGGGCTAGGGTGGAGTTCTTCATTGGGTCTCCTGCTGAATTGACTAGCGATGGGGTCATGGCTGGCTAACTCAGCTGGGACGCTGACTGGCTGGCTCCTTTATCCAATATGTCAGTGAGTTACTGGTGCTGTGCGCCGGAACGCATGCTGCCGCTTGACGGCCGACCAAATATAAATGAGAATGGTTCCCATTACAAGCCCAGGCGACTCCACGATGTACGTGTGCCTCTGCAACGGCGTGACCGACCGCGACATTCACGAAGCCGCCTCGCGGGGCGCGAGGACGCTGAAGGATCTGCGCCGGGAGCTCGGCGTCGCGTCGGACTGCGGCAAGTGCGCAAGCTGCGCGCGCGAGGTGCTGTGCGAGGCGCGGCGCGAAGCCGCCCTCCCCGCTTCCCTGCAAGCGGCCTGATTCCCACGGCGGTCCGGTCCACTGCGCCGGTTTTTGCGCGTGGTATTCTCGGACGTCTCCACGAGGAGCCTCCGCGATGAAAGGCGACAAGAAGGTCATCGAGCACTTGAACAAGGTGCTGACCAACGAGCTCACCTCGATCAACCAGTACTTCCTGCACTCGCGCATGTTCGAGAACTGGGGCCTGATGCGGCTCGCCGAGCATGAGCACGAAGAGTCGGTCGATGAAATGAAGCACGCCGACAAGCTGATCGAGCGCATCCTGTTCCTCGAGGGGCTACCCAACCTGCAGAACCTCAACAAGCTGCTGGTCGGCGAGAGCGCGGAGGAGGCGCTGAAGTGCGATCTCAGGCTCGAGATGCACGCGCATCCCATGCTCAAGGCGGCGATCGCGTATTGCGAGGAATCGGGCGACTACGTTTCGCGCGAGCTGTTCGAGGACATCCTGGAAAGCGAGGAGGAGCACATCGACTGGATCGAGATCCAGCTCGACCTCATCGCGCGGATCGGCATCCAGAACTACATGCAGTCGCAGATCGGCGGAAGCCCCAAGTCCTGAGGCGGGCCTCGTCAACGCCCGGCCGGCGCGTCCTCAGGTCTTCGCCGAGACGGCCGGCCCGATCTTGCGCCGGTCGCTGAACATCGACCACACGATCCAGAGCGCGGGCAGCAGCACCAACCCATAGGTCAGGATCGCGCCGTACGCACCCTCCGGCCCGTAGGGCTCGGTGGCGATGTGCCAGTACTGGTTGTCGATCGGCAGCACGTTCGCCTCGGTCGCCTCGTGGAACGAGTAGATGAGCAACTGCAGCGCGAACAGCACGAGGAATATCGACGTCACCTGGAAGAACAGTCCCAGGTTGATGCGGTGCCCGTAGCGCGACCAGCCCCAGGCAAGCGCTCCGGCGAGGGTGATGCCGAAGATTGCGCCCCAGAACAGATGCGTCGATTCGGCCTGGCGCGCGAGCGTCGCTGCGATGAACGCCATTTCCATGCCCTCGCGCGTGATCATCAGCAGGACGATCAGGAACACTCCGATCCAGGGCCCTGCCCCGGTCGCCGCGGTCTCGAGGCGTCCGCCGATCTCGCCGCGCATCTTCTTCGCATGCCTGAGCATGTAGACGACCATCGAAATCACCATGACGGCCGCAACCGCCGCGAGCACGGCTTCCCAGATCGGGAGCACCGCGACTTCCGCGAGGAACACGCCGAGCACGATGGACAGCGCCGCGGCTGCGCCGGTACCCCACCAGGCCGCCGAGACCAAGGCGTCGCGGCCGGACTTGCGAAGATACGCGATGGCAATGGCCACGATGAGAAAGGCCTCGATGCCTTCACGCAGTGTGAATACGGTCATCTGCAGCATGTTCGTTCCTAGGCGGTCAGGATCAACTTCCCGTTCTGGGTGCGCCGGAGCCGATACTCGCGTCCCTCGTGCTCGATGATCAGCTCACCCTTTTTCCCCAGCAGCTGCCGGCTTGGTACCGGGTCGGAGGAAGCAGACGGTGTAAGGTCTCGTCCTTGATTTCCCTCTGTGTTGGGCGAAGTCGGGGCAGCTGCCATCTGCAAATGATAACGGTTCTCATTTAAATGTCAAGCCCCGCCGCGAGGTTCCGGAGAGAATGGCGCATGCCGGTTCGGACCCTGCTCGTTGCGCTTGCCCTGTTCGCGGCGATTCCCGCATGGGCGCAGGAACTTGCGCGCAGTGCCACCCCGACACGCGAGCCGGGAGCGGCGCAATTGCTCGCCGAGCTGCGCAAAGGCGGCTACGTCCTCTACTTCAGGCACGCTTCGACCGATTTCAGCCAGAACGACGAGAGAATGAAGAGCTATGAGGACTGCCCCGATCAGCGCAATCTGGTCGACAAGGGGCGCGCCGAGGCGCGCGCGGCCGGCGCGGCGATTCGCGACCTCAAGATCCCGATCGGCCGCGTCCTCGCGAGCCCGTTCTGCCGCACCGTGGAAACCGCGCAGCTGCTGTTCGGCCGAGCGGAGAAGATGCAGGAAGTCCGCGGCGGACCCGCGGCGCCGGCCGGGTCCGACCGCTACGCACCCCTGAGAAAGATCCTGACGGCTCCCGTTGCGACCGGGACCAATCTCGTGGTGGTGAGCCACGGCAACCCGTTCTACAGCGTCGCCGGGCCGCCCTACCTCGCTGAGGGCGAAGCCGCCGTCGTCCAGCCGCTGGGCCGGGATTTTCGGATCGTTGCGCGAGTCCGGATCGACGCCTGGGAAGCGATGAAATAGGCGCTAGTACGCAGCGCCCTGTGCGTAGTTCTCGAAGCGGGTGTATTCGCCGAGGAAAGTGAGCTTCACCGTACCGATGGGGCCGTTGCGCTGCTTGAGGATGATGATCTCGGCCATGCCCTTGTCCGGCGTGTCGGGCGTATAGACCTCCTCGCGGTAGATCGCGAGGATCAGGTCGGCGTCCTGCTCGATCGCGCCCGACTCCCTCAGGTCCGACATGATCGGGCGCTTGGGTCCGGTGCGCTGCTCGACCGCGCGCGAAAGCTGCGACAGGGCGACCACCGGGACCTTGAGCTCCTTCGCGAGCGACTTAAGCGAGCGCGAGATCTCGGAGATCTCGGTCGCCCGGTTCTCGCCTTCGCTCGACGCCTGCATCAGCTGGAGATAGTCGACGATGATGAGCCCGAGCGCGCCGTATTGGCGGTGAAGGCGCCTCGCCCGGGCCCGCAGCTCGAGCGCGTTCAGCGCCCCAGACTCATCGACGAGTATCGGCGCGTCGTGCAGCTTGCCGACCGCGTTGGTGAGGCGGTTCCAGTCGTCGTCCGAAAGCCTTCCGGTGCGCAGCTTGTGCTGGTCGAGCCGGCCGATCGACCCGAGGAGCCGCATCGCAAGCTGGCTGCCCGACATCTCCATGCTGAACACGGCCACCGGGAGCTTGTTCTCCACCGCCACGTGCTCGGCGATGTTGAGGGCGAGAGCGGTCTTTCCCATCGACGGGCGCCCGGCGATGATGATCAGGTCGCCAGGCTGCAGCCCCGAGGTGTCGCGGTCGAGATCGCGGTACCCGGTCGGGATTCCGGTGATGTCCGAGGGGTTGTCCTTGTGGTAGAGCAGGTCGATCCGCTCCATGACCTGCGTGAGCAGAGGCTGGATCTCCATGAAGCCCTGGCGGGTCTTCGCTCCGGCCTCGGCGATCTGGAAGATCTTCGACTCGGCCTCGTCGAGCAGCTGGCCGACCTCCTTGCCCATGCGGTTGAGCGCGCCGTCGGCAATCTCGGTGGACACCTCGATCAGCTTCCGCAGGACGGCGCACTCGCGCACGATCTCCGCGTAGCGCCTGACGTTGTGCGCCGAAGGCGTGTTGCCGGCCAGCGCGGCGAGGTAGGAGATGCCGCCGGTCTTGTCCTTGTCCTCGCTCGCCTTGATCGCCTCGTCGACCGTCACCACGTCGGCGGGCTTGCCGCGCTCGATCAGGCGCGCGATATGGCGGAAGATGCGGCGGTGATCATCCCGGTAGAAGTCCGAATCGGTGACTACGTCGCCGATCCTGTCGAAAGCAGCGTTGTCGAGCAGCAGTCCCCCCAGCACCGACTGCTCCGCGTCGATCGAGTGCGGCGGCAGCTTGAGGTTCAGCAGCTGCGAGTCGGTGGGTGCCTGGGAGGCAGTCTGAGCCATGGGAGCGGCCGAGCGGATTGCGGCCACTTTACAGCAAAAAAGGCCGCGCGCGCGGCCTTTCTGCGGGAGATAGCGAGCCCTACTGCTGCGCCGTCTCTCCCAGCACCGAGATCTTGATGTGCACCAGGACGTCGGCGTGCAGCGCGACCGTCACCTCGTGATCGCCGACCGTCTTCAGCGGACCCTGCGGCAGGCGGATCATCGCGCGCTCGACCTCGAACCCCTGCGACTTGAGCGCCTCGACGATATCCACGTTGGTGACCGAGCCGAACAGGCGACCGTCCACCCCCGCCTTCTGGGTGATCTGCACCATCAGACCGTCGAGCTTGGCGCCCTTTTCCTGCGCCGCGACGAGGGACTGGGACTGGGCCTGCTCGAGCGCCGCGCGCTTCTTCTCGAACTCGGCGAGACTCTCGGGCGTCGCCCGCGTCGCCTTGCCCTGGGGCAGGAGGTAGTTGCGCGCGTAGCCGTCCTTCACCTTGACCACGTCGCCGAGGCCACCGAGGTTGACGACCTTCTCCAATAGAATGACTTGCATGGCGCCTCTCAGTGAAGGTCGGTGTACGGCAGCAGGGCCATGTAGCGAGCGCGCTTGACCGCCGCCGACAGCTGGCGTTGGTAGTGCGTGCGCGTGCCCGTGATCCGGGCAGGGATGATCTTGCCGTTCTCGCCGATGAAATCCTTCAGCAGATCGACGTCCTTGTAGTCGACCCACTCGATCTTCTCCGCGGTGAAGCGGCAGAACTTGCGGCGCTTGAACAGCTGCTTCGCGCCCTTCTGGTCGCGCTTGCCGTCGCGGCCCTTGCCCTTACCCTTGCCTTTGAATCCGCCTCGACCTCTCGGTGGGGGCATGTCAGTCTCCTTTGAATTCGACCCCGGTCGCATGCAGCACCACCGCACGGCTGGTGCGGCTCCTTGCGGCCAGAAATCCCGTTACCTTCACATCGCTGCCCAGTTTCGCCGCGGCGAGGAGCGTCGCTTCGCGCTCGAACGCCACCGCTGCAATCTCGCAGCTCACCTTCCGTGCGGCCCCGGCTTCCACCTGCTCCGAGTCGTGCTGGAGCCGGAATTTCATCACCGGCACGCCCGCCGGCGTGTGCCGCAGCGCGTCCAGCTCGATGAGCCTGCCCGACACCGTCACCCGGTTGGCCTGCGCCAACGCGTCAGACTTTCGCCGGCTCCACGGGCTTCGGTGCCTCCGCGCGCGGCGCTTCGGTGCGCGGCGCTTCGGTGCGCGGCGCCTCGCCCGGGTTCAGCACCGACTTGGACTTCTCCTCCTTCATCATCGGCGAGGGCGCCGTCCAGGCGCGCTCCATCTTGATGATGAGGTGGCGCAGCACCGCGTCGTTGAACTTGAAGGAATGCTCGAGCTCGCCCAAGGTCTCCGAGTCGCACTCGATGTTCATGAGCACGTAGTGCGCCTTGTGGACCTTGGCGAGCGGAAACGCGAGCTGTCGGCGGCCCCAGTCCTCGAGCCGGTGGATCTTGCCGTTCCTCGAGGTCACCGTTGCGCGGTAACGCTCGATCATCGCCGGGACCTGCTCGCTCTGGTCCGGGTGCACGATGAAACAAACCTCGTAATGTCGCATCATGGCTCCCTATGGATGGAGCCGCCCGCTCAAGTCCGCCGTTGCGACGCGGCGGGGACGGTGCGGCAGGGTTGAAAACAAACGACCGCCGGAGCGGTCGTCGAGGG
>Ga0187773_10000197_pt1 | contig 25120 bp, 21 predicted proteins | sample 0216_BV02_MP05_1_FD_133133 | JGI IMG/M metagenome (GOLD analysis project Ga0187773, IMG submission 133133) | Tropical peat soil microbial communities from peatlands in Department of Meta, Colombia - 0216_BV02_MP05_10_MG | ecosystem: Environmental > Terrestrial > Soil > Wetlands > Peat | place...
CCCGATGGCAAGAAAGCCTACGTCAGCAATAGCGGGGACGGAACGCTTTCCGTTCTCGATGTCACCGGCCTGAAAATTAGCGGGATCATACGCGATGTCGGTCAGGACGCGGGAAGCATGGTAATGAGCCCCGACGGTAAAAAGCTTATTGTTATCGCGGATGCAGACAACGCTTATGCCATAATCGATCTTGGCCAAGAACGGGTTCTTGGCAAGTACAGCTCTGGGGTTGATCCGCGCGGCCTGGCACTCAAACCCAAGAGCGATCAGGTATTCATTGCAAACCGTGGCTCCAACGATATTTCCATAGTCGATCTGGCAAACGGCAGCGTCGCGTTCCGCATTCCTGAGGTGGGAGACAAGCCCAGTTCGATCGGTATTTCTCCTGACGGTCGCCATGCGTATCTCGCGTTAATTGGAAAACGCACCGCCGAGGACCCGCCGCAAAGACCCTCGGGAAAGGATGCGGGTTTGTCGGTTGTGGACGTCGTCGCGAAGAAAAAGCTTACAACGATTAAACTGGGCGGCGATCCCTACGGCGTCGCCGTAAGAAAATGACGAGGCACCCTTCAGCGCGTTTCATTAAGCAGTTCGTTTCCACCCACGTCTAAGATTCGCATGAGTTTCGCGCAGAATGGATTCTGTGGTCGGCCAATCTATGCAGGGGTCGGTTACCGAGACACCGTACTTCAGTTGAGCACGGTCAATTGATATGGGCTGGTTGCCTGCTTCAAGATTACTCTCGATCATGAACCCTATGATCGACTGATTGCCGCCTAAAATTTGCTGAACGCAATCACGCAGCACTAAGGGCTGCATAGCATAATTCCTGCTGGAATTGGCGTGGCTGCAATCAACCATGATGATTTCCGGCAAATGGTTTGCTCTTAGCTCTTCTTCGCACAATTTTATGCTCTGCGAATCATAGTTGGGTGTGTTGCCGCCGCGCAGAACCACGTGCGCATAGCGGTTACCTCGCGTGCGGACCACTGTGCAGCGCCCGCTCTTGTCAATTCCCAAAAAACTGTGAGGACGCGATACTGAGAGCAACGCGTTGATCGCGACCTTGAGGCTGCCGTCGGTGCCGTTTTTTAGACCAACCGGCGATGACAGACCGCTCGCCATTTCGCGATGCGTTTGCGACTCAGTGGTTCGAGCGCCAATCGCGGTCCACGTTATCAGTTCCGACAAATACTGGGGAACGATGGGATCGAGTGCTTCGGTGGCGGCGGGTAGGCCCATTTCCGCCAATTCGAGCAACAATCGTCGTGCCTTTTGCAGGCCTTCCTCGATTCGAAACGAATCGTCCATCTCCGGGTCGTTGATGAATCCTTTCCAGCCGATACTCGTTCGCGGCTTTTCAAAATAAACTCGCATTACGACGAGCAACGTGTCGGAAACTTCGTCAGCGAGATTTTTCAGTCGGCGCGCGTAGTCATGGGCGGCTACAAGGTCATGAATGGAACATGGACCTACTACTATCAATAAACGATGATCTTTTCGTTCCAGAATGCTCTGGACCGCATGCCGGCCTGCGAGTACTGTGCTGCGTGCGGATTCAGTAAGTGGCAACCGCTTCCTTATTTCGTCGGGCGTAAGTAGCAATTCCTGCGAAAGGACATTTAAATTATCAACTTGTCTTTCGCTCATGGTTCATCTCTCGCAAATCGTCGCGGCAAAGCGATTCATTCATGCCAGCTCGAGCGCCCGTTCCAGTGTTTCCCATGCCAAGGTTGCACAGTTCACCCGCGACGGATATTCACGCACTGCTGCCAGAACGTAAAGATCGTCTGTTGGAGAAGAACCGTTCGATCGGGATTGCGCAAGCAATCGGGAAAATTGTTGAAGTACAGATTTCGCCTCAATTATATTCTTGCCTTTCACGCTTTCAGTCATGATCGAAGCCGAGGCCATCGAGATTCCGCAACAGGAGCATTGAAAGGTAATATCTTCGATGACCGCTCCTTGTAGTTTCAGGTAAACGGTTATGACGTCCCCGCACAAGGGATTGGACCCTTCTGCCTCGCGGTTAGCCCCCTCCAGCTTGCGGAAATTGCGAGCATTCCTGATATGATCCATGATCACATCGTCATAAAGATTCCTGAGTTCAGTCATTTTCAAGGCCGTTCCGACCGCCTGCACACGTTCCAGAAAAACAAAAAGGGTTACCCATTGTAACCCTCCATAAACACATAATGCCCTGCTACCTGACTTAAAAAAGCCACCTAACCGGATGCGGTTGCCTGGATCATTGAATTATACTCAATCTAGGCGTAATGCGCTCCCGTTTCCTTTGGGGCAGCCCTTTTGGGCAAGGTGACGGTTACCTGAAGTCCTGACGTTTCCAGATTTTTGCACGTAATATCTCCCCCATGGTCGCGCGCAATGCTGCGCGCAATACTAAGACCCAACCCAGTGCCGCCGGTGTCGCGATTTCGGGAATTTTCAATCCGGTAAAATGGGGCAAAAACATTTTCTTGCTCGCGCGGAGGAATGCCGGGGCCTTCATCCTCGACTTGGAGCAAGAGACGCGCATCTTCGTCCTGCACCACAATGGTCGCATTTTTACCGTACTTAACCGCGTTTTCAATTAAGTTGTTGAGGCAGCGTTTCAGTGCACGCGGTTTTCCCAGAAAGGTCGACGCAGTATGGCCGCGGATGCGAACCGGATGTCCAGTCTCTTCGTAATCCGCCTGCAAGCTTTCCAGCAGGGCCATGACGTCAATGGGTTGTAACTTTTCTCCAGTTTCTATCCCGCGCATACTGTCCAGAGTCGTTCGCACCATGGATTCCATCTCGTCAAGGTCTTTTTCGAACCTCGCTCTGAGATCGGGATCGTCGAGCATTTCGGTGCGTAAGCGCAATCGTGTGATCGGTGTTTTTAGATCATGTGACATGGCCGCGAGAACTCGGGCTCGGTCGTTGAGATAATTTGCCAGACGCGACTGCATTTTATTAAATGCGTGCGCGGCACGGCTTACTTCCGAGGGGCCGATCTCGCTCAGCGGCGGACTGTTTATATTTTCACCGAGATTTTCTGCAGCCGTGGCCAGCGCGGACAGGGGCTTAGTGACCCATCGAACAGCGATCAGCGAAAGGATCACGACTGCAGCAAGCCGTACGGCAAGATCAAAAGCCAGGCGAAACGGCCACCTTCCGGCTTCCCAAGGAAACTGGTCCCGAAAATTCACCACCGTACCGTCCGCAAGGCCGATCTGCGCAGCCACCATCAGCGGCTGAAATCTTTTCTCCTGTGGCAAAATCGCGGAATCCGATCTTGGCTGACCAGGACCGGTCGATCCCGATTCCGCGCTGCTAGGACTTGCACCCAAGCCATATCGCGCCTGCACCTTAATTGGCCTTTGATTGCCGAGTGCAGATCGTAACCCCGCCTCGAAGTCGTGCACGGTATCGTTCAAATTTGGATCCGAATCGCCTGGCGTCACAATGCTTTTTTCCAGCAACACAGAGAAGGAATTGCTGCCGAGTGATTGCGCAACGCGGCCCCGCTCTTGCGCGTTAAGCGCCTCCAAAACACGCACCGCATCGCTTATTCGTTGGGCTTCCCGTGTAACACGTATTTGAAGAACATGCTGCTCGCGCTCGCGAAACACGATCGCCGCGCTGAGTATCTGCGCAGCAATAAGTCCCACCACTAAAACCAATACCATTCGGCCAAAAAGGCTTCTGGGCAGCACCCATTTCATTTTTCCATCTCCACATCGGCGGCCAAGACATAGCCTTCGTTACGCACTGTTTTGATGATGGCTTGCTCTTTGGCGTCGTCGCCCAGGCGCCGACGCAGCCGACTCACTTGCACATCAATGCTCCGTTCAAACGGCTCAGTCTCGCGGCCTTGCATCAAATCCATCAACTGATCCCGCGACAAAACCCTGTTGGCATGCCTCAGAAATATCCGTAGCAAGCGGTACTCCGATCCGCTCAACGACGTCACTACGCCCGTCGGTGAAACCAGATGGCGAGATACCGTGTCCAGTCGCCACTCTGCAAAGCGCAAGCCTCGCGCTTCGTCGGGCTTGAGATTTTCGGGTAATGACCGCGCTCGCCGCAGAACCACTTTGATGCGGGCGAGCAGTTCCCGCGGATTGAATGGCTTCGGCAAATAATCATCCGCTCCGATTTCCAAACCGACAATCCGATCGGTTTCGTCGCCGCGGGCGGTAAGCATGATGACCGGCGTTTCGTATTTCTTCCTCAATGTTCGGCACAATAACAGGCCGTCATCCCCCGGAAGCATCAGGTCGAGCACGATCAAGTCGACACGCCCGTGCTCCAGAGCGTCCCACATGCCGACGCCGTCTTTCACCGCCGTTACACGGTAACCGGATTTCGCGAGATATTGGCTCAAAAGACGCCTGATTTCGGCATCATCGTCCACCAAGAGAATGTGATCTGTGACTTCCATGGAAATTTATACCCCGCGCGCACTTGGCTCGAGGCAAATTTGTGTAACACAATGTTACAGCTTGCGCCACCGTAAGGAAACGTTACAAAAATTCTCCTCGCAGAGAAGCTCTAAAAGGAATGAGGTGATTTAATGGCAATTGTCACGCCGCTTTTTTTAACGCGGCGGGTGACCGCTATCTGTCATTGAACAAAAGTTTACCCCGAAAGGAGGACTGTGATGAAGACGTCGAGCCTCGCCCTAAACTATGCGATTGGTGCCGCATTGTTGGGGGCTGGAATTCTTTTTAGCGCTACCGCGCACCGCACTGAAAGCACGGGCAGCAAACCACACTCCATATTTAACCAGGAGCTACACAAACGGCTTGATCTTTTGCCGGAACAAGAGCGCGACTGGCAGGCGCTGAAAGACGAAGAGGAATTGCTGCAAAAAAAAACGCATGACTCGCGCGCGCGTCTGCTCGACGCTGCCGATTCGGAATTCGCAAAGATCAACCCTGACCTCGTATTACTCAGTAACGCAGCGGACGCAATGCGCGAGCAAAATTACACAGCACGCAAGGATTTCCGCAAACATGCGCTGATGTTTTACTCCGGTTTATCGGCTGAACAGCAGCTGGTTGTGATAAACGCGATTAAGGAAAAGCTGCAAAACCAAGATCGTTTCCTCGAAAAAAAGGATAGCGGCACAAAATCATGGAAGGTTAATGTTTAAAGATAACTTGCTTTCCGTATCATCCCGTCCCGCGGGCAAAACGTCGCCTCGCTGGTGGTGGTTGGGCCTGCTGGCATTGTGCCTGCTGGGAGGAGGCACATACTTTCTGCTGACCAACTTGGGTGATGCGCAGCCGCGTGCGCGCAAGCACGGGCCGGAATCGCCGGACAAGGGTGTGCCGGTCGTTGTCGCAACCGCGCGGCAAAGCAATGTCGATGTCTATCTATCCGGACTGGGCACGGTCACGCCTTTGAATACCGTCACGGTGAAAAGCCGCGTTGACGGACAGTTAATCAAAGTAATGTTCAAGGAAGGCCAATTCGTCCACGCAGGAGATCTGCTGGCAGAAATCGATCCGCGTCCGTTTGAAGTGCAGTTGACTCAGGCTGAAGGGCAACTGGCGCACGACCAAGCCCTATTGAAAAATGCAGAACTAGATTTGGAACGCTACCAGACGCTTTTTGCGCAGGATTCGATCGCCAAACAACAAGTGGATACTCAAGCGGCTCTAGTGCGCCAATATCAGGGTTCGCTAAAAACCGACCAGGGGCAAATTGACAACGCCAAGCTGCAGCTCGTTTACACGCGCATCACTGCGCCCATCAGTGGGCGAGTGGGATTGCGGCAGGTGGATCCGGGCAACATCATTCATGCAAGCGACCAGAACGGCTTGGTGGTAATCACCCAGCTGCAGCCCATCAGCGTGTTGTTCACTATTACCGAAGATAACCTACCCAGAGTAATGAAAGCGTTGCAAGCCGGGGAAAAATTGCCCGTGGACGCGTATAACCGCGAAGGCAAGGTGAAGCTTGCAAGCGGTTTCTTGCTGACCGCAGACAACCAAATCGATCCCACGACCGGAACGGTAAAACTCAGGGCGCAGTTTTCAAACGACGATTACGCTCTGTTTCCCAACCAGTTCGTCAACGTTCGCATGCTGGTGAGCGTCAAGGCTGATGCGACCGTCATAAACACGGCAGCAATTCTGCGCGGCAACCAAGGTACATATATATATGTCATGAAACCGGACCAGACCGTGACGGTCCGCCCAGTCAAGACCGGGCCTACCCAAGGCGATCTCATCGCCATTGATTCCGGACTTGCACCGGGCGAGTCAGTTGTCATCGACGGTACTGATAAACTGCGCGAAGGCGCCAAGGTCGAGCCCATATCACGCCGGGCCGGCGAAAGAAAAGGCGGACAGTGAACCCCTCGCGCCAATTCATCCTGCGGCCGGTCGCAACATCCCTATTGATGGTGGCCATTCTGCTATCTGGCGTAATCGCCTATCGCCTGTTGCCACTATCGGCCCTACCGGAAGTGGACTATCCCACGATCCAGGTCATCACTTTGTACCCGGGTGCGAGTCCGGATGTTATGACCTCGTCGATAACCGCACCGCTCGAACGTCAGTTCGGCCAGATGCCGGGTCTCAACCAAATGTCTTCCACGAGCTCGGGCGGCGCTTCAGTGATCACATTGCAGTTCAGTCTGAGCCTGAGCCTCGATATTGCCGAACAGGAAGTGCAGGCAGCAATCAACGCAACGGGAAACCTGCTTCCGTCGGACCTGCCCATGCCCCCGATCTATAACAAGGTCAATCCGGCCGACGCGCCAATCTTGGCTCTTGCGATTACATCGCAATCGCTGCCGCTGCCCAAGGTTCAGGATCTCATCGATACACGCCTGGCGCAGAAAATTTCCCAGTTACCCGGAGTGGGGCTGGTCAGCATCAGTGGCGGCCAGCGCCCGGCGGTTCGAGTTCAGGTCAATCCGAAAGCACTTGCCGCTTACGGCATGACTCTTGACGACGTGCGAGCCGCAGTCGGCAGCTCCAATGTAAACCAGGCCAAAGGTAGTTTTGACGGGGCAGCCCAGGCATCCACAATCAATGCCAATGACCAACTCAAGTCGGCGGAGGAATACAGACAACTCATCATCGCCTACAAAAACGGCGCACCGGTCCGCCTGGCTGATATCGCCGACACGGTGGACGATGCCGAAAACGTTAGGCTCGCCGCCTGGGCCAATGACCAGTCAGCGTTGATCGTCAACATTCAGCGCCAGCCCGGTACCAATGTGATTGAGGTAGTGGACCGGGTGAAAAAGCTGCTGCCGCAGCTCCAGGCCACATTGCCCGGAGCAGTAAAGGTGAGTCTGCTCACCGATCGCACCACTACCATTCGAGCTTCTGTCAAAGACGTGCAGTTCGAACTCATGCTCGCCATTGCGTTGGTGGTAATGGTGATTTTTCTTTTTCTCCGCAGCTTTTCCGCAACCATCATACCGAGCGTGGCAGTGCCGCTTTCGCTGGTCGGCACCTTTGGCGTCATGTACCTGGCCGGGTTTAGTGTCAATAATCTCACCTTAATGGCTTTAACAATCGCCACCGGTTTCGTGGTTGACGACGCGATCGTAATGATTGAAAACATCGCCCGATACATCGAGGCGGGAGAGTCTCCGTTGCACGCCGCACTCAAAGGCGCCGAGCAAATCGGCTTTACGATTATCTCGCTTACTATTTCGCTAATCGCGGTGCTGATTCCGCTGCTGTTCATGGGCGAAGTGGTGGGCAGATTATTCCGCGAATTTGCCATAACTCTTGCCGTGGCCATACTTATATCAGCGGTCGTTTCGCTGACATTGACGCCGATGATGTGCGCCAGGCTCTTGCGGCATACCCCTGCTGATGAGCAAGGTCGGTTCTATCGGGCAAGCGGTCTTTTTTTTGAAAACGTGATCGCGCGCTACGGCAGCATGCTGGACTGGGTATTGGATCGACAACCCGCGACGCTTTTCGTGGCAATCGCAACACTGGTGCTCACGGTGCTACTTTATGTTTTGGTGCCGAAGGGCTTTTTTCCGGTGCAGGATACGGGCGTTATCCAGGGGATTTCCGAAGCGCCGCAATCGATATCATTTTCGTCGATGGCGCAACGACAGCAAGCTTTGGCTCGCGTTATTCTTGAAGATCCCGCTGTTGAAAGTCTTTCTTCGTTCATTGGTGTAGACGGTACCAATGTCACGTTAAATAGCGGCCGCATGCTGATTAACCTTAAACCTCTCGGGGTACGCCGCGTTAGCGCCACTGAGGTTATTCGCCGGCTGCAAACCAAACTCCAGCAGGTAGAGGGCATTTCCCTGTACATGCAACCGGTACAAGATCTCACCATCGAAGACCGTGTGAGTCGCACCCAGTACCAGTTTACCGTCGAAGATGCCGATCCCAAGGAATTGAGTTTATGGGTTCCCCGACTGGTCGAACGGCTGCGTAAGCTGCCGCAACTCGCTGACGTTGCCAGCGATTTGCAGGACCAGGGACTTTCCGTTTTCGTTGATATCGACCGCGACACGGCGAGCCGCTTGGGCGTCACGCCCGCGACGATCGACAGCGCGCTTTACAATGCTTTTGGACAGCGCCTGATCTCCACCATCTTTACCCAGTCCAATCAATACCGCGTGGTGCTGGAAGTAAAGCCGGAGTTCAAAAAGGGCCCCGTGTCCTTGGATGACGTCTACGTCGCTTCGGGTACCACCGCCGGTGGTACTGCGCAGCCAGCCGCGACCATATCTGCGCAACCCGCTGCGACCGCCCCGACACAAGCAACCACAACCGTCTCCGCGCAACCCGGCGCAACTACCAGCGCGCAGTCGACAATGGCCAGCCCAATTCAGCCGGTGAAGCTCAGCAGCATTGCACGGGTGAAAGAACAGACCGCGCCGCTGGTCGTCAATCACCTCGGTCAATTCCCGTCTGCGACCATTTCATTCAACCTCGCACCTGGCGCGTCTCTAGGTGATGCAGTAAGTGCGATAAGCGCCGCCCAGCGGGAAATCGGATTGCCGCTCAGCGTGCAGACTAGTTTTCAGGGGGCCGCGCTAGCCTTCCAGGCCTCTCTGGGTAACACGCTATTCTTAATACTCGCGGCTATTGTCACTGTGTACATCGTACTCGGTGTGCTGTACGAGAGCTACATCCATCCGATCACGATTCTTTCGACATTGCCCTCGGCAGGCGTGGGCGCCCTGCTTGCGCTTATGCTTGCGCGCACCGATCTCGACATTATCGGAATCATCGGCATCATTTTATTGATCGGCATCGTGAAGAAAAACGCAATCATGATGATCGATTTCGCGCTGGAAGCCGAACGCAAGCAGGGGAAAACACCGCGCGAAGCCATTTATCAAGCCTGCCTGCTACGCTTCCGGCCCATTATCATGACGACACTGTCAGCCCTGCTCGCGGCGCTGCCCCTGATGCTCGGTACTGGAGTGGGTTCCGAGCTGCGCCATCCCCTCGGCATCACTATTGTTGGCGGCCTGATCGTAAGCCAGATGCTGACACTGTTTACGACCCCGGTCATTTATCTCGCGTTTGACCGGTTTGCGAAACGCTTGCAGAGTCGGCGCTCGCCATTGACCGACGGCGGCCAGCCCGGTCCCGTGCAGCCATGAACCTTTCACTTCCCTTCATACAGCGACCTGTTGCGACTACCTTGCTCACCCTGGGTGTTGCGCTTTCCGGATTGCTTGCATTCAATTTATTGCCCGTTTCGCCATTGCCACAAGTGGAGTTTCCGACCATTGCCGTACAAGCTTCGCTTCCAGGCGCGAGCCCTGAAACCATAGCCGCGACTGTGGCCACGCCACTGGAGCGCTCTTTCGGCCGCATTGCGGGCGTGACCGAAATGACCTCCACGAGTTCGCTTGGCTCGACGCGCGTGGTGCTGCAGTTCGATCTTAATCGGGATATCGACGGAGCCGCGCGCGACGTGCAGGCGGCGATCAATGCCGCCCGCAGCCTGCTGCCCACGGGCTTGCCCAGTAATCCGACCTACCGTAAGGCGAACCCGGCCGATGCACCGATCATGATTTTGGCATTGACTTCAGACACGATGACGCGAGGGCAGATGTACGACGCAGCCTCAACTGTTCTCGCTCAGAAACTGTCCCAGCTGCAGGGGATCGGCCAAGTGGTCGTAGGCGGCAGCGCTCTGCCCGCAGTGCGTGTCGAATTAAACCCCAACGCGCTTTACAAGTATGGCATTGGCACTGAAGACGTGCGCAGCGCCATCGTTGCAACCAATGCCAACCGCCCCAAGGGTTCAGTAGAGGACGGCGACAAACATTGGCAGATCTACGCCAATGATCAGGCCAAGGAGGCGGTTGAATACTTGCCGATTGTCGTGGCCTACCGTAATGGCGCAGCGGTACGTCTGTCTGACGTCGGCAATGTGGTGGATTCAGTTCAGGATTTGCGCCACGCGGGTTCGGCCAACGGTAAACCGGCGGTTTTGGTGATCCTGTACAAGCAACCGGGAGCCAATATCATCGAGACCGTCGACCGAGTAAACGAGCTGTTGCCACCGCTACGCGCTTCCATCTCCAGCGCGATCAATGTATCGGTTGCACTGGATCGCTCGCCGACGATCAGAGCTTCGCTGCACGATGTCGAACGTACACTGCTGATCTCCAGCGCCCTGGTCATCATGGTCGTGTTCCTGTTCCTGCGCAATGTCCGCGCAGCATTGATACCCAGCGTGGCGGTGCCCGTTTCATTAATCGGCACATTCGGAGTGATGTATCTGTGCGGATATAGCCTAGACGTCTTATCCCTGATGGCGCTTACCATTGCCACCGGCTTCGTGGTGGATGATGCGATCGTGGTGTTGGAAAACGTATCACGTCACATTGAAAAAGGCATGTCGCCCATGAACGCAGCGGTGCGAGGCGCAAGGGAAGTCGGTTTTACTGTGCTTTCAATGAGCCTGTCACTGATCGCCGTGTTCGTTCCTATTCTGTTGATGGGTGGCATCATCGGGCGTTTGATACGCGAATTCGCGGTGACGCTCTCGGTAGCGGTCGTGATTTCACTGCTGATATCGCTCACGACCACGCCCATGATGTGCGCGCGCCTGTTGAAGGCGGAAACCAGACGCAAGCACGGGCGCCTTTATTACGCAAGTGAACATGCATTTAGCGTGCTGCTGAGATGGTACCAACGAACGCTCGCCTGGGTCCTCAAGCACGGGCGCATCATGATGATGCTGCTTGCCGCTACCGTTGGTTTGAATGCTTACCTGTACATCATTGTGCCCAAGGGGTTCTTCCCTCAGCAGGACACCGGACGGCTGATTGGCAATATCCAGGCGGACCAGAGCATCTCGTTCCAAGCAATGCGCCAAAAGCTCGCAGATTTTATGGAAATCATTCGCAAGGACCCCGCGGTGGAAAGCGTAGTCGGGTTTACCGGCGGGTATCGCGTCAATTCGGGCTTCATGTTCGTTGCACTCAAGCCGCTCAAGGAGCGCAAGCTGTCATCAGATGGGGTTATCACGCGGTTGCGAGAGAAACTTGCTCGTGAGCCGGGTGCCAGCCTGTTCCTGCAAGCGGCTCAGGATATCCACGTGGGCGGCCGGCCGAGCAACGCCCAATACCAGTACACTTTGCAGGCCGACGAGACTGAGGATTTGCGCACCTGGGAGCCGCGCGTCCGGCAGGCCATGAGCGAGCTTCCGCAGATTACCGACATAAGCACCGACGAAGAGGACAAAGGTCTTCAGACTTCGCTGATCATCGACCGCGACACTGCGGCACGGCTCGGCGTATCGACTAACCTGATCGACTCCACCTTGAACGACGCGTTCGGCCAGAGGCAGGTTTCGACCATCTATAATCCGCTCAATCAGTATCACGTGGTCATGGAAGTAGCTCCTGAATATTGGCAAGACCCCGCCACGCTAACAAACGTTTACGTAAGCACAAGCCGAGGAACTCAGGTGCCGCTCTCCGCTTTCGCGCATTACGAGACCTCGCATACGCCGCTCGGCGTCAATCACCAGGGACAATTCGTCGCCTCGACCATCTCATTCAATCTTTCACCGGGTGTCTCGCTTTCCGATGCAACGCGTGCGATTGAGGATGCGACGGACCGCATAGAAATGCCTGCCTCGATCCACGGCACATTTCAGGGCACGGCGCGCGCTTTTCAGGCTTCTCTCGATAATCAGCCCTGGCTGATTCTGGCAGCACTGCTCACCGTCTATATTGTGCTTGGGGTGCTATACGAAAGCTATGTGCATCCGATTACGATACTTTCCACCTTGCCCTCGGCGGGCGTGGGCGCGATCCTGGCGCTACTCGCGTTTCACACCGAGTTTAGTGTTATCGCTCTGATCGGCGTAATTTTGCTGATTGGCATCGTGAAAAAAAACGCCATCATGATAATCGATTTCGCACTCGACGCGGAGCGTACGCTGGGACTTAGCCCAGAGCAGGCAATCTATCAAGCCTGTTTGCTTCGTTTTCGCCCGATCATGATGACCACCCTGGCAGCGCTGCTGGGCGCGTTGCCATTAGCACTTGGCTTTGGCGAAGGCGCCGAGCTGCGCAGACCGCTCGGTATTGCAATCGTCGGCGGGCTGATTGTCAGCCAGACGCTCACCCTTTATACCACCCCGGTCGTTTATATCTATCTGGACCGCTTCCGCCTCTGGTGCAAACAAATATTTGCGAGCAGCGTAATGCGACCGGCAGCGGATGGAATGAAATGATATTGCCGTGGAGGTCTCATGAAACCACATGACATGAAACGAGTTGTGTTGGCAGTGTCTTCAATCGTGTTGACCGCCTGCACCGTTGGTCCCGACTATGTCCGTCCAACGGTCGAGACGCCGCTTTCCTTCAAGGAAATGGCAGGCTGGAAAGCCGCGCAGCCACGCGACCAGGAACTCAAGGGAAAGTGGTGGGAAGCTTACAATGATCCCCTACTTAACAGCCTCGAAGAGCAGGTCGACATCTCGAATCAGAACCTGGCGCAGGCGGAAGCCCAGTATCGCCAGGCGCGCGCGTTGGTTCAAGTGGCGCGAGCGGGCTATTTTCCTACCGTTTCGGCGAGCGCAGCCGAATCACGCTCCCATTCTCCCGCTGGTTTCAGCAACTCGCAGTCCCAATCGATCAGGCCGGGCATACAGACCAGCTATCTGCTAACGCTGGATGCATCCTGGGAGCCGGATTTGTGGGGCAAGGTGCGGCGCACGGTGGAATCGAATGAAGCGAGCGCACAGGCGAGCGCCGCCGACCTTGCAGCAGCGCGGCTCTCGGCGCAAGCCGAGCTGGCGCAGGATTATATCCAGTTGCGCGCGCAGGATACCCAAAAGCAGCTGCTTGACGACACGGCAGTCGCTTATCAGGAGTCCCTGCGGCTTACCCAAAACCAGTACGCAGCCGGCATCGTGGCAAAAACGGACGTAGTCCAGGCGGAAACCCAACTCAAGAGCACGCAGGCGCAAGCAATCGACGTCGAAGTGCAGCGCGCGCAGTTTGAGCACGCGATAGCGCTGCTCATCGGAAAGCCAGCCTCCGTTTTTTCCATTCCCCCGGCGCCACTCAACGCCAGTTTGCCTGAGGTGCCCTTCGGCGTGCCCTCAGACCTGCTTGAGCGCCGCCCCGACGTCGCCGCAGCCGAGCGCCTGGTAGCTGCGTCAAACGCGCAAATAGGAGTTACTATCGCGGCCTTCTATCCGAACGTGACGCTGTCGGCTTCCGGCGGATTCCAGAGCTCCACCTGGTCCAATTGGCTCACGGTCCCAAGCCGATTTTGGGCTGTAGGGCCGCAGCTTGCCGAAACGTTGTTCGATGGTGGCTTGCGGCGCGCACAAACGGCGCAAGCACGAGCCGCTTACGATGCCAACGTAGCAGCTTACCGCCAGACAGTGTTGAACGGGTTCAAGGAAGTGGAAGACAACCTAGCGTCACTGCGCATTCTGAAACAGGAGGCGGATGTGCAAGATCAAGCCGTGCAGGCCGCGCGTCTCTCAGTCCAGTTAACCACTAACCAGTATAAGGCGGGAACAGTGAGTTACCTCAACGTCATCGTGGTACAGGCTGCAGCACTGAATAATGAAAGGACAGCTGTCACTATCCTCAGCCAACGGCTCGTCGCGAGCGTACTGCTGATCAAAGCACTCGGAGGAGGCTGGAATGCATCCGATTTACCCACGGCCGAGAAATTGGCAGTCAACCGCGAGCGGAAGAATTTGACACAGTAACAAAATACTCGTTGCCACCGTGCCCCGATTCCGATCAGTTGCCCTCGCCGAGGAGCGGGAATTTCCCTACCTCACTGTATAACCGCGACCTTCCAGGCAAGCGCCCAGTGCGCGTTGATAATCGGCGAGGTTGGTGTTCGTTTGGGCGCCGGTGTTGCCGCCAGTCTGAAGAAGCGGGTCGTATCCGGTTTGGCTGACTGCCCAGCCATGGCAGTCATTACGATCTTTTGTCTGTTCTGCCTGGCTTTGGCCTTTGTTGGGATAAATAAATAATTGTCCCGAAGTTGGCCCCGGGGCTACGCCTTGCGGCTGCGGGTTCGCGGGACCGCCTGCCGGACCAAGCTCGACAACGTTGCCCGGCTGCTGCACGGCCGCAGCGGCAGGCTGTTGTTCGACGACAACCTTGCTGGTCGGTTCTTGGACGACAGCATAGCCCTGCGGAGCTGGCGTGTAATATACGTTGTTGGCGTAATAATAAGGCGCGTTGCCGACCCATAACGTCGCATAAAACGGCGGCAGAATCGGGACCACGATACCGAACGGAGGCGCCACCACGACAAAATTCACTCCAACATGGCGGTACCACACTCCCGCTGCAAAGTAATACTGCGTCCCCCGGTAGACTACTGCGCGATACGCACGGGGCAGCACCGCGAATTCGTACCCACGTGGCGGGTAATAATGGTTATGGTGATAGCGGGAATCCAGAAACTCATGCTGCCTGAATTCGCCCTCGCGAAATTCGTGCCCGCGATATCCGTGTTCATCCGCATGTGCAGTCCCATAAAATGCCAGACCAATCGAAACAATAAACATGGTCCTCAACATACTTTTGCAAAATTTGCCGGGGGTAAGTAACATGATTGCTCCAGTCATTTTAATGAGGAATTAGCTTCCGGTTCAGCGGGGCGTAACAGCGACATTTACCCGCAATTCGTTGCCGGGCTTGTACGGCAGCGTGGTCTTGAATAGCTGCCCGTTAAATTCGTAGGTCACCGCATAGCCACTGGTTACTGTTTCATAATTGTCAACCTGCCGGCAGCGTTGTACCGGTGTTGACGTGGTATAAGTGCTGGCTTCAGCATTGTTGTTGGCGAGTCGGTCGCCCGTGATTGCCCCGGCTACGGCGCCGCCCGCAGCGGCGGCAACTTTGCCAGTTCCCTGACCTACTGTGCTGCCGATCAGGCCGCCCGCGACACCGCCGATCAAGGCTCCCGCCGGATTGTAAGGTTGGGGCACGTATTGAGTGGTCTGCTGATTTTCCGTCCAGCATTGCTGCGTCGGATGATTCACCGTTTCAGTGATCGGCGTTGCACTCACAACCCTCGCAACCGCTTCGTATGCATTGGCATTCACCTGCACAAGCGCCAACATGGCAATAACAATCAAGATCTTGTTCATGATGGACCTCCTTTGCTAAATGAACTTACCTTCCTTGGACATCAAATATTGGGCTATAACGCGAAAATTGGCAGTTTAGTTGACCGAATTTTGTAACCTAATGTAACGCCGGAACCGATAAAATGCTTGCGAAACTGAATTTTCTATCGCAGCACCCGCAGAACGACAGGCGGACGCCTCAATGGTACGATTATTACAAAGAAGTATGAATTCAGAGCTTGAGAGACGGTTTCAAGAAATTGAGTCGTGCTGCGCGGGGCGAAGCGAGCAGCGGCGGTCGGGGCATTATGCGGATCAGGATCAGTTAAGCAGCGGCCGTTGACCTGGATCAAAACATGCATCCTAGGTCGGTGTATATTTCGTTTATCCTAATTTTGAGCTGATTTTTACCATGGGCAAAAAACAACAGCGGCTACATCGAGCGATTCGCAGACGTCGGAGGCATCCGCATTCTTTTGTGATACGACAGCAGCCGGGAGGCAAACCGCGAGGATTGCCTCTGCCAACCGCCCCAACCCCGGACTCGACTGCCGAAAAGCAAAAAGAGTAACAAGCATCGGGTGGTTTGATGCCATTTGCTATCAGGCGCGTCGCAGACATCGGCAGGAGGCTTATTAATAAAATAGCCTGAAGAATTTTGGCGGCGCGCTATTTCCGTTAGCTAACACGGTTCGATAAACCGAATCAGTTCTTGCGCAGGAACCCCTGCAAAACATTTTCGTGTATCATCGTAATTCAATGCTTGCAGTCTCAATTTTGAAATTTTTGATAGCATCTCTACTCTGGAGGATCGCATGAAATACGGAGCGCGAAACAACATTGTCGGAAAAATCAAGGAAATCAAACAGGGTTCCATCATGAGCCAGGTCAAGGTTGGCGTTGACGGCCCGATCGATATCACTTCCGTCATGACGCTCGATACTCTCTCGGAACTTGGCGTAAAAAAAGGCGACTCGGTACGCGTGCTCATCAAAGCGGTGAATGTAATTTTGGTTCGGGAGTAGACCAAGGCAACGAAGCGGAGCAAAAACTCTTTACCCCAATCCGCCGAGAGTTTCTGAGCACAAGGCTGCAGAATGCAGAGGCATCCCAACGCAAATTAGCCGGTCACGGGCGGAACTCACTTCAGGCACGGGTGAAAATTTCCCTTCAGTCGCGGCCTGACTCACTCGGTTCGAAAGCCAACTCGCGCAACATGGCATGCGTGGCGCGCATCACCCGGAACGAAGGTCGCGGTAGTAAAGAAGCGGGTTGTGACTTATTGCCACCGCGACGATGTAGCCAAATACGATTTGCGCTGCGATCCACGCGATTACCCTAATGCGCATGGCCCGACCGGGACGCAGGGCTATCAATCCCAAAAGGATATAAAGAACGAGTCCAGCCAGTTTGGCGGTAAGCCAGCCATGAGTGCCCGGGTATTGATGGATAATACTGGTCATCCAAATTCCCGCGGCAAGGAGCACGGTATCGTTTACGTGCGGCACGACGCGCACCCAGCGCCGATGCAGCAGCGGGGAATCCGATACCATCCAGATGCCGCGCACGAAAAACAAAGCATAAGAAACCGCTACCGTGGCGATGTGAACCGTCTTCAGCAAAGCAAATTCCATGAATCTGAATCCCCGTCCCGATTAAGGCACGCGTGCTGGTTTAAGCGCCGCGCAGGCTCGCCGGACGTCACCGTGTCGTGGCGTGATTGTCCGCAAAAAGCTCGTTCTCAAGCGTGCGCACCGCCCGCTGCAAGGTCGGAAAATAGCGCACGCTGCTCGGACGCAGCTTGTCCAGTCCCCGCTCGCGCCGCCAGTTCATGAATTCGGTCTTACGTCCGGCAATGGCAATGTGAATGCCGCGGTCAGCGAGCTCGCGCTCGAGTTCACGCAGCGTGTGGCGACCGGTGGCGTCATGGCTCGTGACCGGTACAGCGTCAAGCACAAGCCAGCGCAGCGTGGGACCGGCGGCCGCGGCCGCTTCCAGCACCGATCGCTTGAAGTATGGCGCGTTAAAAAACACGATGGGCGAATTAAAGCGAAAAAGGCAAAGACCGGGAATTGTACGCGCGCCACTATGGCGTTCAATGCTGTGAAAGCCGGGCATTCCTTCCACAACGCCAAGAATTTCGCACGGCGGACGCGCAACGATGCGTACGAAACGCAGCAGCGCGAGTATCACTGCAAACAGTATTGCATCGATCGTGCCCACCGCCACCACGCCCAGCGTTGCGATGAGCGAGATCGCAAATTCCTCTTTCTCCTCGCGCCACAGCGTGCGCAGCGTCGCAACATCAATGAGCGAATATGCTGTCATCACGAGCACCGCGCCGAGAGCAGCTTGTGGCACAAATTTTAAAGGGCCAGTGAGAAAAATCAGTACCAGCGCGATGGCCGCTGCGGTTACAAAGCCTGCAACTTGTGTGCGGCCGCCGGCGGCGTCGTTCATCGCCGTGCGCGAGTCAGCACCGCTTACCGCAAAGCCTTGAGAAAAAGCCGCAACGATGTTGGCCGCCCCTAGCGCCGCCATATCGCGGTCAGCGTCGATGTCGTAGCCATTCTTGGCAGCGAAGCTGCGCGCAGTCAGCATGAGGCTGGTAAATGAGATCAACGCGATGCCAGCTGCGTCACCAAGCAGCTGTATTAGTGAATCAAGCGGGATCCGGGGAACCGCAAGCGCTGGCAAGCCAGCAGGCAGGTCACCTATGATCTTAACGCCGCGCGTGTCGAGTCCTAGCACTTCGACTGCGAGCGCCGCGAGTATCATAACCGCAAGCGCGGCAGGCAGTCGTGGTAGCAGTTTAGGCAAAACCAGGAGAATTACGAAGGAGCTGAGGCCCATTGCGAGCGTGGGCGGCTGCGTCTGCCCGATTTTTTCGGCAATTTCAATGAAACGAGGCAAAATGCCACCGGCCTCGATCGTAAACCCCAAAATCTTACCCAGCTGGCCGAGCGCTATCGATAAAGCGATGCCATTCATGAATCCCACGAGTATCGGGCGCGACAAAAAATCCGCGAGTGCCCCAAGCTTCAGGAAGCTCGCGCCTGTGCAAAGCAAGCCGGCCAGCAAGGTAAGCGTCATTGATATCGCCAGGTATTGCTCAGGATTGCTTGCGGCAAGAGGCGTTACTGCCGCCGCAATCAATGCGCAGGTTGCGGCATCCGGTCCGACGATGAGCTGCCTCGATGAACCGAAGAGCGCGTAAGCTACAAGCGGTAACACGCTAGAATAAAGCCCGATCACCGGATTGAAACCAGCGAGTTCAGCGTACGCGACGCCCACCGGTAATGCCACCGCAGCAACTGACAACCCGGCGACCAGATCATGTGGAAAATCCTGCCTGCGGTAACGTATGAGCGCGGTGAGCCCAGGCGCGAGTGCGAAGATTCGGGCGAGCCAACCGGCCCCTTGATTCGGGTGCCCTCTAATCATAGCCTAACGGCTCGGCGGCGACATAAATGCGGCAGGTGCATTGGCGGGTCCGGGTAGCTACAAGGGGGTAACGCGCTGACTCGGAACGACGCTTCGCCGCCTCACGAGTCACTTGATGGTGTACCCACGTCCTTCCATGCAGGCGCTGACTGCCCGATAATAGGTTTTGATTTTATCCTGCTGTTGCGCCTGCGCCTGTTGGTTCCTCGCCTCTTGGTTCTGACGAGCCCTAGCTCCCCCTCTCATTGTCCCAACCACTGCGCCGATTGCTGCTCCCTTCCCCGCGTCGCCGGCAACCGCTCCAATGGCAGCACCGCCTGCTGCACCGCCTGCCGCACCGCGCACTCGCTCGCCGCCACCTGCTGCCGGGCCTGTTTCCTGGGTCGGAGGTGTCGAGGCGACTACAGCGGGGTCGACGCCGGTTGACTCCTTTGCCCACACGTGGCATTCGCCCTCATCCTTTTTTTGCTGCTCTGCGCTTTGGCCTTTTGCAGGGTAGATAATCGGTTGCTGGGCATATACTGCCAACGCAAAAGAAAGCGTGGTCCCGAGAACAATTATTTGAGTACAAATGTGTTTGGCCATTTTCGTCTCCTTGACTCTATAGATATGATATTTGCCGCGTTATATGTGTGCAACGGGTTTGTTTCTGCTCAAAAATAACGCCACACGCTCTCATTGGAATAGCGATTGCGACTCCACAGCACTGATAGTTGTCGTGGCAATTGCTACAAGGCTGGGTGGAATGCCTTTTGTATGTTTGACGGCCGCAGAATGAATCCGGGCGCTGGAAGGAAGTCGCTTTGAATGGCTGAGTGATCGAGCACTAATCGGATTGCCAGGCTTTGGGCTGCTGCGTTTTCCGGCTGGAAACGAAAAGAAAGCCTTCACTGTCTACGTTGGAATACCTGCACGCGTTTAAAACTGTTCCGTCTGGATACCGACTCTGATTGGAGCCCAGACCTTAGAGAGCGATGAACACCCTAGAGCCTTCAGAGGCCACAATATTTGAGGACCCCGAGACTGGCAAACGAGTCGACATAGGTCGAGCGGCAAAAGATGCGCTCGTCAAGGGCCCGCTATATTTTGCCAGCCACAAGGTGTGGAAACACGCAATTGCTGGCGCGATCTTGGCTATTCTGACAGTGGGCATTTCCTGGCTTGTCTACACGGTTTATGCCGAGCGCATTATGCGCGCCCACTTGCTCGCGCAAGGATGGGTGCCCGTTAAAAAAAGAGAGAGGGATGAGAGCGGCAATTTAGTAATATTGCTGGTCGCAAACATTTGGGTAATGGTGCTCATCGTCTTAATCTCTTATTTATCGATGATTTTCCCCTACTGGCGCTAGCGCGCTTCTCATGGAGTCCGGATCATGCCACTGCGTTTTAGGGCTTATTGATCCAAAGCTGTGGGATACTCTACGGAGTAACATGGCCGAAAAAACTGACATGCTGCATGAAACAACGTCGCCCTACTTTGTTGAGCTGCATTATTTGAGCCTATAAAAAAATGAAATTGCTTAAACTTTGGGTTCTGGTTGCGTTTTTGCTGGTAGCTGTTCGCGGTATCGCCGCTCAAGAATATTCCGCGCAGCCCGGTCCGTTCGCGGTTGGAAAAATCGATGATATTGTTCTTCATGATCCCCAACGTAATCGTGACGTCCCGATCAAGGTCTATTATCCAGAAGCGTCGGAAATTTTTCCGGTACTGATTTTTTCCCACGGTGCGGGTGGCTCGAAAGATGGCTACTCCTATTTCGGTGAGTACTTCGCTTCGCATGGCTACGTCTGCATACATCCCACCCATTACGGCAGCGATACATCGATGCTTCACAAAGGACGCCCATTGCTCAATCTGCGAGCCATGAAACAAATTATCGCTAATCCCGATAACTGGATTAATCGGCCCCTCGATGTCAGTTTCATCATCGATTCGCTTCCGACACTGGCAAACAAGGCGCCCGTCCTTGCGGGAAAGGTCGATCCTTCCAAGATCGGCGCATCGGGTCATTCATTCGGCGCCTACACCGTGATGGCCTTAGCCGGCGCCAAGGTAGAGATTCCATCCGATGGCAGCAGGACCTTCCCGGATAAGCGAATTCAGGCATTCGTCGCGATCTCGCCGCAAGGAGTCGACGAAGAATTTCATGAGGGTGCGTGGAACAACATTACAGTTCCTCTAATGTCCATATCGGGCAGCCGGGACCGCGGGATGGGAGGCCAAAGCCCCGAATGGCGAAAAATGCCGTATGAGGCTATGCCTGCTGGCGACAAATTCCTCGTTTATATTTTCGGGGCAACGCACATGGCCTTCGCCCGGGGCCCAGATATGCCCGGCACCGAACAATCGGGGTCTTCGCGTGCAGATACCCCCAGAGCCGAGGATTTGGTAAAAATTGCGGCGCTCGCCTTCTTCGACAGCTACTTGCGCGGCAATAAAGATGGCTTGCAATTCCTGACGGGGCAATTCCAAAAGAACCAGCAGCAGTTTTTAGAATTCAAGCACAAGTAAAGCTTCCAGGCTCAACCAGCGACTCTCGAGAAGCAGTCTTAATTTGGTGAGCCCGTTCGGCTTGGCTGCTACTCGCCACGCAATAATTCAACAATATGACGCATGCCCGGAATTACGAGTGTACAATTGCTCATGTAGGAATAAGGAGGACGCTATGATGAAATTTGTAACAGCGATCATTAAACCCTTTAAGCTGGATGACGTGAGGAAGGCCTTGACGGCCATAGGAGTGCAGGGGCTCACGGTTTCTGACGTGAAGGGCTTTGGACGGCAGAAAGGCCACACCGAATTGTATCGTGGGTCGGAATATACGGTCGACTTCGTGCCCAAGCTTAAGCTCGAGGTAGCGATTTCAGCAGACATGCTGGACCGTGTAGTCGATGCAATCGAAAAATCCGCTGCCACCGGCAAGATTGGCGATGGCAAGATCTTTGTGTACGACCTAGAACAGGTGGTACGGGTTCGTACTCACGAGACTGGTTTAGCTGCGCTGTAAGCCTTTAAGACAAAGCCACGCCCAGCAACTAGCGGTTCAGATGGCGGTAACATTCACGCCAGAACATGGCGTGGGCTCAATTGACGACCGCGCCGCTTCGGGTGAACAACCCGCCCTCAAGCAGTGCCTCGCTACGCTTGTCAACCCTCCAGCCGCTATTCCTCGTTACGACACAACAGCAGGTATGCAGCGCAGATTAGTAGGGTCACGATCAGCGAACCTGTAAAGGCGGTGCCAGTGGCCGCTAAAAGGGCCACGTAGACAAGTCGGAATTCTGGGAAATCGATCTCTAAAGCGCCGAACAGTGACGTCAGGCAGAAAAACAGAAATGATATGCACAGCCACTTAAGGATGTAACCTGGAAGATAGACGCGTCGCTCTCGATTATGGCGGTAGGCTAGGGTCCGTTCCGAAGGAGTACCGCTGTTCGCGTCAACAAACATCCAAAACGGCCATAGATAGCGAAAAAGGTATTTCCAAGCGCTCCCATTATCAGTGACTGGGGCGCCCGGCTTTGATATTGAGGCCATAAAGTGTCATTGGGTAAAACGACACTTATGTATTAGTGTAAAACCGCCCGTGCTCGATGCGTAAATGACCGTCAAGGCGCCGGACACGTGGTCAAAAGTGTAGTGCCCGCCATGCAACACATCATGCCAATCAATACTTTCACCTGTAAATGTGGCGGGAAATGAATTTGCCGTGCCGTTTTGAGGATCTATCGGCATATCCCAAGTGGTACCGCTTGCGAGGTTAGTGCAATGCAGGACGGCTTGCGCAGCATGGGCATGTTCGCCCGCGCACAGTAATCCTGCAAGGAGTACTGGCAAAACATTTGTTCCCCTGCTTCTGAGGTAACTAACCATAAAAAACGCCTTGGTGCAAATTGCGAACCATCTCAACCTAGAATCGATAGTGCTTCGCCATTAGCAGAATCCTAACATCCCTTAAACCGTGAAGAGCCGTTTACTAGGACTCTTCGAACCGACTGGCCCGCCGCAGTCCTGCCGACGGGCCAATCGAAAGTTTAAGAGTAACTAACGGGCCATTCGTTTCGCAATTGCTTCCTTTAGTTTGTGTTTAAACGTCATTCTTGAGCTCTCAGAGTTGCGGATACGCCTGTTCGCCATGTACCTCAAGGTCGCCGGCTTCCAGGGTCTGCGCATCCATCCGCAACGGAACTATGAAAGAGATGATCTTGAGCAGAATGAAAGTGCCGATGACGTTGAACACAATGATGAATAGCGCGGCCTCCCCTTGTAGCACGAGTTGCGTGAAATTGCCGTAAAGCCAGCCGGTGCCGCTCACCCCGGGTGCCTTGGCGCCGGTACCTAGATACACCAGCATATTCGGATCAGCCAGAATACCTGTCAAAAGACCACCGCAAAGACCCGCGATGCCATGCGTGGAAAACACGCTCAAGGTGTCGTCCACTTTAGACATGAGCTTGGTCTTCTGAAGCTTGTTGAAACTGAGCCAGGGAATGATGCCGACAACAATGCCGATAATGATTGCACCCCATCCATTGACATAACCGGCCGCCGGTGTAATTCCCACAAGGCCGGCAATCATCCCGTTAATCGCTCCCGTTATCGATGGCTTGCCGAAAGCCATTGTGTCCATCACCGTCCATGTCAGCAGGGCGACCGCGGTGCATAGATTCGTGTTGAACACGGCCCCCCCGGCGTTGGCGTTGGCAAAGTATGGATCACCGCCATTGAAACCATTCCAGCCCAGCCATAGGATGCCCGCGCCTGCCATAGCGATCAGCAGGTTGTTGGGCACAAAGGAGTCACGGTCGGCCTGTAATCGCGGACCCACCAGCGCCGCAGCCGTAAAGCCTGAAACTCCGGCAGCCAAGTGAATCACATAGCCGCCCGAGAAGTCCAGCGCACCTGCGGCGGCGAGCCACCCGCCACCCCACAGGCTAAACGCTCCAACGGTATAGATGAACGTGATCCAAAGAGGGACAAAGATCACCCAGGCTTTGAAATTCATTCGCCCGATTAGCGAGCCCCCCAGGATGATGACGGTAATCGCGGCAAACACGAACTGGAAGAACATCAACGTGGCCATCGGAAAGGTCATGGCCGGCATTCCATCTGCAGCTGCCGGGATCGTCGCCTGCCCTAACTCAAAAGCCGCCCCGACTGCCGGAATCGGTTTCCCGAGAAACGGAAACCACTGCGGACCGAAGGCCATGTTGTAGGCAAAGAGCGCCCACACCACCAAGGTTGAGGCAAAAGCGTACATTGCCATAAAGGCGCTGTTGATCGCCCATTTCTTTTTGACCAACCCTGCGTATATGAGCATTAGGCCCGGCACGCTTTGAAGGCCGACAAATGTTGCAGCCGCAAGCTGCCAGGCATTGTTGCCAGAATTCAACCACGATGGAGCTGACAGATATTCGCCTGGGGGCGCAGCCGGCGCGGCAGGCGCTGCAGCCGGAGCCTGTGCCGGAGGTTGGTTATCGGCAAACGCGAGTGGAATGACGCTAAGGTTTAGGATACCGAATGAAAGAAGTATCGTGGAAGCTAGGAACCGCTTGAACCGTTTCATGAGTTATTCCTCCTTGCTGACTAAGCGTCCTGAATTGCAAAGCACTCCTGTTTAATTAGTACAAAAACGCTTCTTGATTTTGATACGTGAGAGTGCCTAGCAAAATTCAGGCCGAGTTATTTTCGATTGTTTTGCAACGGTTTTATCTGAAAGGAACGCACCAAGACGGGTCAATTCTATAAACTCATGCCCCACCTTAGTGCAGCGAAGTGCGATTCGCCGTGATCGGGCTCAGTGTCAAAAGATTCTGTTGAAGGCGGTGAATCCGCAGTGTGGCTCCTCGTGAGTCTTTCAAAGAAACCGGTTGGGAAATGGCCGTGAAGACAAATGGCCTGCATTACTGCAAGCTTTTATTCAATTGGCGCGCCAGAAAGGATGAATCTGGGCACTGGGAAGAGAGTCTTCTGTTGCCCTAACCTGCCCGCTGGGCAGCTCCTTTAGTAGATCAATTTCTGCGTTCGACCCAAAGCGGACATTCAATATTCGCGTACATTGCGCCCACTATTTCCCCGCGGCCGTTGGCGGCGCGAATCCGGGCG
>Ga0187773_10000198_pt1 | contig 25119 bp, 28 predicted proteins | sample 0216_BV02_MP05_1_FD_133133 | JGI IMG/M metagenome (GOLD analysis project Ga0187773, IMG submission 133133) | Tropical peat soil microbial communities from peatlands in Department of Meta, Colombia - 0216_BV02_MP05_10_MG | ecosystem: Environmental > Terrestrial > Soil > Wetlands > Peat | place...
CGGATGCCGTGCGCCTTGTACTGCTCGACGACCTCCCCGAGATGCGCGCGCGTCGACGCGATGCAGGAAACGTGGGGCGCCGCCTCGTAGCCTTCGCCGCGGATCTCGAGCACCGTGGAAAGCGTGCCCTCGCGCGTCGATCCGCCCGCGCCATAGGTCACGGAAAAGAACGCGGGACGAAGCTGCGCGAGCTGCTTGCGTGTCGCGCGCAGCTTCTCGACGCCCTCGGGCGTCTTGGGCGGGAAGAACTCGAAGCTGAACTCGCGCTTCGGCGCCGGGGCTTGCATGGCCGTCGCGTCAGGGCGCCACGCCCGTGCGGTGCAGGAACGCGGCCACGCGCGGCGCCCAGTCGTCCATCGCGCGCAGGAAGTAGCCGTGGCCGTCCACGCCGGACTCGGGCGCCTCGACGAGCTCCGCGCGGCCGCCCGCGGCCACGAACGCCTCGTGCATGCGCCGCGCGAGGTCCGGGTCGAAGTAGCGGTCGTTGGCGCTGTAGATCCAGAGCTCGGGCACGCGTGCGCCGCGCCCGTAGCGCCGCATCGCCTCCACGAGCCGCGAGGCGTGGCACACGCGTCCGGGCGCGACCGAGCCGCGCCCGCCCGCGAAATTCACCACGGCGACGAGCCCCGCGAAGGGCGTGGACGACGCCGCCACGGAGCCGAAACCGCCCGCGGACTGGCCGACGAGCACGACGCGCCCCGCGTCCGCCCAGGGCTCGTGGCGCACGGCATCGACCGCGGCCCGCATGTCGCGCGCGGACTCGAGACCCGCGTCGTAGTAGTCGGGATTGTCGCAGCCGCCGTAGCCCTCGGCCCATTTCCCGCCGGAGTCCCCGTACCCGCGCCGCGTCGGCACCACCACCGCGAAGCCCATCGCGAGGAACGGCTCGCTCTGCGCCGCGAGGCGGGTCCGCCCGTGGGCCCGGCGCTTCGCGGCCGAGCGGGGGCTGCCGTGCGAGAGCACGACGATGGGGAACGGCCCCGGCCCGTCCGGCCTGAACACGGTGACGTCGATGAGCGCTCGCCCGGCGCCGTCGGCCACCGGCACGCGCAGCACGGACTCGTTCGGCGCCGCCCGCGCGCCGAGCGAGCCCGCGAGCAGCGCCGCCGCGAGCCACGGCCCGATCTGCAGCGCCCGGATCATCAGTAGCGATAGTGGTCCGACTTGAAGGGGCCGGACTTGTCCACCCCGATGTACCTCGCCTGGTCGTCGCGCAGCTCCGTGAGCATCGCCCCCAGCCGCGTGAGCTGCAGGCGCGCCACCTTCTCGTCGAGCCGCTTGGGCAGCACGTAGACCCCGACCGCGTACTTCCCGGGATTCGTGAAGAGCTCGATCTGCGCGAGCACCTGGTTGGCGAAGGACGAGCTCATCACGTAGGAGGGATGGCCCGTCGCGCAGCCCAGGTTCACGAGGCGCCCCTCGGCGAGCAGGATGATGCGCCGGCCGTCGGGGAAGATCACGTGGTCGACCTGCGGCTTGATGTTCTCCCACGGGTATTGCTTCAGCGAGGCCACGTCGATCTCGTTGTCGAAGTGGCCGATGTTGCACACGATCGCCTGGTCCTTCATGCGCCGCAGGTGCTCGTGGGTGATCACGTGGAAGTTGCCCGTCGCGGTGACGAAGATGTCCGCCTTGTCGCAGGCGTAGTCCATCGTGACCACGCGGTAGCCCTCCATCGAGGCCTGCAGCGCGCAGATCGGGTCGATCTCGGTGACCCACACCTGCGCCGAGAGCGCCCTCAGCGCCTGGGAGCTGCCCTTGCCCACGTCGCCGTAGCCGCAGACCACCGCGACCTTGCCCGCCACCATGACGTCGGTCGCGCGCTTGATGCCGTCGACCAGCGACTCGCGGCAGCCGTACAGGTTGTCGAACTTGCTCTTGGTCACGGAGTCGTTCACGTTGATGGCGGGGAACCGCAGCGAGCCGTCCTTCGCCATCTGGTACAGGCGCTTCACGCCCGTCGTCGTCTCCTCCGTGACGCCCCGGACGTGCGCGAGGCGCGTCGAGTACCACTTCGGGTCGGAGGCGAGCTTCGCGCGGATCGCCGCGAAGAGCGCCGTCTCCTCCTCGCTCGAGGGCCGCGCGATGCACGAGGGGTCCTCCTCGGCGCGCGCGCCCAGGTGCAGCAGGAGCGTGGCGTCCCCGCCGTCGTCGAGGATCATGTCGGTGTAGCGCGCGCCGCCGTCCTCGCCCGCCGGCCACTCGAAGATGCGGTGGGTGAAATCCCAGTACTCGGCGAGCGACTCGCCCTTGTACGCGTACACCGGGACGCCGGTCGCGGCGATCGCGGCCGCGGCGTGGTCCTGCGTCGAGAAGATGTTGCAGGAGGCCCAGCGCACCTCGGCGCCGAGCGCGCGCAGCGTCTCGATCAGCACCGCGGTCTGGATCGTCATGTGCAGCGACCCGGTGATGCGCGCCCCGCGCAGGGGCCGGCTCTTCGCGTATTCCGCGCGGATCGCCATGAGGCCCGGCATCTCGGTCTCGGCGATGGCGATCTCCTTGCGTCCCCACGCCGCGAGCGACGGGTCGGCCACACGGCAATCGGTGAAGCTCTCGGGCTTGGTGCGGGCGTTCATGGCAGTCCCTTTCGTCAAAGGCGACCGTCACGGGGGAGGCGGCATGCGGCTCGTTCTCCCGTGAGCGGTCACGGATCAACGAGCGCCGTTGTGGAAGGTTCGAGCCTGGCGCGGCCGCGGGCTCGGGACCCGGGACGACCGCGTTGCAACGCTCCTCGAACACCCCGATTGTAGCGCAATCCCGTAGAATTTCGGGCCCGCCCGCACGGGCGCGCTCCGGGAGGCCTCCATGAAAGGCAGCGCAACGCACCGCCTGCTCGGCTGCAAGGGCTGCGGCTCGGCGATCGTCGAGGCGGCCTTCGCGCTCGCAGGCGTCCCCCTCGAGCGCGAGGAGGTCGACTACTCGGCCGGGAGCCCCGCGCGCGGCCGGCTGCTCGCGGCGAACCCCCTGGGGCAGGTGCCGGTGCTGCTGCTGCCCGACGGGCGCGCGCTCACCGAGAGCCTCGCGATCATCCACTACCTCGACGACCTCGAGCCCGGCGCGGAGCTCGTGCCGCGGCGCGGCGACGCGACGCGCACGGCGTTCCACCGCTGGAGCGTCTTCCTGGTGGCCGCGGTCTATCCCACCTTCACGTACGGCGACGAGCCCGCCAAGTGGGTGGCGAACGAGGAGGGCGCGAGGCAGCTGCGCGAGTCGACCGACCGCCATCGCGAGGCCCTGTGGGGGGAGCTCGAATCGGCCGCCTCGGCGCCGTGGTTCCTCGGCGACGGATCGAGCGCCATCGACCTGTACCTCGCCGTGATGACGCGCTGGCGCCCCGGGCGGGCCTGGTTCGCGCAGCACACGCCGAAGGTGACCGCGATCGCCGGGCGCGCGGCGGCGCTGGAGGCCGTCGCCCCCGTGATGGAGCGCAACTTCGGCTAGGCCGGTCAGTCCGCCGCGGCGATCGCCCGGGGCCTCGCCTCGCCCTTGAGGCCGGCCGCCTCGCGCAGGATCGCCGCCTTGTCGACGGCCTCCCACGTGAACTCGGGCTCCTCGCGGCCGAAGTGCCCGTAGGCCGCGGTCTTCGCGTAGATCGGCCGCAGCAGGTCGAGCATCTGCACGATGCCGCGCGGGCGCAGGTCGAAGTGCTCCTGCACGATCTGCGCGATCCTCTCGTCCGGCACGACCCCCGTGCCCTCGGTATAGACGGTCACGTTGATCGGGCGCGCGACCCCGATCGCGTAGCTCACCTGGATCTGGCACTGGCGCGCGAGCCCTGCCGCCACCACGTTCTTCGCGACGTAGCGCGCCGCGTAGGCGGCGGAGCGGTCCACCTTCGACGGATCCTTCCCGGAGAAAGCGCCCCCGCCGTGGGGGCAGGCCCCGCCGTAGGTGTCGACGATGATCTTGCGCCCCGTGAGGCCGCAGTCGCCCTGGGGGCCGCCCACCACGAAGCGGCCCGTCGGGTTCACGAGGTACTTCACGTTCTTCAGCGCCTCGCGGGGAAGCACGGGCTTGATGATCATCTCGATCACCGCGTCGATCGCCTCCTGCTTCATCTTCTTCCCGTCGGACATCTCCGGGGCGTGCTGGGTCGAGAGCACGACGGTGTCGACCTCCGCGGGCCGGCCGTCGACGTAGCGGAAGGTGATCTGGCTCTTCGCATCGGGCCTGAGCCACGGCAGGCGCCCGTCCTTGCGCAGCATCGCCTGGCGCTCGACGAGGCGGTGGGCGTAGTGGATCGGCGCGGGCATGAGCACCGGCGTCTCGTCGCATGCGTAGCCGAACATGAGGCCCTGGTCGCCGGCGCCCTGGTTGAGCGGGTCGTCCTGCGCACGGTCCACGCCCTGGGCGATGTCCGGGCTCTGCTTGTCGTAGCAGACGAGCACGGCGCAGCCGCGATAGTCGATGCCGTACTCGGTGTTGTCGTAGCCGATGCGCCGGATGGCCTCGCGCGCGACGCCGCCGTAGTCGACGTTGGCCTGGGTGGTGATCTCGCCCGCGAGCACCACGAGGCCCGTGCTGCACAGCGTCTCCGCCGCGACTCGGCTCTTCGGGTCCTGGGCTAGAATGGCGTCGAGGACCGAGTCGGAGATCTGGTCGGCCACCTTGTCCGGATGGCCCTCGGAGACCGATTCGGACGTGAACAGGAACTCTTTACTCATCGGGATCGCCCCACAGTCGCACCGCGCGACATTTTATCAAAGACCGCGCCGCACGCGGCCCGTCCGTTGAAGCTCCTCTTCCGCCTGCTCGCCCGGCTGCCGCTCGCCGCCAACCACGCGTTGGGCGCCTTCCTCGGCCGCCTCGTGTTCCTCCTCGCGCCGCGCTACCGCTGGCGGCTCCTCGACAACCTGCGCGCGAGCGGCGTCGTCGACCCCGCGCAGGTCGGCCCGGCCGCACGCGCGAACGCGGCGGAGATCGGCAAGACCGTGACCGAGATGGCGTGGGCGCTCTTCCGCGCCGACGAGATCGTCGCGAAGGTGAGCGAATGCGCGGGATGGGAGGCGGTGGAGCGGCTGCGCGCGGAGGGCCGGCCCATCCTCTTCGTCACCCCGCACCTGGGCGCCTACGACGTGGCGGGGCGCTACCTGTTGACGCGCCTGCCGATCCTCGCGATGTACCGGCCGCACAAGATCTTCTGGATCGACCAGCTCCTGCGCGAGGGGCGCAACCGCGGCGCCGCGCCCGACGGCACCAACGTCGCTCCCGCCACGCTCGCGGGCGTGCGCATGGTGCTCAAGCACCTGAAGCGCGGCGGCTGCGGCGTCGTGCTGCCGGACCAGGTGCCGGGCAAGGGCGACGGCGTATGGGCGGACTTCTTCGGCCGGCCCGCTTACACGATGACCCTCGTGGGGCGCCTGCAGGAGGCGACCGGCGCGGCGGCGGTCTTCTGCTACGCCGAGCGCCTGCCCAGGGGCGCGGGCTACCGGATGCACCTCGCGCCGATGGCGAAGCCGCTCTCCGCCGGCCGCGTCGCCGCGGCGCGCGAGGTGAACGCCGCGGTCGAGGCGCTGGTGCGCGAATGCCCGCGGCAGTACCTCTGGTCCTACAACCGCTACAAGCGCCCCGCGGGCGCGCCGCCGGCCCCTGCGCCCCACGAAGCGCAGGGCATCGCCCGGTAGGCCGATGCGCCCCACGGTGCCTTCCTTCCTGCGCAAGCTCGGCACGCAGCTCGGCCTCTTCGTCCTGTGGCTCGTGCACTTCCTGCCGCTCCCGTGGATCGCCGCGCTCGGCGCGGGGATGGGCGCGATCGTCTACCGCTTCGGCCGCGGGCGCGTCACGCGCATCAACCTCGCGCTGTGCTTTCCCGGGATGGGCGAGCGCGAGCGGTGGGAGCTCGGGCTCAGGCACTTCAAGATGCTGGGGCGCAACGCCCTCGAGCTCAGCGTCATGGCGTGGGGCAGCGAGGAGCAGCTGCAACGCATGATCCGCGTCGAAGGCATCGAGCACCTGCACGCCGCGAAGGGGCGTCCCGTGATCGCGCTCGCGCCGCACTTCATCGGCCTCAACATGGGCGGCATCCGCGTGGCCCACGAGGTCCCGGGCACGGCGAGCGTCTACAGCCGCCAGAAGAACCCGACGGTGGAGAAGGTCTTCCTCAAGGCGCGCACGCGCTTCGGCAACCCGCATCTGGTGAGCCGCCAGGAGGGCCTGCGCTCGGTGATCCGCGTCGTGAAGAGCGGGAAGCCCTTCTACTTCCTGCCCGACATGGACTTCGGCCCGCGCGACGCGATCTTCGTGCCCTTCTTCGGCGTCCCGGCCGCGACGATCACCACGCTCCCGCGGCTCGTCCAGCTCACGGGGGCGGCCGTGATCCCCGTCGTGACCCGGCAGGTGGGCGACGGCTACGTCGTGAGGTTCTACCCGGAATGGAAGGACTATCCCACGGGCGACCTGCAGGCCGACGTGCGGCGCATGAACGCCTTCATCGAGGAGCGCGTGCGCGAGATGCCCGAGCAGTACTTCTGGGCGCACAAGCGCTTCAAGACGCGCCCGCCGGGCGCGCCTTCCCCGTACAGGCGAAAATAGCGCCGATGCGGCTCAAGTTCGCCAAGATGCAGGGCCAGGGCAACGACTTCGTGGTCCTCGACGGAGTGCGCCAGCGCGTGGCGCTCGCGCCCGGCGCGGTGCGCCGCATCGCCGACCGCCACTTCGGCGTGGGCTGCGACCAGCTGCTCGTGGTCGAGCGGCCCGCCTCCCCGGGGAACGACTTCCGCTACCGGATCTACAACGCCGACGGCGGCGAGGTCGAGCAGTGCGGCAACGGCGCGCGCTGCTTCGCCCGCTTCGTGCTCGACGAGGGCCTCACCGCGAAGCGCGAGATCCGCGTCGAGACCGCGGCCGGCGTGATCGTGCCGCGCGTGGACGACTCGGGCCGGGTCACGGTGGACATGGGGCCGCCGCGCTTCGCGCCGCGCGAGGTGCCGTTCACCGGCGCCGCGGAGCCCCACCTCACCGAGGTCCTCGTCGTGGGCGGCGAGAAGGTCGAGGCGAGCGTGCTGTCCATGGGCAACCCCCACGCGGTGCAGGTCGTCGACGACGTCGACCGCGCGCCCGTCGCGACCCAGGGCCCGCTCGTCGAGCGCCACCCCGCCTTCCCGAACCGGGTGAACGCGGGCTACATGCAGGTGGTCTCGCGCTCGGCCATCCGGCTGCGGGTGTGGGAGCGCGGCGCGGGCGAGACGCTCGCGTGCGGCACGGGCGCCTGCGCCGCGGTGGTCGCGGGCATCCGCCGGGGGCTCCTCGACCGCGACGTGCGCGTGGCCACGCGCGGGGGCGAGCTCGCGGTCCGCTGGCCCGCCGACGACGCGAACGTTATGATGACGGGCGAGGCCGTGCGCGTCTTCGACGGCGAGATCGAGCTCGAGTAGGCGACAACGACAGAAGGCGAGGCACCGACTTGCTCACAGCCGACCAGGTGGCCGAATTCCTCAGGCAGAACCCGGGCTTCTTCGAGAGCCACGTCGACATCCTGATGAACCTGCAGATCCCGCACCCGCACGGCGGGCGCGCGGTGTCGATCGGCGAGCGCCAGCTCGTGGCCCTGCGCGAGAAGGCGAAGCTGCTCGAGGAGAAGCTGCGCGAGCTCATCCAGTTCGGCGAGGAGAACGACGCCACCGGCGAGAGGATCCACCGCCTCGCCTGCCGCCTCATCGGGGCCGCGAGCCTCGACGCCACCCTGGACACGCTCTACCTCGACCTCCTCGACCACTTCGCCGTGCCGCACGTCGCGGTGCGCCTGTGGAGCGTGGCGGAGGCCGGCGCCGGCACCCGGGAGTTCTCGCCGGTCGCCCCCGAGGTCCGCGACTTCGTGCGGCAGATGTCCGCGCCGTATTGCGGCCACCACGCCGTGTACGAGACCCAGTCATGGTTCGGCGAGGCCGCGCCCCACCTCAAGTCCTTCGCGCTGGTGGCGCTGCGGCGCGACGAGGCGCCCTACGGCGTGGTCGCCCTCGCCTCGGAGGACCCGAAGCGCTTCTACCCGGAGATGGGCACGCTCTACCTCGCGCGCATCGGCGAGCTCGTGAGCCACGCGCTCGCGCGCTTCGTGACCCCGGTCGGTGAGCGCGAACCCTAGCCCGCTCGAGCGCTACTTCGAGAGCCTGCGCACCGGACGGCGCCTCGCGGCGCACACGCTGGCCGCCTACGCCCGGGACGCGCGCCTGCTCGAGGAGCTCGCCGGGAAGCGCCCCCTCGCCTCGCTCACGGCGCACGACATCCGCCGCTTCGTCGCCACGCTCCACGGGCGCGGGCTCTCCCCGCGCTCGCTCGCGCGCGTGCTCTCCGCGTGGCGCGGGCTCTTCGCCTGGCTCGTGCGCCGCCACGAGGCCGCCGCCAATCCGTGCGCGGGCGTGCGCGCGCCGCGCTCCGCGCGCAGGCTTCCCGAGGCGCTCTCGCCGGACGAGGCCGTGCGGCTCGTGTCGATCGAGGACGGGTCGGAGCTGGGCGTGCGCGACCGGGCCCTTTTCGAGCTCGCGTACTCGTCGGGCTTGCGCGTTTCCGAGCTCACGGGGCTCGACCTGGGAGCGGTGGACCGCGCGACGGGGGAAGTGCGCGTGACCGGCAAGGGCTCGAAGACGCGCATCGTGCCCGTCGGCGCTCCCGCGCTCGAGGCGCTGGCGGCCTGGCTGCGGGCGCGCGAGGCCGTCGCGGCGCCGGGCGAGCGCGCGCTCTTCGTGGGCCGCGCGGGACGCCGGCTCGCCCCGCGCGAGGTGCAGCGGCGCATCAAGCGCTGGGCGGCCCTCGCGGGGATCTCGGCCGACGTGCATCCCCACATGCTGCGCCACTCCTTCGCCTCGCACGTGCTGCAGTCCTCGGGCGACCTGCGGGCCGTGCAGGAGATGCTGGGCCACGCGAGCATCGCCTCCACCCAGGTGTACACGCACCTCGACTTCCAGCACCTCGCGAAGGTGTACGACGACGCGCACCCGCGCGCGAGGCGGCGCAAGGGCTAGCGTGGCCGCTCCCGGCGCGGTCACGCCCGTGACGGTGCTCACGGGCTTCCTCGGCAGCGGGAAGACGACGCTGCTCAACGCGCTGCTGCGCGATGCCCGCTTCGCCGACACCGCGGTGCTCGTGAACGAGTGGGGCGAGGTCGCGATCGACCACGCGCTCGTGCGATCGTCGAGCGGGAACGTCGTGGCGCTGCCCAACGGGTGCCTGTGCTGCCGCGTCGCGAGCGCTCTGCTGGGGACGCTGCGCGAGCTGCACTTCCAGCGCGCCGCGGGAGCCGTGCCGCCCTTCCGGCGCGTCGTGGTCGAGACCACGGGGCTCGCGGATCCCGCGCCGCTGCTCGCGACCCTCGTGGAGATGCCCGCGGTGGCGGCGCGCTACTCGCTCGCGGGCGTGGTCGCGACCGTGGACGGGGAGCACGGCATGGCCACCCTCGATGCGCATCCCGAGGCGGTCAAGCAGGCGGCCATGGCCGACCGGCTCGTCGTCACCAAGGTGGACCGCGCCGCGCGCGCTCGCGTGGACGCGATCGAGGAGCGGCTGCGCGCGCTCAACCCGGGCGCGGGGCTGCTGCGCTCGGGGGGCGCCTTCCCGGACCCCGCCGCGCTCCTCGAGACGGGGCTGCACCGCGGCGAGGGGCGCCTCGCGGACGCCGCCGGATGGCTCAACGCGGGCGCGTACCGTTCCGTGGGCGGCGCGGCGCGCCACGACCCGCGCATCGCCTCCTTCGTCTGGAGCGCGGCCGAGCCGCTCGCGTGGGAGGATTTCGAGGCCGCGCTCGAGACCCTGCTCGGGCTGCTGGGGGCGCGGATCCTGCGCCTCAAGGGGCTGGTGCACGTGGCGGGCGAGCCGGGGCCGCGCGCCGTGCACGCGGTGCAGCACACCCTGTATCCTTCGGCGCGGGTGCCCGAATGGCCGGACGCCGACCGGCGCACCCGCCTGGTGCTCATCGGCCGCGACCTTGAAGAAGCGGACGTCGCCCCGATCTTGAATTCCTTCCGCACGTCGAACCCGAGGTAGGCATGGACAGCGCAAAGCCGAGCGACCTGATCCCCGTCACCATCCTCACCGGCTTCCTGGGGGCCGGGAAGACCACGCTGCTCAACCGCATCCTCACCGAGAAGCACGGCGAGAGGATCGCGGTGATCGAGAACGAGTTCGGCGAGGAGGGGGTGGACAACGAGATCCTCGTGGAGGACGGGAGCGAGCAGATCGTCGAGATGAACAACGGGTGCCTGTGCTGCACCGTGCGCGGCGACCTGGTGCGGATCCTCGGCGAGCTGGGCGGCAAGCGCCGGCGCGGCGAGCTCGCGTTCGACCGCGTCATCATCGAGACGACGGGGCTCGCCAATCCCGGGCCCGTCGCGCAGACCTTCTTCATGGACGAGAAGGTCCACGAGCAGTACCTGCTCGACGCGGTCGTCACGGTGGTGGACGCGAAGCACGGCCACCGGCAGCTCGACGAGCACGACGAGGCGCGCCGCCAGGTGGGCTTCGCCGACCGCATCCTGCTGTCGAAGACCGACCTCGTCGCCGAGGAGGAAGTGCGCGACCTCATGCGGCGGCTGCGCCGCATGAACCCGCGGGCGCCCCAGGAGAAGGTGCACTTCGGCGAGGCCGACATCCGGGAGCTGCTCGACATCCGCGGCTTCAACCTGAACGCGGTCCTCGAGGTCGACCCGCAGTTCCTCGAAAGCGACCGCCACGAGCACAACGACGAGGTGACCTCCTTCGTGTGGAAGGACCCCCGGCCGCTGCACATGGAGAAGATCGAGACCTTTCTCTCGCTCATGGTGCAGAACTACGGCGAGGACCTGCTGCGCTACAAGGGCGTGCTCAACGTGCAGGGCGAGCCGCGGCGCATGATCTTCCAGGGGGTGCACATGCTGATGGGCGGCTCGCCGGGCAAGCCGTGGCAGCCGGGCGAGGCGCGCGAGAGCGTGATGGTGTTCATCGGGCGCAAGCTCCCGCGCCGGCTCCTCGAGGAGGGGCTCGCCTACTGCGTGGCGTAGCCGGCTGCGCGAGCGCCCCCCCGGGGGTATACTTTTCCGGGGGCCACGTGAGACAGAGGCGCGCGAGACGCCCCGGCCCGATCCTTCGACGGCGCACATGGCCACACCCGCATCCGGAAGCCCGCAGCCGAGCAGCATCCGTCCCCAGTCGGGGCGGCCCTCGGGCCGCCTCGGCTCCGAGGACTTCCACTCCGCGCCGCTTCCCGCGGCGCAGGAGGCGGCGCTGCTGTATTCCGCGAACAACGCCGGCGCCGCGACGAGCCTGCTGCGCGCCGAGATCAAGGACGCCTCCGGCCGCAACAACAAGCAGGCCTGGCTCATGCTCTTCGACCTCCACCAGGCCGTGCAGAACCGGGCGGAATTCGACTCGCTGTCGATGCTGTTCAGCGTGAAGTTCGAGCAGTCGCCGCCCGCGTGGTCCGAGAGCGCCGATTCCGCGACCGATCCCCGGCGCGCGCAAAGCCGCGAGCGCAAGGACTTCTTCGCGCTCAAGCCCACACCCGCGGGGGACCTCGCGCCCGAGATCGAGAAGTTCACGGCCTTCGCCGAGTCGCAGAGCACGCTGCGGCTCGACGTCTCGAAGGTGGCCTCGATCACCGGCGAGGAGGCGCAGCTGCTCGCCGCGGCGCTCGCCAAGCTGCGCCGGCGCGACGTGCCGATGTGGTTCAACCACCTCGACTCGCTCGAGAAGGTGCTGCGCGCGGCGTTCAACGAGCTTCCGACGCGGGACCAGAAGCCCTACTGGGCGCTGCTCTTCGAGCTGCTGATCCTGCAGGGGCGGGCGCGGGAGTTCGAGGACCTCGGGCTCGAGTACGCGGTGGCCTTCGAGATCTCGCCGCCCAGCTGGGAGACGTACGTGAACGCCGTGGCCGCCTCCTCGGCGAAGGCGCAGGCGGGCGAGAAGCCGCCCGAGGCGGCGCCCGAGGAGGGCTACGCCCTGAAGGGCGTGGTCTCGTCGGCGAGCGCGAACCAGATCGCGGAGCTCAACGCCTACGCCGCGAGCCGCAGCGAGGTGACGGTGGACATGTCGAAGGTCCTGCGCATCGACTTCGGCTTCACCGGCGCGCTCTGCGACGTGGTGAAGGCGATGCAGGTCGCCGGCAAGCGCGTGATCCTCGCGGGACTGAACGAGCTCAACGCGGCACTTCTCGAGGCGCTGGGTGTCAACCGGTACGCGATACTCGTCCGGCGGAAGTCCACCTGAAAATCGCGTTTGAAAAGACGCGATTTTCGGCTGGACGCGGCCCGATCGCCGGGCTGTGATGGCCCGAAAGCCGGACTCGAAGAAAGGCGAAGATCCCCCCCGATGAACCCCGATCCGGGCCTCTTTCACGGCACGACCATCCTTTCGGTGCGCCGCGGCGAGCGCGTCGCGATGGGCGGGGACGGCCAGGTCACGCTCGGCAACGTCGTGGTGAAGGCCACGGCGCGCAAGGTCCGCAGGCTCTACCAGGACCGGATCCTCGCGGGGTTCGCAGGGGCGACGGCGGATGCCTTCACCCTCTTCGAGCGCTTCGAGGCGAAGCTCGAGAAGCACCAGGGCAACCTCCTGCGCTCGGCCGTGGAGCTCGCCAAGGACTGGCGCACGGACCGGATGCTGCGCCGGCTGGAAGCCATGCTCGCGATCGCCGACCGGCAGACCTCGCTCGTGATCAGCGGCAACGGCGACGTGCTGGAGCCCGAGCAGGGGCTCCTCGCCATCGGCAGCGGCGGCGGCTTCGCCCAGGCCGCGGCGCTCGCGCTGCTGCGCGACTCCGCGCTCGAGCCCGCCGAGATCGTGCAGCGCGCGCTCGCCATCGCGGGCGACCTGTGCATCTACACGAACCAGAACCACGTGATCGAGACGCTGTGAACGCGAACCCCGATTCCGCGCATCGCGCCGAGGCGGCGCCCGCCATGACGCCGCAGGAGATCGTCCACGAGCTCGACAAGTACATCGTGGGCCAGGCGGAGGCCAAGCGCGCGGTGGCGATCGCGCTGCGCAACCGCTGGCGGCGCATGCAGGTGCCCGAGCCGCTGCGCGCGGAGATCACGCCCAAGAACATCCTCATGATCGGGCCGACCGGCGTGGGCAAGACCGAGATCGCACGCAGGCTCGCGCGCCTGGCGAGCGCCCCGTTCATCAAGGTCGAGGCCACCAAGTTCACCGAGGTGGGATACGTGGGCCGCGACGTGGACTCCATCATCCGCGACCTCGCGGAGATCGCGGTCAAGTCCACGCGCGAGCACGAGATGGCCAAGGTGCGCACGCGCGCCGAGGACGTCGCCGAGGAGCGCGTGCTCGACGCGCTGCTGCCGGGCGTGGGCCCGGAGGGCGGGGACAACTCCACGCGCCAGCGCTTCCGCAAGATGCTGCGCGAGGGCAAGCTCGACGACAAGGAGATCGAGATCGACGTCGCGCAGGCGCCGGCGAGCATGGAGATCCTCGCCCCGCCCGGCATGGAGGAGCTCACCCAGCAGATCCAGGGCATGTTCCACAACATGGGGGGCCTGCGCCGCAAGCGCCGCTCGCTCGCGATCCGCGAGGCGCTGCGGCTCGTCACCGACGAGGAGGCCGCGAGGCTCGTGAACGAGGAGGAGATCCGCTTCAAGGCCCTGCGCTCGGTGGAGCAGGACGGCATCGTCTTCCTCGACGAGATCGACAAGATCGCCTCGCGCGGCGAGCTGCAGGGCGCGGACGTCTCGCGCCAGGGCGTGCAGCGCGACCTCCTGCCCCTGGTGGAGGGCACCTCGGTCACCACGAAGTACGGCATGGTGCGCACCGACCACATCCTGTTCATCGCGAGCGGGGCCTTCCACCTCGCCAGGCCCTCGGACCTCGTGCCCGAGCTGCAGGGGCGGCTCCCGATCCGCGTGGAGCTCGCGAGCCTCTCGGTCGAGGATTTCGAGCGCATCCTCACCGCCACCGACGCGTGCCTCACGCGCCAGTACCAGGCCCTGCTCGCCCCCGAGGGCGTGGAGCTCGAGTACACGCCGGAGGGCGTGCGGCGGATCGCGGAGATCGCATTCGCCGTGAACGAGCGCACGGAGAACATCGGCGCGCGCCGCCTGTACACGGTGATGGAGCGGCTGCTCGAGGAGGTGTCGTTCGACGCGGGGCGCCACGCCAAGCGCGTCGTGATCGACGCGGCCTACGTGGAAGCGCGGCTCGCGGGGCTCGCCGGCAGCGAGGACCTCGCCCGCTACGTCCTCTAGCGCGCGCCGCGCGCGGCGGCTGCGTAGCGCGCCGCGAGGCGCTCGAGCGACTCGGCGGTGTTGTCGCTCGCCTTCGCCACGTACTCCCCCTGCCGGACCCCGGCCTGCGCCGGGTCCGATCCCGATGCCGCGGCGAAGAGGAACGCGGCCTGGTTCTCGGCGAGGCGCAGCTCCGCGTCGATCTCCGGCGTCATGCCCGCCGCCGCCCGCAGCGCCTCCAGGTCCGCCTGCAGGCCCGCCTTGGCGAGGGCAAGCTCGTTCGCCGCGGACGCCCCCGCGATCCCCCAGCGCTGCCAGAGCACGAGCCGCGCGACGCGATGCGCGAGCGCGGCCGCCTCCTCGGCCTTCGCCGCGAGCGGCGGCGGCGGGCTCGCGACGGAGGCGAGGCGCGCGACCTTCGCCGCCTCCCAGGCGACTTCCTCGGCGCGATCGCCCAGCGCCCGCGCGTTGTCGCGCGTCGGGGGCCGCGTCGCCCACGCGTGGTACTGGCGCGCGAGGATGGCGAGGATCGCCGCGCTCTCGTGCAGCTCGCCGAGCCCCGCTGGCACGCCCACGGCGCGCACGGCAGCGTCGAAGCCGCGCAGCGACGCGGCGAGCGCGCGGCGGCTGCGGTCCTCGAGCACGTGCTGGCCCACCTGCGCGTGCAGCTTGAGGGCGCGCTCCGTGAGCGTGGCGGTGCGCAGCGCCGCGAGGGCCTGTGCGCCCTCGGCCGCCGCCCCGCGAGGCTCGGCGTGACAGGGCGCCTGCGCGATCCAGGCGAGGAGGACGACGCGAGCGGCCGCCCCGAGAGCGACGCCCTTCACGCTTCGTCCGCGGGCGGCACCGGCCCCGCGATCACGCCCTCGGCTCCGAGCCGCGCGAGCGCGGGCCCGAAGGACCGGGCGCTCCCGGTGCCCAGCGCGGCGAGGGCCTCGCCCAGCGTCGCGCCCCCGGCCAGCGCGCGCGCGAGCGTCCACGGCGCGCGCCCCAGACGGCGCACGCGCACCTCGAGCCCCCGGCGCCACACGAGGACGCGATCGGGGCCCGCGTGGCGCCGCGGCGTCCCGTCGCGCCCCTCGGCGTTCGCCTCGAGGATCGCCACGATCGGATGGGGCGACTCGACGAGGCGCGCCGAAGGGTGCAGCGCGAGGCGCAGCGCCCCGCGGCGCTTCGGGGGCACGCGCAGGAGCGCGGCGGGATCCCAGGGCGGAGCCTCGGCCGCGTCCAGGCTCTCGTGTCGGGCCCACTCGAGGCGGGCCACGTCCGCGAGCCAGGGAAGCGCGCGCGCGCGGCGATAGCGCTCGATGAAGCGCGGAAGCGCCTCGCCGAAGCCGTGCAGGTCGCCGGAGCGCGACGGCCATCGCTCGGCGTAGCGCAACGCCATCTCCCGGAAGAAGGCCTCGCCCACGAGGCGGCGCACCACGGGGTAGGCGGCGGCCAGGGCGTCGTGGCGGCCGGCACGCAGGTTGGCGCGGTAGACGGCGAGTCCCGCGGCCTGCTGCCGCGCCGATCGCGTGCGCGGCGCGCGCCCCGCCCCGGAGCCGCCCGCGAGGGAGCGGACGAACGCACGCTGGAAGCGCTCGAGCGAGGTCATGCCGCGGCGCGCGCGGGGCACCGCGCCCCGCCGAGGATCGCCCCGGCCCGCGCGGCCTCGGCGAGCAGCACGTCGAGGGCGGGAATGTCCGCGTCCCGTTCCACGAGCGTCGGGCGCGGGCCGATGCGCGCGACGGCCTCCTCGTAGAGCGACCAGACCTCCGGCGCGACCGGCGTCGCGTGGGTATCCACGAGCCCGACCTCGCCCGTCTCGTGGCCCGCGAGGTGGAACTCGGCCACCGCGGCCGGCTCGATCGCCGCAAGGTAGGCGCGAGCGTCGAAGCCGTGGTTCACCGCGTTCACGTGGACGTTGTTCACGTCGAGCAGGATCCCGCAGCCGGAGCGCCGCGCCACGGCCGCGAGGAACTCCCATTCGGGCATCTCGCTCGCCGGGACCTCCAGGTACGACGAGACGTTCTCGATCAGGATGCGCCGCCCGAGCCGTTCCTGCACGATCCCGATCCGCGCCGCCACGTGCGCGACGGCCTCGCGCGTGCGCGGAAGCGGGAGCAGGTCGTTCGCGTGCCATCCGCCGACGGACGACCACGAGAGGTGCTCGGAGACGAGCGCGGGCTCGAAGCGCCGCACGAGCCGCTCGAGGCGCGCGAGGTGGCGCTCGTCGAGGGGATCGGCCGAGCCGAGCGACAGGCCCACCCCATGCAGGCTGAGCCGGTAGAGAGAGCGCAGCCGCTCGAGCCAGGCGAGCGCCGGGCCGCCGTCGCCGAAGAAGTTCTCGCTGTGGACCTCGAGGAAGGCGAGGTCCGGGCGGCGCCGCTCGATCTCGCGGTAGTGCGGCGCGCGCAGGCCGATGCCCGCGCCCGCGGGGAGCGCCCTCGGCACCGCGCGCCCCTATTTCCCCTGCGGGGGAGGAGCCTTGCCGCCCGCGGCGCCCGGCGGCGCGAGCTTCCCGCCGAGCTTCTCGCACGTGCCCTTCGGGACGTACTTCCAGTCGGAGGGGTCGCGGTCGCGGGTCGACAGGCCGGCGCACGAGTGGCGGTCGGTCCCGCAATCGTTCTGCCCGGCCTTGGCGATGCCGTAGCACGGCTCGGTCTTGTCGGTCTTGTCCGCGGCGTTCGCCGCCGACACGGCGCACGCCGCGGCGAGCCCGGCGAGCGCCGAGCCGATGATCGCTCGTGACGATTTCATGGGCGTTCCTCGGGAGGATGAAGTCATTTGCCGCCGGAGCGCAGCCGCTGGGAGGCGCGATGCAGGAAATCGAGCTGGTCCCCGAAGTTGCGGCAGAGCAGGCAACGGTCCAGATGGTACCGCAGCGCCTGCGATTCGGCCGGCGTGAGGGCACGCTCGCACGCGGCCGACAGGAGCCGCGAGGCCTGCCGGCAATCGAAATCGTTACCCTCGGCTTGCACCGTCCGCCTCCCCTTCGCCGAACCAGTCCCGGCCCAGGCACCCGCGCAGCGCGACGCGCGCACGGTGCAGGATCACCCAGCAATTGGTCGCAGTGATGCCCTCCGCCTTGCAGATCGTCTCCGTGTCCTCGCCGAGCACCTCCCGCCGGAAGAACACCCGCCCGGCCTGGGGCGGCAGCGCGTCGAGGCAGCGCTCGAACACCTCCCAGAAGCGGCGCTGCTCGAAGGCCACCTCCGGGTCGCCCCAGGTGCGCGGCGCCTGGCGCCAGTGGCCGGTTTCGTCGAAGACCCGCTCTTCCCACGCCCGGTCCTCGTCCGCGGCCCCGGCGCCGCCCGAGTCGACGGCCCGCCGCTCGGCGATCGCGCGGCGCTGCAGGTCGACCACCTTGAAGCGCAGGATCGACGTGAGCCAGGTGCGCAGGGTCGACTTTCCCCGGAAGCTCGCCACGCTCTCGAGGGCGGACACCAGCGCCTCCTGGACCGCCTCCTCGGCGAGCTGGGCGTCGCGCAGCTGGCTCAGCGCGTAGCGCAGGAGGTAGGGACGGTGGGATTCGATCTCCGCGTAGCGCGGGTCCGTCATGGCGTTGCGGCGGGGGAGCTCGAGATCCATCTTACCATCGGCCCTCCCGGCGCCGGCGGGGCCTTTCCCGTTTGCCGGGCCCGACTCTACAATACCCACCCTTCGCCCCCCCGCCGCTCCGCCCCCATGCCCCCGAAGCTCTCCTCCTCCCAGAAGGCCGAGGTCCTCGTCGAGGCCCTGCCGTACATCCAGCGCTTCTACGACCGGACCATCGTCGTCAAGTACGGCGGCAACGCCATGACCGACCTCGCGCTGCAGGAGGATTTCGCCGAGGACGTGGTGCTGCTCAAGCTCATCGGCATGAACCCCGTGGTGGTGCACGGGGCCGGGCCGCAGATCGGGGCGCTGCTCCAGAGGCTCGGCAAGCAGAGCGAGTTCATCCAGGGCATGCGCGTCACCGACGAGGAGACCCTCGACGTCGTCGAGATGGTGCTGGGCGGCCTCATCAACCAGGACATCGTCACGCTCATCAACAAGGCGGGCGGCAAGGCCGTGGGCCTCACCGGCAAGGACGGGCACTTCATCCACGCGCGCAAGATGAAGATCCCGAGCAAGGAGGACAAGAAGAAGAAGATCGACGTGGGCCTCGTGGGCGAGGTGGTGCGCATCGACCCGGAGATCATCCAGCTGCTCGACTCGCGCGACTTCATCCCGGTGATCGCCCCGATCGGCAGCGACGAGAACGGCGTCGCCTACAACATCAACGCCGACATCGCCGCGGGCAAGCTCGCGATCACGCTGCAGGCGGAGAAGCTGATCCTGCTCACCAACACCACCGGCGTCCTCGACCGGGAAGGCAAGGTCGTGACCGGCCTCAACGCCCAGCGCGTGAAGGAGATGATCGACGACGGCACGATCTCCGGCGGGATGCTGCCCAAGGTGGAATGCGCCCTCGACGCGGTGAGGAACGGCGTGAAGAGCGCGCACATCATCGACGGGCGCGTCTCCCACGCCCTGCTGCTGGAGGTGCTCACGAGCGAGGGCGTGGGCACGCTCATCCGCGGGGCCGCGGCGAGCCGCGCCAACCACCGCTAGGCCCCTTCCCGCCTCCCGAGGCGCGCGGCGAGCGCCACGTGGTCCGACAGGCGCGACCACGGCGCGCCCACGAGCCGCTCGGCGCCTTCCACCACCAGGTCGCGCACGTAGATGCGGTCGAGCGCGAGGAGCGGCAGCTTCGCGGGGTAGCTGCGGGCGGCCCGTCCCTCCCACTGCTCGAAGACCTCCGCCAGCCCGAGCTGGGCGGCGAGGTATTCGCTCGCCTGGGCGCGCCAGTCGTTGAAATCGCCGGCGACGACGAGGGGCCCCGACTCCGGAACCGCGGCGCGGATGCGGTCGCAGAGCCATTCGAGCTGGAAGCGGCGGCTGCGGCCCCAGAGCCCCAGGTGCACGTTGATGCAGTGCAGGGGCTCCTTCCAGCCCGCGACCGAGACCTCGCAGTGCAGGAGCCCGCGGCTCTCGATCGGGTGGTGGGAGATGTCGACGTTCTCCCACGCGGGGATCGGATGGCGGCTCACGACCGCGTTGCCGTGGTGCCCGTCCTGGTAGACCGCGTTCATCCCGTAGACGCTGTGCGCGCCCTCGTGGCACAGGAACTCGTGCTGCGCCATCTCGGGCCACGCGATGTGCCGGCGCGCGTGGCGGGCGTGGCGCCCCTGCACCTCCTGCAGGAACGCGACGTCGGCGTTGAGCGTCCCCAGGCGGTCGCGGATCTCGTGCAGCACGAGGCGCCGGTTGAACTGCGACAGCCCCTTGTGGATGTTGTAGGTGACGACGGTGAGGGACCGCGCCGCCATGTCAGCCGAGCCTCCGGGGAAGCGTGAGGATGGCCTTGCGGTTGCTCCACGAGAAGACGCGCCCGGCGGCCTCGCGCCACGGCAGCCACCGGGCGGCGAGGTGCTCGCGCGGCTCGACGCGCACCGCGAGAGGCTCGGGCACGCGCAGCCCGAACACGTGCTCCGTGTTGTGGGTCACGCCGGGCGCGTAGCGGTCCCTCCACACCGGGTAGATCTCGAAGACGTTCTCGAGCCCCCAGTCCGCGAGCGGGTAGCGGCTCGCGTCGATGCCGGTTTCCTCCGCCACCTCGCGCGCGGCCGTCTCGGCGAGGGTCTCGCCCGGGTCCTGGCTGCCGGTGACCGACTGCCAGAAGCCGGGACGGTCGGCACGCTCGAGGAGCAGCACCTCGCCCCCGGGCGTGTAGATCACGACGAGCGTCGAGACGGGGATCTTGTAGCTCATGGCACGCGCATGCGCGCGACCACGGGCTCGTCCGCGGCGAACCAGGCGTGCGGCATGTCGCGCGTGCGATGGACCGCCGCCGGCCGGCCCGCCGAATCGACCGCGATGAATCCCACGTCGGCGTCGTAGTCGCGGCCCAGGCGATGGAGCACGTCGCGCATCGCCGCCTCGAGGGGGGCGCCCCGCTCGACCGCCTCCGAGATCGCGCGCGTGGCGAGCGAGCGCAGGACGTACTCGCCGGTTCCCGTGGCCGAGGCCGCCACGGCGTGGGACGCGTAGTTGCCCGCGCCCGGCACCGGGGAGTCGCCCACGCGCCCCACGAGCTTCAGGGTGACGCCGCCGGTCGAGGTCGCCGCGGCGAGCACGCCGTCCACGTCGACCGCGGCCGCGCCCACCGTCCCGCCCGCGTACTCGGGGTGCTCCTTGAGGAACCGGCGCATGCGCAGGCTGTGCTTGCCGAGCGTCTCCTCGAGGTGCGCCTTCTTCTCGCGCCAGTCCGCGGCGCGTTGCGGGGTGACCGGGTCGTAATCCGGAAAGCCCATCACGCGCGCGAAGCGCAGCGCCCCTTCGCCCGCGAGCATGACGTGGTCGGTCTCCTCCATCACCCTGCGCGCGACGAGCACCGGGTTCTTCACGCGCCGCAGCCCGCACACCGCTCCCACGCGCGCCTCGCGGCTCACCATCACGCTCGCGTCGAGCTCGCACGCGCCCTCGAAGTTGAGCACGGCGCCCGTGCCCGCGTTGAACAGGGGATCGTCCTCGAGGGCGACGACGGTGGCGCACACCGCGTCGAGCGCCGTGCCGCCGGCGCGCAGGGTCGCGCGCCCCGCCTCCACCGCGGACTTCATGCCCGCGACGGCGTCCTCCTCCGACCCCAGGCGCCAGGTCCCGGCCCCCCCGTGGGCGATCAGCGCGATCGGCATGCTCGTCGATTCCCCCGGGCGTTCATCGGCGCATTCAGGCGTTGGGCGGATTGCGGAGGCGGATGTGCAGGTCGCGCAGCTGCTTCTCGGTCACCGCGCTCGGCGTCTCCACCATGAGGTCCTGGCCGCGCTGCGTCTTCGGGAACGCGATCACGTCGCGGATCTGCTCCACGCCGCACATGAGCGCGACCAGCCGGTCGAAGCCGAAGGCGATGCCCCCGTGGGGCGGGGCGCCGTAGGACAGGGCGTCGAGCAGGAAGCCGAACTTCGCCCGCTGCTCCTGCTCGCCGATGCCGAGCACGCGGAACTGCTTCGCCTGCACGTCGGCGCGGTGGATGCGCACCGAGCCCCCGCCGATCTCCCAGCCGTTGAGCGCGATGTCGTAGGCCTTCGCGAGCACGCGCCCCGGATCGCTCTCCATGAGCTCCACGTGCTCGTCCTTGGGGCTGGTGAACGGGTGGTGCGCGGCGCCCCAGCGCCTGGCCTCGTGGTCGTACTCGTAGGCGGGGAAGTCGAGCACCCAGCACGGGCGCCAGCCCGCGTCGGCGTGGCCCTTCTCGTGGCCGATCTTCGCGCGCAGCGCCCCGAGGGCGTCGTTCACGATCTTGCGCCGGTCCGCCCCGAAGAAGATCACGTCGCCCGCGCGCGCCTTCGTGCGCTCGAGGATGGCGCGCAGGATGTCGGCCGAGAGGAACTTCACGATCGGCGACTGCAGCCCCTCCTCGCTCGGCTTCGAGGGATCGTTCACGCGGATGTAGGCGAGCCCCTTCGCGCCGTAGATCGCGACGAAGGGCGCGAGGTCGTCGAGCTCCTTGCGCGTGAACTGCTCGTTGCCGCCCGGCACGCGCAGCGCCGCGACGCGCCCGTCGGGAAGCTCCGCGGCGCCGCGGAAGACCTTGAAGCCCGCCTCCTTCACGACGTCCGTGAGCTCGGTGAGCTCCAGCCTCACGCGCAGGTCGGGCTTGTCGCTGCCGTAGCGCTGCGTCGCCTCGGCGTGCGTGAGGCGCGGGAAGGGCCCGAGCTCCACCCCGAGGACCTCCTTGAAGACGTGGCGCACGAGCCCTTCCATGAGGTCCTGGATCTCGCGCTCGGAGAGGAACGAGGTCTCCACGTCGATCTGGGTGAACTCCGGCTGGCGGTCGGCCCGCAGGTCCTCGTCGCGGAAGCACTTCACGATCTGGTAGTAGCGGTCGAGGCCCGAGACCATGAGCAGCTGCTTGAACAGCTGCGGCGACTGGGGCAGCGCGTAGAACTGGCCGTCGTGCAGGCGCGAGGGCACCAGGAACTCGCGCGCCCCTTCGGGCGTGGACTTGTAGAGCACCGGCGTCTCGACCTCGACGAAGCCGTGGGCGTCGAGGTAGGCGCGCACGGCGCGGGCCGTCGCGTGGCGCGTTCTCAGCGCCCGCTGCATGGGCTCGCGCCGCAGATCGAGGTAGCGGTACTTGAGCCTCACCTCCTCCGAGACGTGCTCCTCGTCGAGCATGAAGGGCGGCGTGGCGGAAGGATTCAGGATCTCGAGCTCGTGGGCGAGGACCTCCACCTCGCCGCTCGCGAGGTTCGGATTGACCGTTCCCTCGGGGCGGCGGCGCACGGTGCCCTGCACGCGCAGGACGTACTCGTTGCGCACGCGGTCGGCCGCCGCGAAGGTCTGCGCCCGGTCGGGGTCGCAGACGACCTGCACGAGGCCCTCGCGGTCGCGCAGGTCGATGAAGATCACGCCGCCGTGGTCGCGGCGGCGGTGCGCCCAGCCGTAGACCGTCACGGGCTGGCCGAGGAATCGGGTGTCGATGTTGCCGCAGTATTCGGTTCTCATTGTGTCGTCGCACGCGTGCGTGACGGCCCTGGGCCGCGCGAGCCGCCCGCCATCCCCCGCGCCCGCGGGGTTCGTCGATAGGGTTTTCCCGTCGCCGCGCAGACGACGGAAGCTGTCCGGATCCTTCTCCTTCCCCCCGAGCCGTCGCCTACGTTCTCGGCGACGGCCGCGGATTGGGGTCGGTCCCGGGGCGGTGGCCCTCGGGTCGCGGAAGGCGGGGAGCGGGCTCGGCCACCCCCATCGAGATGATGTACTTGAGCGCGTCGTCCACGCTCATCTCGAGCGCGATGGCTTCCGAGCGCGGCACGACGAGGAAGAATCCGGCCGTGATGTTGGGCGTGGTCGGCACGAAGACCGAGATCTGGTCGCGCCCGAGGATGTCGGCCACCTCGTGCTCGGGCGTGCCCGTCACGAGGGCGACCGTCCAGGCGCCGGGGTGGGGATAGCGCACGAGCACGGCGCGCCGGAAGGCCTTCCCCTCGGGCGAGAACAGCGTGTCGCTGATCTGCTTCACGCCGCCGTAGATCGAGCGGACGATGGGGATGTGGCCGAGCGCGAGGTCGCCGAGCGCGAGCAGCCTGCGGCCGAAGAAGTTCGCCGCCAGCGCCCCCGTGGCGAGCACGATCGCCGCGGTGAGGATGATGCCCAGGCCCGGGACGTGGAAGCCGAACAGCGCCTCGCTGCGGAAGCGCTCGGGCAGCAGCAGCAGCGACTGGTCCATCATGTCCACGAGCAGCGCGAGGACCCACAGCGTGATGCCCAGCGGGATCCACACGAGCAGGCCCGCGACGAAGTAGCGGCGCAGCGTGCTCATCGCGCTCTCGGCCGGGAATGCCCCGGTGTCAGTGGCAGGAGCAGCCGCCGCCGCACGGGCCCGGCGAGGGCTTCTTCTCGCCTTCGGCGGACTTGGCCTCGGGCTTCGCCTCGGCGGCCTTCGCGCCGGGCCTCGCGCCGCCGTTCCTGAAATCGGTCGCGTACCAGCCGCTCCCCTTCAGCTGGAAGCCCGCGGCCGTGACCATTTTCGAGAAGGTGGGCTTCCCGCAATGCGTGCACACGGTGAGCGGCGCGTCGGTCACCTTCTGGAGGAACTCCTGCTGGTGGCCGCAGCTTTCGCAGCGATATTCGTAGATCGGCATGGGCGTATCTCGCAATCTCAAAATCGCATTTTAACAGAAGGACTTGGCGCGCCTTCCCCGGCGCGCGGCCGCGCGGGGCGGACGCCCGGCCGCTCAGGAAGACTGGCGCCCCTCGAGGGCCGCGATGCGCGCCTCGATCGACGGGTGGCTCGCGAAGAGCCCCAGGAACGGGCTTCCCTCCGCGATGCCGGCGGACTGGAACGCCTGCGGCAGCGCCCCCTGCTCGAGCGAGCCCAGGCGGCGCAGCGCGGCGATCATCGCCCGCGGGCTGCCCAGCAGGCTCGCCGACCCCGCGTCGGCACGGTACTCGCGCAGCCTCGAGAACCACGCGACGACGATCGAGGCGGCGATGCCGAACAGGATCTGGCACGCGAAGACCGTGGCGTAGTACCCGATCCCGAGGCCGCGCTCGGTGCGGAACACCGCGCGGTCCACGACGTAGCCGACCACGCGGGAAAGGAACACCACGAACGTGTTGACCACGCCCTGGATCAGCGCGAGCGTGACCATGTCCCCGTTGGCCACGTGCGAGAGCTCGTGCCCGAGGACGGCCTCGATCTCCTCGTGGCTCATGGATTGCAGCAGGCCGGTGGAGACGGCCACCAGCGAGGAATCCCGGAAGGCGCCGGTCGCGAACGCGTTCGGCGCGCCCTCGTAGACCGCCACCTCGGGCATGGCCACGCCCGCGCGCTCCGCGAGCCGCCGCACGGTCTCCACGAGCCACTGCTCGTCGGGCCCCCGCGGCGAATCGATCACGCGCGCGCCCGTGGTCCACTTCGCCATGGACTTGCTCATGAGCAGCGAGATGAACGAGCCGGCGAAGCCCACGATCACCGAGAAGACGGCGAGCGAGCCCACGTTGAGCCCCGTGCCCGCGAGGTAGCGGCCGACGCCGAGGATCGACAGCGTGATCGACAGCACCAGCCCGACGGCGATGTTGGTGACGAGGAAGAGGACGATGCGCTTCATGGGTTCCCTGGAAGGTTGGGGACTCTGGAGCCCTGCAGGTGGGGGCGGCCGAGGCGCGATCAAGGGCCTCGCGCCGCGGGGCGCCGCGGGACGCCGCGCCCCGCGGGCCGCCTCAGAAGGGAATGTCGTCCTCGAAGTCGTCGAACTTGCCGCCCGCCTTGGCCGCGGGCTTCGCGGCGGACGCGCGCGAGCCGCCGGAATCGCGCGGCTCGGAGGCCTCCCGCTCGGCGGCGGCGCCGGCCCCGCCCATGCCCTGGCGCGAGCCGAGCATCTGCATGGCGTTCGCCACGATCTCGGTCGTGTACTTGTCCTGCCCGTCCTTGTCCTGCCACTTGCGCGTCTGCAGGCGCCCCTCGACGTAG
>Ga0187773_10000199_pt1 | contig 25080 bp, 21 predicted proteins | sample 0216_BV02_MP05_1_FD_133133 | JGI IMG/M metagenome (GOLD analysis project Ga0187773, IMG submission 133133) | Tropical peat soil microbial communities from peatlands in Department of Meta, Colombia - 0216_BV02_MP05_10_MG | ecosystem: Environmental > Terrestrial > Soil > Wetlands > Peat | place...
CCGACCACGTCGACCGGGCGATCGAGCCGGCCTCTTTCGGCGACGGCGGTGCGCACCCCGAGGCTCTGCGCGAGCTGCGGGTCGACCTTCACGCCGCTCGCGGGTTGCTCGTCGGCGTAGACGGGCACGAGGTCCATGTCCATGTAGGGCGACTTGCCGGGCTTGTCGAACCTCGTGCCGGGGACCATCGGGTCGTGCCAGTAGAGGATCTGGCGAGCGCTCTTCACGCCGCCTGCCGGCACGTTGGATGCGCCGTCGGCGCTCGCGGGCATTGCACGGTGCGCCCACCAGAGGCCGCCCGCCGCGCCCGCGGCGAGGAAGACGGCTGCGACGGCGGCGAGGAGGATCGGATTGCGGCTCATGGCTGCGACCTTTCGGGAACGAGGTAGGCGAGCTGCGCCCAGGCCCGGGCGAGCTCCGATTCGGCGGCGATCTCGGAAAGGCGCGCTTCGAGCAGCGCGCGCCGCGCTTCGAGCGCCGCGGCGAGGTCCGCGCGGCCGCCGGCGTAGGCCGCCTGCGCGAGGCGCGCGCGCTCCTCGGCGAGCGGGACGATGTCGCGCTTCTGGCGATCGAGGCGCGCCTTCGCGATGTCCCAGTCCGCGAGGCCCGCGCGGATGTCGGCGAGGTGCTTCGCGCGCGCATCCTCGGCCTGCGCGCGCACCTGCTCCAGCGCGCGTTCCTTCGATTCCACGACGGGCGCCTGGCGCGCCGACTGGAAGATCGGAAGGTCCACGCGCACCATGAGCGTCACCATGTTGTCGAAGGGCGCCGCGCGCTGCCCGTACGAGAGCTCCACGCTCCAGTCGGGCTTCTTCGCCTCCTCCGCGAGCTTGAGGTCGGCTTCCGCCGCAGCCTCCATCGGGGCGTACATGGCGAGGTGCGGATGGCGCTCGAGGTCCGTTTCGAGCATCGCGCCGTGCTTCGCGAGCGCCGTCACGTCGGGGGCCCTGCCCGGCGCGCGGGCGGCGTCGGCTCCGATCCAGCGCGCGAGCATCGCCTCCGCACGCCGCGCGCGCCCCTCGATCTCGAGCCGGCGGTCGGCGAGCATCGCGCGCGCGGAGCGGGCCATGATCGCCTCGCTCGACCCCGCCTTGCCCGCGGCGAGCTCCGCCGTGGAGGTCGACGCCTGGAGCTCGAGCTCCTTCGCGAGCGCATCGACCAGCGCGAGCTGCCTCGCCGCGTAGTAGCGGTCGAGCCACGCGACCGCGACGTCGCGCTCGAGGTCCGCGCGCTGCATCTCGACGAACGCCGCCTCGCGCTGCGAATCGGCCTCGGCCTTCAGCGTGCGCTCCTCGCGCTTGCCGGGAAGCACGAACTGCTGCATCACGCCGATGCGCTTCATCGTCATCGAGTCGGCGTCGAGGCTCCACTTGTTGGGCCCCTCGGCGGGCACGTTCTCCACGCCGAAGAAGAGCTGCGGGTCGGGATTCTCGCCCGCGGCCGGGACGAGCGCCGCGGCGGCGCGGGCGGACGCCTGCTGCGCGGCGAGCTGCGGCGAGCGCGCCTGGGCGATCGCGAGCGCCTCGTCGAGCGAAAGCGGCGGGGCGGCGAACGCGGGCGCGGCGAGCGCGGCAGCGGTCGCGAGGAGAATCCGCGCGCGGCGGATCGGCATAGCAGGAACCATGGAGCCTCCGGAAACGGGGAATCGACGGCCGCGCGAAATGCGCGGCCGGACGGCCTCTCCGGAGGGATCAGATGCGCAGGACGGTGTAGCCGATCAACGGCGGCGCGGGACCGGCCGACGCGGCGAACGGGGAATCGTACGCGGGGGCGCGCAGGGAGACCGGCTCTCGCGCCTCGACGCGCAGCGCCGGCGGCACGGGGAGCGCGGTAGCCGACGGAGGATTGCCGAGCGGCTGGAACGAGACCTTGCCGTCGTGGCAATGGCGCTCGCAGAGCGTCATGTCCATCGCCGGCGCGTCCCCGCCGTTCGCCGAGGCCATCGCGGCCATCGGCGCGGCCATGTCGCCGTTGTCCGCGCAGGCGTGCAGCGCCATCGCGAACGGCGCGAACAGCGTCGCCGCGAGGGCGAGGATGGCGGCGGCCAATCGGGTACGGCGGCTCATGGGCGCCATTATCGGGCAACAAGGGTCCTCCCGTTTGCGCGCGATCAAGGCGGCGAAGCGCCCGGGCACCCCCACCCCGCGGCCCTGGTGCGGCTCTCCCAATTACAGGCGTAACCCGCGGTGTGATGCGGCGCACGTTCTTTTCGGGCTCGCGCAGGCACCGTTGTCGCAACTCCATGAAATAGGGAGTACATCCTGTGAAATGCACGGCAAAGCCGCTCGCCAAGAGCGCGCGGCAAGTGTTCATCGCGCTCCTCTCGAGCGCCTTCGTGGCCACCACGGCGCACGCGCAGACCGATTCCGAGCGCATACGCGACCTGGAGCGCAAGCTCGACGAGAGCATGCAGCTCATCCGGAAGCTCAACGCGCGAGTGGGCGAGCTCGAGAAGGAGCGGGCCCCCGCGCCCGCTGCGGCGAAGCCGGCGACGGCCGCGCAGGAGGCGCGCATCGAGAAGCTCGAGCGCGACGTCACGCAGATCGCGTCGAGCCGCTCGAGTGCCGTCGAGGTGGGAGGAATTCCGCTGCACGGATTCACCGACGTCGATTACCAGAGCTCGGGGCGTCCTACCGAAAGCGGCCGGACCAGCGGCTTCACGCTCGGCAACCTCGACTTCTACCTCACGCCGAGCTTCGGCCGCGTCCGCATGCTGGGTGAGCTAAACTTCGAGGTGAACAGCGAGGGCGGGCTCGACACCGACCTGGAGCGGCTGCAGCTCGGCTACGCGGTGAGCGACGCGCTCACTGCGTGGATGGGCCGCTTCCACACGCCCTACGGGTACTGGAACGCGGCGTTCCACCACGGCGCGCAGATCCAGACCAGCATCACGCGCCCGCGCTTCATCGACTTCGAGGACAAGGGCGGCGTGCTGCCGGCGCATACGGTGGGCCTGTGGGCCACCGGCCACGTCCCGGCCGGCGACGGCCAGGTGGTCTACGACGCGTACTTCGCGAACGGCAGCCGCATCGTCGACGGCACACTCGACTTCAACGCCTTTCTCGACGACAACGCGAACAAGGCGGTCGGCGCGAACGTGGGCTACCGCTTCGGCGGCGCGCTCGACGGGCTGCTCCTCGGCCTTCACGGCCTGCGCGAGGACGTGAACGCTTACGATGGCGGCACGCTCGCCGCCCGTACCCGGCTCGCGCTCGCCGGCGGTTACTTCTACCTCGATCGCGACGACTGGGAAGGCATCGGGGAGTACTACCGCTTCCACAACCGCGACCTCTCCGAGGGCGGCACGACGCACACGAGTTGGGCCGCGTTCCTCCAGCTCGGCAAGACCTTCGCGGAGCGCTGGACGCCCTACTACCGGTGGGAAGAGGCCGCTCTCGACGCGACCGACCCGTATTTCGCAATGCAGGTATACGGCAACTCCTATCGCCGCCACGTGGGGGGCCTGCGCTTCGCGCTCAACCCCAACACGGCGCTCAAGGTGGAGGCGAATCGCACGCGTGAAACCTTCGGCGCGGAAGACAAGTCGTACACCGAGATCCGCGCGCAGTTCGCGGTGCGCTTCTAGGAGGCGGCCATGAAGAGAATCGCGCTCATCGCCGCGGCCCTCGCCGCGGCCGCGGCGCTGCCCGCGGCGGCCGACATCTACATCATCGCGAGCCCCGGATTGGAGCTCACGGCCGATGAGGCACGCCAAGTGTTCCTCGGCGACAAGCAATTCGCGGGAACCGTGAAGATCGTCCCGTTCGACAACGCCGCCGCGCAATCCGAGTTCCTCACGAAGGTGCTCGACATGAGCGCGAACCGCTACAACACGCTCTGGGCCAAGAAGGGCTTCCGCGACGGGCTGAACCCGCCGGCCGTGAAGGCCTCGGACCTGGAGGTGCTGAACGCGGTGAAGGCGACGCCGGGCGCCGTGGGCTACGTGAGCAGCGCGCCCTCGGGCGTCACGGTGGTCCGCAAGTACTAGGCGGCGCCGTGACCCTGCGCGCGCGCATCTATGCGCAGTTCTTCGTGGCCGTGCTGCCGCTGCTCGCGCTGGTCGCGTGGCAGACCCTCGAGCGCGACGACATGCCCGAGCGCGTGAGCGCCGCGCTCGAGAGCTACGACCTTTCCCTGGAAGCCGAAACCGCGTTCAAGGACTTCCTGAACGGCGTGGCCGACGCGATGGACACCGGGAGCCTGGGCGACCGCGGGCTCGACGCGCTCAGGCGTGCGCGGGAGAGCCTCGGGAAGCTCGCCCCGATTTCCGCCGCGGACCAGCCGCTGGCCGAGGGCACGGCCGGGCTCGCGACGGCGCTTTCCCGGGACGCCTCGGTGAAGGCGCTGCTCCCGCTCAAGGCGCAGGTGCAATCGATGCGCGAAGGCATCCTCGCGTCGTCGGGCGCGAAGCGCCAGGCCCTCGCGGCGCTCGTCCAGGAGAACCGCGAGCGCGTCGCCGCGCGCCGGCGCTTCCTGATGGCGGCCGGGGCCGGCACGCTCGTGTTGCTCGCCTTCATGGCGCTCGTGGTGCGCAGGCTCGTGAACGGCATCGTGGGCCCGGTCGGCGAGACGGTCGCCGTGGCGCGCGAGATCGCGACGGGGCGCCTCGACAACGAGATCGCCGTGCGCCGCCGCGACGAGATCGGGCAGCTGCAGTCGGAGGTGCGCGCGATGCAGGAGCAGCTCGCCGAGATCGTGCGCGCGGTGCGCGCGGGCGCCGATTCGGTGGCCGCGGCCTCCCTCGTGCTTTCCGGGGAGACGCGCTCCCTGTCGCAGCGCACCGAGGAGCACGCGGCGAGCCTCGAGCAGGCCGCGGCGAGCATGGAGGAGCTCTCGACCACCGTGAAGGGAAACAACGCCCATGCGATGGAGGCGAAGGAGCTCTCACGCGAGGCCTCGGCCGCGGCGGTCGTGGGCAGCCAAGCGGTGAAGCGCGTCGTGAGCACGATGGAGGAGATCACCGCGCGCTCGCGCCGGATCGAGGACATCGTGGGCGTGATCGACGGCATCGCCTTTCAGACCAACATCCTCGCGCTCAACGCCGCGGTCGAGGCGGCGCGCGCGGGCGAGCAGGGGCGCGGATTCGCCGTGGTGGCTTCCGAGGTGCGCAACCTCGCGCAGCGCGCGGCCAGCGCGGCCACCGAGATCAAGGGCCTCATCGCCGCGTCGGTCACGAGCGTGGAGAGCGGCGGTGCGCAGGTGAGCCAGGCCGGCCAATCCATCGAGGCGCTGGTGGAGCACGTGCAGCGAGTGAGCGGGCTCATGGCGGACATCGCCGCCGCGACGCTCGAACAGGAGCGGGGCATCGAGCAGGTGAGCGCGACGGTAACCCAGATGGACGGCGTCGTGCAGAAGGACGCGGCCGCGGTGCACAAGAGCGCCGCCGCCTCGGAGAAGCTCAAGGCGGACGCCGCCGAGCTCGCGCGCATCGTGAGCCGCTTCCGGCTCGGCTTCGCTGGGGAAACGGCTCCGGAGACTCCCCCGGAGCCCGCGCCGCTCCCCGCTCCCGGGCACGGCCTTCCGATCCTAGCGAGACGGGCGTGACATTCGCGATCGGCGACGGCCTTTCGCGGTGACGGCCTGCGTCGTCGGCCGGATCCGGTGTCCGTCGCCCCGGCCCAAGGGGCCTCAGCCCCTCTGGTAGATCTCCGCGCCCTTCTTCACGAACTCGACGGCTTTCTCCTCCATGCCCTTGCGCAGCGCCTCCTCGGCGGAGACGCCGTGCTTCGCCGCGAAGTCGCGCACGTCCTGCGTGATCTTCATCGAGCAGAAGTGGGGGCCACACATCGAGCAGAAGTGCGCGAGCTTGGCCCCTTCCTGGGGAAGCGTCTCGTCGTGGAACTGCCGTGCCTTGTCGGGATCGAGGCCCAGGTTGAACTGGTCCTCCCAGCGGAACTCGAAGCGCGCCTTCGAGAGCGCGTTGTCGCGGATCTGCGCGCCGGGGTGGCCCTTCGCGAGGTCGGCGGCGTGGGCGGCGATCTTGTACGTGATGATCCCTTCCTTCACGTCGTCCTTGTCCGGGAGCCCCAGGTGCTCCTTGGGCGTCACGTAGCAGAGCATCGCGGTGCCGTACCAGCCGATCTGCGCCGCGCCGATGCCGCTCGTGATGTGGTCGTAGCCGGGCGCGATGTCGGTCACCAGCGGCCCGAGCGTGTAGAACGGCGCCTCGAAGCAATGCTCGAGCTCGAGGTCCATGTTCTCCTTGACGAGCTGCATCGGGACGTGGCCGGGGCCTTCGATCATCACCTGGCAGTCGTGCTTCCACGCGATCTTCGTGAGCTCGCCGAGGGTCTCGAGCTCCCCGATCTGCGCCTCGTCGTTGGCGTCGTAGATGGATCCCGGGCGCAGCCCGTCGCCGAGCGAGAAGGCGACGTCGTAGGCCTTCATGATCTCGCAGATCTCCTCGAAGTTCTCGAAGAGGAAGCTCTCGCGATGGTGCGCGAGGCACCACTTGGCCATGATCGAGCCCCCGCGCGAGACGATGCCCGTCATGCGCGTGGCGGTCATCGGGATGTAGGGCAGCCGCACGCCGGCGTGGATCGTGAAGTAGTCCACGCCCTGCTCGGCCTGCTCGACGAGGGTGTCGCGGAAGATTTCCCAGGTGAGCTCCTCGGCCTTGCCGTCCACCTTCTCGAGCGCCTGGTATATCGGCACGGTGCCGATGGGCACGGGGGAGTTCCTCACGATCCACTCGCGGGTCTCGTGGATGTGGCGGCCCGTGGAGAGGTCCATCACGGTGTCGGCGCCCCAGCGGATCGCCCAGGTCATCTTGTCCACCTCCTCGCCGATCGAGGAGGTGACGGCGGAGTTGCCGATGTTGGCGTTGATCTTGACCAGGAAGCTGCGGCCGATGACCATCGGCTCGCTCTCCGGGTGGTTCACGTTCGCGGGGATGATGGCCCGGCCCCGCGCCACCTCGTCGCGCACGAGCTCGGGCGTGATCTCCTGCGCGATGCGGGCCCCGAAGGATTCGCCCCGATGCTGGCGTCCCATGAGCTCGGCGAGCTTCGCGCCCTTCGGCCCGGCCGAGCGCAGCGCCTCGAGGTACTCGCGCCGCCGCAGGTCCTCGCGGATCGCGACGAACTCCATCTCGGGCGTCACGATGCCGCGCCGTGCGTAGTGCATCTGGGTCACGTTCGCGCCGCCGATCGCCCGGCGGGGCTTGCGCTTGAGATCGAAGCGCAGCTCCGCGAGCTTCGGGTCCGCGAGCCGCTCGCGCCCGTAGCGCGAGGTCGGCCCGTCGAGCGCCTCGGTGTCGCCGCGCTCCTCGATCCAGCGCGCGCGAAGCGCGGCAAGCCCCGAGCGGATGTCGATGCGCGCGGCCGGATCCGTGTAGGGGCCGCTCGTGTCGTAGACGAAGATCGGCGGATTCGGCTCGGCGCCGAACGTCGCGGGCGTGTCGGCCTGCGAGATCTCGCGCATCGGCACGCGGAGGTCGGCGCGCGAGCCCTCGACGTGCACCTTGCGCGAGCCCGGCAGCGGCCGGACGGCGGCCTCGTCCACGTGGGCCGACGCGGCGACGAATTTCGGGTGGGCGTTCATGGCGTGCTCCTCGGGGCGCTGGCGGCGCGAGGAGCGGTGGCGGGATCTCGCACGCTCCCTACGCCGGCATGACCCGGATCAGGTTCCAAGGGACTCTCTCACTGCGGAAGACCGGGGCCGGATCCTCGTCCCCCAAAGGTCCGATCCCGGTCTCCCGCAGACCCCTGCGTTCGAACGGAAAGTATACCAACCCGATCGCGAGTGCCGGGGCGCGATGGCGGTCAGGATTCGCCGGCCGCGAGCGCGAGGAGCGCCTCCCCGAGCGCGGCGACGGGCTCCGGGCGGTCGAAGAGGGCGGCGCGAGCGCGCGCGATCGCCTCGCGCAGCGCCCGGTTGCGGTCGCGGTCGGCGGCCACTTCGAGCGCGATCCTCACGTAGTCGGCGGGGCCCGCCGCGACGAGCTCGGCGAGCCCCATCGCCTGGAGCATCGCCGCGCTCTGGCGCCCGCGCATGAACCGGCCCGGGAGCGTCACGACCGGAACGCCCGCCGCGAAGGCGTCGAGGCTCGTGTTGCCGCCGGACCAGCGCACGGTGTCGAGCACGACGTCGGCGGCCGCGAGCGCCTGGCGGAAGCGCGGAATGCTCAGGCGCGGAAGGAACTTGAGCTGCCCGCGCGCGGGAATGCGGCGCCTCTCGAGGACGCGCTGCAGGCGGCGCACGAACTGCGCCGTCACCGCGCGCACGGGTGCCTGGAAGAACACGAGCGCCCCCTCGGGGTCGGCCTCGAGGACGTCGGCGAGGAGCGCGTCCATCTCGGGATGCACCTTGAAGAGCGACTGCGGACACACGTACAGGCGGCCGCTCGCGGGCAGCCCGAGGTCGCTCCGGGCCGCGGGGGCGGGCGCGGGCGGCATCGGGTAATCGACGCCGGGACCCGGCAGGGCGAGGAGCGGCTCGACGTAATGGCTTGCGCCGTCGTGCGGCTCCATCATGGCGCACGTCACGTAGCGGTCGATCACGTCGCTGCCCGTGGTGACGGGGTGGCCCCAGCCGGCGAGCTGCAGCGGGGCGAGGCGCAGCGCCGCGAGGACGTAGCTCGTGGGGGTCATCCCCACCTCGGGGTAGACGATCGCGTCGAGCCCGTCGGCGGCGAGCCGCGCCGCGAGCGCCTCGGAGCCGCTGCGCATCGTCGCGAAGTGTTCCGCGCTCGCCGCGATGCGGCGCGTGAAGTCGTCGTCGATCGACGCGGTGTGATAGACGAAGCGCTCGAAGCGCCGCGGATCGAGGCCGGTCACCCAGCGCTCGAAATAGCGCCCCGCGGTGCAGTCGCGGAAGATGCTCGCCACGAAGCCGATGCGCAGCCGGCGGCCCCCGTCGAAGGCGCGCGGGCGCGGTGCGCGCCATTCCGGGTGCACGGCGCCGGCGAGGCGCGCGAGCAGCGACGAGTACTGCCGCTGCAGCTCGCGGTCGTCCTCCCCCTGGTAGGCGAGCAGGAAGTTGTTGCGGTTGAGGTGGAAGACCTCGCGCGCCTGCGCGAGCCACGCCGGCGCCTCGTCGATCAGGTGGGCGAGCCCGGCGGCGTAGCGCGCGCGCCAGCGGGCCGCGTCCTCGACGCTCTCGTAGACCTGCGGAAGCATCAGCCGCTCGCCCAGGGCCACGTGGAGGTCGCGGGGATCGCGCGCCGCGGCGAGGGCGAGCGAGCGCAGCGCCCCGGCCGTGTCGCCCGTTTCCTGCTGCACGACGGCGCGTAGCGTCTCGGTGGCCACCGCGCCCGGGTCGCGGCGCGAAGCCTCGGCGAGCGCCCGGTCGGCCTCTTCCCAGCGCCAGTATTCGGCGCGCAGCAGCCCGATGTCGCGCCAGGTGGCCGCGTCGGGAGGCGCGCACCGCTCCGCCGCATCGGCGTCCGCGAGCGCCTCGGCACTGCTCCCGAGGCCGGAATGCACGCGCGCGAGCCGGATCCGCAGGCCCGCGTCCTCGGGCAGCGCGGCGACGGCGCCCTCGAGCGCCGCGCGCGCTTCCTCGAGCCGCCCCGCCTGCGCGAGCAACGCCGCGAGATTCTTCTGCGCGGCCGTGAAGCGCGGCTCGACGGTGACCGCCGCCCGCAGCGCCGCGATCGCCGCCTGGACGTCCCCCCGCTGATGTTCGACGCTCGCCAAATGCATCTCGAGCATGGCCGAGGGTTGGGCGAGCCCGGCGCGAAGCGCGAGCAGGCGATCGCGCGCTGCGTCCAGCCTCCCGAGCGCCGCCTCGGCACGCGCGGCGACGAAGGCGGCCTCCGGGTCGGCGGCGAGGTCGACGCCCTCGAGGCGCGCGAGCGCCCCGGCCGGATTTCCGGCGGCGATCATGCGGCTCGCTTCCTCGAGCAGTAGGGGGTCGGGCGACATCGTGCCGAAGGGCTCGTCCGGCCGACGGGCCGGGCGCCCGATGAATGTGGGGGATGCCCCGCCCCGGGGTCAAGCACCGGGCCCATCACGGCCGCGAGGATCGGCTCCCCCGGGACGCGAGGGCGCGCAGGGCTGATCCGGCGCAAGGGGCGGGGTGGGGGCTTTGCTACAATTCGCCGTGGCTTCGCCCCGCGCCGCGCCCTCGTCCGTCCCTTCCCCCGCCGCCACCGCCATGAACATCGAGCAAGCGCGCTTCAACATGATCGAGCAGCAGATCCGCACGTGGGAGGTCCTCGACCCCACGGTGCTGGACCTCCTCTTCCAGGTGAAGCGGGAGGATTTCGTCCCGCCCGAGTACCGGGAGCTCGCCTTCGCCGATTTCGAGGTCCCGCTCGGGCACGGCGAGGCGATGATGCAACCCAAGGTGGAGGCGCGGATCCTGCAGGAGCTCGCCGTGCAGCCGCACGAGGAGGCCTACGAGGTCGGCACCGGCTCGGGCTACCTTACGGCGCTGCTCGCGCGCCGCGCGCGGCACGTGACCAGCGCGGAGATCCACGCGGACCTCAAGGAGCGCGCCGAGGCGGCGCTCCGCGCCGCCCGCGTGGCGAACATCACGCTGCAAGTGGGCGACAGCGCCCTCGCACCGCTCGGCGAGTCGACCTACGACGTGATCGTGCTCACCGGCTCGACGCCGGTGCTGCCCCAGGCGTTCCTCGACCGGCTCAGGCCCGGGGGGCGGCTCTTCGCGGTGGTGGGCGACGCGCCCGTCATGAAAGCCATGCTGGTCCGCCGGCCGCTGCCCGGCTCGTACCAGCACGTCGAGCTCTTCGAGACGCTGCTGAAGCCCCTCGTGAACGCGCTGCAGCCGGCGCGCTTCCGCTTCTGACCGGCCGTGGGATCCCGCCGATGAGACCGCTTCGCACCGCTCTCGCGCTCGCCTTCGCCGCGCTCTTCGTCCCCGCCCACGCCGCCGACGACCTGGTGGCGATCTACCACGACGCGCTCACGAGCGATCCGGTGTACCAGTCGGCGCGGGCGCAGTACGAAGCCGGCATCGAGAAGCTGCCGCAGGCGCGCTCCGGCTACCTCCCGCTGCTCTCGGGCTCGGCTTCCGCGTTCCGCAACCACGTGGACAACGACGTCGCGCCGAACGTCACGTACAACACGAACAACTACGTCGTGACGCTCACGCAGCCGATCTTCCGCATGCAGAACTGGATCGGCATCGACGAGGCGCAGCAGCAGGTGCTGCAGGCCGAGGCCGCCCTCACCGGCGCGCAGCAGGACCTCGTCTTGAGGGTCGCCCAGGCGTATTTCGACGTGCTGCTCGCGCAGGACAACGTGGCGCTTTCCGAATCGCAGAAGGTGGCGATCTCCGAGCAGCTCGCGCAGGCCAAGCGCAACTTCGAGGTCGGCACCGCCACCATCGTCGACACCCTCGAGGCCCAGGCGCGCTACGACCAGGCGACCGCGACCGAGATCTCCGACAAGAACAACCTCGAGGTGAAGCGCCGCGCGCTGCAGCAGCTGCTGGGCAAGGAGCCGGGCCCGCTCGCGCCGCTCAAGGAGCCGCTCGTGCTCTCGCCCCCGAGCCCGGCCGACATCGAGGCGTGGGTGAAGGTCGCCGAGCAGGGCAACTACGCCGTGATCTCGGCGAAGGCCGGCGCCCAGATCGCGCGCCAGGAGATCGAGCGCCAGAAGGCGGCCTACTGGCCTACGCTGGACGCCTCGGCGAGCTACGGCCAGACCTACAACCCGGCAACCTCGAACATCGGCATCGTCGGTCCCAACAGCGTCACCGGATCGGTGGGCATCACGCTGTCGATGCCCTTCTATACGGGCGGCCTCATCCAGTCGCGCGTGCGCGAGGCGGTGGCCAACCGCGACCGCGCCGACCAGGACCTCGAGAACGCGGTGCGCACCGTGGCGCAGGCGGCGCGCGCGGACTACCTCAACGTGACGAGCGGGATCGCGCAGGTGAAGGCGCTCGAGCAGGCCCTCAAGTCGACGCAGAGCCAGCTCGACTCCACGATCCTCGGCCGCGACGTCGGCGTGCGCACCAGCGTGGACGTCCTCAACGCGCAGCAGCAGGTCTACCAGACGCGGCGCGACCTGCAGCAGGCGCGTTACAACTACCTGCTCAACACGCTCAGGCTCAAGTCGGCGACGGGCCAGCTCGCCGACACCGACGTGGACGCGGTGAGCCGCGAGCTCGCCCGCTAGGCGGGGCGGCGCGCGACGCGCGGCTCGAGCCAGGCGAGCAGGCGCTCCACCGAGCCGCGGTGCGCGGCGACGAAGGCGAGCGCGGCCTCGCCCATCTCGCCGCGGCGGCGCGCGTCGGCCGCGAGCGCACGGGCCGCGCGCAGCGCCTCGCCCGCGTCGCGCACGCGCAGCGCCGCCCCCGCCGCGATCGCGCTCTCGCTCGCCTCCTCGAAGTTCCAGGTGTGCGGCCCCACGACGACCGGGCGGCCGACCGCGCAGGCCTCGATCAGGTTCTGGCTTCCGAAGGCAAGGAGGCTGCCGCCCATGATCACCACATCCGCCGCGGCGTAGTAGGCGAGCATCTCGCCCATGGAGTCGCCGAGGAGCACGCGCACGCCCGGCGCCACCGGCGCGGAGCCGCTGCGCCGCTCGACCTCGAAGCCGCGCGCCACGGCGAGCGCCGCCACCTCCTCGAAGCGCTGGGGATGGCGCGGGACGATCACGAGGAGCGCCTCGGGCGGGCCCTCGGCCGCGAAGGCGTCGAGCAGGAGCGCCTCCTCGCCCTCGCGCGTGCTTCCCGCGACCCAGACGGGACGGCCGGGCCCGAAGCGCGCGCGGAGCTCGCGCCCGAGCTCGCGCATCGATTCGGGCACCGCGAGGTCGAACTTCACGTTCCCGGTGACCGCCACGTCGCGCGCGCCGAGCGCCTCGAAGCGTTGCGCGTCCGGGCGCGTCTGCGCCGCCACGCCGGCGAGGTTCGCGAACGCCCAGCGCGCGATCGCGGGGAAGCGCCCGTAGCGGCGGGCCGAGCGCTCCGAAAGGCGCGCGTTCGCGAGCACCACGGGAACGCCGGCGCGCGCGCATTCCTCGATGAGGCGGGGCCAGATCTCGGTCTCCAGGATCAGCCCGAACTCGGGGCGGAAATGCTCGACGAAGCGGCGCACCGCGAACCCGTGGTCGTAGGGCAGCCACGCGCGCTCGACCGTGTCGCCGAAGAGATCGACGCCCGTGGCCCACCCCGTCGGGGTCATGTGCGTGAGCAGGATCCGACGGCCGGGGAAGCGGCGGCCGAGCGCCTCGACGAGAGGGGCGGCGGCGCGCGTCTCCCCGACCGACACCGCGTGGATCCAGATGCGCGCGGCGCGCGGCGCGGGCGGATAGCGGCCGAAGCGCTCCGGCAGGCGCGCGAGGTAGCCGCGCTGGCGCCTCGAGCGCCACGCGAGCCTCGCGACCACGAGGGGCGTGGCGACGAGCCAGGCGAGCGCATAGAGCAGGCGCGTCATGCGCCGGCGCCGAGGCCCGCGGCCGCGGCCACCTCGCGCACTTCCGGCGCCGCCGCGGGCCCGCCGAGGTTCGCCGCGGAGGCGCCGCCGTGCAGTCCCGTGAGGCGCGGCGAGGTGGCGCAGTAGATCCCGACGACGGTGGGGACGTCCAGCGCGACCGCGAGATGGGTGAGGCCGGTGTCCACGCCCACGACGGCGCCCGCGTGCGCGAGGAGCGCCGCGGCCTCGCCGAGGTCCATCGCGGGTGCGGCGAGCGCGTCGGGGCCGGCCGTCGCGGCGAGGCGCGCGGCCGCGTCGCGCTCCGCAGCCGTGCCTCCCGGGAAGACCGTGGCCCAGCCCTCGGCGGAGAAGAGGCGCGCGAGCTCGATCCAGCGCGCCTCCGGCCAAAGCTTGGCGGGACGGCTCGCCGCATGCAGCAGCACCGCGTAGCGTCGCGCCGGAACCCACGCCGGCGGCGCGGAAGGCGGGGCGAGGCCGTAGCGCGGGGCCGCGTCGACCGCGTAGCCGAAGACCTGCCCGAGCAGCCGGCGGTTGCGCTCCACGGCGTGGAGGTCGCGCGCGACCGGGACCTTCACGTCGTAGAAGCGGGACGCGATGCGCTCGCGCGCGCTCCTCGCGTCGAGCCCGAAGGCGGGGCCGCGGGCCCAGCGCGCGACGCAAGCGCTCTTGAGCAGGCCCTGCGCGTCGATCACGTAGTCCCAGGCGCCCGCGCGCAGCGCGCGCCGCGCGGCGGCGAGCGCGCGCCAGCGGCGCGGGGAGAAGGGCTCGCGGCGCAGCGCGCGCAGGGGCACGGCGATCGCATCGTCCACGCCCGGATGGAGCCGGACGAGGGGCCGATAGGCTTCCTCGACCGCCCACCCGACGTGCGCGCCCGGAACGCGCCCGCGCAGGTCGCTCACCGCGGGGAGGAGGTGGATCACGTCGCCCAGCGACGAGAGCTTCACGAGCAGGATCCGCGGCGCGGGCATGGCGCATTCTAATCCCCCGTGTCGAGGGTAGAATGGCGCCCTCGGCCGTATCCCCCCGACACCGTGGCGCGCCCCGCCGACGAAAAGCTCCCCCTCACCGTTGCCGTCATCTCGCTCAACGCCGCCGCGCAGATCGGACCGTGCCTCGCGAGCGTGGGCTTCGCCGACGAGGTGCTCGTGGTCGACTCGGGAAGCACGGACGGCACGGTGGAGATCGCGCGCAGGCACGGGGCGCGCGTCGAGCATCGCGAGTGGTCGGGTTTCGGCCGCCAGAAGCAGCACGCCGTCTCGATCGCGCGGCACGACTGGGTGCTCTGCCTCGACACCGACGAGCGCGTCACGCCGCGCCTGGAAAGCTCGATCCGGGGCGCGCTCGCCTCGCGCCGCTACCGCGCGTGGCGGGTGGCCCGGCGCAACCGCTTCCTCGGGCGCTGGCTCGCGCACGGCGAGGGCTACCCCGACTGGACGGTGCGCCTGTTCCACCGCGCGCACGCGAGCTGGTCCAACGACGACGTGCACGAGGCCGTGCTCACCACTTCGGAGGTCGGGCGCCTCGAGGGCGACCTGCTGCACGACTCCGCGGAGAGCCTCGCCGCCTACCTCGCGAAGCAGAACCGCTATTCGACGCTGCACGCCGAGGCGCTGTACCGGCAGGGCGTGCGCGCCGGCTACTGGCGGCTCGCCGCGAGCCCGCTGGCGCGCTTCGTGAAGTTCTACGTCCTGCGCCTGGGATTCCTCGACGGGGGCCCCGGCTTCGCCCACATCGCGATCGGCTGCAACAACACCTTCCACAAGTACCTGAAGCTCATCGAGCTGCAGCAGGCCGCGCGCGAAGCGGGCGGGGAGGCGCCGTGATCCTGGTGACGGGCGGTGCGGGCTTCATCGGCGCGAACTTCGTGCTGGACTGGCTCGCGGCCACCGGCGAGCCGGTCGTGAACCTCGACAAGCTCACCTACGCGGGCAACCTCGCGAGCCTCGCCGAGCTGGAGGGCGACGCGCGGCACCTCTTCGTGCGCGGCGACATCGCGGACCGCGCGCTCCTCGAGCGCCTCTTCGCCGAGCGCCGGCCGCGCGCCGTGGTGCACTTCGCCGCGGAAAGCCACGTGGACCGCTCGATCCACGGCCCGGCCGCGTTCGTGCAGACCAACGTCGTGGGGACCTTCGAGCTGCTCGAGGCCGCGCGCGCGCATTGGGAGGCGCTGGAAGGCGCGGAGCGCTCCGCCTTCCGGTTCCTGCACGTTTCCACGGACGAGGTGTACGGCTCGCTCGAGGAGTCGGACCCGCCCTTCTCGGAATCGACGCCCTACGCGCCCAACAGCCCGTACTCCGCGTCGAAGGCCGCCGCCGACCATATGGTGCGCGCCTACCGCCACACCTACGGGCTGCCCACGCTCACCACCAATTGCTCGAACAACTACGGCCCGTTCCAGTTTCCCGAGAAGCTCATCCCCCTCGTGATCTCGAACGCGCTCGAGGGCCGGCCCCTGCCGGTGTACGGCGACGGGCGCCAGGTTCGCGACTGGCTCTACGTGGGCGACCATTGCGAGGCGGTGCGCCTCGTGCTCGAGCGCGGCCATCCCGGGGAGACCTACAACATCGGCGGCAACGCCGAGCGGCGCAACATCGAGGTGGTGAACGCGATCCGCGACGAGCTGCAGAAGGAGCGGCCGCGCGAGGGCGGCTACCGGGACCTCGTGCGCTTCGTCGCCGACCGCCCCGGCCACGACCGGCGCTACGCGATCGACGCGCGCAAGATCGCGCGCGAGCTGGGCTGGAAGCCGCGCGAGTCCTTCGAGTCGGGGCTCGCGCGGACGGTGCGCTGGTACCTCGACCACGGGACCTGGGTCGCGCAGGTGAAGAGCGGCGAATACCGGCGGTGGATCGAGGCGAACTACGCGGGAAGGAGCGCGGCGTGACGCGCCGGGGGATCATCCTTGCCGGCGGCTCGGGCACGCGCCTGTATCCGGCCACGCGCGTCGTCTCGAAGCAGCTGCTGCCGGTCTACGACAAGCCGATGGTGTACTACCCGCTCGCGACCCTCATGCTCGCCGGCATTCGCGAGATTCTCGTCATCTCCACGCCGAGCGACACGCCGCGGTTCGCGGAGCTCCTGGGCGGCGGGAGCGAATGGGGCATCGAGCTGACTTATGCCGTGCAACCGCGGCCCGAGGGCCTCGCGCAGGCCTTCCTCGTCGGGCGCGAGTTCGTGGCGGGGCGGCCGAGCTGCCTGATCCTCGGCGACAACATCTTCCACGGGCACGACCTCGCCGTGTCGCTGCAGCGCGCCGCGGCGCGGCACGCGGGGGCCACGGTGTTCGCGTATCCGGTGAACGACCCCGAGCGCTACGGCGTGGTCGAGTTCGACGAGCGCGGTCGCGCGGCGAGCATCGAGGAGAAGCCCGCGCAACCGAAGTCGCGCTACGCGGTGACGGGCCTCTACTTCTACGACGATAAGGTGGCCGACATCGCCGCGGAGCTCAAGCCCTCGGCGCGCGGCGAGCTGGAGATCACCGACGTGAACCGGCGCTACCTCGAGCGCGGCGAGCTTTCCGTCGAGGTGATGGGGCGGGGGACGGCGTGGCTCGACACCGGCACGCACGAGAGCCTGCTCGAGGCGGCGCACTTCATCGAGACGATCGAGCGGCGCCAGGGCCTCAAGATCGCGTGCCCCGAGGAGATCGCCTACCGCATGGGCTACATCGACGCGGCCCAGCTCGAGCGCCTCGCCGCCCCCATGGCGAAGAACTCGTACGGGCAGTACCTGCTCGCGGTGCTCCGCGACCGGGTCTTCTGACCGGCCGGCGGCGAGCGGCGCGAAAGGCCCCGTGAAAGCCACGGCGACGGCGATTCCCGACGTGCTGGTGATCGACCCGCGGGTCTTCGGGGACGCGCGCGGTTTCTTCTTCGAGAGCTGGAACCGGCGCGTCTTCGCGGGGCTCCTGGGGCGCGACGTGGAATTCGTCCAGGACAACCACTCGGCCTCGGGGCGCAACGTGCTGCGGGGGCTGCATTACCAGGTCGAGCGCCCGCAGGGAAAGCTCGTGCGCGTGATCTCGGGCGAGGTGTTCGACGTCGCGGTGGACCTGCGGCGCTCCTCGCCGACGTTCGGGCGCTGGGTCGGGGAGCGGCTCTCGGCCGCGAACCGCCGCATGCTCTGGGTGCCGGAAGGCTTCGCCCACGGCTTCCTCGTGCTCTCCGACGGCGCGGAGTTCCTCTACAAGGCGACCGACTACTACGCGCCGGAGCACGAGCGCACGCTCCTGTGGAACGATCCGGCGCTCGCCATCGACTGGCCCCTCGCGGGCGAGCCGGTGGTCAAGCCCGGGGACGCGGCGGGGGTGCGGCTCGCCGAGGCGGAAACGTATCCGTGATCCGCGCGCTCGTCACCGGGGCCCGGGGACAGGTGGGGTTCGAGATGGCGCGCGCGCTCGAAGGGCGCGCCGAGGTGGTGGCCCTCGACCGCGCGGCGCTCGATCTCGCGCGGCCCGAGGCGATCGCGGCGTGCGTGCGCGAGGTGCGTCCCGCGCTCATCGTGAACGCCGGCGCCTACACGGCCGTCGACCGCGCCGAGTCGGAGGTCGAGGCGGCGCGCGCGGTGAACGCGCGCGCGCCGGCCGTGCTCGCCGAGGAGGCGCGGCGCTCGGGCGCGCTGCTCGTGCACTATTCGACCGACTACGTCTTCGACGGCGCGAAGCCCGGACCGTATGCCGAGGGCGATTCCCCGGCGCCGCTCAACGCGTACGGGGCGACCAAGCTCGAGGGCGAGCGCGCCGTGGCCGCGAGCGGCTGCCCGCACCTCGTCCTGCGCACGAGCTGGATCTACGCGCCCCGGGGCCGCAATTTCCTGATCACGATGCTGCAGCTCGCGCGCACGCGCGAGGAGCTGCGCGTCGTCGACGACCAGCGCGGCGCTCCCACGTCGAGCGGCGAGCTCGCGCGCGCGACGGTGCGCATCCTCGCCCCCGGCGCGGGCCCGATCACCGGCGCGGACCTCGAGCGCGCCGGCGCGCGCGCCGGCCTCTATCACGCGACCGCGGCGGGCGAGACGACGTGGTTCGGCTTCGCGCAGGCGATCTTCGAGCTGTGGGCGGCGCGCGCGGGGGCCGCCTTCAGGCCGCCGCGCCTCGTCCCGATCCCCGCCCGCGACTATCCCACGCCCGCGCGGCGGCCCGCGAACTCGGTGCTTTCCAACGAGCGGCTGCTCGCCACGTTCGGCGTGCGCCTCGCGCCCTGGCGCGAGGGGCTCGCGGAAGCGATCTCAGAGCTGCCCCTCGACTGAGCGCCGGTCGCGCGGCCGCGAGAGGGCGAAGCACACGCGGCCCTCTACGTTGGAGACGAGCTCGATGCGGTAGCCCCGCTGGCGGGCGAGGCGGGCGGTGTGGAAGAGTCCGATGCCGAGACCGCCCGTGCGCTCCGTCGGCTCGCGAAAGAGGACGCGCACGACGGCCTCGGGCACGGGGCTCCCGGTGTCGCACACGCTGATCATGACCCCGCCCTCGTCGCAGACGAAGTCGACCGTGCTCGCGATGTCCGGCTCGCGGTCCGCCTTGGCGCGCACGTTGTCGAGCGCGTTCTCGACGAAGCTGTCGAAGAGGGGTCCGGGGACGCGCGCCTCGGCGGAGATGCGCGCCTGGAGCATCACGCCCGTGCCCTCGAGCCGCCGGCCGAGGTCGTACCACCAGCCCCACGCGGTCGTGGTGAGCTCCTCGGTGGGCACCTCGGGGGTCCTCAGCTTGTCGAGGGTCGTTTGCAGGCGCCGCGTGAGCTGGGGCAGCTGGCGCTGCAGGAGGCCCCCGTACTCGTCGCCCGAGTCGCGCGGGGCCATGGAGGTGAGCGCGTAGAGCGACTGGAGCAGGTTCTTCACGTCGTGGGTGAGGCGCGCGCCCGTCTCGTGCACGGCCTGGAGGTAGGCGATGCGCCGGAGCGCCGACTCGCGCCGCTTGCCCTCGTAGAACTCGCCGACCACCTGGGAGAGCAGCCGCATGTGCAGGAAGAGCGCGGGGGAGAGCTCGACCTGCGTGTAGAAAACGACCTCCAGGTCGTGGACCGTGAAGCGCGAAGGGTGCCCGCGCGCCTCGCCGAAGCGGCCCTCGCTCGCGGGCGAGCGCCACTCGCCGCCCCGCACCCACGGCAGGGCCGAGATCTCCCGGAAGGCTTCGTCGAGGAAGCGGCCGGAGTCGGGCTCGGACTCCGCGAGCTCGGCGATGCGGCGCATCCAGAGCTCGAAGGGCATCCCCACGGAGAGCAGGTACCGGGAGAAGTACGTGCGCAGCCCCCCGAAGCCGCGCATCGGATTCCAGAGCACGGCGAACACGAAGAGCGCGAGCCCGAACCCGAACACGGTGAGCGAGACCGACGCCACGTAGCTCTCGGCGGTGAAGCGCATGAGCGCCATCGAGCCCAGCACGAGCACGACGCCGAGCTGGAAGACCAGCACGGCGTAGAAGAAATCGAACACCCGGCCCGCCGCCGGCACCTCGGGCCCCAGCGGCCAGACCGCGAGCGCCACGAGGATCACCGGGAGCGCGAACCGGGTGGCGTCCTCGGCCTGGGTCGGCATGCCGACGCCCCCGAGGATCAGCACCGGCACCGCCCAGAGCAGCAGCAGCGCGAGCACGTAGGCGAACGCGATGAGGTAGAAGCGGTTGCGGCGCGAGGCTTCCACGGTGAACACGCGCCCGCCCAGGATCCCGAGCAGCAGGAGGAGCCACGTGACGATGATCCAGCCGGCGAGGAAGTAGAGCGTGACCGCGGTGATCGCGAGCAGGAGCACCACGGCGAGCGGCTCGAGCTGGCGTTCCGCGGCGAAGAACGGCTGCCAGAGCAGGAACAGGCCGAAGTGGACGAGCAGCCAGATTCTCTGGAAGACCGCTCCGGGTTCCGAGAACAGCGCCACGTGCAGGGCGAGCAGCATGGCGATCACCACCCAGCGCGGGTCGCCGGAGAACCTGCCGGAGAGGCGTTGCGCGAGCGGGGAGGGGGGATGCGCCAAGGACGGGATCGCGGTGCGTTGCGGCCGAGAATAATGAAAACAATCGCGGTGCGCCATGAAGCGGGCGGCGTCGGGCTTTCGACAGGCGGTGTCGGTGCTCGGACGGATTCCCGGGCATGCCTCCCGGGTCATCGGCAGGCCGCGAACGAAATGCCCAGGAATTACAAGATGTTGCTATTCTGGCATGCTCATTGCAGAATGCCTATCGGGCATCGAAAATCGGGAAGGGAAACGACCATGAGATCGCAACAATCCGGCTTCACGCTCGTCGAGATCGCGATCGTGCTGGTGATCATCGGCCTGCTGCTCGGGGGCATCCTCAAGGGCCAGGAGCTCATCAACAGCGCCAAGGTGAAGAACCTCGCGAACGACTTCCGCGTGATCCCCACCTACATCTATGCCTACCAGGACAAGTTCAAGGCGCTCCCGGGCGACGACGCCGCGGTGACGACCCACGTCACGGGCGCCACCCTCGCCACGACGCCCGGCACGGTGGGCAACGGCGTGATCGAGGGCAACTGGAACTCCTCGACCCAGACCGACGAGTCGTACCTCTTCTGGCAGCACGTCCGGCTCTCCAACCTCGCGGCAGGGCCGACGGTCGTGACCGACCCGACCTACGCGCCGACCAACGCGGTGGGCGGCCGCCTGGGGATCACGAGCGCCACGACCGGGCAGACCGTCGGAGGCATCACCGGGACCTACATCGTCTGCTCGGGCGGCATCCTCGGGAAATTCGCGAAGCAGCTCGACATCCAGATGGACGACGGCAACACCGCCACCGGCTCGATGCGCGTGATCGCCGACGGCACCGCGACCGGCGGCACCGCGGTCGCCACCGCGAGCGTGGACGACGCCACCAACTACGAGGTCTGCATGGGCTTCTGAGTCGGGATCAGGTCGGTTTTCGGAGGGCCCGCATCGCGGGCCCTTTTCGTTGGTGCGCCGGCGCTGCGGTCGCTAACCTGACCCCCCCTGGAGCACGCGGATCTCGGCGCGCGCGAGCTTTTCGTGCGTCCCGAGGAGCACGAGCACGTCGCCCGCCTGGAGCAGCGTCTCCGGGCCCGGCTCCACCTCGCGGTGGCCCTTGCGCCGCACGGCCGTCACCTGGACGCCGATCGCGTCGAGGTTGAGGCTGCCGAGCGCGCGGCCCACGCTGGGGGCGTCGGGCCCCACGACCAGCGTGCGCAGCCGCGGCTGGTCGAGCTCGTCGGCGTCGGTGTCGGTCATGCCGCGGAAGAAGCCGGGCGTGAGGCGGTAGCGCTCCTCGCGCACGTCGCGCAGCCGCCGCAGCACGCGGTTGAACGGGATGCCGAGCTGCATCATCGTCTGCGTGGAGAGCATGAGGGAGCCCTCGATCACCTCGGCCACGATCTCGGCGGCGCCCGCGGCCTTGAGCCGCTCGACGTCGGTGTCGTCGAAGGTGCGCACGATCACCGGCAGCTCGGGACGCAGCTCGTGCACGTGGGCGAGGATGCCGAGGGCCTTCGGCGTGTCCGCGAAGCTCACGACGACCGCCGCGGCGCGCGAGAGCGCGGCCGCGACGAGGACCTCGCGGCGGGAGGCGTCGCCGAAGACGACGGAATCGCCCGCGGCGGCCGCCTCGCGCACGCGCTCGGGGTCGGAATCGAGCGCGATCACCGGGATCTTCTCGCGCTCGAGGAACTTCACGAGCGCCTGCCCGCTCCTCCCGTAGCCGCACACGATCACGTGGCCCCGGGTCGCCATCGACTTCACGGCGAGCTCGTGCAGCGCGACCGCGCGCGAGGTCCACTCGCTCTCGACGAAGTAGAGCACGAGCCGCTCCATGTGCGCGAGGATGAGCGGGGCGGCGAGCATCGAGAGGAGCGCGGCGGCGAGCGTCACGTGCAGCGCGGTGGAGCTCCCCGTCGGCCCGGCGAGGGCCAGGGCGAGGAGCACGAAGCCGAACTCGCCGGCCGGGGCGAGGGCGAGCGCCGTGCGCAGCGCCGTGGGCTTCGCGTTGCCGGAGGCGCGCGCGAGGACGTAGATCACCGCGAACTTGCCCGCGATCAGCAGCACGAAGACGGCCGCCACCGCCGCGAAGTGCCCGACGAGCACGCGCGGGTCGAGCAGCATCCCGATCGTCACGAAGAAGAGCCCGAGCAGCACGTCGCGGAACGGCTTGATGTAGTCCTCGACCTGGTAGCGGTACTCGGTCTCGGAGATGAGCATGCCGCCGAGGAAGGCGCCGAGCGCGAGCGAAAGGCCCGCCAGGCCGGTGGCCCACGCGAGGCCGAGGGTCACGAAGAGCACGAAGAGGACGAAGAGCTCGCTCGACTTCTGGCGCGCCACCAGGTCGAAAAGCGGGCGCATGAGCCGCTGCCCGAGGTAGAGGACGACCGCGAGGACCACCGCGGCCTTGGCGAGGGCGAGCCCCACCGCCGCGGCGATCGCGCCGGTCGGGAGTGCGAGCGCCGGGATCACCACCAGCAGCGGGATCACGGCGAGGTCCTGGAAAAGCAGCACGCCCATCACCTGCCGGCCGAACTCCGTGTTGAGCTGCAGGCGCTCGGCGAGCGACCGGGAGACGATCGCGGTGGACGACATCGCCGCCACGCCACCCGCCACGAGGCCGGCGCGCCAGTCGGTGCCGGCGGCCACCGCGACCGCGGCGCCGAGCGCGAGCGTCACCAGCACCTGGGCCCCGCCGAGGCCGAACACGGTGCGCCGCATCGAGACGAGCTGCGGGAGGCTGAACTCGAGGCCCACGGAGAACATGAGGAAGACCACGCCCAGCTCCGCGAGGTAGCTCTGGGCTTCGGAGGCCCGGACGATCGCGAACGCGTAGGGGCCGATCGCCGCGCCCACGAGGAGGTACCCCAGCACCGGCGGCAGCGAAAGCTGCCGGAACAGCACGACGACCGCGACGGCCGAGGCCAGGAGGATCAGCGCGACGGAAAGGGCGTCGTGCATCGCGGGGCGCGTCGGCGGCTCGTGTGCAATGGATTTATACTTTGGGGTCAATGGCCGATCTCCTGCAAGCCCACGCGGTCTCCGACGCGGAGCGCTACCTCGCGCTCGCGCGCGGCGTGCTCGACATCGAGGCCGACGCGGTGCGCGCCCTCAAGGGGCGGCTGGGCGAGGCGTTCCTGCGCGCCCACCGGCTGATGCTCGGGACGAACGGCCGCGTGGTGGTGACGGGCATGGGCAAGTCGGGCCACATCGCCCGCAAGATCGCCTCCACCCTCGCCTCCACCGGCACGCCCGCCTTCTTCATGCATCCGGGCGAGGCGAGCCACGGCGACCTCGGCATGATCACGGGCGGGGACGTGGTGGTCGCGATCTCCTACTCGGGCGAGTCCGAGGAGATCCTCAAGGTGCTGCCGATCATCAAGCGGCGCGGGGCGCCCGTGATCGCGATCACGGGGCGGCCCGCCTCCACGCTCGCGAAGGAAGCGGACGTGCACCTCGACGCGGCCGTCGAGAAGGAGGCCTGCCCGCTCAACCTCGCGCCCACCGCGAGCACGACGGCCACCCTCGCGCTCGGCGACGCGCTCGCGCTCGCCCTCCTCGACGCGCGCGGCTTCGGCAGCGAGGACTTCGCGCTGCACCACCCGGGCGGCACGCTCGGCCGCAAGCTCCTCGTCCACGTGTCCGACATCATGCGCAAGGGCGAGCAGCTGCCCCGCAACTCGCCGGACGCGCTGCTGCCCGAGGCGATCATCGAGATGTCGAAGAAGGGCATCGGCATGACGGCGGTCGTGGGGCCGGGCGACAAGCTGCTCGGCATCTTCACCGACGGCGACCTGCGCCGCACGCTCGAGAAGCACGACGTGATCCGCAACCTGCGCGTGGGCGACGTGATGACCGCCAACCCGCGCACCATCGCGCCCGAGAAGCTCGCCGCCGAGGCCGCGCAGGTGATGCAGTCCTACCGCATCGGCGGGCGCATTCTCGTGACCTCGCCGGACGGCAGGCTCGTCGGGGTGGTGACCTTCAACGACCTGCTCGCCGCCGGTGTCGTCTAGCCCCGAGGAAGCGCTCGCCCGGGCGCGCAACGTGCGGCTGGCGATCTTCGACGTGGACGGCGTGATGACCGACGGCACGCTCTACATCGGCGCTTCGGGCGAGGCGTTCAAGGCGTTCAACATCCTCGACGGGCACGGCGTGAAGATGCTGCAGTCGGCCGGTGTCGCGGCGGCGATCATCTCGGGGCGCTCCTCCGAGGCCGTGGCCCAGCGCGCGCGCGAGCTCGCGATCGCCCACGTGGTGCAGGGCGCGGCCGACAAGGTGGCGGCCTTCGAGGCGCTGCGCGCGAAGCTCGCGCTGGCCGCCGAGGCCTGCGCCTTCGTGGGCGACGACCTGCCCGACCTCGACGTGATGAGGTGCTGCGGGCTCGCGGTGGCCGTGGCGGGCGCGGCGGACGACGTGAAGGCGGCGGCGCACTACGTGACGCGCGCCGGGGGCGGGCGCGGGGCGGTGCGCGAGTTCTGCGAGCTGGTGCTGCGCGCCCAGGGCCGGCTCGGCGCGTCCGCGCGGGGCTGAAGCGGCGCGGCGTCGAGGCCCGTGCGCCCCACCTCGTGGCTTCCGCTCGCGGTGCTGGCGCTGCTGGTGGCGCTCACGCTGTGGCTCAACCGCCTCGTGCAGGCGCCGGCGCAGCGCGACGACGGCTCGATGCGCCACGATCCGGACGCGATCGTCGACAACTTCAGCGCGCGCAAATTCGGCACGGACGGCCGCGTGCTCTACACCCTCTCGGCGAAGAAGATGGTACATTACCCCGACGACGACTCCGCGCGGCTCGTGGA